>Ga0265297_10000074_pt1 | contig 362763 bp, 533 predicted proteins | sample Munlanlwell13791_FD_192502 | JGI IMG/M metagenome (GOLD analysis project Ga0265297, IMG submission 192502) | Leachate microbial communities from a municipal landfill in Southern Ontario, Canada - Leachate well 137-91 | ecosystem: Engineered > Solid waste > Landfill > Unclassified | place... | reverse complement strand
ATGGAAGAGAATTTAAAATTAAGAATGTATTTTTTTGTTCCGTATAATATATCGGAAATACAAAAAAGCATACAAGCAGGGCATGCACTTGGACGTTATGCATTGAAATATGGCAGAAAAGACCCTGATCATATTGTATGGAATTTCCTTGAAAATCATGAAACTTGGGTTATTCTTAATGGTGGTACTACTAATGATGAAAGAGATTTTGAAGGTATTGTTGCAGGAACAATGAATCAAATTGGTGATGCATTAAATGAAAATCATATTGATTTTTCCTATTTTCATGAACCTGATCTTAATCATGCGCTTACTGCTATTTGTTTCATTGCAGATGAAAGAGTTTTTGATAGAGAACGTTATCCTGAGTTTGTTAATTACTTTATTGATAATTACAGACCAAGTGCACCTGCAGAAGAAATTGTTAAAATAAGAATGCTTTTATTTGAACAATTGAAAGATATTTATTCTAAACATTACAAAGAATGGGTGAGAATGATTGGTGGTGTAAAAAATGAATTTTTACGTGATTTATTAAAAGATAAAAGATTAGCATAATGAAAAAAGATTTTGATATTATTGACAGAATAGTTAGATTCTTTGGTGGTATAGGTTTTAAAAAACTCTCACCAGAACAAATTGCATTGATTGATGCCGATGTAGTTATTGTAAATGAACGATGTAAAAAAATTGCTGATGCTCGCAATGAGAGTGAAGATAAATGGCAAAAAAATTCTGATGAAAAATGTCCTAATTGTGGTGCAAAAAGGGATTCAATTGTTAATAAAATCAGACAAGTTCAGGGTAGTGGTAGTGGAAATGTAAGTGGTAATCTTTTTAGTGTATATGGTTCATCTTCAGTAAGTATTGATACTGCCAGCGTTAATCATTGCAATAGTTGTGGTAATGAATGGAAAAAATACAAAAAAGACTTCAAAAGTACAAGAGAAGTAATACTGGATGGTTTAAAATATACTGCTCGACTTATACAAGACCCTGTAGAATATAAATGGGCAAAAGATTTTGCCAGAATTTTTAACGGATGTTATGTTGAAACAATTCTCAGATTTAAAGAGGAAAATGAGTATAGCCTCTATACAGATGATAAGGAAACACTATGTTTTACCGCTTTACAGAACTATTTTAAATCTGTTTGGGATGACCCAAATATTAAAAGGGAACTAAAAATTTATCTCAATAATGATTAAAAAAATAAGCATTATATTATTTTTAATTGCAATTATTTACATATTAATACATATATTTATATTCCGATGAAAAAACATGTAGCAATAATAGTAACTGGACAGCCAGCATCTGGCAAATCAACAGTGATGCACTTGATTGAAAAACTGTTAAAAAAAGAAGGTTTCACCATTGAAATTGATCTTGAAGGTAATTATGATTATAAAAACCTCAATGATTTTAATGTGAAAATGGGTGTTAATGAAGCTGAACGATTTCAAGCACTCAAAGAAAAGACAAAAATAATGATAAAAGAAATGCCAATGAGAAATGTCCCAACTATTAACAAAAAATACGAAAACGAAGTTAAAGCCACTAACAACAAGTGAAATGGAGTTGGCAATAGCCAAATATTTCAAAGTTAGATTACATATTGTTGTACCAAAATTATCTTATGGTTTTGACTGGATACATGAATGTGATCTATTTTTTATACAAAGAAACGGCTATGCGTTTGAGGTTGAAATAAAAAGAAGCAAAGCAGATTTATTGGCTGATTTTAAAAAGGGGCATAATCATATTGATAAGAAAAACAGAATAAAAGAATTATATTTTGCAATACCTTTTAAATTATATGAATCGTGTAAAGACATAATACCAAAAAACGCAGGAATTTTAGTTTGTGACAAATGGTTGCATGATGATGGACGAATAATTGTGAATGTATGTACTAAACGTCAAGCAATTAAAGTCAAGGGAGCAAGAAAATTAACTCTTGAAGAACAACTAAGAGTGGCAAAACTTGGTACAATGAGAATTTGGAGTTTAAAAGAAAAATTAATAAAATTGGAAAATGAACGAAAATAAGTATGAAGTAAAACTATTTAAAAACAGACCAAATTACCATTTAAGATATCATTTCAATGATGGGTGTGGTCTCAAAATAGACCAAGATTATTGGATTAGTAGATCAATAGCGGTAGTCGGTGTTGTATTTGTCAATAAAGGTGATGGACTATATGTCCTTATTACAAAAAGATCAAACAAAATGCTTAATGAAGCAAGTAAATATGGTGTACCTTGTGGATATTTAGACTATAATGAAACTACTCATGAAGCTATGATTAGAGAGGTTTATGAAGAAACTTCACTTTATCTTCCAGACTATGAGAAACAACTTATATTTGATAATAATAAACAACCAATTTGTATTAATGATGACCCAAATAGTAAACATCAAAATATTGCATTAATATATCTTTCAGCATATAATTTTGTTGATAAAATAAATAAATTTCCTTTATTTGTAGAATCATTTACCAGTAAAGAAACCGCAATGGTTAAGTGGATGAAAATGATTATTTTTTATTCAACCTATGGAGATTATCTGTGGGCGTTTCATCACGATGATACTATTAAAGATGCTATGAGTTTTTTTAATAAAAATTTTGAAAGAAAATGAAAAAAATTACTGGAAAAGATTTGCGAAAATTAGGCTTTAAAAAACAAGTAGAATTACCCACATTAGACCCTGAAGATTATGGATATCATTATTATACGTATGAAATTACTGAAAAATGTTTATTGATTTCGTGTAGTAATGACGAAAAAGTTAATAGTAGCTATGTGGTAGAATTATACGAAATTCCAGAATCCAAAATTTGTAATTTAAAAGATTTGAAAAAACTTCTTAAAATACTTGAAAGGGCAAATGGAAGAAAATAAGGAAATACTTAAGCAATTATTTAATGATTTTGCGCAAAAACAAGTGAGAGAAAATCTTGGTGAAAATCAATTACAATTACTTACTGGTAAAATAATTACGTTTAATACCGAACAATTTGATGGTCTGGTAAAAATTAAACAATGGCTTAAAAAAAGAGATTCAAAATTTTTTACATTAGCAGGTTATGCAGGTACAGGAAAGGCACAACCATTATATTCTAAATTATATACACCAAATGGATATATTACAATGGATGATGTAAAAATTGGTGATTTGGTTATGGGTAGTGATGGAAAACCAACTAAAGTACTAAATGTATTTCCACAAGGAATTAAGCCAATGTATAGAGTTACTTTCTCTGATGAATTCTATGTTGATTGCTGTGAAGATCATTTATGGAAAGTAAAAACATTTAAAGACAGAAATCGTCAACGAACATTTATTTTTAAATTTAAAAAATATAGAGAATATTATTCAATCTTATCAACTAAAGAAATGATTGATAATGTTTATTATATTAGAAATGATGGAAGTGTTCAATTTAATTATAAAATACAAGTAAATTCTGCAGTAGAATTTAATAGAAAAGAATTGCCTATCGACCCATATTTATTAGGAGTATTACTTGGTGATGGTGGATTAACTCAAGGCAGTGTTAGGTTTACTTCAATTGATAATGAAATAATAATGAAAATCGAAAAAATTGTTAATCATAATTATGATAATTTATTTCTTAAACAGATTTCAAACACTATTGGATATTCTATTTCAGGTAAAAAAGGAAATAAAAATAAATTATATCATGACTTACAAGAATTAAAAGTTACTGTTAAATCAGAAAAAAAATTCATACCTGAAATATATAAATATTCTTCAATTAATGATAGAATTGCAATATTACAAGGATTAATGGATACCGATGGAACTATTGATAAAAATGGTTGTTATATTTCATATGCAACCGTTTCATTTAAACTTGCTAATGATATTTGCGAATTAGCTCAGTCATTAGGATGTGTAACAAAAATTAATTATAGACCTAATTCATTTCAAGGATGTTATATTATAAGTATCAATCAAACAAATAATTTTAAGGTATTTTCATTAAATAGAAAACAAAATTTAGTAGTAAATAAAAGTAAATATAGAACTCCACGATATATTTCTAAAATTGAATACATAAAAAACGTTGAACAAAAATGTATAATGGTTGATGCTAAAGATAATCTATATCTTACCGATAATTTTACTGTTACACACAATTCTACAATTATAAAAAAAGTACTTGATACTTATCGTTATGGTGTTGTGGTAAGTGCTCCAACACATAAAGCCAAAAAAGTTGTTATGAATACTACTGGCATGGATGGTCAAACACTTCATGGATTGCTTGGATTAAGACCAGATGTTAATTTGGATGAATTTAATCCTAATGACCCTAAGTTTAATCCGATTGCAATACCAAGAATATCTGATTATAATTGGGTTATTATTGATGAAGCCTCAATGATCAATCAAGAATTATTTAATTTAGTTATTGAAAAAACAAAAGATACTCGTACCAATGTTTTATATATGGGTGACCCTGCACAAATCCCACCAGTTGGTGAAAAAGAAAGTGCAGTCTTTACTCAGGGTACACATGAAAGTCATTGGCTTACAAAAATCGAAAGACAAAATGATACCAATCCACTTGCATTTGTTTATGATGCACTTAGAAATAACCTTAATCGTCTTGATGGTGGTTTCTTAAGAAAGTCAGTTATGAATGAATTGGGTGAAGGAGTAATATTTACAGTTGATAAACGTGAATTTCGGACTGCAATTCTTGATAAATTTCAATCACCTGAATTCAGGGAAGACAGTGATTTTGCGAAAGTTATTTGTTGGCGCAATGAAACCGTCATGGCATCAAATATGGTCATTAGAAAGGCTTTATTTGGTGAAAAAACGGATATTATTGAGATTGGCGATCTCCTGATGGGATATCGCAGCATTATGAACGATAAACAGAACTATAATATAATTGAAAATTCTGCAGATTATACTGTTCTTGAAAAATCTGATTTGTCAGAAAATGCATATAATTTGAAGGGTTATATGATTAAAATAAAAGAAGACCTTGCACATGGTAAACATAAACTTCAGGATGTGTTTATAATTAATCATATTGATCACGATAATTTGCACAAATATGCAGAAATGCATGATATGTACCGTGATATGGCTAAAGCCAATAAAAAATTATGGACAAAATATTATGATTTTAGACGTGGTAGTATGATAATGGTGACTATTGATAAATATAGAAACGGTTTGTATAGACCAAAGAGTGAAATAATTGCAAAAGATTTTGATTATGGTTATGCTATTACTGGTCATAAATCACAAGGTTCAACATACACACATGTGTTTGTGCTTGAAAATGATATTAACGATAATTGGGTTTTAAAAGAAAGAAATCAAATAAAATATGTTGCTTTGACAAGACCTTCGATGACAGCAACGGTTCTTACTACAAAGATTGATTATTAAAATAGTATGAAAATACAATTGATTTTTGCTTGGTTTGATTTTTGGATTGGTATATTTTACGATCAAAAAAAACATTGGATATATCTTTTTCTTATACCGATGTGTGGTATAATTATTAAATTAAAAAAGAAATCAAAAATAAATATTAATGACCCTAACCAACCTTGGAATTGGAGGAAATAATTATGAAAAATTTTTTAAAAACGGTTAATTGGAAATTTATCGTAAAAGCAGAAGCATGGTGCTTTCTATTTTTAATTGTTTCATATACACTTGGAAATAGTAAATTTCCACATCATGTATGGGCAATATTTGCAATTATGATAGTATTTGGTTTACTATTATTAGGTGAAGCATATTCAAGATATACACATAAAGAAGAAGATGGAAAGAATAACGGATAAATATGTGTTCTTTTGGAACGGAGAATTCTCCAATTGGTTTGAATGCAAATTTCCTTTTATTAAATATAAAGGTTTGACATTTTTCAACAGCGAACAGGCATTTATGTGGGAAAAAGCAATTTTTTTTGGTGATATGGAAATTGCCAAAAAAATTGTTGAAACACCAAATCCAAAAGAAAATAAAATATTAGGTCGTAAGGTTAAAAATTTCGATAAAAACAAATGGTTAAGAGAAGGATATGAAATTATGATCGCTGTTAATCTTGCTAAGTTTGGTCAAAATTCAAGATTGAAAGCAATTTTACTTTCTACTGAAGATAAGATCATTGTTGAAGCCAGTCCATACGACACAATCTGGGGTATTGGCTTACATTGGGAAGATGATAGAGTTTTAGATGAAAAGAACTGGAGAGGTATGAACCTTTTAGGTAAAGCATTAATGGAAGTTCGTGAAAAATTAGGAGGTCAATAAAATGAAAAAAGTAATTGATTTTATAATAGAACAAGGATTAGAATTAGGTAATTATCCAAGTTTACTTGAGCCATTACAAAAAAACTTTAACATAAAAGATCATAATAATAATGAAGCTACGGAAGACTTTATTAATACGGTGATATTCTGGGAGAATCACACCGAAATTTATGATTCTCTGGAGAAATTTTTAAGTGACAGATTTATTTTAAAATAATTTGTAACCAATTCAAATAATTTTCGTATAATTACACAATGAAAAAAGTATTAATTATAGTACGTGGATTACCAAATTCAGGTAAATCAACATTTGCGAAATTACTTGGAAAAGCAATTTGTACCGCAGATGATTGGTATACTCGTAAAGGCATATATGCATGGGACTACAGATACATAGGTGAAGCACATGAATGGTGTGAACGTAAGTGCAGAAGATTCATGCAAAAAGGCATTTCACCAATTATTATTGCTAACACTAATGTTACTGAAAGGATAATGCGACCATATGTTGATATGGCTGAAGATTTCAGTTATATTACATATTTTATTGTAGTTGAAAATAGACACGGAAATAAAAATTCGCATGGTGTTCCTGAAGAAACAATTGTAAAAATGAAAGAACGTTTAATAAATAATATAAAATTATAAAATGAATAAGAACGAAATAGTTTCAATAATCAATCCAGAAAATGAAATTGAAACTGTAATTTGTAATAACAAAGATTTTATTACTGGTTGTTATTATGGTAAACCAAGACCCGGACATAAAGAAGGTCAGGTAATTTACCATATCAAAGAAGTGCTTGCAAACATTGATCAATATGCTGAAACTGAAGACGAAAGAAAAGCGTTGCGTTTAATTGCAATGGTGCATGATACTTTCAAACATAAAGTTGATAGATCAATGCCAAAATCTGGTGAAAATCATCATGGTATGATAGCTCGAAAATTTACTGAGAAATTCATACCTGCAGATCAAGATATTTTGCAAATCATTCAACGTCATGATGATGCATATAATGCATGGTCAAAAGGCGATAGAGATGGTGATTGGACTACTGCAGAAAATCGTGTAATAAGACTTATTGATGGTTTATTAATGGAAGGTATTGTTGATTTATATGCCAAGTTCTATCGTTGTGATAACGAAACTGGTGATAAAACTCAAAAATGTTATAATTGGTTTCTTGAACATATAAGATAATGTTACAATTAATTCGTAAATTTCCATTTTTTAAAATTGTTGAAGTTCAAACTCCACCGAACTTTGATACTGTTATTGTTAACAGTGAAGAATTAACTGAAATAGAAAAGCAACAAATTAAAGCAGCTAAAGAACTGCTTTCACTTCACCAGATACCATTAAATAAAGTACGTTTTATATTTGATTTTAAATTCACATACGATGTGGATAAAAATATTGTCAATCCAAAATATACTATTTTAGTACCAAGAAAAAAGAAGAAAAATAATCATCCAATTGAAATTAATGTACCTGAAAATCTTATGACAATTGCTGTTGGTGTATACCAGACAGATTACGATGATTTTGAAAACGTAAAAAATATTATAAAAAATTCCAAGAAAGGTGTTGTTATAAAATTGAATCATGTAGATCATTTTTCAAAACTTGATAGTGATGTTTTAATGGCTAATCTTGATGGTGCAATAGAATTTCACAAAAATAGTATATAAATTTGTAACTTTTTAATTAAAGATATCGTATAAGTGTTAAACAAAATAAATTTATGGCAGTAATTGGAATAAATTATGATGAAGGAAATGAAAAAGACTTAAAATATGAGTCAGTTTCACTTCATTTTAATAATGAAGAAAAGCTATTTAACTCTGGTAATTTTGTGAAAGATTGGTGGGATATGATGAAATTTGTTATTACCGTAGCTTGTCTGGACAAAACTGACCCATATTATATTCATTCATCCAGTGTCAATCATTTTATTATGGATGGTGCGCCATATGACAGTGCGTATCTTAAAATGGAAGGAGATAAAACATCTTTAATATATGAATATGAAGATGATCTGATGGAATTTTTTGTACCCGAAGACACAAAGCCTACATGGGAAGAACTTAAAGAAATGTGCAAATGATGTTTCAAATGTTACTTGGTCATTTATGTGGGGACTTCCTCATGCAAACGGAATGGATGGCAATGAACAAGTCCAAAAACACCAAAATTGGTTGGCTTGCAGCGTTTGTGCATTGTATTCTTTATACTTTTGCTATTTGTTTATTTATGTGGAATTTTCAATTACTCTGGATAGTAGCAGTGTTTTTTTCGCATTTTTTTATTGACAAATTTTCTCTTGCAGAAAAATATATGCATTATATTAAAGGAAAAGGAATGAAAGATTATGTAAATAAACACGATTGGATGCTTGGAATGGCTTATATGCGTCCAGAAAAGCCAAGTGGAGTAAATCTTCATGAAGCACTTGAAGGTGGATTTACGGCAATTGTTTATACTTTAACTGACAATACAATGCATCTTATACTAATGTGGGGTGCTTATAAATTATTATACTAATATGGCAAAAGAAAAAACAAATTGGAGAGTTAGATTCATGACAGATTATCCTTATTCAGACACTATGGTTGTAGAAGGAGATACTGAAGAAGAAGCATGAAAAGATTTTGAAAAGAAACACGGGTATCCAAGAAATAAATATTGTAGTATTGAAAAAATATAAATTATTAAAATGGCAGCAAAAATAGGACATATAAAATTATTCGGTTACAACTTCACCTTTGTTTTTCGTCACAGGTATGAAAAATACGATGATGAAGGAGAACAGCTTTTAGATAAAATGACTGAATGGCGTGAATGGGAACTTGGCTTCTGGTACAAACGATATCAGGTAGTTGGTAGTAGAAATTTCCATAAAACTAAAGAGTGGAATAAGAATCTGGTTTATGAACATATGCTTGGTATCAAATTATTTGTTTGTAAAGCATGGTTTACTGTTCAGAAAGGTGCAATGATATTAGGTGACGATTAATATGAGAACAAAATTCAGATCAGACAAATTGGGACATCAAGCACCCAGAGGTTATGTAGATAACAGGTTCAATTCAATTGAAATTGCTGGTGATTTTGCTTATTGCAAGTCTCATAATTTTCTTTACAATGCAGAGATTGAAGAAGAAAAACTTTACAATGCGTTGCCTTGTTATTATACTGATATTAGGTTCAGAGATACCATACATAACTATTACAAAAATTGTATGCTTCACTGGACACGCTGGAAAAACATTAGTTTAAAAGCATGTATTAGAAAAACTTTGAGTTGTTATAATATTCCTGTTGGTACTGTTGTGCAATTCAATAAAAGTTGGTATATACCTAACAAAAAAGTTGATCTCTCTTATGCTTTTAAAATCAAAAAAGAAAATAAATTTCCAATTGAGTTTGAGATTAATGACCCAAGTTATTTTAAGAACTTCAATACCTGTGAATTCAGTAAAAATCTGACAGATGCACTTAGAGCAAACGGATTTATTGTCAGTGTAAATAATAAAAATCCAAATTTTATTTCAGGTATGATTGCAAATGCAGTAATACACACAAGTGGCAAAGCTAATGAAATAAGTGATGATGGGGGTGAAATTGCAACAGCATATGGTTACGGTAAAAAGATTGGCTTTTCTTCTGGAGATAACACATACAGAGGATATTCAAATGGTTGTAAATATATTCTTTTCGATTACTTTGGCGAATTTGACAAATGGAGCAGATGTGTCGAAATTGAAAAGACCACACCAATTGATGAAATCATTGCAATATTAAAAGAACCTAAAAAAGAATAATATGATAGGAGAAGGAATCAGTAAAGAAAAATGTCTTTTGGTAGTAGAGTTATATAATGTGTCTGATAAATACATTTATAACCTGAGAGAGAAACAGCAACATCGTAGAGATGTGTTTGAATATCTTCCATTTTATACTGTCAATACCAATAAAGGACAGCATAATCAGCCAATGATTGCTGACTCTTTTCTTCAATTTGCAGGAAATTTCAAAGAACATGATAGTATAAACTATCTTATGTTCAATCTGCATACCCTTGATCGTCAATTAGAAGAAGAAATAAGTAATGCGGGAATAGAAGATTTATTCAAAAAATTTGATTTTGTCAAAATATTGTCTAACTTTGTGCCACAATCTGAAGATGACTTATCTAAAGGTATGTTTCCAAAAGTTAACTACTTAATTGTTGAAATTACTTATGATATTTTTTATGATGGTTATAATGGTGGGTATGATTGTGATACAGATGTTGATATTGTTGGATACGTTGATAAAGAGCTTAATGCAAAATATTTTGAAAATAAATAACATTTTTTGTAACATTTTTAATTTATATTCGTATAATCGAACGAGATAGATAAACATTAACTTAATTTTTTTTAAACAATGAGTACAGTAGACAGTAATGCAACAATTTTCACAACGAAAAATTATGGGATGTTCAAAAGAATCATTGGTAATAGACCCAGAAATGAAGCACATGTTATCAGACTGATGAAATCCTTTAAAAAGGAGTATTTGTTCACCTTGTTAATCGTAAATGAATTTTTTGAAATTATTGATGGACAACACCGTCTTGAAGCATGCAGCAGATTAGGTCTGGAGGTTCATTATCGTGTCATCCCCGGTTTACGCCTAAAAGATTGTCAACGTTATAATACCGTTGATAAAATATGGAGCAAAAGTGCATTTCTTGAATCATTTTGCGAATTGGATTCAAAACCCTATAAACAACTGAAAGAATTCATGACAAACTACCCTGAATTTTCAATTGGTGTTGCTGAAGCAATTATGACAAACAACATTGCTGGTGTTAATAACAGAAAAAGATTGCAGAAAGGTGCAAAAAATGATAATGAAAGAATACATTTCTTTCAAGAAGGTCAATTTAAAGTGCCTGATTTGAAATTGGCTTATGAAAATGCAGCAAAAATTATTGAATATAAACCATTTTTCAAGTTCTATAATAATGGTGCATTTGTGAGAACTCTTATTCCATTATTCAAGAACCCAAAATTCAATCATGATACTATGCTCCAGAAATTGGAAAAACAGCCAACTACATTGGTTAGATGTGCATCAGTTGAACAATATAAACTGTTAATTGAAAGTATATATAATTACAGGAGCAAGAATCCTGTAAATTTAAGATACGCTAAGTAATAATCAAATCTATAAATTAAAAGCTATGTTAATACAATTTTGTATCGAAGCATTGATCGTAATTCTTGCGATCTACTATGTAACTGTGGTTTTGCACTTATTCGGTGTTCCAATTTTCAAGAAATCCGATATCAGTGTATTACTTGCTCTAATACCTTTTTATTATTGGTTTAAAAGGGATGTGACTGTGTAATTTTCACTAATTTTTATTATTCACAATTTATTAATCTTTAATTTTTTACAAATGAAAAACAAAAAAATCTTTGCAGTTGTTTTCGTAGTCCTTGCAGTTGTGTTTTTAGCACTTGCAAGAGGAATCTTCCAGACCAATGACGCTGGTTATTTTCAAGTCAAACAAGCAGCCTTAACTGGTAATATGTCAGTTAGGTCTACCGCAGGTACTTACTTTCAGTGGTTCGGTACTATTAGCGAGTATAAAAACGTAACAACTTGCGGTATCGGTAGCCATAAAGGTGACGGTAGTGCAAACATTGAAGCAGTTGACGTTATATTTAATGATGGTTCGAAAGCCAAAATTTCTGGTCTTATCAGGGTTAAATTACCTGTAACTTCAGAAGGTGCTATTAATCTTAAAAGGGAATATGCGGGTGGTTTTGATCATTTTATTCAATCAGGTATCGTACCTATTGTAAATAATGCCATTAAACTTTCAGCAAACTTACGTTCAGCACAGGATGCATATACCACACTTGCTCTCTTCCAACAGGCAGTTGAAGATCAGCTTCGTAATGGTATATATGTAACAAAATCCGATAAAGTAAGTAAAACCACTTCTACTGGTGATATCGAAGAACAGCGTGTAACCGTACTTGTATATGGTGACGATGGACAACCACTCAGAACTCCAAACAGACTTCAGCAATTAGGTTGCGAAGTACTTGAATGTGTTATTGATGTCCCACAGTTTGATGCTAAAGTAGAAGAAATGATTGCCAAACGTAAAGATGAAGCGATGAAGACCGAACTTTCAAAACAAGAAGCTATTCGTGCTAAACAGGATGCTCTCACTGCAGAACAGCAGGGACTTGCAAACGTAGCCAAAGCTAAATATGAAAAGGAAGTTGAAAAGGTTCAGGAAGTAACAACTGCACAGAAGTTGTACGAAGTTGCTGCTCTTAACGCTAAACAGGAAGATGAAAACAGAAAAGCTGCGATATTTAAAGGTCAGGGTGAAGCTGAAGCTGCTCGTTTAAAAGTTTCTGCAGGTCTTACCCCACAGGAAGCTGCTGAATGGAATTTTAAAACAAAAGTTGGTGTTGCTACTGCACTTGCAGGTGTTAAATATCCTCAGATACTTATTAATGGTGGCGACAACAAAGGCACAAACCCTATGGATGCTATCAGCATTAAGTTTTTGATGGACATCAATGACAAACTTGCAGCAGGTAAATAGTCATGAAAGAACTCTGGAGTATCCTCATGGAGAAGCTGAAGTTGGTTGAACCAATTGAAGCATTAATAGCGATAGGTATCATGGGAATGTTTACCATCGGGATGCTAACAATAATTATCAAAGAATTTTTCTTCTTGATAACACAGATTGTTGCGATGTCAACAGGACATCCAGTAGGATAACAGAAAACAAAAAGGGAGAAGAAATTCTCCCTTTTTTTGTAACCTTTTTTTATTGATTATCGTATAAGAGATATAACATAAAATTTATATTATGAAAAAGAAAGAACAATTACAAGCACTGATAATTATAAATTATATTTGTGCATTAATTATGTTTATTACAGCACTTAGTGCTAAAGCACATGTATTAATACCATTCGGATTTGTAATTCTAATTTGTACTACAATTATAAGATTTGCAGGAAAATCTGAAACAATAATAAACATACGTAAAAATAATAACACATATGAGACTAAGATCAACAACCCCACTTTCAGTCTTCCAGAATATGCTACAAAACAATGGAATAGATTTATTACATGGCTTAATACTTAAAATTATGTACTATAGAATCGGAAGATATATTTATTATGAGGCTGAAAACGCAATCGGCATGATAACACGTTGTGGTGAAATAGTTATGGGTATTGATGGATATTATATTAGTTGGTACGCATAATTTTAATAAAGCATTTGTATTTAAAGAAAAGAGTATTATATTTGTTATCTAATTTAAAAAATATATGGAATTAGTAAAAGTTTATTCACCAGTCGAAGACAAAGAAGTTCGTACCAACCTTGGTAATTCACCAATTTTCAAACAGGCATACCATGAAAGTGAATATAAAGAAGCATTGAAAAAACATGCTCAAATGTTTGAATATAAATTTAAATTTGATGGGCTAAAAGTAATCCAGTTTACTGGTGTTGAAAAAGTCGTAAAATGAAACCTTATGGTTTAAGAAATAAGCTACGTGTTAATCTTCCTGATAATCATCCCAAAAAAGGATGGGTTAATTGGTGGGAAGTCGAACTTAATACTGTTAAAAGCAAAAAAACTGCAAGACAAAAGATCAAAGCAACACTTAATATTTTAACTAAAATTTTTTAATAATGAGAAATTTTGATGTTACAAGAATAAATATTGATAATATCGATATTAAAGTATGGGCACAACAAATCAGAGAAATTAAAATTCGTGAATTTCAAGAAGTAATTGATGCAAAAAAACTCGAATTTGATGCTCATATAGCAAAGAAATTATCATCTGATATACCTATTACTGAAGCTATTAATATGGTTACGAAATCAATGAGGCTTGGTGCTGATTTGATTCGAATGAATGTAAAACTTGATATATTAAAAAAAGAATAATATGGCAAGAAAGATTTTCTTCAAAAATGAAAGCGAAAGAATGCTTTGGATTCGTTTGAATGCTGAACGTATTCAATATTCACAAAAAATGCTGAATGGCACTAATGAATCAATTGGTAAAATCAACGAACCATTTAGTATTATGCAGACTTCTCTCAATCAATTAGGGTATGACGAAATGAAACGTAATGCACCAAGATTTAGTTTTGAAGAACTTGTATTACCACATGCTGAGTTATTTAAACTTGCCGAAAAAAGAAATAAACAAAAGATTACTGAAATGTTTGGTATTGAATTAGGTAAAATTGCTGATGAACTTTTATAGTTATGAACGAAAAAATTCAGTGGTTTAAAAAAATGTCACATGATAGTATGCTTCTTAATTATAAAAAAGATGGATACTTAGCACCTGTTTTTATTACATTTTCAAACGAAAAAATTCTAATTACTCCGATTCCACGTGATCAATTGAAACCTGAAAATAAACAAATGCTTGCAGCAACAATAAAAAACACTTGTAAAAATCCTCTTATTCTTGCATCAGTGATAATTATTGAAGCATATGGCGCACAGATCGACCCTAAAAATAAAGTTATTAATCAAATCATGAATGGTGAAATTAATATGTCAGATATTGAAAATAAAAATGACATTATTGTAATGATTTTTAGTTCACCTGAAGAAGATGATCTTATTGCCTATTATGTTGATGATAAAACCAAAACTATTGGTAAAAGATTTTGTGAAGAAGTTAAAAATTTTGATGGTATGTTTTCACATCTATTTGGTTGGAATAAAAATTGAAGTATTTAGTAATAATTAAGATCAGAAATGTAAAATAATTGTATATATAATACCTTATATGGATGAAGTTTATCAAAGCCATCATATATGCCCTCTATATTATTGTATATGCATATGCTGTATGGATGACTTCAATCAAACCAGAAGAATTTTTTTGGGGGTATTTATGTACGATAATTTTTGGTTTCTTATTCATCTGGACAGTTTCAATGGTCATAAAAAATTCTGAAAAATCTGAAAATAAACCCGAAAATTTGTAACTAATTCAAATATTATCCGTATAATTACATGTTTAAATTAAAACTCACTTATGGATACGCCTGTAGTAAATATCAAAAACTTCGTTGAACCAACAGAAAAGTATTGTACTGAATTAAAAAAATATAATTTGAGTTTGAGTAATTCGTTTGAAACACTTAAACTTTGGTTTAATGGCGATCTTTTACAATGGACATATTATTATAAAAGAGTTGAAGAAAAAGATAAAAACGACTTAAATATTGCATATAAAGAATTTTGTGATCTTTATAATGTAACAATTACTTCAAAAGAATTAGTTGAAAAATTTGGTGATTATTCAAATGAAGATTTTGATGCATTAATTAAATATTTATTGGAATTTAATACAAATAGTGATTTAAATGAGACCAGCAAACAATAATATTTTATCATTTGAAATACCCAAGAAACTTCGTAGTGCTGATAAACATAATGAAATGTTTCTGAGCGATTCTGGTATTGCAGGTACTTATGTCCCAAACATGAGTAATGAAGATATGAACCTTTGGAAAGCAAAACACATCAAAGGTGATGATGAACGTATTGAAATACGTAAAACTCTTGATGGTGTGCAATTACTTATTGTGATTTATAAAAAATCAAAAGTTGTTAAATGGAACAAGGGCAACTGTAATCATGATGAATATAATAAAAAACATGGAAATGTTCGTATGTCAATGAATGGCAAACTTGATATGTCAATGGATGATTATTGGGATTTAACTGAAGTAGTTAAAGAAGCACTTGAAATACTATTATAATATGGAAGAAAACGTAAAACCAATTAAACCCAGCGAAGTTTTAGAACTAAAAGCTGAAACCATACCCAATGCGATGTTTCAGGCAGTCAATGAAATGATTGCAAAAATGTGGAATGGCAGTTCTGCAACAATAAGAAAAGAAGATTTACTTGAAAGATATTTTAAGATAGTGGGTTTAAGAAATGATCGTGCAAATCGTGATAAATTATATGATGATCATGCATTGGATTTCGAACACTTCTATCTCAAAGAAGGCTGGAATGTTAAATATGAATTTCCTTGCTATGGTGAATCAGATTTCGAACCATATTTTGAATTTAAAGTAAAAGGTAAACGATAATATTAATTTTAAATAAAAATACATGAAAACACTTGAATTTGTTCTTGGAAGTTTCTGGCATTTTGTAGGATTTATGGCAATTCTGACTACAGTACTTTATTTTGGCTGTAATTTTTTCCTTCATTTGGTGAACAGAATTTTACGCCATGCAACATTAAAAAAACTTGGCTATCCACCAGTTCATTGTGATGCTGATGGTGATTTTCGTGAAACAGATGATGAAGAATAAAAATATGAGAAAAATTTCTATTACAATAAAACCACAAATATTTCCAACAGAACCTTATAAAACTATTGGTAAATGTTACAAAACTAATAATGATAAATTTTACTTTTATCAACGTGAAAATGATGTATTATTGGTAAATTCAAAATCTCCGTTAATTAGTTCAAATTGTGTTGGATATATGAAAAATCAATCAAATATTATTGAATGCTCTATCCAAGAATTTACTGATGTTTTAAATACCACAATTTTTAATATGAATATTCTTAATGGTGAATTTAAAAAATAATTTTTAAAAAAGATTTGGAAATAAGAAAAAGTAATATACCTTTGTCATTCATTAATAATTGTAAAACCTAATAACTGAAAATATCATGAAAAAAAATTCACTTTCCGCAACAGGCTTAAGCCTTTCACAAGCACAATCAGTATCTAATCTTTGCCATCAGAGAGCACTCGAAATTGCAAGAAAACTCTTAACAGTAAACAATTACAGCAAAACTGTAAAGGTTGCTGGCGAAACATTGCCTCTTGTTGTTGAAACAGGCGTTAAATTACCTGAAAACGTTGTTGATTTGATTAAGGAAAAGGCAAGTCTTCATGCTTGTCAGGCATTCTTGATGGAGAACATCAAGGCAAAAGCTGAAGGAATTGAAGTAACAAAAAGAGGCGTTGCTGACGTTTCTGAAGTTAAATTTCCAAAAACTCCTGATTATATCAAACCTGCAGTGTTACCAAATGTAACAGAAGACTTTGGTTGGTCACAACTTACTGCTGCTGAGAATAACGAATATCTTGAAGCAGAAGCATATGCTTCACATATCGGTGAATTTATTCATAAGGATTCAATCCTTGCAGGTCTGAGAAATGAACTGCCACAAATCCCTGCCATTGAATGGTTTGAAATTGAAAAAGATAAAAAAGTTCCTGTCACAATCACCAAGCATCACACAGCAGAAGAACTGCTTAAACTTCACGAAACACTTGCTGAACTTCATCGTGGTTACGAACAACATGTTAATCGCTTCAAAGCAAAAGTTAAGAACCTGACTACAGAAGAAAACGCACGTATTGCAAAGGTTAATGCCGATGCAGGTAATGAAGCTGACAAGACAAATAGCGATCTTCGTCTTACATACGAAATGGAGTATAAAAAAGCATCTGAGCAGGTTCAGGCAATCAAGAATGAGTATGAAAAGACTCGTCAGGCAAAAATCAAAGAACTTGCTGCAACCAAAATTTTGGTAGATATCAGATTTAAAACAGTTATTGACGGATTTCTCAGCAAACTTCCTGAGTCACAGGAGTAATAATATAAAACTAAGGTAAAGGGTAGATAGAGCAAGAGCCGAGTTTACCTTTTTTTGTGCTTAGTAATGCGTTCTTTACATATAAAATTAGATAAATAATCTAAATGACAGATGGTCATGTGTCCCAAGGGACGCATAACTTCCGTAACAGGAAAAACCGCTTTCTCTGCGAAACCAATTGTTTTTTGTGACTTTTCGTAAAAAAGATCACGACTGCCAAAATAAGTTACCCTTGCACTGGTATAACGTGCTTGGGATAATTATTCAGGAGGAAGGAAAAAAGACTTGGTATTTGCCTTTGCCTTTGTGCAGAGGAAGGTCTTTGCTCTTGACTTGGACTTTATCTTTGACTATATAAACGCATTACTAAGTGACTTAGTTTTTCTTTTTTTGTAACCAATTTAAATTTATTTCGTATAATGCTCTATGGAAGAGATATTATTAGATAGAGATACCTTCAGAGAATCCGTTTTCAAAAGAGACGGATTTAAATGTATTATATGCCATGAACAAGCACAAGACGCTCACCATATAGTCGAAAGACGCTTGTTTGGTACTACTCAGGGATACTTCATCAATAATGGTGCAAGTTTATGTAGTAAGCACCATATTCAAGCAGAAGAAACAACACTTAGTTGCGAAGAAATTCGTAAAGCTGCTGGTATAACCAAAATAATAATGCCAGATCATTTCTATCAAGATGCAGAATATGATAAATGGGGAAATGAAATACAGAAAAACGGCACAAGACTCAAAGGTGAATTATTCGAAGATGAATCGGTACAAAAAATTTTGAAACAAGGTAATGTACTTGGATTATTCACTGATATGGTTAAATATCCAAGAACATATCATTTGCCTTGGTCAGAAGGTATGAACAGGGATGATCGTATGATGACTAATGTTGAAGTTTTTGAAGAGGAAGAAGTTATAATCGGTGAAAAACTTGATGGTGAAAACACAACTTTTGGTAAAACATACACACATGCCCGATCTCTTGACAGTGGTTCACATCCTTCACGTAATTGGGTTAAAAGTCTTTGGGCACAAGTAGGTTATGAAATACCTGAAGGCTGGCGAGTTTGTGGTGAAAATATGTATGCCAAACATGCTATTCATTATAGAAAAGAAAAAGGGAATGCACTCAGTACATATTTCTATATGTTCAGTATCTGGAATGAAAAAAACATTTGTCTGAGTTGGCACGAAACTGAAGAATGGGCACAACTACTTGGACTTACACTTATGCCTGTTTTATATAAAGGTATTTGGGATATGAAGGTGATCGAAAATCTCAATAAAAAGGTGAAAGCAACTTCTGATACTATGGAAGGTTATGTGGTCAGACTTGCAAGAGAATTTCATTACGCTGAATTTCGCAATGTGTGTGGCAAATTTGTACGGAAAAATCACGTACAGAATAATCATGGTCACTGGAGCACAAATAAAATTATCAAGAATGAATTAATTGAAAAAGTGTAACTTTTTCACAAAAATATCGTATAATGATAATAATGTAGTAACTTTACTTTATGAAAAAATATTGTTGGCTTAATATCGAAACTGGAAAATTCAGTAATTCTTGGAATGAAAAAGATCATAAAAAATATCTTGACGACAAGACAATTAAAGAGCAAACAAAATTACATCCCGAATGGAAACTCATTTGTTATGAGTGTATTAATGACAAAAATTTTGAATTTATTCATCATATGAAATTACGATAGTTATGAGAAAATGTAAAAAGAGACGTAATGTTACACTTGCTGAAAAATTTCATTATCTCGCAATGGCAATTGATGAAATGGCATGCAGACAGCCTAATACTAAATGGAAAACTGATTTAATTGGTGTTGCTTGCCAATTCAGTTCTCAGCCAAAACTTAAACGTGAAGATTTTAAAGGCATCATTGATTATAGCATTAAAGATATTGCATTTCTTTTAAACATAAAATTAAAGGACGATAATGAAACCTTGTAATATTTGTCTGGAGAAAGTATGCAAAGCTAAAGGTGGAGTAGGCACTTGTAATTGCGAAATCTGTGCAATCAAAAAAGAGTGTCCCCGCAAACTCACCGCAACTATTCGCATTACTCTTAAATGCACACAATCATGTTCGCATTGTTGTTATTCTTGTTCTCCAAACAAAGATACTCATATGACTGTTGAATCAGCCAAAAAAATTGCAAAGTTTTTAATTAAAAATGAAGTTTACCAGATCAATCTTATGGGTGGCGAAATCTTTTGCAATCCGAACTGGCGTGAAATACTGGACTTGCTTGTTCCTGCAGTAACTTGTGCAAGAGTTGTTTCTAATGGTGATTGGGTAGTTGAAGAACCAAGTTTTGCTAAACATTTCACCAAATACAATAACTGTTATGTCGTGATCTCAAAAGATATGTGGCATACTAATAAAAATATTGTAAAGGCAGATAAATTACTTAGAAAAAATAATATTCTTACCAGAACTTCTGATCTTGATGAAAGTGAATTTAATTTAGTGCCTATTGGTAGAGCAGAAGGTTCATTTGGATTCTATTCAATGATGGGATGTTATTGCCAGAATCCAAAGAATCAATATTCATTTCTTATTGATGAAGTTGGTGACATATTCAAATGTGGTTTTGGTGTATGGAAATATGCTGATGTATATGAATATATTGATGGTGGTTTTGCTGAGAGATTTAAAGAATTTAACAAGATATTTTATGGAGTATTTATTCCGCATTGTGCTTCATGTATAAGAAGCCATGAATTTAGTCACCTTGATCGTAAAAAACAAATAGTATGAAAAAAAAATTGACAATTGAAGAACAACTTAAGAAAATCGATGAATATGTTATTGTTCTGGAAAAGATTGTTGTCGAGAAAGATAAAGAATGGTATGCTGACAAAAAAAATGACAATAAATCATTTGAAGAATATTGGGAATATGTTTATTATGAAAAAATGGAACTCGCAAAGCTCGACAGAAAAAGACGAATGATTATGCCTTACGAACTTTCTCCAATTCCTTCATATGGTGATGTAATGACTTTGGATGAATTTATTGAAGCATGTAAAGAAGGTTGGTTTATTGATTCAGATGGTTCTGGTTATTACGGTAAAGATGGTCAGGAAACAAACATACCTATATGTCCCAGCGATATGAAACACAGGGCAATAAGAAGAGAATTTGATTCAGTAATATGGTATAATAAATAATTATATGTACGAAGAAACAATAAAAGAAGAAACTGCTAAATTAGCCAAAGAAAAAGGATTTGACGAAGAATGCCGTGATTTACATGGTATATATGATGATTATATTGGTTGTCATCATGTTAGTAACACCAATAAACATAATGATAAAAATCAATTTTCAGCACCTACTCAGGAATTTCTTGCAAAATGGTTAAGAGAAACACATGGAATTGAAGCATTTGTAAAACCATTTGTAATACCACAATTAAATAGAAAAGGAAGTATTAATTATTACGGATTGGTGATGATAGTAGATTGTATTGGGGATTGCAATGCAAGTACCGAATGTAAAGATAAATATGAAGATGCATTTGAAGATGCATTAAAACTGGCACTTAAACTTATTGATATTCCAAAACCAAAACTATCTGAAAAAGAAAAATTTGTTATAAGTCTAAGAGAAAATATAAAAAATGCTAAAAATGATGAACAAAAACAATATTATATTGCTATGGCAAAAGAATTGTTTGTCGATTTTAATGAATTTTTAGAAACTTGTAAATAATATGAATGTATTTGAAGTAATACCAAACCAACAGACTCCCAGAGTCCCAGATGTTGAAAACATTGAATTGTTTTTTATTCAAAACATTAAACAATTACAAGCATTCAAAGATTATTCATTTACCAGATTTGATGCAGTAGGTCTGGCTGCAAATCAAACCAGTCTTGATACTGAAAGATTTATGCTGAGAGTGTTTGCATTAAGAGAAATAAATATCAATGGAAATCCACAAGCAAATTGGCGATTAATAATTGACCCATATATTATTGAATATGTTGGTATTAAAGAAATTAAAGTTGAAGGTTGTTTAACATGGAAAGGCAAAAGAATTGTTGCTGAACGTAATCGTGCAATAATTGTTGATTATTATGATGAAGTAGGTGTTAAAAATCGAGAATTTGTTAAAGGTTTTGAAGCACAAGTCTGGCAACATGAGATTAATCATCTTAATGGTATTGAGGAACGTATTGAAGACCTTTCATTTGTGCCACCAAAACCAATTGATGTTGGTCGAAATGAACCTTGTCCTTGCAATTCAGGAAAAAAATATAAACACTGTTGTTTATTATATTTATAAAATATATCTTTGAAAAAATTTTATTATGAAAAATTTAACAAATCTTTTAATTAAAAATGAAAATGAATTTTTGGTGAAATCAAAACAAATGAAATTATCATGAGAAGAATTTTATGGGATGGTGTTTGGTATAAAGTTGGTGAAACCATTATTTATGGTGGTTGTGAATGGATTATTGAATTTATTGAATTTGATGATCATGCTGAAATAAGATTTAAAAATGGTACTGCTGAAACAATAATTTATGGTAAAGTAGATATACAAGATTAATAAAATGAAAAGAACAATTTATTTAAAAATGATTGTTGATTGGGAAGATTATGATGATGTTTCTAATGAACTTATTATTGAAGATTCAGGTATACTTGATAGTCTTAAAGAAGGTGTAAATATTGAACAAATTGCTGCTCCATTTTTGATACCTATTAAAGATGCAAGTCCAGAAGATTATGCACAAATTAAATTCAATGATGATCTTGACGAAGTATGAACCGAGCACAAGCAAGACGGATGGCATTTACTGAAAATAAAGAAGGTATGACTGTTAGAGGCAAGGGATTGAGAAAACAGAAATGGTTCTCAATTTGTAGTACACATAGAGATCATGATAAAAACTGTCCAAGATGTCAAATTGGTAGTTGGAATAATGTCTGGAAACTTGCAATTGAAGGATGGTTTCATGATCATATTTATTGGTTATGGTATTTTTGGGTGAACTACCTATAATTAGTTATTTAAAATTAATAATATGGAAAATGAGTTTGCAAAAATTTTCGAAGTAGAAAATTATCAGGTTTTAATAATGAAGGATGAAACTAATAGTGAATATGAAGTTAAACAAATAATTGACTTCAAAGAAGTCAGACCGATAATAAGTCTTGGATTTGATTCTGAAGAAAAACGTGATGATTGTTTCAATAATTATGACAAAGAAAATGCTAAAAAGTTTTATAATCTAATATTTAATATGTTAAAACCAGAATAAATGTTTAATTTATGACAGAAGAAGAAAATAAACAATTCGAAAGAGACTTTGAGAAATGGTTTGGTGAACCTTGGAAAGTAGGTCACATAAGAAGGATTAAATTATACCTTATTGGTATGGTAATTGGATTAGGTTTAATATTAATTTCAACATTAATGTAAATAATCATGACAAAAGCAATGACAACAGCCAAAGATTTGGCATGGAAAGCATATAATGACGGGATGAAACACATAAATCCTGATTATTGCAACAAATATACAGAAACGGAACAAAAACAACGTTTTGAACATTGGTGGAGTGATAATTTCATTTATGGCGAACATAAAGATAGTTTTCGACCAGAAATTAATGTTTATGTTGGAAATAAACGATATATACAAGCAGAATAATTTTAAATAAAAATATGATATGAAAAAAATTTTATTTTTCTTATGTGCTATCACATGCTTATCATGTACACATCACAAATTTAAATATGATGTTGGTGATATTGTATATGTTAAATCCAATATATTTATTGCAGAGGATGATTCACTTTTGGTAAGTACAATTAAAGAATTATCATGCAGTAATGATTCCTTGAAAGCTAAAGTGGTGAGAAGGGTTTGGGTTAATGCTTATCAACATCCTTATTATTCACTTGTCTTTTATAATAAAGATGGAAACATTGTTTCTCTCAGTGGTAAAAGGGGGTTTATGTATGAACATATCAAAGCACTTCCTGAACAACGATTATATTAATTAAAAATATATATTATGACAGATAGAGTAAAAGGATTTACAGTTACACTTGCAGAAGATATGCGCATTGATGATATCGAACCAATCATGCAAGCAATTCGAATGATCAAAGGTGTAATTGATGTTCAGCCAAGTATTACTGACAGTAACGATCATATTAATAGGATACAAGTTTTATCCAATATACGTAAAAAATTTATCAAATTTCTGGAAGAAGAACTATAAAATTATGTACAGACATTATTTTTCTTGGGAAGAAGACGAAGCTAATAAGCAGGGTCATGATGATGAAAAACATCATCGTAGTGATTATTATCATGATAAATATGCTTATGATGGTGAAGATCGTGCTTATTGGGATGGCAGAAAAGACGAACAAGAAGCTGAAAGAAAACGTGAAGAAGAAAGAGAAGAAGATGAAAGGCGAGAAAGAGATGAAGAAAGACGAAATTATGAAAGAAGAGAACGAGCAGCAGATTATGAACGACAACAAGAGGAAGAATGGGAACGTATGCGTTATGAAGATGATATGAAAGAACGTGATGCAGAACAGCGCAGGGAAGAAGAAGCTGAAAGACAATTCGAAAATGATTGTGCTACAGAAGAATACTTAAATGAAATGCCAAGCACAGAAGAAGAATTATTTAATCAAATTCAGAAAAACGAAAAAAAAGATGATATTTAAAAATTTAAATAAATATTTTTTTTCTATAAATTCTTGTATTTATATTAAATTAATAATATTTTTAGAAAATGTTAAAAACATACAAATATAGAATATATCCTACTAAACAACAAATAGAACTAATAAACAAACATATTGGCAGTTGTCGTTTTGTATATAATTTAGCTCTTGAAACAAAACAAACTGCATATGCTGGAAATAAAATTAATTTAAATTGCTTTGATTTGATCAAACAACTTCCTGAACTAAAGAAGGAATGTGAATGGCTTAAAGAAATAAATTCACAATCTTTACAACAAGCAATAACACATCTGGATAATGCCTTTACAAAATTTTTTAAAGGACAGGGCGATTTTCCTAAATTTAAAAAGAAAACAGCAAAACAATCATTTAATATACAACAAAATATTGTTGTCAATTTCAATACAAATAAAATTATTATACCTAAGTTCAGAAAAGGTATTAATATTGTTTTACATAGAAATTTTAAAGGAACAATTAAACAAGCTACAATAATTAAAACACCAACAAATAAATATTTTATATCAATATTGGTTGAAAATAACATTATATTGCCAAATAAAATAAATATTGAAAACGATAATACTACTGGTATTGATTTGGGAATTAAATCATTTCTCGTAACTTCCAAAGGTGAAGTATTTGAAAATCCAAAATTTTTACGAATAGTACAATCAAGACTTAAATACATACAAAGTAAATATTCAAAATATAAAGGTAAACGAACAAAACATAAATTAACTATTTTACATGAAAAAATAGGTAATCAACGAAAAGACTTCTTAAATAAGATTTCAACTAAGCTAATTGGAGAGAATCAATCTATTGCTATTGAAAATCTTAATATTAATGGTATGTTACAAAATCATTCTTTGGCACAATCAATAATTGATGTTGGTTGGGGCATGTTTATTGATATGCTAAAATACAAAGCAGAATGGCAGGGCAAAAACATTATACAAATCGGTAGATTTGAATCAAGTTCAAAAACCTGTAATGTTTGTGGCACAATTAATAAAGAATTAGAACTTAAAGATAGAGTTTGGACTTGTAAAAATTGCAACACAATTCATGATCGTGATATTAATGCAGCAATTAACATTAAGAATTTTGCTTTAAGAAATTATGTATCTGGAATGGATACTCAAACTCAGAACGAACTGCCAACAATGGTTGGAGTGTTGACTTCTGAAGCACATTTGTTTTTAACAAATAAGCAGTTCACTTAATCAAATACTTGAAAATGAAAGAGGAAGTCAAGAACCTGAACCCGATTCTAATTGAGCTTGATGACAATTTAGAACCAGAAGAATTTTTTACAGGTATATCTGCAGTAAATAATGAAGGCACTACTGTCTTTGTTGGACTGGCAGAAAAACTGGATAAGATGTTACGTCCTTTAAGTAAGCGTTATGTTAACATAAAAGCAAAGCACTTAAAGTCAAAGAATGACACTTTTACAAAGGAAGATTTAAAAGTTGCTTTCGAACAGGCACGTAGCAACAGTAAATCATTTGATGAATGGTTTAAATTTAATTACGAAGATAATAAATAATTTTGTAACCTTTTATATTTCGTTTACGTATAAATAGATAATATCAATTAAATTTTACTAAGATGATCGAATGGAATATGGCTTTAACAAAGCCAAAAATTAATGATGAAGATGCTCATGATCTAATAAATGGTGTTTCAATCCGTGTTGTTGCAAGAGTCGTTGACAAAGACGGAAGTTTTTGTGGTTTTACATTTGCTCATTATTATCACCATTCAGAGCATTGGGTTATTGAAGGTTACTTGGGTACGTTTGTCGTATCACACTGGAGTTCTCTTAATCAACCCGAAAATTAAATAATATGAACTGGAGATTTAATTCATACAAAGTTTCCCCAATGAGAATAGTAGCGTTAATATTACTTATCATTGCATGGTCACACGGTACTGTATCAGGCATATTTGCTTGGATACTTTTATTATTGATTGTCGATATTAGTATGGATATTAATAAACATTAAATATTATGAGATATACAGATTACGAAAAAGAAAAAACAGAGAAAGAACTATCAACAGCAGTTGGTAAGATTCTCGATGGCATTGACGAATATAGCAATGCAGCCAATATTCAAATCAAAGACAATGATTTCAGGGATATATACAAACTCGAATTAAATGAAATGAGAGTTAAGTTACATAACCTGCAACTTGAATTACTTAAATTTAAAGAAAAACATTTATTATGAATATAGAACATAAACCTTGGGAATGGACTACCGAAGTCATAGAAGGCGGTGGTTATAATCTGGTAAAAGCTGATGAAACAACTCGCAAGAGACAACTTGAAGAGTTTAAAAAGAAACGCAAAGAACAACTTCAAAAAGATATTGAAGAAATTGATAACCTTTTTTAATTTAATTATGGAAAAGCTAAAAGAAATCATCCGCAACAATAATATGAGTACTCGTCCCGAATTTACTTCTGGTAGGGGTGCAATACTTTGTGACCTTAACGGCAAACAACTCGAAGGCATATACCAAGGCATTCTAAAAGAATTTGGTAAAAAAGCTGCAAGCAATTTTGTAAAAATGGTTGAAGATATTAAAGTAATATCTTGTACCACTTTCCTTGAAGAACTCTACATGCTTTGTGGTAATGGTTGGAAATACACGAAGAAACCCAAGGAGCAACAAGCTAATGGTATCAGCATTCCCAAAAATGATCAAGGCGAGTATGATGACAGAAGTATGGTGTCGGGAATGCTTGGCATGTTTGCAGCTTTCGGCAATAACGGCAGGGATGAAACCCCACAAATCAAAAACTTTTTTCTGTCAAATCATGGTGTTAAACCAAAGGGAATGGTATATAGTACTGATGGCTATGCTGTAATGTATTATTTGTAGTAACTAAGTAAGGTTAAACCTGACAAGAATGATATGAAAAAGTGGGAAAAAATTATGGATGGTACAACTGCCATATATTACATGACCAAACAAGCAAATCCTCTTTGGTACTGTAAAGTATTCAAAAGTGATGGACGCTGGACTTTTAAATTCGGTCAGCGTGCCTCTACTTTAAAAGAAGAGAAAAATGTTAAGGGCGAAAAGAGTGAGCGTTATTATTCAACTAAGAGTTGGAAAAATCCAGAAACTGCTAAAACAATGGCTGCAGAAACATTAAGAAATCATTTTATAATTACATAATATGAAAAGTTCTGAAATACATAATGGTTTACCTGAAAAAGAACTCAGGAATTATTTTGCAAATGCATTATCTGAAACATTTGATAAGAATATGACCAATCAAAAAGTTGAGATTCCATATGACAAGAATCATCCTTTTGATTGGTCAATTAAAAATGATGAAGCAGAAATTGCAAGATTAAAAAGAAATATTGAAATTACGTATCAAAAGATTGCACTCATTAGTCTCATAAAAGAAAGAGGATGGGAAGAACATGATATTAGTGATTATACGATAAACGATACTAACCATAAATTGTGGTTTAGTTTTATCGGTACAAAAGAAGAATATGATGAACTGATGGTTAAACTTGAAATTGAAAAAGAGAACTTATGAAAAATTTTATAATTTTATTTACAATACTCATTATCATATTGGCTGCTTGTGAAAACAAAGTAAGTAGAAAAACTAAAGAACCTGAAAAAGATTTCTTAGAAGTGCCGACATATGCACCTACACCTGATGAAATAACAAGTGATTCTACTTATTGGTATGTTATAATGAATGAAGTAAAAAAAGATGGTGGTTCAATAAGTTGGCATAAAGCTATTGCACTTCCCACTCAATATTTTGATTTTTATTTGGCAAGAAAAGCATTTAAAAGTGCAACAGAATCTGGATATTTTGAATTCATACTTAAAATTAATAAGGAAGCCAGAAATAGTTATTGGAAATATGCAGCAGATAATTCATTATAAAAGTTATGAATGAACATGTAAAAAATATCTGTAAAATTGGTCAAGGTTATAATTGCTGTCGTTACTTAGTAGTTGGAGTACATGGCTTTGAATGTGCTAAAGGTACATCACTGGCAAACGTATTGGATTTACGAGTTATTGCAGAAACAATAACTGCTCGTGGTGACAATTGTGATGGAAAAACAATCGCTGAACTTAATTCAAAATAATTATGTCAAGTGTAAATGGCGGTAATTCGAAACGAGAAATTCTTGTAGATGCAAGAAAAGAATTATTCTTAGCTAAAAAATTTTTAAAAGGCAAAGAAGATGTTGATAGTCAATATGCTAAAATGCATATCGATATGGCAACCAAATTGGTAAATGGAGTAATTACAGGACTTGAAGCACCTGTTCAAACATATCATTTAGATTGAAATGAAAGAAGAAAACATAATGATAATACTGGATGCACTACTTAAAGATAAGGATAGTTGCACCATGCGTGAAGTTAATGAAGCAGTAACTAAATTTCATAAAAAACATCCAGACACATATATCGATCATTCTGGCGATACTATTGATTACTATTTGTATGCCTATTCCGAGCTTTATTTTTGGGATTACAAAGCAGAATTAATCCGTAAACAAGAATCTGTTAAATGTATATTCTGTGGCAAAGAATACAGGAAATATCCAGATACCACAAAATATGAAGAAATATTAAAATCAAATAAATTATACACCGAAAAAGATATTCATGATGCATTTTTGGCAGGTGTGAACAGGGGCGTTTATGTTGCAAGTGTAATTAAGAAAACACCAATTGAAGGTGAATATCCTACATACGAAGAATATATTGCTAAATTAAAAAAATGAATGGTCTGGTTAAATTACGAGATTTAAAAAAAGGTGAAAAATTTTATGGTAAATTTGATGAAATGATTCACGTTATGGTAGAATGTATATATGATGAAACCAAACCAGATGATATTGCATATATTACCAGATTACTTAAAGCAAAAGATGTAAATAAATATGCAATTCATACTATTAATGCAATTGATATTGAGGTATACAGATATACGGGCAGAGATCGAAGCAGTTTTCTTGCAGGATTTAGAAGTGCAATAAAAATTTGTATTCCACACATGGGAAAAGTTGAAATGGAAAATGCTGGTATTAATGATCTTCTTTCACAACATATGACAATGATAAATGCATATAAAAAATGGACGAAAAATTTTGACGATTATGAGTGCTAAACCCATTATTATCGAAAGAGGACCTCACTTAATGCATGATATTTCACACATTTTGTAACCTTTTTTAATATTAATACGTATAATCAATTTTAAAAATAATATTATGGAAGACAACATTAAAAAAGCAATTGAAGAGTACCAGTGCAGTGGCTGTATTACAGGCATGAATACTGAATGTTTTGAAGCAGCCAACAGTGGTTGCGGATGCGGTAAGCATTATGCAGGTACGATGATACTCCCGGGTATTGGCAAAATCTTTTTAGGAATGCCTAAAGGTTTCAACCGTCTTGGTGAAATTAAAGACATGAAACCATTTATCTTCGAAGATTTAAAAAATTGGGGTGAATACAATAAATACAACGTCCCTGTTTGGAAATATCTTGACAAAAATGGTAATACTATTGTTCGTGGACTTCAGCCAAGACTTAATGCACCTTTCATTCACATTATTCTCAAGAATTGTATAAATGAAATTAATTGCGAATTGATTACTGATACTGACATTAATGAAATGGACTAATTATGTGCAAAAAAATAGATACTTTCTGTGACTTCGATGAAGCATGGAGAGGCAAATGCAAAAAACCTGCAGTAAAAAACGGTAGATGCGAAGAACATGCTGACTTGAAATGTGTTAGCTGTGGTACTCCCGCAACACATACTTGTTCAGAAACAGGTCAATTAGTTTGTGGTGCTCCGCTTTGTGATGATTGTGAACACACAACTGCTGATGATGGTACTAATGGTAATATTGGTTTTTTTCAAACTGCTCCACGTCCAAAAGACATGAAAGAGCATTGTAAAAAAGTAGATCAGAAATGTTTCCCTTGGTATGTCAAATCATGTTGCAAAGACTATCCTGAAATGCAATTAATCCTTGATCAATTCAACAGGGGCGAACTATCTTACATTGATGCTGATAAACAAATGAATGATTTTATCATAAATAAAAATAAAGCCGAAGAAGAGGCAAGGGGGAATGATGAAGAAATTAATTGATTTAATTGATTCTGGTTGGGACGTTAAATTCGAAAATCAGGTTAAAAGAATTGATGGTGATTTCGTCATCAGAACCTGTTGGGAAGCTGAATTTGCTGACAAAAGATATGACTGCAAATGGGAAGGCTATAAGACTGCAAAGGGTTGTGTTAACAATTTTATAAACACGGCAATTGGTATCACTGAAAAATTCGAAAAAGAAAAGAAAAATGAAGAAAATACTATCGCTCAATGAACTACAGACTGCCATCAATAACAGATGGGAGTTCAAACAGGATGTCAACGGTAAAACATATGAATTAAGTGTTGTGTTTGTTTTAAATATGAAACTCATTGAACTTATCACAATGATTAAAGAAGGAAGATTGTTTTATACAGAGATTATTAAAAAATAAATTATGAAAAAGAAAAAAATTGTTAATAAAAACCAAACAATTACAATTAGTACCTGTTGTGGTGACTGGTTTCCAAAAGTAGCTGAAAGAGCAAGAGAAACTGTGCTTTACAGAAACACAAAACTTAATATTGATAATACCATAGTTGTATTTGATTTCAACAGTATTAAGTGTTTGGTAAATAAAGACACCAATCTCGAATGGCTCGAAAGAGACTATCAGAATGCTCATATCATGGAGTGGCGACAGGTCGGTCCTGAATGCTACGCACAATATGAACCCGAAGTTCTGGTAGAACTTGACAAACGTGAAAAAGCACAAGAAGAAAAGCAAAAAATTGAATCAGCAGCATACAGGGCAAAAGAAGACGAAGAACGCAAACTGTTTGAAGAAAAGGTCAAAGGTATTGAAATTGAAATTCTTGATCAAAAAAAGTATGATGACTGGAAAGCTGTTCAAAAAGGTGATGGTTATGGTCTTGCATGTTTTGAATATGCTGAAGGTTGGGCAAAACTTTTACAAAAAGAATTTGCAGACAAAAATATTGAAAATCCTGATGTTACCTGTATGATTGCTCATGCAGAAAATTGCAGCAAACAAGTAGATTTCATGGGTATTACAGGTGCAATGTATGGTATGGCAGTGTCAATACTTGTTCATAGTTGGAAACACGGTGAAGCACTCCGCAAGTGGCATAATAAAGAATGGGGTGCAGAAAATTCTACAGGTGTTGTCAACCCAGCAATGTTTACAATTGGTAAAAGTGATGAAAGTTAAACCAGACCTTAAAGAAGATATTATATCTTTTGCTACATCGAAACTTGCACATAAAGCAAGTTTCACTTTCAAAGGCAGGACAAATGACTGGCTTAGTACCACACTTCCTTATCATGAAGATGGTACAAGAAATCTTGATCTTACTTATGATGGTATTTATTATCCTGCCCCTACACAAAGTCTTTTAAAGAAATGGTTCAGAGTAAAACATAATTTACTTGTTGAAGTAAATTATAGAACATTTGGATGTTCCAGTGGAAATGGTTACTTTTATATGGTCGAAAGAAAAAATAAGACTAAAAGTATGAATAATTACTTGGGAAAGACTATCTTTGAAGGGTTCAAAACTTATGAAGAAGCTTTAGAGGTTGGTTTACAGGTGGCAGCAAAAATAATAATAAATAAAAACAAAACAGGAAAATATATATTATGACAAAAAAAACTAAAAAGACAGTACCACTGTTTAAGCAAGGTGACTGGTGCTTTTGTGAATTCAAATTGCAACAGATCAAAGAAATGAGAGAAAACTGTATCACCAGCGTTAGTGATGGTTATTTCAGTCATGGTAGTTCAGACTTATCTGACAAGTGTTATCCGCTTGAAATGAAATATAAACTGATCAGTGAAGAAGTTAACCACTGGAGTAAAAAAATTCATGAATTAGAACATAATTCATTGAACTATCCTGATATAAACAGAGCACTCATCGAAAGATGGTGCGAAATGTGTGATAATGCAGATGATCACGATAAATTACAGGACTTATACACCAAATTATCAAATTTTGGAAATGCTATTATTAATAAAGTACGTGACACAAGAAGTGAATTTGTTGACGGTGTAAGAATATTTGGGAGATAATCATGAATGAACTTAGAAAAGAATTAGGTAAGATCGCAAGCATTAGCTTCGGTCATTGTGGGTATCAAGACGCAATGATTGGTATTAAATACACATTGGAAGGTAAAAGCTGGGGAACTGGCAGTAGCATGGGTGGTTGGGATGCAGAAATGATTGAATGCGATAAGCATTGTAAATGGACAGAAGCAGACAGGGATGCAGATTATGCTAAAGTTATACGTTATGTTTCCAAACTTCTGAAACAAGCAAAAGTTGATGATATTTCTCAATTAAAAGGCATACCTATTGAAGCAACTTTTGAATTTAATACACTTAAAGAATGGAGAATACTTGAAGAAGTATTATAATTATGGGATTACAAATTGAAAAAGTAGAAAAACTAATTAAGGAACTTCAAAAGTATCCTGATCTTGATAAATTCAGGGATGAACAAGGTGAAGAATTCGCCAAAAATAATGGCATTAATGGCGGACAACTTAACTTTTTGTTGTCAGTTGTTGCTACTCAACGCATGAAGCAGGGTAATATTGAAGTAAAACAAAGGATTTTAAATAAAAGAATAAAGTAATGGCATACGAAAAAAATATTGAGATTTATAAAATTAAAGGAAATTTTAATGTACCATTAGCAAGTAATCCAAATCAAATTGCTGAATCTGGTGCAAATGGTTTTTTGATAATTATCGATGATGATGTCTTCGTACAGGATTGGAATGCTCAAAGAACAGAACAATTTGCAAAAGCCAATTTTAATGCTACCTTTGTTAAATTAAATCCTGCAATTTTTGATAAACAATAATACTGTGGAAGAAATAAAAACAATAAAACAGAAACATGATGGTGATGTAAATGTTGTTGCTATTGTGCTTGCAAAGGATTGGTGGGGACTTCTTAAACATTTTTATCATGTTGTACAACCAACCGATTTTGTAGTATGTATTTGGTCTGATTTTCACGATGGTGTAAAAAGCAATATTGAAGGTAAACAAACTATTGCAATCTGCAAAAAACTTGAACATGCTGAACTTATATATAATGTATTATGACAACAAGAGAAGTTTATTACAAAATCTATTCAATATCTGAATTGCCAGTTGCAGTAGCTTGGTTCACTATTAAAGATAAAAATGGTGTAATTCAATTGGGTTATTGTCAATATTTATGTTTTCATGATGGTCATGAGAAAAACATAAAACTAATGGAGAAAGTTGCAAAACGAAAAGATTTCATGTTTTGGAATATTTCTGACGAAGGTATAAAATTCTTTGAAACTAATGCAAAAGCAATTGGTGAATTATTTGTAAAAATGATTTTAAATCAAAAATAATTACTAAATAGAAAAATTTAACAATGTTATAAAAGATTAATATGACAATATATGTAATTTATGACCCTTTATTTGAACGACCACTTTGTGTTCATAATAAACCAAATATGGTGTGTAAGGTCTGTAAGAAAAAAGAGTATGCTAAACGTTCAACATATCAACTTATGGAAAAAAGATTTACAGTAAAAACCGGAGAAAAACTTAAATAAATGGCTTCACTTTGTTGTAAATCAGAAACACATATCGGCTATTATAATACCGATAAAACATCAAATGCTAAAATAGCATTTGGTACTGTTGGCACTTATTGTAATAAGTGTGGAAAATTATGTGATTATGTTGTTGATGGTGTAGAACACACCACCGATGGTAAATTAAAAAATAAAAAGAAATGAGTACATATGTAAAACCATTTCACTTGGTTAAGGGACATAACTACAAAATTGGTTATGGCGAAGATACTAAAACTGTTTATAGACTGATCAAAGCATCAAAGACTGGCTATAAGTTTTTAAATCTGAGAACCAATACTTGTGGACGACAGCAAATTATGTATCCCTCAAAAGAATCTAATCATACAAAAAATAATGAGACATGGTTCTGGCTTCCAGCTAATATGGTAATCACTGAAATTCCATTAGCTGATATGGAGATTGGTATTTGCAATACTTGCAACCAGATGACTAATCATCGTGATGGTATGTGTCTTAAATGTGCACCTACAGAAGAAAATGTACCTGATTTTTATGAAGCAAAAGAACATCAAAATTATAAGTTGCTGCCCAGACAAGCAATGGAGTTGAGAACCTATAAACATCAGGATTTGATGAAAGAATTGAATGATATGATGATAAGAATCAAAAGGCATTTATTCAGAATCCCGGGTGATACCATTATGCCAGAAAATGAAGAGCTTGATGCTCTTACCAATAAACTTATGACTGTACTCCGTGAAGATAGTGAACCTATGATAAAACATTAATGAAAAGTAAATTTGAATACATCTTGTGTAGTGCTATATGGTATAAAGATTTAATACTGAAACACATCTTTGATTCTAATGTATTACCAATTAATTGTGATAAAGGATTGGTATTTTGTGGTCATCGCCATTCTCAATGTATGTATACTATGTGTAGTATTACTGGACTTAGAAGTGCATTGCCAGAAGTCGGTGAATATGTACAAGGATTTTTAACGAGCAAGAATAGATTTGTTGATAGAAAAAAAGCATTGGAAATTGCATTATTTGCAGGTCAGGTAAATGAAAAAAACTTAGACAATCCGTTAATTGGATTATTCAGTGAAGATTTATACTAAACGAGATATGACTAAAGAGAGACGAACAATCAGAAATATTGGTTCTATATTCAGAGCCAAAGTAATTGAACCTGAAATCGAAGATGGTAAAAGATGTAAATGTTGTCATCAGCCAATCAGGGATGAAACGAAATGGTATAACGGTCCGCAACTGTGTCAAGGTTGCAAAGATGCAATGGAATACGGTATAGCATGGCACTAAAGATTCCAATACCAAAAGAAGGCGACACCTTAACGATTAATGGCGATATAATTACTATTGGCGGTCAAATTATATTTGAAAAAGGTGAGAAGGTTATTATAAGTGATGTTGTGATTGAAGCAGGTCATTATTCTCGCCTTTGTCCTGACATTTTTTATCCTGATCGATTAGTATGGATTAAATTAGAAGGTCATTATGGACTATGGCAACCAGATACTTTTGAAGAATTGTGCGAAAAAATGTAACTAAAAATAGTTAGTTACGTATAACTATTATGGAAAAACCAGAATATATATTATGTGCTGCTCTTGATTATAATGGTGTTATCGTTGCAGGATACAGACACAGTGATTGTTATAAAGTTCTTGAAGTAATGCGTAAAACAATTCATGAAGTAATTGACCAATCACCAGTATTTGTAACACTTGATCTCGATGATGGTTTACCGGGACGTGACAAACAGGGTTTCCTTACCAGTCATAATAGATTTGTGAACAGAATAGAAGCATGGAAAATTGCAAAAGCAAATGATCAAATAGTTTATGGCAAAGAAAGTTCAGACGATTTTTTAATTAGTGAAAATTTATACTAATGAAAAAAGTAGACCCAACTACATGGACTTATGCAGAAAATCGTGCTGCAAATTATTTAGCTGATTATCTCACAGAAATTTGTGAAGAAAGTCTAACGCAAAATGTTAGTGTTTATTTCCACAGATTCAATGTAAGAATGAAAGCACTTAGTTGTATGGAAAAAAACCTAAAATGTTTTTATTTACAATTATTACTTGAAAAAACAAAAAAAGATATAAGTCTTAATTTCAGAAATAAAAAAGTATGCTCATTAATGTTAAATGTTCTTGCTTCAATATATCGTAATGAATTAATAAAAATTAGTCCTGATGGAAGAAGAAAATAAAGATAGGTGGAGCAAACAAGATAAGAAAAAAATCTTAATTGCAGGTGGAAATGCAATCACCAATGCAAAATTAAAAGCATTGCTTGATAAGTCGGGAAAAAACGATAGCGTTGAGTTTGTTGATATTGAGAAACTTATTGGAGAAGGTATACCTGTTGCTGATTTAATGAAACCATACGAAGAGGTAATTGCTTCAATGCCACCTATAGAACTTAAGATACATAAAGCATATGATGATTTCAAGTACAGTCATCTTACCAAGAAAGAACGTGAAGCAGATATACAACCTGTCAGGACAGAACCCAAAATTGGAAGAAATGAACGATGCCCCTGTAAATCAGGTAAAAAATATAAAAATTGTCATATAAATAAAGAATTACCATGAGAGAATTTAAATTATTAATAAAAACTAAACATATGAAAACAAAATTTTTTCTTATTTTAATTATTACAGTATTCATGTATGCTTGTAATCCTGAAGGTAACGGTAAAAAGCAAAACATTCCCAAAGTAAAATATTGTATGGAACTTACTCTTGTAAGTGGAATAACTACTAAAGACACCATTGAACTTTATGAAGGCACTCAATTAAAAATTGATCAATATAAAGGCGCATATGGATTAAACATTATTAATTATTATCCGCTTTATTGGAGTGGAACATGTTCTTATGAAGATTCTTTTATTAAATGGGGTGTGATTGATTTTAAAATAACAAACATTATAAAATAATTATTATGTGGAACTGGCAAAAAATTGACGGAATTAAGAACTTACCTGAATTCGACAAGACAGTTCTTCTTTATCAAAAGAAAGACGAAAAAAAATATGCCATTATTGGATGGCTTAAATCAATTGATGGAAATGGTGCTCATTGGTCATATGGATATTCTTTTGATTTTTTTGGTATGTTTAAAGTTTCAATGCCAAAAACTGAGGATTCTTTTATTCCGACTCATTGGTGTGATGTTGAACCCCCAAAAGATGAATTATGAAACTCGAAACACTCGTTAAAAGATTCCAAACAAGTGGCTATGTACCCAAGGAATTACCAAGGGACGAAGAATGTCAGAGTATAATCAAATGGCTGTATGAAGAACATAACATCTTTGTTAGTGCCAATTATATGCAACTGAACTTTCACACAAAGCCACCTTCATACAGAAAATTTTGTGGTTCATATAGATATTTTTGTGGTGAAGATTATAGTGAAGTATATTATGGAGAACTTCATTTTGATAATCCATATGATGCTTACTTCGATGCCTTAAGGCACATGTTACCAGCATTTAAATTTCAAGCACAATTTAATAAAACCAAATAATGAGTTTAAAAGCATATGAGGGTCTTATGACTCGCAAAGGACTAAAATATGTCCAAGATGAAACTATTAAAAGAATACCAAAATTCAGAGCAGCAGGTGAAAATCAACTATTAGAAAAATATGCTGAAATGGTTTTAGAGTTTGTTGACTATGGAATACCTGCGTATAAAATTCTTGAATTCGCTGGATTAAGTCTGGATAGGTTTACCCAAAAAGAATATAACGAAATTAAGATCACTGCAGATACAAGTTTGATATCATTGATATATCAAATCAGCAGAGCAGCAAGTAAATCAATGTTTATGAATCCTTTTACTGTCGAACTTAATCTTTCACTGGAAGCAAAAGAAAGAAGAACACTTGTATATCCCAGCATATCAGTACCTGAATATCGTGGCATATTGCGAGAATATTTAATTGATTGGTATGCTCAAGATCAATGTGACCCACCAGATGACGTATCAAAAAGCGAATGGAAAACAAGATGTAAAGATTGGTGGAATTTTGGAGAAATTAAAGGTTTTCAATTCAGAATAAGATTATTTAATCCCGATAATTATGATTCAATAAATAATGAACTTCGTGGTGATGCATTATATGATGGTATCATAGCTAAAATACCTATCAACAGTAAGAGACAAGAACGTATTGCAATTAAAAACATATTGAAAGCTGAATTCGAAAACAGTGAAAAGAAAAAAGAATTTGATTCATCTGAAGTCTGGAAGTATATTGAACGTAAAAGATATTATCGTAATGATACTGCTGGTCAGCTTACTGTAATTCAATATGTTGTTGATAATAATATTGTGGTACAACCAATTACTAAAGAAATATTAGAAAGCAAAGTTTTATTGTAACCTTTTTATAACTTATTTCGTATAAGCTATCATGAAACATTTTAATAAAAATAAAATTAAACTTGTAAACAAAGCAATTGCTGAGTTTGAAGGTCGTGTAAATACAAACTGGAACACTATTTCATGTTATCCTGTTGATGATTTACGATATCATTCTTCATGGGATTGGCTTATGCCTGTTATTATTAAAATTGCAACAGAAATTCGATTCAGAACTCGATTTCATTTGAGTGGATTTCCTATCAATGTTAGTGTTTCTGGTAGTGGTGGAACTTATATAGCAATTAATCAAGGCAATTGTGCAGGGGAAGAATACAAAGGCAAGAGAATTATAGCAGACACATTAAATCTCAATTATTGTATTAATGATGAAACTATGGAATATAAACCAATTGAACTTGCTTGGATTGCAGTGGCACATTTTATTGAATGGTATAAAAAGAATAAAGAATGATAGACCTACAACCACTTAAAGAACAAACTGGTGTAATGCAATGTCCGCATTGCTACGAAGACCTTCATGTTGAAGATATTATTGGAGAAACTGAATATGATGTGGTGAGAATAGGTCACAATATTGGAGGAACAGCAGTTGTATTTGAATGTCCTAAATGTTTTGAAAAGTCATTTATACATAAAGATAGTTTGAAATGGATACTCAAGTAAAGAAAAATATAATTATTATTAATGGTAAAGAAATATCTTGGGATTATACCATATGTCCTTGTTTGGCTTGTCAGTTGTATCTTAAGGATAATAAATCACCAGAAAATAAAATATGTGAAAGTAGTCGTTGTACATATAACAGGCAACTTGCCAAAAATATTGCAAATGATATATTCTTTATAATGAATAACAAGCACTGTGGAAATTGTGATACTTGGCATCCAAAAGAAGACTTGAGACATTCGAATATTTGTCCAAATTGTGGATATGATTTAAATTAAAAATAATTTAATGAAGAAAAAAATATTTACTTGGTCAATTATTTTTACATCAATTTTGGTGCTTGGGATTATATTTGTAGCTGTTTCTCCAAACGAATCAAATGTTATGCCAGAAACTACATCACAACCTGATCTTTCTCAACCAATAACATTTACCACATTGGATAATTCAGTCACATTTGATTCGATACAAGTACCTCAATTATTAAAACTATTTAATTATGCTGATATATTAGCACTGAATAATGATACTTATTCTGATTCAAGCATTGTGAAAAACATTGGTATTATTGATAGATACAAGTTTGTATATCATTATGTTTATGTAATGTCAGGACAAGCAAAATTTCATGGAATAATAGTATATGATACTATTATGAATAAAGAAATTTATATTACCAGATTTGATAAATTTGCTGATAATATATTGAAATACAATGAATATTATACTAACGATTTATTTTAAAATAAAAAAATTATGGAAAATTTAGCAGGAAACAAAGATGCTGATAGGTATATTAAAGAAGAATTATATCTGGCAGGTATTCCACAAATCAAGATTGACAATAATAATAGTGAAGTACCATATACTATTATTGGTAAACTTGGCAAATGGACGTTCAGACGTGCATGGTATTATTGGGTAGCCAGTGTGGAAGACCCAAAGGATGGTCTAATACTTGCAAAAGCAGTTGCTCTTCATGAGCGTAAACATCCAACCGATGACAAGAAAAAAATTCTTGGCAACGTTATTCGCAGTGGTGGTCACTGTGGTTGTCCTTCTCCTGCTGAGTATGGTGCACAACCAGTTTATGATGAAAATTTCGATAAAACCCTTACCGAATTGGGTTATAAGAAAAAACATCATGATATTATAAATGTTGATTATTGGGATTTAAACGTTGGCGAAATCTCTAAACTTTGTAATGAAGGTAAGATAACAATGGAACGTTATGTTGATTCTTATCATATTGATGATCAGATTGGACTGGTTGAATTTGCAAAAGTAATTGCATCAGATTGTCAAAAACATTGCGGAAATACAGAACCATCACCAGATAATACAATATGCTTGAATTGCGGAAGCAGTATTATTTCTGAAAAAGCATAACAATTAATAAAATAATATTATATTTGTATTAAATTAAAACTAATATCATATGTTAATGTTACAAATGTTATTTTCAATATATCTCATAGGCGTTATAATGACATTTATTGTTGGATTTGAAGGAATTTCAAGACACATTACATGGAAAAAACTTAAAGCAACATTTATAATGTCTTTGTTTAGTTTTTTTGCACTATGGTATATGGTATTAGGCGGTGGCGGTAAAAGATACAATAATTTTTAAATAAAAACAAAATGATGGGAATATTATTATCTTTCTTAAAGAATTTGATTTGGATAGGCTTTAGCCTTATCGAATCAATTATGTTTACTCTGGCATTCAATTTCCTTGCACCAAATGTAAACACTATTTATCTGGCTACTTCAACATGGAAATTGCCTTTTACTCATGTCCAGTACTGGCATGTATTTGCTTTCTTTATTGTAATACACTATATAGGTCAATTCATTCAGAATATTACACCTAAAATAGTTAGTATAAATAACAGTAATAAAACCAATGAAGAGTCATGACAAAAATCATTGGAACTAAAATAGATTTCACAACAGAACAGCTTGATTATTTCGAAAAAGAAATGAAAGCATATAAGCTACCTTGGATACCAAAAATGCATTATAAATATGCAGTTCCTTTCATCAGAATTGGTATACTTCCAATTATTCTTTATGTTATTATTACTGGTATAATATATAATGGTAGTTCATACGGACAGAATCAGTGGTTGTGGACTATTGATAAAGCAATTGCTTTTTTTCTTATCTTTGGTTTTGGTGGTTTTACGCTCTTAGCTTGGGTAATTAAAAAATTATCTATTAATAGTTTAAGAACAAGATTAGGTTTAAATCATAATGATTTTGACATTCTTGTAATTACATTTCAAATAACAGGCATGTAATGGAAGATAACTTAAAAGCACTTGGGGTATTTGCATTGAAACTTGCTGAACTTGATTACGGTAAGGGATTAAATCGTGATCAATTTCCTATTCTTAATACAGAATACACAGACCCTGAAACTTGGTGGAACACATTAATATTTGATCATAAATTAAATGTTGGTTGCGTTGCAATGCATTTTAATAAAATTAGTGCAAATTATCGTTGGGATAATTACACAACAAAATACTGTGATCTTAGAAAATCACAGAAAAAAATTATAGCTTTTGTCTTGGCACAAAAGGATAAAAATTATAGCATGTTTCCTTTACTAAGTTTTATTAAAATATAATCATATGAAAAAATTATTATTTCTTTTTAGCTTCTTAACCTTATTCACAGCATGTGAACCAAAGCCAATAATTACTAAAGGCGTTGTGCAATCACAGTTTGAAAATGGTAATAAATTTCTTTATCGCTTTCAATATAGGGTAAAAGATAGTGCTGGTGTTGTTCATACATATTTTACTAATGAGTATTTTCTAAGTGGTGATACTATTAAATTCAAAGAATCAAATTAAATTATGAAAGTAACATACGATACCATAATTCAAGCAGGTAAGGATTGGGAAGCATATAAGAACTATTTGACTGAACATGAAGAAGATAAATTCAATGCATTAAAACCCAAACTATTATCATTCAAAGAAAAATATGGTTACCAAATCATCATCTTTGAAGATGGAATAGTTAAATTTGATGGTGAACGTTATTCAACAGATGGATTATTATATAAAAAGGGTGACAGAGTTAAATTACCTCTTGGCGAAACAGGTACAGTGGTTACTGGTAAAGAATATGCTTGGATGAAAGTTTATAAAGTCAGAATTCGTAAAGCAGTTTTTAATAAGACTAACGAAAGACTTGAATTTCTTGAACATCAAATGAATCACGAATAATTGTAACCTTTTATATTATTTTTACGTATAAGAAACAAAAAATCGTTTTATAGAAACTTAAAAATTATTTTATGAAAAATTTTAAAATTACTCGTACCGCAGTTGTCATTGCTTTAATACTATTTGGCATTGCCTTAACATTCTTAAATTTTTGGCTATTCAATGAAACCAAAATCTTTAATGATGTCTTTGTAAAAGATTCATATCATTCATACGTAAGCTATGGTTGGATTCATATGGCAATAAATGCACTCGTAATCATATTTGACATTGTTTATCTTATTTATGCCATATGGGAATTTAGTAATGATAATCCACCATTTAAATCTCTCTATAACAAAGACGAATATAATCACAGACGTAGAAGAGATGAAGAAGAAAAAGAACCTAAAGAAAGTAAACCTATTCGGTGGAAACGTTGGATATGGTTTACAATCATACTTATCTTTTTAGTACAGGTATTTAAGTTAGGTAAAACTATTTATAATCAATCGGTTTTCATGTATAATACTTCCAAGATATATCATAATACATATCAACAGAAAATTGAAGAAAAACTTGGCTTCTATGATAAACTTTGGAAGACCTATTTACAGAAAGAAAAAATTACAAATGTCAATAAAGATGTATTCATCCAAGCAACTAAACTAATCATGGAAAATCGTGCAGACGGGGAAAAACTTACTTGGAAATGGTTACAAGAAAATCAACCCATTGATTATAATATATTTTCAAAATTCTACGCAGACCTTTCTATTTTTATTGCAGAACAGCGTGAAGGATATTTCAGTATTGAGAAAGCCTGTCAGTTAATTGCAAATAAAAATAATACTATGCTTGATACATTTCCAAATAACTTCTATAATAAAGCATTAAAAATACAGAGAATTAACTTCGAATATGGTTTCTTATCTGATAGCACCAATAATGTATTCAGAACTAAGATAGAAAATCTTCAATAATCTTATTAATTAAAAATCATGGAAAAACAAGGTATTTTATCATGGACTGAAAGCGATGGCGATTTAAATGTTCATCTTGAAAATTTAATTAAAGGTGGATTTGTTACTGTTATTCCTTTAGTATATAGAGAAGCATATACTCGCAACAAAAAGATTACTGAAGCATGTATTATCGTTAAATCCTTTTAATTATGAAAACATATCTAAATAATATCTGGAAAAAACTGTTAGCATTTGATGCTCAAATTGAGAAATCTATTGTATTAATCAATGAAAAATTGCTTGTATGGATGTTAATATTTACAGTATTTGCAGGTTTATTTGTTGGATTTATGATTGGCATAAGTATAAATATTTGGTTAGGAATTGCAATGGCTGATGCTTTTTATATAATTGCATTATATCTTGCACTCAAACGTCATGAAGCAAATCAAAAACTAAAAACTCGACAATATAACATTAAATTAGACCCTGATCTTGATGAAGATATTTATACCCTTGAAGAATGGGAAATAGCTAAAGTTCAAGGTATTAATAATTATGATGGTTGTGGGTATTGGGTAAAAAATGGCATGAAAAGTAATGATGAAGTATTTAATACACCAGAACTTGACGCAACACATATAACTTGGTATAGTAAATAATTACCAGATTTCAGTAAAAGAAAATATAATCAACCTTGGAAACATAAAGAATAATATGGGACTTTTTGATGATGATTATGATGATGACTGTCAAAACAGCAGAACATACACAACTGTACGTAAGGCAGCTAAGATAGCCAATGACCCCACTAAGCATTATCCTAACAAGGATGAAGCACAGGAATTACGTAAAATAATGGCTTCTACGGGACTCAGTGAGGAAGAAGTACGTCAAGACCCGAAGTATCGTAAACAACTCTCAGAAGCACAGAAAGCAGGTCAGAAAGCAAAAAGAACTGAAGCTGAAATGTTTTATCAGAAAATAATCAAAGAAGCCTGTAAAAAAACTGGTTTAGTACCACAGCATCCTGAAACTCTGAAAGCTATTGATATAATAATTAAGGAGAGAGAAGGTAGAAGTTGGGGTAGAAGATTTTTCTTATATCATAATCTTAAATCAGCAAAAACTATTGTTAAATATTACGCAAAATAAATTATAGGAGAAAATAATATGTATTATGATGTTATACATGTAGAAAGTGAACATAAGAGTTTCAGTTGGGCAAATGGTCTTTACATCGTTATTAAAATAGAAGATGACACGATAAATATGTGCGCTCTGGACGAAAAAGGTCAGCCACACCTTTTTGATGACGGCAGGTTTATGATAACCTGTACTGGTGTAAACAATACAGGAATAACCAAAACCAATCTGAAATATAATTACGCCAGCTAATGGAAAAATTACTTAAAGCAATCGGTTGGGATGAACTTTATCCCGAAACTCTAAAAAGAATGACATTCTTTAGGAATGGTTTCAGAGAATGCTATCCCCTTGCTGTGCTCAGTGATGATGAACTGAATAAAGATGTGGTATATGGGTTTAGCACATACGGACAAGGCATGGTTTACAACATGTATTCAGTAGTACAAAATTCTTTAAAAGAAGAAAATGATGAAAGGGATGCTGATTCAATTCTTATAGAAATCACACTAAAGGACATATTCAAAGCATTTGTGAAAGCATTTGAAAACACCATACCTGATACAGCAAAAAATATTACTCCAAGCGTATATATCAATTTATTTTTGGAGTATGTTTATTCACGAGTTATTAAAAGTAAAAATACATTATGAATATTCTTGAACAAATATTTGAACACAAAGGTATTGTTTTTAAAGCAAGCGGTAACAAAATTTATTGTCAAGTATTTGGTACTACTATTGATAACCATTCAATGCATTACTCTTGGTTAGAAGTTCGACAAGAATTAATGACAAAAGAATTTAAAGAAATGTTAAAAGAAAATAAACTTATATGATATTTTGGAATTTTGATACGCCAATCACATTAATTGCATGTTGTATATGGAATTTTTGTGAATATTTTAATATATCTTTGGGCAAATATACACCGTTGATATTTGAGTTAGCAACTGGATATAATAAAAAGAAATAATATGAAAACAAAATCATTTTTAATTACAATCTTTATATCGGTGATGTTCTTCGCCTGTAAAGAAATTCCCTGTGATGTTAAAGAAGACATCGATCAATTAAAACAAACTAAAAGCGAATACCAGAATGAAATAAGGGATTTTGCAGATGCCAGAGCACAAAATGTTCATGAAATTGATTCATTGAATGGCATACTGAAAATATTAAACATCTATGCTTCTGGCAAGACACCACAATATATACTTAAAATTCATCTAAAACAATCACATTTTACATTGGATATTGGTAAACATATTAAAGATGCTGCGAATGCAATTGATTTTGAAATACCTGTTGATAAAGATTTTTACAATCAAGTAAAAGTAGGTACTTCAATTGTTGATAATTTCAGAATGGGTTCGTTTATTTTAGAAGGTAGTTTTGGTAATTGGGATATGACAGTAAAAGGTAAAGAAATACGATAATGAAATCAAATTGTAATAAATGTGAATGGCATCATCTGAGAGAAGGTTATTCTTATTGTTGGAGAACTGGAGAAGAAAAGCATCATATTATGATTGATGTTTGTATTCATCCAATTTTGGATGATCTGAAGAAAACCGATTCAAAGGGTAATAAGCAATATCATGTTGAAAAATGTGAAGTTCGAAACGTAAATCAAATCTGTCAATATTTTCAACCTAAAAGATCGTTCTTTAAACATCTTATTGATATCTTCAGAGGTAAAAAAATATTGGATATTTATGAAAGATATAACAACATTAAAACAGAATCTGCATACGAATTATACAAAAAACTATGAATATATTAAAAGAAACTCAGTATCTTCAATTCGTTGAATTCGAAAAGAAAGAAAAAACAAGAGTGATTGCTGTAAAGAACAAACATCACGAAGAAGTAATTGGTATGATTAAATGGTTCTCCAGATGGAGGCAATATTGTTTCTTTCCAGTTAATGAAACTGTATGGAACATCAATTGTCTTAACGATGTGAATGAAGTAATTATTATGCTTGCTGACGAAAGAAAGAAAAAAACTGAAGTAACTAAATTACCAGAATTTAAAACAATTGGTGTTATTGCGCAATCTATTAATGATTTTCAAGAGTGGAAGAAAGCACAAGGACATGTAGCAACACATAAAGATACATTAAGAATTTATGAATGTAATGATGTCAAATATGTTTGCCTTTCAAGAAAAGAAAATTGTTGCAGTTGGAGGTTTGATGAACTTATTGAAACCGATAATGCAAAACTTGGTCATGATTATCAGGACATATTGGAGTATGTACAGGTTTTTAGTAAAGACTATATAAAAAAATAATTATGAGCGAATGGGCATATAGAGAATGTAAGTGTGGAAATCGAGTACACATAAATTTTATATGTGATAAATGTGATGGCGACCCTTGGTGTGTACGTGACAGCATTAAATTTGAAATTAAAATTCTAACTGCTGAGAAAGCTAAACTATTGAAAAAACTTTGTGATATTGAAAGTAATATCAAATTTTATCAAGATCGTCTGAAAAAAACTCACATGTTAAAAAAGAGAAAACCGCTTGAAACATTAATTAAAAAGAAAAAAGAAACACCAGTATCTAATAAAGAAATAACAGTATCTGGCATGGATGCCAATATACTTAATGAAAAGATATTTCCAAGTGAAAGTGATTTTTATTTTAAAGACTAAGATATGAGAAAAATTATGCTATTGTTTGCAGTTACAATACTGCTTACGAGTTGTGACAAAGTACCACAAGAGAAATATGACATAGCCAAGCATTGTTTGGATAGTCTTGTAGATAATGGAGCAAAGAACAGCATTGCATATTACGATCTGGTGGATAAAATGAAAGTTATTGACAATGATATCCAAATACAGAACTCTAAACTCTTCAAAAAATTTTTTGATATCAACATTGAATTAGATAACGTCATTAATACAGCAAGAACCTTTGTTGTTACAAATGACAGACCTGATGAAATAAATAAAGTTCGTAGAGGCGTACCGCTTACTGACCCAAATAGAATTGTTGTTAATATGCCCAGCCGTAAAACAAATTCAAATATGGTCAGACTTGAAGTAGAATTAACCTTTGATAGTGAACAAGATGTATTAAAAATAGCAAATATTGTTGATCAGGCAGTTCGAAACAACATGAATTTAAACGCAAAATTAATTTCAATAAAAATAATTGAATAATGAAAATATTAGTTATAAATAAATGAAAACAATAAAATTTCAAACAATTAAAAAACGAAAATTGGCACTCGTAGAAGATGAAAAATATATTGGTTGTAGTGAATGTTATCTTCATCAATTAAGTCCCACTACAGGTTGTATGGTTTCAGATAAAGAAAACAATAAATTAGAGTGTTGTCACCACAGAGTCTATAAAAAAGTTAAAATAAAATATGAAACAATATTAAATCCTATTATATAGAATAAAAACATATGAAAAAATTAATTGAAATAACCAAATCTTCTCAGTGTATATACAGAGTAGCAGCATTTATAGCCAAAAATATTGCAAGTGATATAAATCACGTAGAAGGATATGGATGTGGTCATCCAAATTGCACAAAAAAATTCTTAAAATCAATTAACAAAGATTTTCTTCCGTGTAATAAGGAAAATGACTTTCCCAAACATTGTCTATTGGGCAATTGTAAATCTACTGCACCTTCAATAACAATGAGTGATGAAGTCGCAGAAAAAATATCAAACACTATGGATATTTATTCTAAGCGTGGTACTGCTGTCAGACTTCAAATGAAAGATGGTGAAATATTTGGTGGATATGATAGTGATAAAGAACATGCACATAAATTTCTTAAATTTGGTGCAGTTTATCATATTAAAAGAACAGAAGTTGGAGATTGGCATACTGATGTTTATTTGGAAGAAGTACCTGATCAGAGATTTAATAGTGTAATGTTTGAACATGTAAAAGAATAATTATGAAAGAACTATCTGAAAACCCCACAGCACTTGATTTAATTATTGCTAATGATGAAGCACTTAAAAATGAACAACAAGTACAAAAAAATCGTAGTGAAATTAAAGAATTATTGAAAGAAAAAGAACAAGAAATTTCCGAAGAAATTATCAAGAAACTTGTTGAGACAGGATGTCATAGAAGTAATTTAAAGGTTAATACCACAATACTTTTACGTACAGCAATTGTGTATGTTCATAATTGGAATTATGATGTTGAATATCGTGATAATGATTTATTAATATCTGAGGTTGAGAATATTTTAGACCGTATTGAACTGTCTGAAATGAATGAAGTTTTTAAATTAATTAAAGATGTTATAACAAAAGAAGGATTAAGATAAATGAATATACCAGACGAAAAATTTTTTAATGGTTTGTTTGATTTATTAATACAAGCACCAAGAACACAAATTGATGAAGATATTGTGACTAATATAAAAATATTCATATCAGAGCCACATACCTTACAAGAAAAGTATGACTTTATTCAAAACATCAGCAAAGAACCATTAAATATGATTTCTGATCAGATCGGTGTAGGCAGAATAACTCCATTCGTTAAACAGGTTTGTGATCTGGATACGATATTTAAAAAGAATGAAATACCTGTCAAATTAATACCTGAAGAAATAATTATAACTATTGACGATGATCTTATATTCAAAAAAGAAGAATTTCTTAAATATGGTTGGGATGGTAAACCAATTATATGTAAAGATGAATCAAAAAAGAGCAAGATCAGTATTGAATATATTATTGCCAATCAGGGAGAAGATAAAGAAGAAAAAGTAATGGTAGAAATCTTTTCATATATGGATGATCTTATGTGGGCAGGTAAATTCAATGTTGTTGATGAATTCATATATGACTTTTGCAAGCATGACATTTGCTTTCAATATTATATTTGCTTATTAAGTGCAGCATGCTGGGCAAAAGATAAGCTAAAAAATATTGAAGGATTGAGATTCAAAACAAAAGAAATTGGTTACAAAGAAATTGGTAAAAAAGATACAGACAGTTGTTTAAAAGGATTATTATAAATTTAAATAAATGGAAAAAGATATACAGGTAAAAATTGATACCTTAAAAAAAGAAAAAGAAAATTTTCTTTACTTAGCAGAAGGTTTATCTTATGATCATCAGACTGAAACACGTCAGGCACTACTTAGAAAAACAGAAAGCATACAAGAAAGCATTGATGAATTAGAACAACTTTTAAATAAAAATAAATAATATTATGGGAAAATTAAAGAAGATCACACTAACAATGGAAGATGGCGAAGACCTTGAATTCTTCCCATTATTCGAATCATTTGTAAGTATTACAAGAGGACACAGAAATAAAATTGCTGATATACCAAATATGTTTCCTGAGAAAGAACCAAATGGCAATGAGGTACTGCTTATTGTTTCTGCCCCCGCACATATTAAAGAAGTAATTGTTGAAGCAGCAACAGAAATAACAGATAAAATGATAAACTCATGAAAAAAATAGATAAATTTTTATTTAATGTTACTCCTTTTATAGTTGCAGTAATATTTGCATTAACGCTATTTGCTTGTTCAAAGAAAGAACCTAAAAAAGATGATTTTTTTGGCACAACAAAGACTGAAGAAGAAAAGCCAAAAAGTAGAATTACTATAATTGATGGTGGTGCTTGGACTTCTTATCAGATTATTGAAGTGGATGGACACCAGTATCTTTGTAATAATGTAAAAGGTGGTCTGGTTCATCTTGAAAGTTGTCCTTGTAAAAAGAAACTGTAACCTTTTAGGTATTTCATACGTATAAGCCTGTATGAATATACCAAGAATAGAAATACAACAGGCAGATTCGTTTGCAAGAAATTTACAACGAATCAAATTTATTCACTATCGTGACTGTTATACACATATCGATACCACGAATTTTCAAATATCAACCAAAGCTGACTTCAAAGAAGTTAAAATCGATGAAGGTAAAAACGCTCACTGGCAATTTAATCTTATTGCTGAACAGCCTAATATCATTTATAACTTCAAGAGTAAGACTGGTAGCCAATACCTGATCGACAAAGAGAACAATCTTTATAGATTATCTAATCATTGGGGAGCAGTTGCCAGTTGTGTTTGGACACTGGATGGCAGGGGTGAACTCTGTATGTCCCTTATGGTTTGTGGTGAATGGGAATTGGGGGTTGCTAACCTTAAAGACTTCATCATATATAGAAGAAGGCAAGAAAAAAGAAGAGATTTTATTCTTAATCCTTTGTGGATTCAACAAATTAAACTTTTGATTCCAATACAAGAAAAATTGCAAGAAATAAAATTTAATCCTGAATTTAAAGAATTATCTTCAGATGATAAAAACTTAATCGGTACAAGTTGGGGTAAAATTACTGGTGAATTAAAATCAGTTCCTGCATAAACATAAAAAATCCCGCATTGCTGCAGGATTGATTTAAATCTACGAATTAGTTGTAATTAAACTAATCCGTTAAAGTACATGAGTATTTCTGAATTTCTTCTATTAATAAATTTTAATTCTTCAAGCATATTTTTAATACTCGTAATCACACCTTCTGGTGCTGGTAGTGCATCTGTTCCCTTTTCCATATCACAATTTGGATTAAATTGTGAAAGTTTACTTACCATGTTTTTAAGATCATCTGAATTTCCTCTGGCATTAACTACTTCATTTTTTAAACTTAAAAGTATTTCTTCAAATACTTTTGGTTCTTTTGCCTCTGGTGTTGCTTGTAATGACATTTTAATATGTTTATATAAAGTTATTTTTTAAACTATTGTGCTCAAATGTTGAAGAATTTCATTGTTTTTTTTATTTGATGCATTTAATTGATTTATGATCATTCTTAATTTATAAAGAATTGTATCAGGTTCAATTTTTTTAGGAGCAGATTCTGCTCCACATTTTAATGCTTGTTCACAAGGAAGATCAAGACTATCAAGTTTATTTATCTTATTTCTATATGCATCTGCATTATATGAAGCCTGATCTACTTCTCCTGCAAGTTCTCTTAAGAGTTCGTTAAATGCTGTATCTTTTTCAACTGCTTTACAATCACCATTATTGTTACTCATTTTAATATTATTTTAAATAAAATTTATTTTGGATAAAGATAAGTGTTAATTTGGTTCATGTCAAGAGTTAATAAAAATAATTAGGACACTTTGTCCTCCTAATTGTACATTATCATATCAAAATACAATAAAAAAAGGACATTATGTATATCCCTTTTTGTACATTATACTATCAGATATTAATGAATTAGTTTAGGTATTACCAATGCATAAGTGAAATAACCAGTTGCGAGTGCAACCCAAGGAATAATAAACGTAGTAATTAATTGTGCTGGGCTATCACAATATTCTTTTTTGATTATTTGATGTGTTGTGTTTTTAAATAAAGCAATAAAGAACATTAAGCCAACAGCTTGCCAGAATACGATCTGAGGCAATGTTGGGAAAACTGGCAGGAGAAACCAATACCAGAATTTATAACATACCAAACCCCATGAGAGTGCATCATATGCAAGAAAAAAGACTATAATGCCTACTATTGCAAGTACTGAAAAGAAAATAGTTAAAAGTGCTTCGATCATAATTATAATTTTTAATTGTTAGTACATTGTGTTTTTATATATTCCAATTTGGTGGATTCTTTTTAAAGGTTTTTTGATAAAGTGTATCAAGTTCTTCGAGCATTCGAAAGCATCGATTTTTCAAAAGCGTATATGGATGATGTATTTCTTCATAATGATCATTCATAAGTTTTTTTGCGAGTTCGGGATATTTAGAATATTGTAACGTGTAAATCTTTTCCATGTCTTCTTCAATTGCAAATACTGGCATTGATAATCTACCTACATAATCTAATATTCTAATAATTTCGTTGTATAGTTCATCGTGATTTTTGTCGTTTATTGTTTTATTTTCCCCCATTAATTTAAATTTGTTTTTTAATTTCTCTATGACTTCTTCAGCTTTGCACAGTTCATTACTGTGATTTGGTAATTTGAAGTCGTGCGTAATAAAACTCTCATTTGGCATAAGTAGTAATAATTTAACTTTTCATCATATTATTTTTATTGTTATTCTTTTCTTTTTTTAAAAGTGACTGCATCTATATCACCTTTGACCTCCCAGCATTTAACATTTGTGCCCTCAACATTACCGCCAACATCACCACATACTATGTTTGTGCCATCCACATCACCTGTAACATTGCCATTTATTGTTATTGTTGTGGCATCTATTTTTTGTACATTGCCATTTATAACAGCTTCAGTACAATCTAAATTAGCCAAATCACCTGTAAAGGTAACTTTTATTTCATTTTTAAGATCACCTACAACTTCAATACCATCGACAATTACTTTACCATTGCGAACTACTATATTTCGTCCAACAACATCAAAATTTTTCCCATTTACATTGATTATATTCATAAATTTATTATTTTTAGTTAATAATTATCTTTAAAGTTAGTTAATTCCAATTTAATTCTTTTACCTCGTCCGAATGCTTCTGTTGCTTCTGCACCATTAGGAAAGCACATATCAAAAAGAAGGTAGTTTGCATATACCATTGATAATTCACTATCATTATCTAACCAACCCCAATATTCAACTTCTTCTTTATCTCTTTCTTGATTTATGTGAGGTTCAAAAGTTAGATGGTATATTTTTTCATTTCCGCACATTTCTGTACTAAATGGATGATTATAAATGTTATTGAAGTATGGATATTCATTTCCGTCTTTAGCTTTTGCAGTCCTAAAATGTCCGTACATTATGTAATGAGGATTGTTAGTTATCATATATTTTTATTTAAGATCATATATTGTTACATCAACTGTTATAGTCTCTTTAATGATTTGTTCGATTCTATTCCAATCTCCCCCTGCAAGACCCGCCCCAAATCTCGGTGCGTGTATAGTTGCTCCTGTTCCAACAGCAATTTCATTTATGAATATTAAGCATTCTCTAAGAGCATCATAACGAATTGGAGACACACCATTAGCATCAGGTTTAATATCATGCTGTGCAATCATATTAATAACACAAATGTCTTTTTCAACCCGCACAATATGAACTGTACCAAGAATATATTTAGTTTCTGCACGATACATTTTTTCAGGTTTTTTCCAACGTTTAGAAAGAGCAAGAACGAATCCTGCACCCCATTTATTTTTATCATTACAGCAATGTAAAATATATTTTTCACCTTCGCCAATTGGATTTGTTGCATCACCGATTACGTACTTTATCATATGCTTTTATTTAAAATTAGTTAATATCTTCTTCATCATGTTCTTCAATATACTGATATATTATTGCCTGTACACCTAATTTGGGACAATATCCAGTAAGGTTTGTTTCAAAGCCGAATAACTCCGACCAGTCTAAAACTAATCCCTCACCATCAAGAGTTTCGCCTTCCATTTCCTTATCATATATCTGAAAGAATTGACCTATTGCATGATCAATGCCAGTAACTACGGTTAATCTGTTATCGTGATATACTGTTTGTCTGCTCATCTTAAAATTTATAGGTTTTCTTAAGTTCTTTCTTGAGATCAGTACCTTGATTATATAATGATATATAATGCATTGCTTCTGTATTAACATCTTCTAACAATCTGTCGCACAGCTTTAAGCTGAAAAAAAGTTCAGAATTAAGATAAGTTTCTGTGCCAAGTTTGTTTGTTAACATGGTATAAAGGTAATTATTATCTTCGAATTGCAAAAATTTTTGTTTGTTTTTTGGAAAAAATCTTTTGCCTCTGAATTCAACAGCTAATTGAAACCTGTTGTCAAAACTATTTTTAACTTTATTATCATCAACTTCAATGATTAAAAGTTTAATGTTAACAACCGGCAATGTTATAGATGTATGTATTTTCATAAATTTTTTATTATTTAAAATCAGAATAATAACGTCATTGCATCATAAAGATTAAATCCTTCATCATCATCTTTATTTACATAATTAACCATTTTTTTCCAGTCTTCAATTAATTTTAAACCTTCTTTAGTTAACCATGTCATTAAACATGCATGCATTAAACTTTTATCTTGTTTAATTTTACAACACATAACAGCACCCATAGTTGGCTTAATATTATGAATATTACATTTATTATTTACAAGAAATATACATGTACCTTTGGGATTCCAATCTGCTTTTGAACATTGATTATGATTGCTTGCACCCGAAAGAAAATAAATTTTTTCACCATTATTTATTTTATCATTGGAATAATAATCAATCATTAATTTTTTGGCATGTCCTGCTTTGATGATTTTTTTAAAATCTTTAACAGTTCCCCAGCAAGGTCTTAAATTGCACATAGCAATTCCTTTACCACAATCTTTACACTCAATTTTCTTTGCGGTTTTAATAATATCTGTTTTTGTTGTAGTATTCATTTTACAATTAAATGTATGTGTTCTAATAATATTAATATTGTCTTTTCTTGAAAGGAAATGTTCCTGAGAAGTAAGCACCAACCAGTCCAAAGATAAGTCCTGCTAAAAGGATTAATCCAATTATTAATAATGCTTGTGTATTTGTTATTGTTATCATAGCTGTTTGTTTTTAATTAAAAACGTTTAAATTTTATTTTAATGCTTTTCTTTAAATTCTTTAAGTGTCAGAGGGTGACCACCTAAACCAGTACCATAATCATCAAGAGGGTTACCATCACCATCCATACAAAATCTATCAGTTTTACTGACATAATCAATTGGTGACTTAACATATAATTCATTCCATGTGGACTTTTTAGTATAATAATCCGTCCATCCCCATGTTTCTTTTGCTTTCTCAATATTACCATTACAGTATTTATATAACCATAACCATTGCTCCCAATATTCATCATTGCCTTGCGCACCATAAAAACCAAACCATAACCATTCAAATCTGAATTGTGGAATTAGTTCACATCTTGGAGATTCAAATTTATCTTTCCATAAAAGTTTATTTTTACGGAAATTCGGAATTAATTTAAAACAATAACTTTTATAAAATTGAAAAACCCATTTTGCTTTTTTCATGATAATAATTAATGTGTAATGATTTATACGAGTTGTGGTTATTATAAGTTACAAATGTGTATAAATATAATCCAAGCAATTTTTTACTTGTTTCAACTGAACACCCTTATTTATTTTAATTTTAAGGGTCTTTGCTTCATTATGTTCTTTCTGGAGTCTGGTTTTTCTTTTCTCCAACCATGTGATCAGTTTATCACTGGCTATTGGTATTTTTATAGATGCTTGCATAATTAAAATTTTACATCATTTGGATTATATATTTCAAGTACTGTAGCCAGTTTTTCTTCACCTTTTTTCTTTTGATCTTCATTAGTTGAATGTAAGAATTCGTTAAGAAAAAATGGATATAAGAACCTGCGGAAATCTTGTTTAGTAACTAATTCTGTATATACATCAATGGCTTCATTTAATTTACCCGATGTAATTAAATTCATAGTCTGTGTAAAGAATTTCCTCTGGCGATATTCAAGAATTTGTGCTTTATATTTACACCTTCTATCTACAAAGAATTGACCGATAATGCCAGATATCATAGCAAAAATTAATGGAGATACAAATAATAACATTATCCCAAAACCATCACCTTTAGAATTGTCAATAAGATGGGTTGATGTAACAAGTGCTATAATACATGCCATTCCAAATAGAAAGAATAAAAATGTTAATCCCCAAGCCAAACAAAAATATTGTTTTGCTCTTTTTTTGTAAAGTCTTTTTGATTTGAAATCCATAGCTTTATATTTATTGATTATAATGCTTATACGAAAATTGTATTTAAAAGGTTACAGTTAAAAACCTTCAATTCTTATTTGTTTGTACTGATGTTTATTGGCAATATCTGCTTCAATAATTTCAATAAAATCAAGTATTCGATCAATATTGTATTGATCTAAATCCTGACAATTTTTTGCAAGTAAATTACCTTTTGAACCCATGTAATTTTCAACGATAATAACATAGGGAAATCTTTCAATAAGATCACTTGCCCTTGCTTTAATACGATTTTCAAGAGCAAACTTCTCCATGTTTATTCTGCGAAGCTCATTCTTGTATTGTTTACTGGTATTACGTATTGTTCCCATGACTATTTAGTGCTTTTTAAATAAAAGAATCTTGCTATCATAAAACATACAAAAGCAACCAGAAATTGAATCCATGATGCTTTAAGTGCAAGTTTTGTTATCTCCATTAATTTGGGAGTTGAATAATAAACAACCGTTCCCCAAGCACAACAGAATAAGCCAATGAGAAGATAAATAACTGCAAATATGAATTTTTTGTCTTCCATGATCTTAGTCCCTTAACCATTGATGAACGTTTTCCATTTCAACAGCACTTTTGACTTTCTTTTGAAATTGGGTAGAGTACATGTATTTAAATCCTTTGAATCTTCTGGAAGATAAAACTTCATCAATACAAACAGTTTCTACAGGAACACCTGTTTTTTTGGCATATTCATTAGCCAGTGCAAGGGCATTTGTAATATTTACAGCACCGCCACCGAAGTAACCGAGAACCCAAATGTTTCTCATTTGTCCTTTATCGTAGTACATCTTGAAGTCAGCATTTTTCAGAGTTTTAGCCTCTTTCGCCCACTTTTCATCAAGTGCCTTATTTACTATTTCTGCAAAATAATTTGCCATAATTAACCTTCGTTTACTTCGATTTCGTCTTCAACATTGTTAACACAATAAACTCCATAGTCCACGTCAATACATTTAACACCATCAATGAAAGGTGAACCAATGTTTGGAGAAGGAATATTACCAGAAAGAAATTTTCTTACTTTTTCTTTTGCTTCGGTATCCTGCTGTTCTTTTGTAGCATTTTCGTCAATCTGAACATCAAATTCATATGTGTTGACTTCTGTAATATTTGCATGTACTCCGATTGTTTTTATCATAATTTCAAGTTTTAAGTGAAAGAAATTTGTCAATATTTATCGGTGGGATGATGACCACTCCTTTATTAGTTGGCTATCTTAACGAACTTCTTGTGTTACTTATACGTAAATTAATCTGGATTAGTTACAAAAGAATTATATTAATTTTAGTACTAATAAATCCTTTTATTTCTTTGAGTAGTTTTTCACGCTTTCTGAGTTTTTCTTTCCATGCCCCATGACCATATTGATAACCTTCTGCTTCTACTTCAATGTCTTCTGTAGAATTACCATCATACATTCCTTCATCAATAAGTCTATATAGACTTTCCAGTTCTGAAAGACTTAACTGATAAAGTCCTTGATGATCAATTTTTATTAATTTTGCCATTATAGTTTTAATTAAAAGTTACACCAAACAATATTTCTTTGCAACCAGTTTGTCTATTTTAATTAAAAACATGAATGCCTTTGGTTCATTCAATTGACTGGCTGTCATGCCTTCAACAGTATTTATTGCTTCTTCATAAAGGTCAATTACTGCTTTTAGTTCATTTGTGTCCTTAGTATAATCTTCTTCACAATTAACAGGTTTGCATTTGCGAGTTATACAAGAATAGAAATCTCCACCATGTTCATATGACTTATGAAAAACATGCATCGGGCATAACCTACATTCATGACCTATATGCCTTTTATCATCGTCCTTATTATATAATAAACAAAGAGGACAGATAGCAACACTTGCAATATGTATATTATTTTTATACTCCTTTAAAACACGTTTCATTGCCTTAAGGAGTTCAGTTTTCTTGTAGATAATTATTTTTGACATAACTATTTCTTTTTAATTAAAATCATTTCATCGTTTTCAAAAAGGATTTTATCTGCTTCAATTAATCTTTCATTATAACGATCTTTATTAACTACAATTGTAGTTTGTTGATATTTACCAACGGGATAGGTAAGTGAATTTACCTGACCATTAAGTACAGCAACTTTAACATAATTGCCACCACCAGTTGCAACAGTGAATACTTTTAATCCTTTAAGTTCATCAGGAAGTGTGACTTCATCACCGTTTAATTTTTGACGTGTCGTACCTTTTTCAGCACAACTAACAGCTATAATTGCAAAGAAAAGAACGAATAAAAATGCTTTTGTTTTCATATTTTTTCTAATTATTTATTAATTTTTACATATGCGGAGTCTTTCTCACGTATCGCAATATTTTCTTCAAGTGTCTTGCCTCTGAAACGTTTGTCATTATAAGCATATCCTATAATGATATGTACAGGAAGATTTACCTCTGAAAGAACTGTATTTTTTACAATATAGTTAACAAATTCTTCTGGTTCAATTGGAATTTCAGACTCAATGAGAATATCTTTATACTTATTAAGTACTTCTCCAAGCATTAATTCATCCCAAACATATAAAGCACCAGAAAGAATGCTACAAAACTGTTCATCCCAACATCTGCAATTATAATTATTATTTTTAGTCCAATGAATCAATTGAGTTAATGCACCCTCACCACCATACTGCTCAATTGTGTAAAGTGGGAGATATCCCATTGGTTTCTTTGTACCTACATAAAGCAGGTCAGTAAAAATTGCGTTCGTGAGTTTATCGATCATTATCGTTTGGTTCTTAATTTGGTTGCCATTTCTATTGAAATCTTATAACTATCAGACTTTAACACCCATGCGCTATCATGTTTTGCATCCATGAACATAAAGGGTATGCTTTCGTACCAGTCAGCGCATACAGCATTTAATTTCAATGCCAATAGTCTTTTATCAGGTAAACTATCAGGTAGTACATTTTTGTCTTTAGAATTTAATATAAACAAAGGTACATGCTCAGACACTAAAAATACAAATGAAGAATCCAATTTCTTTGTAACCACCAGATCATAAAGTATTTGATTTTTTACAATGTTTTCATAGTAAAGATAGTTCATGCGTTTCTCTAAAGTATTGTATTTCTGAATAGAAACTGGTTCGCCCAATTTTTTTCCGTTAGTATGTGTTATAACATCGTAACTCACAAAAAACAAAAAAGAAACAACAGCTAAACCCATTATTAGTTTTCCTGTATTTTCTTTCACTTCACCGTTTTCTTCCGATTTTTTAAACATGATAATTATTTTTAGTTAGACATAATGCTTATACGGAAATTGACAAGATATGGTTACAATTACTTATTTCTTTTTGCATCGAGCAATTCGCTTTCAAAGAATTTTCTTTTAAGCATGTAATCAAAGTGTACTTCGTCTCCTGCTTTATGATTGTAAAGCCATTTAGTATCAATGTGAAATCCTTGTCCACAACCACACCCATTAGTATCCTCAGTAACTGTCGGGTCTTTACAAGTGTTGATCTCTCTGTACATATGATGTACACCATATTTTTCTTCAAACCTGTATGTGGTTTCAAGCAGGATAACATTACAACTTTGTGTTTGCTGATTATCTCTGTCACTAACCGAAGTACTTGAACCACCAATATATGTATCAGCACCATTGATATTAACAATTATCATATCAAAATTGCGATAAAATTGATCTTTAGGGTCAATTGTGCTTTCATCTGTTTTCTTTATGGTACATGCACCCACAACAATAACAATAAGACTTATAAGAGACATAATATGCCAACAGAATCCAAATGGATTGCCAATTACTAACTTACCAATTCGCCATTCTTTTTTCATGATATTTTTATTTAAAATTATTAATTAATTCAAATACCTTTACGTCCAGATTAACGTTTTTATTTTTATATCTGTTATATGGGATAGTAACTGTGATAGGTTTATCCAGTTTAAAATCCCATAGTTTACTATCTCTGTCACCCCAAAACACTATTTGGTATGTGCTATCATTAGTATCAAGAAGTCTTAATGTAATGTCAGTATAATACTTAAAATCAGTGCTTGGGATTTTTAAGATATTACCTTCTTTTTTGATCATGTCTTTATGAGCCAAGACATACTTTTTCATATCCTTTTCAGTTAAAAAAGGAGAAGCAATTGCAATAATAAAGCTTACTGAACAGATCATTACAACAAATGCTAAAATTGGAGAAACAAGTGACACTAAATTTTTCATATCATTTTAATTTAAATGTTAATTATCGTGATCATCAATATAATCATCTATTAATCCCTCAATTCTTTCCAATTGTGTCAACAAATCTTGATAACCACTATCATTGTTATCTGGTTCATCATTACCAAAGTAATTAGCAATTTTTTCTGCTAAATCTCTTCTTTTTTCGTATAATTCATTTAATTCTTCACTTTCCATAATAATTGGTTTTGATTTATGTATTACTTATACGTATATTGATTATGATTTGTTACAAATTCTGTACATTACTTAAAAAGAATCTCCCTGTACATTGAGGTTTAAATACAGGGAGCGTTCTCACTCATATAACATGACAACAAACAATGCTTTATTCGATATCTATGAGTCTTGTTTCCAAAATTTTCTTAAGCTCGGACATTGGTCTTGATTCAGCTTTTGCTTTCTTAGCTGTTTCCAGAGGAAATTCTTCTGCCTTAACCCTTTCAATCATTACATTGAGTTCTTCTAACTCGTAAGCACAATAAGCATCTTCAAAATATTTCTGTTCGATTATGTCTATTTTACCACTTTCATATGTGGCAACTCCGACAGGAAAATATTCGGAAACTCTAATTTTTGAAGTTTCAGATGAAGGTACTGAAATTACATTTGCAGGACTTACATAACAAACAAGAACTGCATCACAACCATTTGCAAAATGATTAACATAATCTGTACTTCCGCAATGTAATCCAATTGAACAATCAAGTGACGGGTCACCATCACATTCTTTTCTTTCCATATATACAGGTTTACCAAGTACAATGATCATCGAATGACTGTGAATATCAGTATAAACAACCGATTTTGTATGCTCAAGATCATTTACAGGGTAATCATTTTCAAATATTGCTTTGAATAGTTCATCAAGGTTACCAAGAATTTCAATGTTCTTTGCTCTCTCATCCCAATTTGAAACGACTTCAACTTTGGCAATACCATACTCGTCATTTTCAAGATTTTTATAGACAGCATATTTTTTAGGCGAGCACTTCCAATCCTTTTTAACATGGAGTACTTGGTTTGAAATGAAGGTTTCGAATGTCTTGTCACGTTGTTCATCATCTTTATAATCAACAGCTTTATAAACCACCATGTAACCCGCATCTGTAATTGAAAAATCATGAATTTTAATGAAATCGAATAATTTTTCACGAATTCTCTTGTCAGGATTGATCATCAGGAGTTTCCAAAAGTTAATGAGAGCATCCATAGGATACTTGTTCTTTGCATAGTCTTCAATGACATCAACCAATGCCTGTGGGATTGGGGTATTAAAACCACAAAGAAAAATCTCACCAGTTTGTGGGTCACTTTCAAGACCTGCGATAGTGGCTATTCTTAATTTTTCACTAAGAAGAATTTTAAATGCCTTAATGTTTGCTTCATTCGGATTCTCTTTAGCTTTCAGAATAGCTTTAAAGAGTGTATTAGCTTCATCGGCTGATTTGCAATTCTTTTTATTTAATTTACCATCAATTGAAACATTTATCATGTTACCGATCTTAACTGCCTGAATGTTAATTTTTTTCATTTCAAATTTGTGTTGGTTAATACTATTAATATCTATTTGTTTATGCATTTCTATGCAATTATACGAATAATGTTTGAATAATGTTACATCAAAAGGCATTTATTTTAATCATTTTTTATATTATTTCTCTCTTTATTAGTCATTTTGTCCCATTCAGCAATTGAATAATAGTGACAACATTTATGACATTCAATGCCTTTGTTTGTACATTCCCTGTGCCAAAACGAATGACAATCTTTTGCATTATAAAAACCCATTTGCCATTCTCTGTATTCAAGAACAGTTTTTTTGTAATTTATTCGCAAAAATTCTTCAATAGAAACATTGTCTCTTTTTGCACATTTGGCAATTTTTTTGAGTTTTTTCTTATAATAATCTTCAAATGTTTTCATGCTATTTATTTTACGTTAATGCCAAGGATTTCCAGATGTGCTACCAATGGTTTTATTAATTCATTTAAAACTTCATTGGTAAATTCTTTTTTTATACCATAATCACAACATTCTTCAAGACCTTCTTTAATCTTATTTTTCAACATCTTGCGAGTTGTGGTTGGTGTAGAAATTGTTTCTTTAATTTTTGCCATTTATTCTATTTTTTATAGTTAATATAATTCTCTGTTTTTATCCAGATATTACGATTTGCCCTTACCTTAACATCAGACTGTTTGGTAAGTGTGTTCAAGTCAACATCTTTTGCTTGAACCATAGTATAACCCTTCTCAATAAGATATTGATTCATTATCTTTGCTTTATAAGTAAGATAAAATCCGATTAATTGAACGAAGGGAAAGTCAGAAGAAACATAAAATTTTTTTCGCTTCTTCAAGACTTTATCTATTTCTTCAATAGTTTTTTGTTTAATTGAACGTGAATCACGACCAGATTGACATCCACAAAATCCTCCTTGTTGTAAATTACTGAGCCAATCAGCTCCATGATTCAAAAAAATTGTATTATTTCTCATTATTTTTGATTTTATATTCTCTTATTTTATATTTTGTTAATATTATATCAATACTTTCATTTAAAAATGTCTTTGCATCATCCAGTAATTCAGATTCATGCTTTAATGTTATCCATTTCCAAGGGCAATTAGAATTGCCATCTTCCATGATATCTGCCTTCATAACCATAAGTCTGATTGAAAATGGCTTAACTGGTTCAATTGAACCCACCTTGTTTTTATTTAAAAGAATATCATGATATGGCTTATAAAGCCACGCATAATTACCAGTTGGTCTATGTGTTTTAAAAGTAAAATTTATTTTCTTCTTTGTTGTCATGATCAGTCTATTAACTGTAATTCAATTATTTTAATTACCAATTCTTCTTTCTCTAAATCATAAAAATTAAAAGGATGTAAACTATTTGTACAGGTTTCAATAAATTCATTAATCTGTTCTTCTGTTGGTGTCTTCGAGTAAATCTTTTTACTATGAAATTTACCAACACCATCGAAAAATTTTTTATTTCCGATTGCAATTATTTGGTAAAATGTTTTATTCATTATTATAGATTATGCAAATTCTTTTATAAACGGATTTAAAGTTAATTGAACACCATAAAATGCAAGAGTTCCTTTTCTCCAATCATAATCAGTTATTTTCTTCGGCACAACAAACCCTTTAGATTTAAACCATTCAAAGAGTATTGATTTGGCTTCTCTTACTGACTTGCATTCAGTAGTTAAACAGATTCTTTGATCTGAACTCCAACCCCACCAAGCATCAACGGCAAGGGTATTACCGCATGTTCTTATTTCCCCAAGCAAACCATTACTTCTGAATACAATTCTGATTTGTGGTACACCACAAGTTTTAAATTTAGCAAACCAACTAATTACAATACCATTTTTATAAAAATCTGATATTGAATAATTTCTTTCTGGTGTTTTTCCTCTATAGATTACTGACATTTGATTTATTTTTAAATTAACATTATTATATTATACGTAAATTGATGTTGAAATGTTACAAAAGAAAGTCTTAAAATATCATCACTTTCTTTAATATATCAACCAATTTATCTTCCATCGTATCACTTGTACGATAAGGCAAATTGATGAAACTTAAAATAGTATCATTCTTTTCATGCAGTTTATTAATTTCCTGCATAATGTTCTTAATTTTCTTTTGTTCTGGAGTTAAACCCATACTCTCAGTATTAAAATATTTATTCAATTCATATTTATTATTACCAAGATTACTATTCAGATACTTCAAACCACTAATGAAATCTCTTACCGTTTTCACTTTGTCAGACCATTTTTTATTAATGCTTTCGAAACTTGCATGCCTGTAAAGTGAAGGTATTTGTTTATATTCTTCGATCAATTCATAAGTCTGAAAATAATTGCTGACTGCATCTGCTTTACGATAAAATAGTTTTTGATATATCGTATTAATTGGACGTGCATCATTGCAAAATTCCAAATACTTAAGATTATTTGTAGATAAAACCAAGAACATAATTTTCTTCTTTCCACTATGTCTGAATACATTTTTATATGAATCGTAATCATCAACAATTGCTTCTGAAGTAAAGAGTGTGGTAAATACACGAACCGCATTTTGCATTTCATTTTTATTTTCTTTAGTACAATAATAAATCGGTTCTTTGAAATTAAACAACTGATCTAATTTAATTCTCTCCTGTTTATCACAACCACGTTCGTTAAATATTCTCACTGGTATTGTGGTGTTACGCATTTCTGCTGTAATTGCTGCACGCTTACGAGTGATAACAAAACTCTCAGGTACAACAATGTCATCATAATGTGTACAATGCTTACGAACAATCTCAAAGTAATCTTCTTGCATGTCAATAAGCATCTGTACGAAAGGTAATAATTGACCTTTGTCATCTGTTAATGTATCCAATGAATTATGAAACAAATCAGCAATATCTTTACGTACTGCGTACATTAGTTGTTCTTTGGTTACAATAAAGAATGTACCATAAGTTGCTTTCAGGTATGCTTGTTTCAACACTTTGCGAGTAAATTCGCCATCACAATAAAATACATTTGCATTATTCTTAAGTAAATCTTCATAACCACCTTCAAAATAAGGGGATACTGGTTCGAGATTAGTAAATTTTTTTCTCCTTCTCCTGCCAGATTCGCTCGGTTTCTTGCCGTACAATTTGTTTTCGAAAAAGAATTTGAATAAATTCTTATCGTCAGGCATAACAATTAGTTCAGAATATTTAAAATTCGAAAAATCAACATCATTCTTGCTGATCAAATTACCAACAAAAATTGATTCGCCATTAGTAAATTGCAACCTGCCAAAATCTGCCTTAACATTGAAATAATCTTCCAGTGATACAACATTCTCATACTGTTTTGCAAGTAACTCTTTTATTTCACCTTTAGCAAGTTCAAGTTTTTTCGTGATCATTTTGATTGTTGATTCAGAATAGTCAATTGATTCCCTTGAAACAATCACGTTAATGTCACCAACTTCAAGTCTTAATGCAATTGGTATTCTGTAATCCTTACCTTCCAAACCGAGTACACCGTAATCAATTGGATATGCTACTCTGCCTAAACAGATATGCATATAATCTGAATATTGGTTGCCTCTGAAAAGAAAGTTTTTACCACGTACAATTTGGTACTCATTGGTGAGTTCACTTTTATTTACAGTACCATCACTTAATATTTCATCAAAGCCTTCAAAAATCACATTCTCAAAGTAATATAACTGTTTGATCATTTCTCTTTCAAACTTGTAAATGTCATTTGCCAATACAGGTACAAGTACTTCTGTACCATTACTTTCTTTACTTGATTGCTGATCTTGTAATGTTATTTTCGGAAATTTGTTTTGCCCCTCATAAACTAAATATGAATACTTAATACCATCAAAAGTTGTAATAACCTGATATGAATTATCATATTCGTCAACACCATAACCTGTTGAACGTTTATAAGCCAAAGGTGTTTTGCTTCCCAACCCAAAACATCCTATCTGATCATTGCCATCTCTTTTAGTACTGGTAAAATATTTACGATATATCTTATTAATCCTTTCAGGTGACATACCTACACCAAAGTCAATAAATGATATGCTGTAATTGTTGTTCAATTTATCAAAATTCTTTCTGATAACAACTGGAAAGTCAGTTTTTGCTTCAACATGACTATCAAAACAATTACTGGTTATCTCTCTGACAACTGAACCAATTGGATTAGAATAGATATTCTTACTGAATATTTGAAAGATAAGACCTGTCGAATCTTCTGATAAGGTCATGTCTTCTTCTACTGTGGTAGTCAGTAAATCAACTTCTTCAACTTGGTTAACGCTGTATTTCATAATTGCTTTTTGTTGGTTAATAATAAATCTATTTCTATGCAATTATACGAAATATATTTGGATTAGTTACAAAATAACAGATAATTCTTTTTTAAATAAAAACACCTGTATAATTAATTTATTAATCGTTTTTAATTAAAAACATATGTTGTCTTGTTTGTAACTGACTATAAAAGAAAAACTCCAACGTAATGTCCCGTTGGAGTTAATCAAAGTAAAAAAGTAGAAAAAAACAAATTTGTAAAAAAGTTTATTTATAAATGTATGGTTTGTATTCTCTTGGTAATGGTACTTCAGCACCTTGTGGTAATTTTCCAGTATTGCAAAACGCATAATTAAACTTTGACATAGCTGAATTATAGTCTGAAGCTAATTGATTGTATGAAGCCTTAATCCCTGCAACTTCTGATTGCCATATTGACAACTGTTCTCTGTCATCTCTTGCCCAATCCTGACGTTTCACATCTTTATATTGCTCCAACATTGAATTAACTCTTACATCATAAACCTGAATATCTGCGATCTTTTTATCCAATGCTGCACTTGCATCTTTGTAATACTCATATTTTTTGAGCAATTCCGAAGGCTTAAATTCCTTGAATGCCGTATCACTGGCATTGTTTACATATCTGCATGATAACATACTGAATGTTATCATGCAAAGGATTGTAATTAATATCTTATTTTTCATCGGTCAATTCCATGTTAAGTACAACATTTTTAACTGCAAGAGGTTGATCTGATATATGTATGATCTGACCACCTGACAAATAATGCTGATGATATACTCCCTTAACATCGAACCAATAAATATATGGGTCTGATGAACCATAAGAACCGTCATCACCAAGAACTTCTTGTGTAAATGCATTAACATCACCAATCTTTATATAAAATCCAATACCACCAGTACCACCAGTACCACTAATAGTTGAAGGTGTTAATCTTTTACTTGCAGAAGTTACTTTACCATTAACAGTTGAATAGATCAGTACCTGTCCTGAATAAGTAGAAATAACGTATAGGTGCTTTATAGAACCCGGTTTATTATCTCTGGTCAATCTCTCCATAATATTTTTCTGTTCAACACTATTACCATTTGCATCGGTAGCAACCTGAATAGTAGCTTTTTCAACACCTGAACTTGATTTCGGTGTGGTGTAATCACATGATGTCATTATAAACATACTGATCATCATAATCGAAAGTAATCCAAAAATTTTCTTCATTTTTATTGCTTTAAGTTATTACTAATTATTCCTAATTTATCCTAAATTTTGAATGTTTTGGAGATTATTATACGTAAACTATTTTAGAAAAGTTACACTTTATTAGCATTTTTAATTAATTCTCTATCGCTTTTATCGGTTGTGCAATTGAATTGCTTAATCCCTTTTGAGCAATAAGGACAAATATCTTTCTCTTTGCCTAATATCCAACCAGTAGCTTTGAGTATCTTAAATGCAATGCTTTTGCCTTGCCACCATTGTAATGTTACAGAACCTTCATGCCAACAGTAGCAGTCATCTTTCTGTGCATCACAATAAACGTTAATATCTTTGCTATATGTTTTCAATTGCTTGCAGGGCATTCAATAACTATATAACCCCAATCTTCTAAGATATGCTTCACAATATACCATTCACCATTAAATTCAAGTGCAGTAATTGTTGATTGTTTTGCATCACTGCGAAATTTAACAGTAACATCATTTATAGAATCATAATATGTGCGTATATGTGTTGCCATCGTTTTTAATTAAAAGTATCCGTAACCTAAAATTTGGTTTCTTGCCAGTTCAGTATCAACTTTTTCATCAGCTTTCAAGCCAAGTGAAATACTCTCGCCATAACAGGTGCAAGATGGCTCACCGTGTGCAACTGTACCAAACCATATAAACCCCGCACTGATTGGTTTAAAGTGTTTGAATTGATCATGAGTATAGTATTCACCAAATACAATAATCTGATTATCCTTTGTCTTTATGTATTTTACTTTTGCCATATCACTATCAAAATGAATGAACAAATCCAATATCAGTATTACCATAGCCTGACTTGTTTTCGTCTTTATGCTCCTGTAAGAAATCTCTCTCAGATTCATCTTTCTTCAAGAACTCAGGGCAAAGACTGTCAATAACATCTTTTGCCTCTCTCAGTCCTTCACCTGTTGCATCCTTATAGATTTTAATTGCACCTAATTTTCTACCTTCACGAAGTGCTTCTTTAATACGCTCCATGTAGTTATAAACAAATGCCTGACCTTCTTCATATTCATCAGGTTTATATTCACCACGTTCAGCAATTTTGCTGTCTGGTTTATCATACTGCCAATCAAGAATTGCTCCACGCTCTTTAAGAAGATCATGTAATGAATAATTTATAGATTCAAACGCTTCATCTTCGCTTGATGCGGTGACTGCGATTTTAACTGTGGTAATGTAAATTTTTTCTTTACTCATTGTCTTTATTATTGGTTATGATTATTATACGTAAATTTAATTAAAAAGGTTACTCTTTTTCAAAAACTTCTTGAATTGTATTATAAGTCCTGTGATTGCAATAATGATTATCAATCAAGTCAGCCACACGCCAGAGTTCAGACAGATCACCCCAAACTTCATTTTCTTTTGGTAAAGATATGTGGTATATTTTCCACGTATACTTATTCCCTTTCTTAAAACTGACACAATTCATTGGTATATTATCAGGAGTAAATCTCCCATATCTTTTGTCCTTATAATCAAATTCAGGTAGCCATCCCTTATCAAATGCCTTTGGTATAGCATTCAGATCATCCCTTTCAAAGTCTATCCAATTTGTCATATTATTTCGTTGTTATAAACCATCCGTGTTCAATTCTGTGAAATTGATACTTTGTGGATAATACCATTAATCCCATTGCATCTTCTTCACTCAAACCAAATTCATCACACGCCTGTGTGAATACATCATCTGGTAAATCTTGTTCATTGGTTTCATTAACCATTGAATCAACAAATGACATATCAGTATCGAATCTATTTTGATAGTTTTTCATAATTTTTCTTATTTTGTGAATCGTTTGTCTCTTGCTATCTTTTTAAGATCATACAGTTTAAAAATGTCGTTGATTAGTGCTTGATCAATCACAACACTTTTAGTCACACCTTCATTTGGCTGATTTTCAGTGTCTGTGATTACAACCACATGTTTAAATTGACCGTTGCAAACCTTCTTTGCATATTTGAAAAGTTTCCGTAACTTTTTTAAATGTGTTTTTGTGAAAGGTACTTCATCAATATAAACTAAACCCGTCTTGTCATCTTTAGTTATTGCCATAATATTATTCTTTATCAATAATTTCCTTCCATTTTTCAATGATCTCGTCCTGAATATCACCATCAATTTGTTCCCACTCTTGACGTAATCCACGTCTATCTGAAAGATCAGTGATTATATCAAAGACTTTAGCCAGAGTTTTATCTTTTACTCTTTTGCCATCTAAAACCTGTTTGTAATAGGCTTCGTAATGTTTACTATTTGATTGTACACTCATAATTAATATTTTACAATATTCGCCTTGCAATATTCAATTAAACTGTTTACAGTTTTATGTTCATCACTACATGCAAGTAATTCTTTTCTTGTATACTCAGGATTACTTACATTAGTTTTACCAAGTTGAATTCTATCTCTTGCGAATGCCTCTGCCCATTCAACACTGGTTTTGAATTTGCTTCTACTTATCTGGTGATGAAGTTCATCAAAATCATTGGTTTCAACAGCATCACTACATGGTGAATCACTTATTGTTGACCACTGAAAGTAATATACTTTCTTAGTCTGACTGTCTTTAACTCTCATGAACATTTTTGGCATCGTAGTAATTATTAGTTAATACTTTATAACCCTTATACGTATTATTAATTAAAAAGGTTACGACTTCATTAAAAATTCAATAAGAATCTTTTTTAATCCTTTCTTTCTTTTAGCAATTATTTGTAATTGATCAATTGTCAATCTCTTTAATTCATATTCTTTTGGTTTGTCTGACAACCAACCAGTAGATTTACCGTTTTTATCGTAATATCTTACCATAATTCTTACCATAATATTTATTCTGCTGATGGCATTATAATTTCTTTATCTTCTTGTTCTTTCCAATGTTTCTGTTCTTCTAACAGTTTATTATATTTATCATCCTGACTTGTAGGATTATAGAATCCAAAGTAACACCAACGAAGCAAATCACCGAATCCACTTGCCCATCCTTCATTAACACCAGAATTTTCATTTTCATGAAAATCAATCTCATAAGGTGCTTCATTAAATGTATAATGTGTACCTGTATGTTCAACAGGTTTTCCATTCTCAGGATAACTTGTATACTTAAATTGTGATATTTTGCGTATTGGTATAGCAAATTTACTTACAACATTTTTATCTTTGTTGAAATAAGTAAAATACATTAATCCAAGATCATCATGAATTATGCCTTTCTTTTTTAAATATTCTTCTTTGTTCATAATTAACTATTTAAGTATCTTTACCTCAACAAACCGTTCAAGTAGATTAATTTCATCCAGACGATATCTGCCAGTATGAAAGAATCCAGTAAATGGGTCAACAAACGATATGTTTTTCCAATTCCTGTGATGCTTTACTTTCTTTGGTTTAAACTTACTCTTAATTCTCATAGATATTGATTTTAATTAAAAATTAGCATCCACAACTTTTTTAAATTCTTCGGGAATTTCAATCTCGATTTCGTTGCAATCATCCAGTACAGATGTTTCACAAGTTCTGCCAATACACAGTTCATCTCCTGCAAATAAATGTTTCCAGAATCCCATAAGACCAACAGATGAACCGCTACCATCACTATGTTTTGTCAACATAATGGGTGCAAAACTGCCACCTTCTTTTGGTGCTGACTTAATCAGTTCTTTGGCTTCTTTGGTAATGTCAATTTCTTTTGTGTCAATAACACAACCCAACTGACCACCATCTTTGGGACTATTGAGAAATTTACCGTTGTCTAAATCGGTTTCTGCTCCGATAACACCTTTGTATGTAAAAATTTTTGTTCTCATAATATTGTTGTTTTAATTAAAATTAATATTCAAAATATTTTCTCTAATTTACTTTCTGGTTGATAATCATATTCATGTCCAATATTTTTGATTCTATACTCCCAAATATATCCAGACCATCTTATTGAAATTATTGTTGGATTTTTTATTGTTTTACCATTAAATTTTATTTGAAAAGAATGTTCATTATCAAATTTAGGAAAGGTAATAGGTTTGGACAATTCTTTTATTATCATTTTATCAAGCAATTCTTTATCAGATAAATCCCAATATTCTTTTAAATCATAACTATTTTTATTATGAATAAATTTTATAAATACTTCATCACGTTTTTCTTCATTAAAATCTGTAGTACCTGTAAAAATTAAATGTTCTTTAAAATAATATTCTTTATTACAATAAACAAATTTAACTATTTCCATCTGTACATTATTTATTTTTCAGACTGTTTAAATGTTCAATATCTTGTGGTGTTCCCATAAAATTTATCATTTCAAACCAAGCTATTTTCCATTCATCAGAAATTAATTTATCCTCATATTCATAAGCTACATCAGCTTTAACCCAATTAGTCCACATCAATTCTCCCTGTGCCCAATTATCAAGGTCTTTAAAATAATATTCATTACCATTAAATATAATTGGAAACTTACCTTCACAAAACCACAACCAAGCCGATAATCTTTGTTTTCCATCAATGATCTTAAACACTTTATGCTCATAATGAATAAAAGACATCATAGGAATATGAATACCTTTTAATAAAGACATTATTAATTCTTGCTTTTGATGTAAAGTCCAACAAAAAGGTCTTTGTAAATTCAGCTTTTTTGAAGGTAAATAAACATCAAAATCCAAAGAATATCCGAAGTTTTTTTCCAGAAGATCACGTATTGTAAATGCTGATAATCCATAATTAATATGAAAAGGCATTTTCTTACGAACCTCTGATAATTGTAAAATTGACATTTATTTTAATTTATTATTTAATATTCAAAATATTTCTTGTACAATGCAGGTAAGTTTTGCATAGCCATTACTGTAAACATTCCAATGCTCTGACGTTCCATTCTCCAACCAACCTTTATTTCACATTGATGACAATCAGTAATATAATCCCTGATAACAGTAATCTGCTTATCAGTTATATCAATATTCTTTTTACCCTTCTGAAAGTTGTTGCAACCATCAAAATTGATGTTATTACCATGTATCTTAACCCAACCATGTGTTTCAAGCCATTCAAAAGGATTGAGTTCTGCACCTACTTCATCATCAGGTTTCTTTGGTACAATGCCCTGCTCCTGCAATGCATCAGCAATCTGTATGTGAAGCATATTGGCAATTTCACCATTGAGCGCATAGTACACACCGTCAGGAGAAAGCCAACCTGCTGAATAGTTATCCATGATATCACAAGGTTCAATACCTTTCTTTACAATTTCATCAATTGCCATTGCTGAATCAATATACTTCTGGACATTATCATCAACATCATCAATGCGTTTCATATCAAACTCGAAATTCAAAGTTTCTTTCATGACCATCATTACGTCAGTCAACATAGCAGAACAATCACCTTTCATGCCGTTGTATTCAACAAAAAGTTTGTTGGGTGCAACATATTCTTTGCTTTGAGCAAACTCATTGAATGTTTTCAGCATCCAGTCCATTGTGTTCATGATAGACATTGAAAACTCAATGTATTTCTTTGTAGTTTCAAACAGGTTTGCAATTACATCTACTTCATAGTAGTTGTCACGAAGATATTCAAACATATCCTGATCTGTGCCACTGACAAATTTGAAGATTTCATCATAAGACAAACTGATTGTAACATGCCTGTCATTAAGCCTGATCTGCTTCTGTAATTCTTTGAATCCCTGTATGAGATTGTCACCATGATATTCAATATTCTCTTTGCGTTTCTCAATCCAATAGCAAGGGTCAATCTTTGGAAAACGATCATGCTCACCTGCGATACGATCTTGGCAAATAACTTGCTGTGATTCTACATCAACTGGCAATACCATTTCACCTTTCAATATTCTGATAGCAAGATCAGTAGGACAACCTGAAAGACTTTCTGTAATAGTTTTAAGTGCCTTAACAGGATTATTGGCTTCGGTCAAATGTTCCTGTGCAATTTCCATAAGACGTAAACCTAAGTCTTCGCCTACCCTGAAATGTACTACACCTGATTCGATTATTTCTTTGCTTGTTTGCTTACATCCCATGTTGTTATTGTTTATTGATTATAATACTTATACGTAAAACAACCAGATAAAGTTACTTTTTCTTTGATTTCTTTGGATTCTTCTGTGCAATTGTAATTATTGCAGATTTAGATTTTACAGCAATATCTGTCATCAATTCAATTGCTTTTGCTGTACGTTCATAAGCATTCAATTGCTTTGGATATGTAATATCAATGAATGATCTTACTTCTCCCTTTTCATCAAATACAAGTTCTTTAGGTATTCCACAGATTCTTATCCTGCAACCTCTGATATCATTAATGCGAATAACTGCACCGTTTGTTTTTTCATCAACCTGTAATTCAAAAGATTCTATAAATGTTTGCATAATATGTGTTTTTAATTAAAAATATTAGCATTTGTAATTAGGTATTATACGAAAAAATCCTGTAAATGTTACAGGATTTAATAAATAAATTAGAATTTATTTATTTTTCATGACATTCCCAAAATGTATAAAACATATCTTTTTTTATTAAATCACAATAATCATCAATTGAAATAATATTGCCATCATCATCTTTTATTTCAATATTTAATTGTTTTGCCATTTTTTCTAATAATATAAGAATACAATTAACGTCACTATATATTTGTGCTTGATTTATTATTATTTCTTTTTGTGTAAGGGCAAATGTTTTGTCTTTTATTTTTTCTTCTTCTTTTTTTATTTTTTCTTTTAATTCATTAAAATTTTTCATACATTATGATTTAAATAAAATTTATTTTTTACAAAAATAACACATAATTTTATTAAACACAAGACATTATTAAAATGTTTAACTAAAAAACTTCAAGTACAGTTTTTAAATCTTTAATTGATAACCATCCTTTAAAATCAGAAGGCTGATACCAATATTCACCAATTTGAAATAATCCATCTTTAAAATCAGCAAATTCAAAAACATTGGTCTGATAAAATAAAACAAATACTCTTGTCATATTCATTGGTAATTCGTTCATTGAATTCATAATGTATAGTTTTAATTAAAATCTTATCATTTAAATTTTAATATGTAAAGATAAGTATTATTTCATTATCTGATACTCACCAACACCAAATAATTATATTAAATCTATTATTGCCTTATTACGAAATTCAAGAAATTCAGCTTCTGTTGCCTGATCTGCATAATCCCTGAGATATGTTTGTATCTCTGAACTAATCACATTATTTGATACAGTGATAAAATCCTTTCTGATTTCTGTATCAGTGTTCCAACCCATTTTGATATTCACAACCACAATACGTTTTAATAATGATTTGTCGTGTTCATAATATTCAGGATACATTTTGATAATCTCTTCTTTTTTATGTGACCACCAACCATAATAAGGAAATGTAATATTTTTTGAAACTACTTCTGTTATAAATTTTTTATTTTCAATATTAGTTTTCATAATATATATTTTTAAATAAAACTATTTCGAAATAATATCTTTGAATTTATAATCAATATTATCATCACAACTAATTATTTTCTTTTTATAATCAACTGATTTTATACCTCTGAAAACAACAGTTGCATTATTTTCATTTGTAGGTTTTCTTTTGAGTTTTACAATAGTTCCTGCTTCTAATTTGATGTCTGGATTAAGTATTTTTTTCATAATCTTTGCAATTTTCTTTCTGCAATGCTCACATTCAAGATAACTCTTGAAAACACCATGAGCATTAAGTTGAAATTTTTTATCTGCTCCGATATTCGCTCCACATATAGGTTTATTGTCTTTAACAATATGAACCTGAGTAAAGGTTTTTTCATTTGCGAAATAACCAGTATATAAATTAGCTTCTGTTGTTAAATCTGTTTTCATAATAATATCATTTAATCTTATTATCTTATCTCTCGTAACTCAAACCTTTCATTAAATTCTTTTTTCATTCTTGCCTTCTCTGGCTCAAAATTTTCTTTATTTTCTTTGAGAATAATATCCCAAAGTTTAAGATTATCATTGTATTCAATAATGAAATTATTATTATCATTATTTTCACCGTTTTCATCAGCAATATACCCTGCTGTTTTGTAATTTAGAGCATCTGCATCAGTGTAAGCGTTTTCAAATTGCTGTCTGAAATTATGCGGATTGTTGTTTTCCAGATCAAGATGAAAAGGACAAAAACCAACAAATACAATACTATCCATGTATTTCTTATCGTATAAATGCTTGTGTTCTCTCACAAGTTTACCTGCATAACAGCCACCGTTCTTCTGGTGAAGTAAAACTCTCTCACCAACTAAGGTTGTAAAATTGTCTGCGTTTGTGTAGTATGCTTTCATAATAGTATTATTTGATATTATAATATTCTGTCTTTAAGTTGCTGAATATATGCGTCAAGATCAGCTTTGTCAATAACATATTCAGTTTTACTGCCATCACTTGTTGCACGATAATCATTTGAAAGATTTTCCAGATCAGTTATGATATCCCTTATGAAGTCATTTACTGGATTATGTTTCAGTAATTCAATAACCTTATCCAGTTCAACCAGTTTAATACTTACAGGCACAAGCCTTTTATTAACCCAAGTATTCTCAGCTTTGTAAGTAACTGGCAATGCGTTTATATCTTCAATTAAATCTTTCATATCACTTATACGTTAATTATTCTGCAAAAGTTACACAAATATTTTTAATTAAAAAGGATAAATCAGATTTTCTTCAATCCATGCTTTAATATACTTCTCAGGATGTATTTGTTTATCGACAGTATCAATATTTTTAGCAAAGTCAATCAACGCATTAATAAGTTCAGCCTCAGTGTAATTATTTTTTATACTACGAATTGTAATAGTATTATCATAATTAGATACTATAAGTCTTAATTTTAATTTTTCGTCTCCACAACCATTATCGTAATAATCTGTTGAAGCATCAAAATATTCATAAGCAACCAGAACATGAGTAATAACATTACCTTTGTTAAATTCTGTGATATACTTCATCACAAAAGACTTTGACGGACAGGGCAAATTAAGTGTTTCATCTGTAGTTGCAATTATTTTCTTGCAATATTTTATATTGCCCGAATAAGGCGTAGGACATGATGATTTAAAATATTTCCAGATACCAGAACCTTTGTAACCACTTTCATTCATGCTACTATCAAAATAAACCCAATCACCATCATGAATATCCTTTTTGTCGTTGCTGAGAATATATATAGCCATCGGTTTCCAAAACTCAAAAACACCATCAGATATGTTTTTACCAAATGATAATTCACCGACAAATTTAAAATCTTCTTTGGGAAGTATGAAACTTTTCCAATCTTTTATACATTGGATTAAACCTACACAGGTTTCTCTCTGTTGATCTAATAGAACTACTGGACATCTTTTAAACGTAGACATAGCTTTTGTTTGTAAGATTAATAATAAAAATATTTCAATTAACTACTTCTTATACGAAAAAAACCCTGTAAAGGTTACAAAAATCCCTGTCCTTCTTCACTTACTCAGGTTCATCGAAGGCACAGGGCAAAAATGTTATTCAACAGAACGACATTTTTATTTTTCGCAACAGAATTATTATCCGTCTGCTTGTGTCTTATCTTTTGTTGGTGCTTTCTTTAACGTTGCCAAAGGAAATTCAGCAGTACGTAAAAATGCTCCTTCAAACCACAGACAATAAACGCATGCGTCAGTCACACTCCTACTCCCGACTGTCATATCAGGACTGCCAGAGTTAAGTACAACAACATCACCCGATTTTAATTCATCCATAATTGATTTAAATTATATAATATTATTTTGAACAAATGTAGTGAATATTATTTTAATTAACAAGGATTACTAATATTTACTAATATTTACTAATTAATAATACGAATTTATTAGAGAACTTAAATACTTTTCAGTTTATTCTTTATCTTGTTTGTTTTGGCTATTTCTTTCTTTTTTGCTTTATATGCTTCATCCTGATACTTTTTGTACTTAGTCAAAATATAGATAAATTTATCAGCATCCTCATTATAAATTATACTAATTGAACCCCAAAAAACAAATCTACTGGAATCTTCAAAGATTAATGTAACCATATTGAACATGCTGTAACGGTATCTTACTACTATACTACCCTTACGTAATGTGCCAAGCACTTTTTCAAATTCACCAATTCTATACCTGTTTTTGTATATGTATTCACTTAATTTATCTGCCCTGTTAAACATTACTTTCAAGCTGTCCCTGTCTTCGGGTAATAACATAACAGTTGAAATGTTGCTAACAGTTATTGTATCACCTTTGAAAATCAAACCATTGTTTGAAATGTTTCGCATAGCAGAATCTTTAATCTTCATTTGTAAATATTGATCTGGTATTACCCAACCAAATATGATGATTGCACCAACCAATAAGACTAATTGTACCCAATACTTAATTAAATTTTTCATGTTATCTATTATTAGTTAAACATATCTCTTATACGTAAATTGATAATGAAAGGTTACAAATGGAGAAGTCCCCGCAATCTCTTCTTGTATCTGTACGTTGTGCAGTTGCAGGAGATAACAGGGACTTCCCTACTCAGTTCATCAAGGACGGATGAACGCCCACCAAGTAACCAGAGCCGTTAAAGGTATCACTACAACATCCAGTTCGTTAATCTGGCTTCTCCTGATCGGAGTGCTACTCTACATTAATGTTGTTCAACCCTTATGATATTACATCACCAGAGAACGGTTGGCATTTTGCCAGTGGTCGGGAATCGAACCCTTAATCTTGCTGTTAAAATATTCCTGATGATTAGCAGTGTTCTAATAACATCACGCTTTCTGCCTTAAGCTACCCACCGATATTAATTAAAAATAGTCTTTTCCTACCTAACCATAGCAGGTATCTTGCTCTCTTTGGGGTGCATCTATCTGGTCTGAATCTACACCTTACATTCTATACTTTATATCTCGGCATCTTAGATCAGGTACTTTTTGTTCCCATGTTTCTCTGACCAAGTAATAGCCTACCTTTCAAGCAGAATGTAGAATTTACAATTGACTATTGTTTGCAAAGAACGTTTTCTATATGCTTATACGTAAATGAATATAAAAGGTTACAAATTATAGGATAATTATTTTTGAAGTTGTTTCATTTTCAACAATCATGAAGCCAAGAACCTTAACCAATCTGGAGTGCTTCACATATACATGACGATTATCTTCCCATACCTGTGGAAATTCATATGCTCGTTTCTTCAACTCTTCAATTTGTACCTCTGTCAGTTGATCATCGAAATAAATCACCAGAGAATTAGATTTTTCATTCTGTGGCATTTTTAAATCGAAATACGTATCGCCCGACAATATAGATACAGGTCTGTAACAACCATTATCATCAGGTAAAGAAAGAATATTATGAAACAACTTATCCAGTAAAGATTTTTCTTCCTGATCAACATAACTTTTACCAACCTCACACTCACCAATCTGCCCTGTCATATATGCACACATTTCTCTTTCGAAATTACCTGCGTATGCATCAGTCTTTACAATAAATCCAATTTTTTTCATAATATATAGTTTTAATTAAAATTACTTATTTAATTTATCTTCAAATGCCCAAAGAATTAAAAATACACCCAATAAGAGCAACATACACATTGACATAAATCCAACAAAAGATAAACCTTCTGGTATATCCATTATTTTATTGTAATGAACCAAATAATACATCAGCCTTACTCCAAAGAATATTGCTGATAGTCCTAATACAATTTTCGCTATTCTTTCATATATATTCATTTTACAATTGTTTTAATTAAAATTATTATTTACCTGTTCTTAAATTAAATCCTCTGAATAATGTAATCTGAAATTCATCCGATATATGACACCAAACATCTTCAAGTTTTTCATTATCCCAAAGCATTACAGCTATGCCAGAAGACTTACTAAAACCACTAAGCAAACTATCAGAAAAACACCAACCCCTGCAATCAAAACGGACATTGAATAAACCATTATCATTATTAAATATATGAATGACACTAACCCCTCTTGTCCCACAATAATTTAGCCATGTGAAAATCGTGCTGTCAAGTTTCTCACCGAAAAGGATGTTAATCTGATTTCTACTTAGCTTATCCATAATATCATTTATACGTAATCGGACAATGATAAGTTACATTTCATCTTTAAAAAGGTTCTTAACTCTATATATGAAAATCAGTACATAAATTTTTGTGGCAACTATACCCATAAAAACATTCAACGCAAATATTTCCAGTCTTATCTCAATCTTTCTCAAACGTTTCTTTATGGACATTATCGTTTTAATTAAAATTAGTATATTATGTCATTCTCCCTGTGCCAATATAAACAGTCAAATGATCTGTGTCAGTTGTCAAACCCAATACAGTATAAGGTCTGATCATAATGGTATGACTGTTGGACAATATAGTTTCAATAATCTCTTGAAGATTCTTCTTTGTGTAAGCCATTTTCTGATCATGCTCATAAGGCAAGTGAGGATATTTTTCTCTGTCAATCTCCCTGTACCTGATCAATATTTTACCTTTCTTATTTGCTTTCATATCGTTTTAATTAAAAACTGTACATTACAAAAATGTAGTTTCACCAAGTACCCAATTCAATGCCAGTTTTTTGGACATTAGTATTCTAATGTCATCAATTAATTTGTCATGATTAAGCATTTTTGCAGTATCTTCTTTAATTATCTGCTCAATATTCTTACAACGCTGTTCAAATTCATCAACCTTGTCCTTGATATTATCAGGAGTAGGTATTGCACCACTGTTTATTCTTTGCCAGTATGTATGAGCCTCATTCAAACTTGCAAAGGTCATTATCCTGTTTTTCCCTGTCCACCATGAATCTTTATCAGTCATTTTTGGTTCGGACAAATAGTTTTTCTTATTACTCATATCGTTTTAATTAAAATTAGTACATTATTATTTGTTCTTTTTTGATACAATCTCAAAATACCTGTGACGTTGTAACACAACCAGATTACCAATTTTTAATAACTCAATAGGTATTCTATATACTCTGACAGTCCAAAGTTTCTCACGTAAAATGATTGATTTGGTTTTACCAGTCTTAAGATTCTTGACCTGTTTGGTCTTTCTGTTCTGTACCTGATAGTTTGCAACAATGGCAATATCATTCTTTCTCTCACTATAACCATTAAGATACCTGCCATAATTGGAAAATGTCAAAACGCCATAAGCATTAACTTTACTAATTGCCTCTTTCTTACTTGTGGCAGTTAATATCATAGGTTGAATTTTTATTGTGATTTTCATATTATAATTCTTTTAAATGTTTTTAATTAAAACTATTTATTCTCAAATTCTTTCAGAAATTCTTCTGGTGAATAACTGGTGAATTGTTCAGGATATTCATGAACACTTATTTCGTATTCAGGCGCAGGAAACAACTTAATAAACTCTTTAAGCAGACTTACAGCCTCTGAATGGAAAGTAATACTTCTCGGTGCAGTGGCGAAATAATGCTCATACCTTTCTGGTATATTAATTCTTTTCACTTTCTTTGCAACATTTATTTCGTAATACATAATGACTATTTGTTAAGTTACTACTATTTGGTTTTAAATAAAACTTATTAATCAATTTAATCAATATCAAAAGCACTCGGATATTCTTTTATTAGTTTTTTCACAGCAGACTTATAAGAACGTGCCTCTATCTTTACTCTCATTGATTCATTTAAGTCAGTCTGAAATGATAAGTTATATATTTGTGATTCACTATTTCTACTCATAGCTATTTCTCTTTCTTTATTTAATTTCTTTCTCGTCAGTGTTCTTATACGTAAATGAATATAAAAAGGTTACGAAAAATTATGTTAAAATAATTCAAGCATTTTACAACAATCTGTTATAATATGTAATTATTGTTTTTCGCAATGTAATTCATGTCTCCATAAAATGCATTCATTCTTATTATTATTATAAATTAATTCAGTTTTTATGCTGTCATTTTCTATCATTGTGATTTCTTCTTCAGTTTTATCACAAATTAAATATTTTTTCGATTGATAATTAGATTTAGTTTCTACTTTAACTAAAATAATGGTATCATTCAAAGAATATACATATTGTCTAACTTTTAATGTTTGACAATCAAAACAATAAACAGGTTCAAGAGGTTTTTTACAATTCATTAAAATGAATAATAAAAGAAATAATGGAAATAATAATTTTTTCATTGTAAAAAATTTAATTGGTTATGTCTTATACGTAAATGAATATAAAAAGGTTACGAAAAATCATATTATATGCTATCACATATAGTAATATAGTAACAATTCTGTGTAAACAATTTTGTTTGTTTCTGACTGATGATAATGTAATAAAACAATAATAAATATAGTCAGTGTTTATATGTACTATAACTGCCTTTTACTGTACTCATAACTATATTGTAATGTCATTTTTGTACTGTTTTGATATCATTTTGCTATCACTGATAATCAGGTAGTTATACCCTGAACAAAATATATTCAGAATATTAAGATGTTCTAAAGTGGAGATTTGTGGGTAAAAGTGGGGGTAAAGTCTGCCCCTGCGCATCGCTTCGACACTCTCGAATTTTTTTAGCAAAAACGATTTTATAAAATTTTATAAAAAGTACTCACCTAATAAGATTTTTGAATTATTAAGGGTACATGTACGGGTACAAATGGGGTAGAATAATACACTTGTAAAAGAATTTAATTTTCAGAGGTACAAGTACCCGTACAAATATTCTTTGCGTACAATCCTATTGCGTACAATCGTCAGCATGGACAATAATAAATTTTAGAGCATGGACATTAACATGGACACTCTGTCCATGCTCGTGTCTATGTTGGACAATCTCTGAACGTACAATGATAAACGTATATTAAATAATTTAACAACAGACGTACATTAGTGCGTTATTTAGAATTGTTCTAAGATTATACATTAAAATATATTGGAGTCTACTTGATTTCAGTCGTGGAGTGGCTGTTATAACTATTGGACTATATGTCTCGTTATCTTTTCATAGTCCTTATACGCAAATGTACATTAAAAGGTTACGAATATTACAAAAATATTTATATATGTTTGAAAGGTCCGCAAATATTTGCGGACCTTAAACAAAAAAACTGTCGGGACTAACCACAATCCCGACAGCAAATGTAACCAACTAATAAAAACATGAAACAATGCTCATAGAACTGAGCCAGAAATAATATCTTATTATAGGGTTTTAATTAAACTGATTTAAAGCCAAATTTCTTTGGTATATGAATGTCTACTGAACAACCATTTGTAACTGCACCTACACGATAGGTGACGACCTTATATTCTTTCATATCCATAACTCTTTTGGAAGGGACATACTTCAGGGGGTAGACAATGGTTTTAATTAAAAAGAGCAAGATAGATATTACCTTTGGTTGTTTTAATGCTTTGGTATCCTTATCAAGCATTTCAACTGCCCAGAGTTTATGTTTGAATTGTCTGGGAGTTCTGTACTGTGCAGACTTCAACCTGAAAGTATCATAAAAATGTCTTTCATCTGTCTGGTCTGTGTAATGATACCAGAGTTTTGCATACTCTTTATCTTTGGGGTCATTTGATCTCTGAAGATATTCAATCATATTAGAAACTTTAACCAGATGGGATTTGCCCATGCCAAAGAAATTGCCTTTGGATAATTCACCTGTCTGATAATACTTATCAACTGCGTCAGCATTACCGAAACATGCATGGTATTCTAAGCTAAGAGTCTTTTCGAATTCTGACATTGAATTATCATTCTTTATCTCTTCTTTGGTTCTTAGAGTACCTATAGAGAATTCATATTCTCTGAAGTCTTTTGATAGTTCGTCTTTATCCAGCAGGATAGGATGCATGCAATCTTCGTTGAATATTCTGATTAATCTGGCTTTATGTCCAGAAGCAAGGCAACCACGTAAATCATTAGCTGCTGCTATTATGTTTGTTCTGGGAGATGTCCAAGTAGTTCTTTCGTTTTTCATTGTATTGTGGTTATTAGTTATGTGCTCTTATACGAGCATATTGCAGTAAAAGTTACACTGCAGAGCTAAAATATTCTATTTCTGTTTTTAATTAAAAATAGTGCATTATGGAAACAAAATGGTTTTAAATAAGAAACCCCGACACGCACTCCAATTAGGCTGCTCTATGTCAGGGTATCTCTACTGAAGTTGACTTGCAAGAGCGACTTGCAATCGGTTAGTCAATCACCGTCCTCAGTAACCAGTTCCGTTAATCCCACATATCATCCAATTAAGGGCATTTAGGGACGTTTGCACACCTGCGCTGAACTCGATCAGTTGGGTTTAGGTTTCTCTCTGGTACGCCTTCGATTCTATACTTTCTTAGCATGTAGTAAACTACGGGTCGAAAAACTCGAAAAGAATTTGTACTTTCAAGACAACTTACCAACGTGATTAACGAAGCCACAGGCTTTCGGTTGGGTTTTTCGTGGAGTTGGTGGGATTCGAACCTACATGCTTGTTATTCAACAAGATTGCTGTACATTGGTATTACCGTCTCAGACAATTTGCAGCACCGTTGTTTTCAATTTAAAAACAATTCTGCGAACAACTCCATTTTAAAGAACTCTGTACTTATCGTACATTAGCTTATACGTACATTAGTACATTATGGTTACAAATATAATTATTTATTTTGGACATTAACAACAATTAATTTATTTTTTGGAAAGTATATTAGTTTACCAATATCAAATTTATTCTTAATTCGTACAAACCCTTGTTTCTCATAAAACCTGTACAATCGTTTTAAATCAGCACCCCAAAGATTAGTTGCAAAGAGTTTGATTTTAACATTATAAGTATCAGCAAGTTGTATAATATCATTCATTATCATCGAGCCATATCCTTTATTTTGTTGTGAGGTTTTGATACGAATTACATTAAGAGTTATATAATTATCTTGTTCATTTGTACAATACTCTAATTTTAATTCTTGTATCTTATTTTTATATTTGTTTTTAATTAAAACCTTAGTAAAGTCATTTAGTACATTCTGATTCATAATATTCATATTAAAAACTCTCTTTAAGTATAAATACTCAAAGAGAGTTTTGGCACGCCACCAATCATACATTACTGTACAATATTTTTATTTCTTAAATGTTCTTAGTTTACCTTTAAACATTATTGTTGGTTCTTCAATGTCACCTGTCCAGATTGCAAGCAAGCTCCAGTTTTCTGTCTCTCTGTTCTTAATCATCTTTCGTGCCTGATTTAAGCTGTACAATGCAGAACTGCTTAACATGTCTGGATGTATTTGACCTTCTTTATTAGTCCCTGCTGTACCCACAACCTGAAAGCCAATGATTTTTGCATCAGCTTTAAGTTTAGTCTGGTATATATTATGTTCACCTGTACAATCACAACAAAGACCTTTCTTATTGGTTTTAATTAAAACGTTATCACCGTTACAGGTTGCACAGAGAATAACTGTTTTTACTTTTTGTACATCTGTTCTTCCTTCTTCCAATTCGAAGTCATATACTGTAATAGGATTCATACCCATGACATCAACGGCATAGTCCTGTAATCCATCAATCAGGTTGAGTATACCAGTTAAATCCATTTCCTGATCAGGGTGCAGACCTGTTTTTTCAAGGTCATCAATGATTTTAATTAAAGTACCTTTCTGAGTTCTCAGTGTGGTGAAATCAATTTTCTTAATTAAGTCTGTTGTCTTCATAATGTTTTTATTTAAAGTGGTTACTTGTACATTGGTTATTCATTATTTCTTAAACAGTCTGCAATTGCTTGTTCCCTTTTTGTGTACAATGAGAGAGTTTTTGGATACCATTTTTTATCAGCTTCAATCCAGAAGTAATCACCAACCAGAAGTTCATCTGATTCATTATGCTTTCTGCTGAAACCCATAGCATCACAAAGTTCTGTATGAGTTTGTTTCCATTCAGCTTTGAATTTTTGAATTTCATTATAAGTGAAAGGTGCAACTTTGTCACCCTCATTTAGTACATTCCCTGTGCTATCTTTTAAGCCAGTGGGAATCTTTAATCCGTTAGTACATTTATTATTTCTTTTCATTTTTATGGTTATTTGTACATTGCATTATACGTACATTGAATAAATTAAGTTACATTATGGCTAATCACCGCACAATTTAATGAGATTAGCCATTGTATTCACCGCATTATATTACTGGTATTGTTTCAAGTCCTCTGATATTGGTGAACAATGCACCTGCGCCATTACCTTCATCATCTGCTGAAGCAAACAATTTAACATTACCCTCTAAGGTTATAACAAGTGCTTTGCTATACCAACCAAGACCTTCCATTTCTTTTTCAGTCATGTATTTACATCCAGTAATTTTTCTGCCAACGAGTTTTGGGGCAATATCAGCTTCCCATTTTTTAATTAACTCTTTTTCCTGTTTTTGTCTTGTTAAGTCGCTCATAGTATTTTTATTATTAGTTATGGTTAATACTTGTACATTGCTTATACGAAAATTGCCCTGTAATAGTTACATACAGGGCAATTAATCAATCAAACCAAAACAGCTTCTTCCTGTACATTGCTTGTTTCATATTCACAAAGTACATTATCAGGTTGAATAACAAAACAACTGTTTAATACTTTCTTTTCAGCTATTCTGTTTGCAATGCGTTTCCATTTTAAACCTACAATAATACCTTTGGCATCATCAATACGATAATCTGTTAAGTCACCATTGATAACTGTATGATTCATAAAGTATTTAGGTAGGTTTATTTCATGCTTTACATTAAATACAACCGCAATATTAAAACCTTTCTGAAGTAATACTTTACATAACTCAATATTTCTGCCTGTATATGAATAGGTTAAATGATAATTTTCTGGTTTGTTTTCAAACTTATTATGATTTTTGGTATAATCATAAAAACTTACATCTGGAAATATTTCAAATATGTTAAGATTATTTAAAAATACATTTGTCCAATCAATATCACTGGTTGCATTGAGCCTGACTGAAAAGAAAAAACCGTTTTTTTCAGCTCTCCTTTGATACATTTTTATTTCAGCAATCATCCAATTCATGAAAAATTCATTTTCTTCAAAAAATAGTCTTACTTTCTTATTGCGACAATCCAATGTTTTTGATTTGCCACAAATAATTTCCATACCTGCACGTCCTGAAGTGTTTAAGCAACCCATACGACATTCAGGCGTGGAATGTGAACAAACATTATAACCTGATTGTTTTGAAGGTGCAAGGTAAATGGCATAAGTATATTGATGACTGTATTTTTGGCTGTGCATTATCTTTGATGAAGTACTAACTCCACCTAAATATGATAAGCCAGTTTGTTTCCGTGCATTTACAATTGTTGTAAATTTCATTTGCTGTGGTTTAATTGGTTACGTCTCTTATACGATAAAAGTAATATAATAGTTCCACATATCTTTAAATAAAATCATTTATTTATAATTGTGCAGCCAATAGTTGCATAATTTAGAATCATTCTAAACTCAGAGTATAAGGCAGGATTGGATTACAATTCTTAATTTTTGATTAAGATATGATGTTTATAGTTCTTATACGTATTTTTAAATAAAAAGGTTACAAAAATGTCCCTATTTTAGATTATTTTTGGGACAAATTAACATAGTGTAATTTGCGCAAAAATCGTTTTGCTGCCGATAATTGGTAATAAAAAAACCCTGTAAACTTACAGGGTTTGTACATTCGTTTTTAATTAAAACTTAGTCCTGAGAACGACTTTCAGTTTTTAACATATCAGTTTCATAGTCATCAATGATGTCTGCAATTTCGTCTATAAGATCATCTGACAGGTCTTCATAGTTAATGTCGTCTCTGTCCAGTTCAATGTCGTCATCATAGGTGACTGCTGTAACACAATCAGCATTAAATTCTTCAACCAACTGACAAACATTTTCACCTATTGAATTAATACAAGGTGAATGATCAAGTCCGAGTTCCATATCAGTAACATTTCCCCATGTGGCAATAATGTCTTTGATACGTTTAATCTTTAATGCTTTACCGCTATAAAAAGCATTTGGATTGAGCTTGGCAACCAATTGTTGAATAGTGCCATTAAAAGCGGGTTGACCCTCAAAGGTGATATTAATGAGAGTATTTTCTCTTCTCTGGTAATCTCTTCCAGAACCAGTGAAGCTGTCCAGATCAATAACCAGATCATTTCTGGTTTGTCCTTTGTCTGTGGCATAGACTGTGGTACAGCCTACATTGGTAAATTTGGCATCGCCACCTTTAATGCCTTGCGTTCTTACAGTAATTTCTGATTTCATTTGGTATATGTATTGGTTAATATCTCTTATACGAGTTTTTAATTAAAATGGTTTCACCAAGCATGAGTTATTTGTACATCTGTCAAATTAATGCCAAGAGTTTTGGCTATATTCTTAACGTGCGCTTTCCTTTCAAACTTATAATTCCACGTCCATACATTATTGATCATTGCGAGTAAATACTCTTCACTCTTTTCAAGAAAATTATAGTCATAATCATTGATTGAATGAAAGCCAGTGGAATCAATTGTTTGATCATTGTGAAGCAATACTATATGAGAACTTGCCCTTAATACTACTTCCTTATTGGTGAAGTATTCCTGATTGTTCTCATGATTGCTTGAATCATTGTCAAGAAAATAGAACGCTGTATGCTCTGTGGTCTGACCGTGTTTTTTAAGCCACCTGTACATTGATAAAGCTGATATACCACAGCCACCACGATTAATGCTATCAATGTTATTCAGATAGTTTCTTACTTCTTCGAATGTCTGTAAACCTTTGGTCTGTTTGCTACCGAAAAGATTCATTGCTTTAAAGTTAGTGGTTAATAACTATTATACGATCTTTTAATTAAAAAGGTTATAAAAAAAGGGGTGAAATTTCACCCCTTTTTATTATTCTGTACATTGATTATGCTGCATTTTTCAGCATGTACTCAAGTATCTTACTATCGGTTTCCATTCTCTTTTCAGGTGCAGCGATATTCAGGTTATCATCACCAAGATACTGGTTAATTCCGTTGTATACAAGCCAGTCATTTACTCTGCCATTGTAACCGAGTGTCGGGTCATTGACTTCCCTCATTATCCTGCTTGCAATGTTTTCAACAGTGTTGAAATTTTTGTTGTCAGTCATGTTGACTTTGTTCTGTTTCAGAACCTGCTCAACTCTCAGTTTAACATTGGTAACTTTGCGATCAACAAGCATTTCATATTTGGCTGTTATCTCAGATGTTATCTGAATTGCCTCATTTGAAAATGTACTCAGCATAATGTCAAGTTTCTTAAGTGACAACAGGATTGAACTGGTATGCTTACCAATGATAACAAGGTTGTATTTACTCATTTCCTGTACTGGTACAGTCAGACCATTTGAACAGATCACCCTGAAATAACCAAACATAATCCTGTATTTGGTCAGACCATTGTAAGAGTGCTGAACTCTCAGAACAGGGCAAATTTCGTCATTTGTACCTTTGATCTTATATGAGTAACGTTTGTCAGTTATCACATAATTGGCATAAAAACGAGCGTTGTTCGTGTGCGAGTACTGCACTTCAAATTCAATGCCATGCTCTTTTAATATCTTCTCAATGTTCGGGAAGATAACAGAGTTAGGCACAAGTTCATAACGTGCTGAACAGTAGTTCAAATCAATTTCACCATCAACAAGAGTGCCAACAACGACTTTCTTATATTCGCTGTTTGTACGCCTTGGATTGTCGATTAATTCGACAGGGAAGATCAAATCTTCAATATCACATATTACCTGTCCTCTTTTTACTTTTGCCATTGCGTTTAATTTAATTGGTTTATACCTCTTATACGTTCTCTTAATTAAAAAGGTTACAGTTTTTAATTAAAAACGTTATAATTTAGAATCATTCTAAACTCAGACATAAAGGTAGGGTTGGATTACTGCACCCGAATTTTACTCCGCCTCTCTTTCTTATACCTCTTATACGATGATAAACAAAAAAAGGTTACATTCCTGCAACCTTTTTAATTAAAAACCAATTATTATTTTCAATCAATGAGTTTAAAACTCCAACACATCTTTTGTGCCATGCCTGATTCAATGACTGCATACCTGTTACTTCCGCCTGTCCAATCTTTGTTATGCTTTGCAGTTCTGTATAACAGTTTATTCATGCAACTCTCAGGGTGATTAGCCAAACCATAATCCATTCCCCGAACGTCAGATAAACTGAAATACCATAACTGACCATCAACCCTGAAAAATCCTGTCAGATGAAAATGACCTCTGCTGAACTCAATCTCAGTTGCACCAATTGTTTGTAATTCTTTGGTGAACTCTTTTTTGAACGTCCTGAAGAATGATGCAAATTCAGGTGTGGTTGAGCATGAACTCTCAAATCCTGCTTTTAAAAGTTTAAGTGATTGTTTCATTTTGCGTTTGGTATTGGTTACAGGTCTTATACGAAAAAAACCATGTAAAGGTTACATGGTTTTAATTAAAAATGTATTGCAGGTTATTTTTGATCAGCAATTTCAATATCATCGTCATCAATTGCATTTACAAAGATTTGCGGTGATATGTCAGGGAATCTCTCTTGCAGTACTTCATTAATTCGATCAAGTGTTGCAAGTGCTGTATGTTTGTCTGCTCCATGATCAAAGCTATCAAACTGAATCATAATGTTTTTTACAATTATTGATTTCATATTTTTGTGGTTATTAGTTTCTTGAATAACGCATCTGTCTTACTCTCCTTAAACCTGACATGCTGATTGCACCCATTATGACGTTGTTAACCTCTTTCATATTCAGGTTGATAGTTTTCTCTTCCTTTTCTTTCTCATACTGCTTACATGCAGCTTGAAGCATTTTAATAGCCTCTATGCAACGTTCTTTGGTCAACTGGTCATACTTCTTATTGCGCTCAATATGATTGTATAACTTCTCTGCTGAAACGTTATAAGGCAGGTTTGTATTCCAGTCAGATTCTTTGGCAAAACCTACACCTATCAAACCGAACTTTGGGAAGGCGACCAACGCCTGATTCCTGAATAGCTTTATGCGCATAATCCAGTAGTCTTCTGTAATTGCAGGAGTAAACATGATCACTGCATTACCAACCCTCATAACATCTTTTGAAGGTTTAAAGTCTTTTTTGTACTCCACGATTAATTTTCTCATTGCGTTTAATATTGGTTACAGGTCTTATACGTATTTTTAATTAAAAAGGTTTCATTATTCAACGCCAACTTCATTAATAACTTTATCGCAAAGTTCTTTTAATTGTTCATCAGTCATTTTGTCCCACCTATTAATTTCATTATTTATTGCATAGCGGGAATGAATGCCACAAAACTCACTGACAAATACTTCCATACCTTTGAGCCATTGCCTGACTTCACCAACAGTCCAGCCACAATGATTCTTTTTAATATCTTCTTCGGTACTGGCACAAGCAACATACTGTATCATATTGCCTAAAAACTTAACCAGATAAGGTTCAATAAATTCACTTGGTATTTCTGGTAAACCATATTTTGTTGTTGCCATTGTGTTTGTGGTTATTGGTTACAACTCTTATACGAGTTTTTAATTAAAAATGTTACGCTTTCACACACTTATTATAGTATATGATATATTCAACACATGCATTCCATACTGCATCAATTTTCTTTTCAAAGGTACTACTATTACCAATACCACCAAATTTATATATAACCTCACAAGTGTTACCTTTGATAGTTATATTACCACCAAGACTTTCAATCTTCTCAACAACTTCCATAAGTTTATTCCAGTCTTCACGGTATTTCAGTTTGCAAGGCATCCAGTCCAGTTGTGTACTTCTGTTATTCCATGCTGTAAGAAATAAATGCACACCGTTGAATATGTACGGCAAAGTAGAGTTAACAAATTCACCACGTACATTTCTGGTACTCTCATAGAACTTATCAATCTCAATTTGTTGACCTGATTCATAAAATCCAGTTAATAAATCGTACTGATCTTTTCTTATAAAAGCATCTTTATAACCGTTTGTTCCTTTGAACCCATGATTAGCTGAATGAAGAAATACATTATGTACTGAACTCTGTACATAACCCATAAACTCTGCCATTAATTTGTTTCCTGCTTCATGTATTTTCATTGCGTTTGGTATTTGGTACAATGCTTATACGTTGTTTTAATTAAAAAGGTTACAAAGAAAAAGAGGCGGTAGTCTGGTTAACTACAACGCCCCTGTAAACTAATTGAATATAGAGAATTCTTATACGTACATTGCTGTTGAAAGGTTACAATTCTTCTTCCTTTTCTTTACGTGGAAATCTCAGTTCATTCTGCAATTGTACATTCTCATTCTTTGTTAAGAATGAAAACGGTGAACCTGATTTTTTATCTCTGTCAGTATAGAGAACCTGATTGTTAACGTCTGCAAAATATATGAAGCCGTTAATGTTTACTTTTTGTAGCATAGTACATTCTGTTTTTAGAATATGTAATCAAATTTAACTTTCGTCTTAATCCAGTCCAGTATCTTACCTGCGTAATAACTGGTTGTAAGATCATTCAGGTAGTTGTCGAGCTTCCACTGTACATTCCGTTCATCGGACATTGCTGAACCACTGGAAACCTCTTTCTTAGAATAGTAATCAAGTGCTTTGATCTGGATAACTTTGCCAGTGACTTCCACTGCAATGATTCCACCGACTGCACATTCACCGATTTTAAACTGTTTCTTTGCCATAGTACATTCTGTTTTGGTACATTCTATTATACGAAAAAACCCTCTGGTTTGTTACTTCCAGAGGGTTCTATTTTTAATTAAAAACTCTTATCCGAACGTCAGTTCATTGAAGACTGCATACTGTACAATACAATCAGCATCTTCCGCATCATAGTTGTCCATCAATCCTGCGGGTGCAATGTTGCGCTTTTCACAATGCATCTGAATACCTTTCTGTACATTCTCCAGATTCAATTCCCATTTGTCTGTACTTTCAGCATCGAACAATATCAGCGTGCCACCGTAACTAATTGCATCACTGGCATAGATAACTTTGTCCTGATCTTCCTTTGGTACATTGAAGTAATTACCTTCCGTATCTAATTTGATCTTTGCCTTCCTGCACCAGTAGTTTATTCCGCCTTCCAGTGCTGTTACAATCAGGTCAGAAATATCTTCCTTACTGAATGTATGAGTAGTTGTAATTTTAATTTCGTTCATTGCTTTGCGTATTTAGTGGTTAATAATTATCGTACATAGTCAGGTATTTTTTCAACCCTTGTATCAATCCAGTCAACAAGCATATCAAAGTACAAACCTTCCTCAGTTTTGTCCCTGATAGTTCCCTGATTACTTGTCAGGTACACTTCAAACAGGTCTGCACCTGATAAGAATATGTAAACATGACCTTTGTGATGATGACCTGAAACAGTCATTCTAAACATGCGGGTACAACGTTTGTTGTCAATTGTCAACGCATGTGAACCCCACGACCAGAATTTAAATATATCACTCTTAAGCAATGCCATTAAGTCTGGCATGTAGATTTCCCTGCATGAAGCAGTTTTAACGTCTATTTTTTCACCTATTTCATTCATTGCTTTGCGGTATTGGTTAATATCTGTTATACGTAATTTGGACATTGAAAGTTGCATATATGGACATTATAATTTGGACATTGCACAGAAGCAAATGTAAGGGTACAATACCCTTACATGTTCTGATAATGGTATTGTAGTTCTGACTGACTTGTTAACATGCTTTTAATCCTGTTTACCATACCTTTGACACTGCCAAGCGGTAATTCCAACAGTTCAGCTATTTCATTGTAAGGTTTGTCTGCAATGAAGTATAAATCAGCGACTTTCTGATATTTTGGTTTGAGTTTGGACATTGCTTTTTGAACATTCGCTAACAGTTCTTTATTGTCCATTATACTGTCAGTTGTTTGACTATCAACAAATTGATAAACCTCTTTGCCTGTTTCCGCATCATTGAAATTTGACACGTTTATATATTTGTCTGAATTGTCGGCACGATAATAGTCTATAACCAAGTTTTTAGCTATGTTATGTAGCCAAGTACTGATTTGCGACTTTTCGCTATTATATAGGTGCATGTTCTGATTTGCTTTGATAAACACGTCATTTGTCAATTCTTGTGACACTTCAACGTTGTGTAACTTCAAAAATATGAAGTTGTAAAGAGCCTGATAATGAGCCTTATACAGACTTTCAATTGAGGGTGCAGTTTTGGCAATTTGCCATGCAGACCTTAAACATTCGGCAAACTTTTCGTCAGTCTTAACAGGCTGATTTTTAAACAGTTGCCATGCTTTTTTCATCAGTTGCGACTTGTTTACTTTTGTTCTCATTCTCTATATGGTATTAAGTTTAACAATCAATTCAACAGGACAAAGATAACTATTGTTTTTAATTAAAACTATATTAGTTACATTATTTTCACTTTTGACCGTAATCAATATTCATTCTAAATAACGTTTTTAATTAAAAATAGTTACTCAAATATTTGCACAGGTCAAAAATGATACATATCTTTGACCTGTTATTAAAACATATCCGCATAGTGGTAACAGGCACACGACACCTGACACCGAGTAGACTCCGTGATTGCTTTATTTTTTTTAATGTATTTATGTATATGAAAACATATTATTTATATTACCTGATTGACCCCGATACTAACGTTGTACGTTATGTTGGTATTACTTATCGTCCTGAACAAAGATATAAAGAACATTTAACAGATGCGAAGGAATTAAAAACTCATAAAGATAATTGGATTAATAAACTTCTAATCAATAATAAAAAACCAATATTTAAGATTATTTTACAAACACAAAATAAAGATGAAATATTAGAATATGAAATTAAACATATTACTGATAATAATGACTTAACCAATTCAACAACTGGTGGTGAATATTTCACATTTACACCTGATGTTATTAATAAGTTAAAAGAAAAAAACAAAGGTAGTAATAATCCATGTTATCAGCGTATATGGACAGAGGAAGAAAAACATAATTTATCATTGGCACACTTAGGCGAAAAGCATACAACTGACTGGAATAAAAATATTGCTTTAAGTGCTAAAAATAGACGTGAAATAGTAATTAATGGTATTACTTATTATTCATTAAAAGAAGCAATGAGGAAACTTAAAATAGGATTTAGAACTATAAAAAAACTTTGTTTAGAATCTTTATAAATAACGTTTTTAATTAAAAATACTTTACTGAATATTTGCACAGTAATTTTATCTATATTACATTTGTCAGGTAATCAATTTTATTATTAACCATTAATACATAAAACAATGAGCGAATTTAAAAGATTTATTGACAAATTCAAAGGTCTTAACGGTGCGAAAATTATTGCAGTTAATAACTACCTGTCTGAAAAATCAGGCGAGCTTGCAAACCACAGAATAAACGTTAATATCAGTGTGCAGGAAGCTAAGAAAAAAGACTTTGCAAGTCTTAAGTCTGTCACAGATAATGACCTTAAAGATATTTGCAAGTCTTCAAATATTGCAATTGATATACTGAAAACATCACTTTCAGAAATGCTTATTTCTGCTGAAAAAAATCTTTCTGAAAAACTGTCAGACCGTACCACACAAAGTCAGGCACAAACAAACGCATATATTAACCTTGCACCGGGTGTAAAACTTCACCCTGAAACACTGGCAATTCATATCTTTGGCATGGCAATTGACAAAACTGTTTTGGTCAAAGGTACTTTTGAAACCGTTAACAGTTCACCGAAAACTTTAGGTAAAAAAGCAATTACCAAACATCTTGACTTAAGGGCAGGTAAATTCCGCAATTTCATACTTGCGAACGCTGATAACCTTAAGGTATCAGGCACATGTATTGAGATAGCTTAATAATAACCTTACATGTAATATTATTTAAGGGGCAATTTGCCCCTTTTTTATTTTGTGCATATCAGCAACTAATCAGGCAATAAGAAATAAAAACGTTTTTATTTAAAAATACTTGTCCGAATATTTGCACAGTAATTTTATCCGTTGTATATTTGTACTGTTATTGATTGTTAAACTTAATCTTTTATACCATGTCACACACACCGAGTAAATACCAGAAAGCTGTTTATCAGCATATTACAGACGGTTCAGGTAACGCAGTTGTTGACGCTGTTGCAGGTTCAGGCAAAAGTACAACTATTGTTGAGGCATTGAAACTTATTCCTATTTATATGAAAGTTTTATTTCTTGCTTTCAATAAGGCAATAGTTGAAGAATTGAAAATAAAAATCGGTAACATGCCAAACGTTGAAATTCGCACCCTGCACAGTTTAGGCATGTCTGCAATTAGAAATACTTTCAGGGGTATAACAGTTGACAATAACAAATATTCTGCTTACATTAATGATGGTATTAAATTTGGCATGTTTAAGGCTACTATTGAACTGGTTGAAGAAGAAACATACGAATTTAAAACTAATATCATTAAACTGGTTGACCTTGCACGTGTTTACCTTTGTGATAGTATTACCATGCTTGAAAACATTGCTGAAAAATATTGTATTAACGTACTGGATAATGAATGTACTATTGCAATGAATGTAGTTTCATGGGGCAAAAATGAAGTTAGTATAATTGACTTTACTGATATGATCTATTTTCCAAACGTCAAAAAATTGGATATGCCACAATTTGACTATGTTTTTATAGACGAATGTCAGGACTTAAATACGGCACAACGTGAAATGTTTTTAAAGACTTTAAAACCGTCTGGCAGATTTGTTGCAGTCGGTGACCCACGTCAGGCAATTTACGGGTTTGCAGGTGCAGACGTTGAAAGTTTTAACATGCTTAAAAATTTACCCAATACAATTAATTTACCTTTGTCAGTTTGTTACCGTTCTGATACTAATATTATTAATCTGGCAAAAGAAATTGTACCACAAATTGAGGCAAGAGATAACGCACCCGAAGGGGTTGTATGTGACAATTCAAAAGTCGAAGATATAAAAGACGGTGATATGGTTTTATGTCGTGTTACTGCTCCACTTGTTGCACTTTGTATGTACTATATTGGCAAAGGTATTAAGGCTTATGTCAAAGGTAGAGATATTGGCGCAAACCTGATCAATATGATTAAAGCAACGAAGCGCAGAAATATGTCAGATGTTATGTTAAAACTGGCTAATGATCTGGACAAAGTTGCAAAAAAAATTATGAATAAGTCACATTGTACGCTCGCAGATGCGCAAGCTAATAGCGTATATAAAAACATGCAGGACAAAATTAATGCTATTAATGTCATTGCAAAAAACCTTAAAACAAGTGATGCAGTTATGAATCGTATTGATACAATTTTTAAAGATAATGATAGGTCTGGTATATGCCTGTCAACTGTACACAAAGCAAAAGGATTAGAGGCTGATAACGTTTATATAATCCGCAAAGATAAGTTTTATTTAAAACATGCTATGCGAGTTGACTGGATGGCTGAACAAGAAACAAATTTAGTCTATGTTGCATATACAAGAGCAAAACATTTTTTAGGTTTTGTTATAGACTTTCAGGACGAATCAGATGAGTACTAAACTATAAAGATAGTTAAGCTATATAAAGGGTGCAATTATGTACCCTTTATATTTGACCTATTTTAAATAGTGTTTTCTTTTTTCTTTTTTGTTTTTGCCTTGCTTAATTCTTTATTTTTTTCAGTAGCATTTTTATAAACAATGTTTTCGTTAATTATTTTTTCAATTAATAATATTGCTTCCTGTACAGAACATTTAAACCATTCAAATCCATTATTATATATATTTATTTTAAAATGATACTCAATACTATATACTTGTTCAGGTGTTAACTGTTTTGTATATGAATACTTATATTTTCTTAATGGACAACCAGTATTATAACTATCTAATCTATTTTTTAAATTAACTGTTCTACCTAATTTAATCCAATCCTCAAATTTTGGATGTGTAATAATATAGATATATAATTTCATAATATTAAATTTGTCATAAATACTATATCTTTAAAAACGTTTATTGTGCTATTTAAGACTATTTAATATTCTGGTATACTGGCACACCTGCAAAGATATATTAATTGATATTATCTAATCTTTACCCTACTGACTGGCATTGTCACAAACCCCCACACCCCCCACCGTATCCCCCCCTCGCACCCCCCCTGTCAGACCCCCCCTTTGGAGGGGCGGGGTGCTACACGACTATCTTCGCTATGAATCATAAATTTTTCCAAAAAAATTTATTGTGTCCTAAAAACTTACCTTGCCCTTTTCACCAAAATCATTTTTTTATCTCACCTTTTACTTTAGATAAATAATTATTAAATCCTGATACACAATAACTTATATAAATATTATATTACATAAATTTTTTCTATAATTTTTTAAAGGTCCGCAAATATTTGCGGACCTTTCTTTTTCTTAGTATTTATCTTCATGAACGTAAAAGTTATTATAAACGAAGAGATCGAAACCTTTACAACAGCATTAAGTGAAGAAGTTCTTAACGACAATTTCTGGAAGTGGTTTCGTAATTCCAAAATAGTGGATAAGTCAGGCAAACCATTAATTATGCATCATGGTGGCTCGTTTAATCCTTCAAAACCAAAAGAATATATGACTCCTGTTGGCAATGAATTTCGTGGAATAGCATGGTTTACTTCTCAAAAAGGTGATGCAAGACGTTATGCAAAACAAAATAATGGAAATATTACCAGTGTTTATATTTCAATTCAAAATCCATTATATGCTGGAAAACAAAAAGACGGGTCATATATTGAAACAAATAAGGCTGTTCTTATTGCAAAGAAAAGTAATGGTGAATATGATGGTGTTATTGATGCTCTTGATAATGGTGATATCTTAGATGCCATAGTTTGGAATTCTACTCAGATAAAATCAGCAAAAGATAATAATGGTGAATATAGTAGTACAAATCCTGATGTTCTTAAATAAACTGGTAAAATTCTCTCAGAAGGTCTTAGTAATATTTTTTATCATTTCACATATTCAACTAATTTACTCAGTATATTAAAAACTAATAAATTAAAATTTTTAAATAAATCTATTTTGTATTATCTTTTGGTTTAATATATAGTACATCTTCTTTCATATAAACAGTATGTTTATTAGTCTCATAAAAATAAATTGATAATCCCAATAAAGCAATTACAATAGTTACTATAATTCTCTTTTTTTTGTCATACATAAATATTCCAAGAAAAGAATAAACTATTGCAATTAGTCCAATAAATACAAAAATTGTTAATAATGTTGTAAAAAGATTAAACATAATATATGTTATTTAATTCACAAAAGTAATATTATTATTTTATTTTAACAAGTGTTGCCAGTAGCTAAGTGGCGAGCCATGATAAAACGGGATTTCACAATCATGATCATATGTTCCTTTTATAGTTTTTATAATTTCACCATTTTGATAAATTTCCACTTTAATAATTTCTTCTGGTGTTATTTTTTTAACACATACTTCGCTATATCCTTGTTCACTTTCTTGTAAGTCTGACCAGTCAAGTGGTGAAATCATCGATAAATTATCTGCTTTCAAATATAATAATAAGTTATTAATATCTTCTGGAGTCATATTATCAAGATTATATCTTGTATATTCAAGAAAATATTGTGTAGTATTGCTAATACTATATTCTTTATCCTGCAAATAATTTTCTATATCGGATATTATTTCGTTTTTAAAACCACTTATCCAGACATCACCACCATAATGTTCAGCATCTTCGGATAAACATATATAAAAGAGCACACCATTATTTATCGGAAATTTATATACATGCGCTGCACTGGTTTGTCCATTTGCATAAGCATTAGCGTATGATTTGTCAACACTAAGATAAACTAATTTAGTGCTTAATCCACTGCTTCTTGAAACATTTGGATTAAGGGTAAGGTTTTCGAGTTCTTCGTTGATAATATCCTTAATAGTCTTGTTCATTTGGTTCATTAAAATTTTCTTCGTCAGGTTCAACTTCACCCATTATAGTATCTATGTCGAACACAACATAATTTCTGGCTTCTCTCTCCCAGCGATCTATCATAGTATTTCCAATATAACCTAACTTGGCAAGAAATAAACTGGCGTTCTTTTCATTTTTTAGCATATATGCCAACCAATCATAAAGATTTTTATTTGTTGGTGGGTAATCAGTATGTACATAATTTTCTTCAAATTCTTGTAAGTCTTTAGAATTAATTTTTAATCTTTGAAGAGCATTTAACATTTTACTTGTTTCACCTTCTTCAACGGGATTATCAAAGTCAAAATAATCACCTGAACGAAGTTTATATTGTTTAAGCTGTCCAGAAGGGAGATAATATCTTTGACTTACAGCTTTGTTGTCAGAGAAATATATTCCCCAGCCACCAAGACTATTCTGATCTCCTGTGCCTACCATATTTATATCGAACTGATCAAATTTTTTTGTGCTTCCGTGCCAGACTATAATATCATTCATATTCATATATTCTTCTTTTATAATTTTATTAAGATTCATAATAAAAGGTTTATAATAAATACTACTTTAACCTGTTAAAATAAAGATTTGAATATTGTAATTAAATGATTTATTATTACTTTTATGACTTTCTTAATGGTTCGATTACATAATCTGGATATTTCTCATTAACTGGTTGTAATGATTTTTTACCGTATTTAAGAATATAGTAATTGTTTTTTATAGTACCTCTACAAATTTTTTGTATTATATGTACAGTTGTTTTTAGCATAAATGCTGCCTGATTGGTATTCTTGTAAGTATAAAATACATGTCCTTCTGTATCAAGATGGTGTACACAATATTTTTGCATATTTTTAACAACAGTATGTTTTCTGATGATTGATCGTTTTTTATGTTGTTCTAAATTAATTCCGTAAAGATAAATATGACGGGGTATTGGATTTGGAGTATAGATTTTTTTCAAGTCTTCTTCCCAGAACCAATAATAACCATGAGAAAATTTATTTTTTAATATGGTTCTTCCCAGAACATTATATAGTTCAGTTGTACCAGCACCTTTAATTATTTGATAATCTTTGAATATCATTGTTGCAGCAGCTTTGCCAGAACGCCAAATTTTAACTAAGTCCCCTTTATCATCATATTGATAAACTTTTTTGAATTTACTTTCTGATAATCTTGATAGTGTAAATTTATCTCTTTCTTTTCCTTCCCAATAACCACGTTTACCATCAAGCATCCATTGAGCATTTACAAGGGGGTGATTTTTATTATAATATGCAAGGACTTCTTTCAGTTTTTCGTTATACCACTGATCATTTAACACAATTTTAATTGGCAATACGTTAACATCATTATTAGCAATATCACATGTAAAAATGTTTCTAATTTTGTTATTTGTATATTGGTAATGAACATCAGAGTTATTGAAGACATTATCTTTTGCTATTTTTCCTAATTTTCCGATATAGCGATAAGATTCTCCCGATTTAACACCATAAATTGTTACTTTATTTGCAATATTTTCCATTATTTGCTGCTTGATTTTTCAGTTTTTGTACCAATAAATAAATGTCCATTGTTGTCAACATAGTCTTTACCATGTACGTATTCAATATTATTATTATCTTTTTCATATATATTATTGAATAACGGTTCATATATTACATGTGGATATATTTTACCTTTCATAATTTCTTTATAGTCACATTCAGGATTGTTACAAATATGAGGATATCTGAGTGGAGTTCCGCCTATTGCAATTCCTGTTGGTCTGAGATAACCAATTGGACACTTTGGACACTTAAAATCAATTTGAAATGGTTTAACTTCCTTTTTTTCTTCCATAACTATTTAATAAAAGATTTTATTTTAACTAATCTTCTTATTTCTCTTGCTTCATTCATATGATATTATATATTATAAGGTTCAGTTAATATTTTTGGGTCGATTTCATTCATGCTATCAATGATTCGGCAGACAGCATCTGCCTTATCTTGACTTTCCCTGATCTTTTTCCTGCCTTCATCAGATTGAAGCCATTTTGTGAGTCTGTCAAGTTCTTTCTGAGTAAGCATGGGTCTTTTATCTTCTATTTCAGCTATTTTCTTTTTTAATTTTTCACCCTTTATATTAAGTGCTATGATTGCAGCATTGATTTCAGGACTGAAATTACCAGATGTAATTGGTTTATTGATTAGTTCAAGGCGATATTCAACACAATCTCGACCACGTTGTGGTTTTACGAACGGACCCGCCCACCAACCGTTGCCTACCGAATAAAAATATACTGAATCTGGAATGTTTTTTGTATATCTTGCTGCCATAATAATCTTTTTTAATTAACCACAGTATACATTACCACCTTTAACAAAATAATATCTTTCTTTGATAGAATTTTCCAAACCCTGTATAAGATATTGATCGCTAACTCCTTTACTTTTAAGATATGCGAGAATCTGATGAATTTCTGTAAAGGCATGATTATATACTACTGGTTCTTGTTCAGATACTTCATCTTTACTAATAAAATTGAACTCATCCATCATGAAGAATTTTTCTGTTGCTTTTTTGTGTTCTTCCACATATTCTTTGATTCTATTTTTTGCAGCTTCAAAGTCCATATACCAAGGACAACCAAATCCATAAGTAATATTTACCCATTTTTCTTCTTTTGGCTTCTGACCAGCAATCATATTTACAGGATTAGGATGTATATATATTCTTTCTGGTTTATAAACAGTTTCTCCAGCACTGTTTTTTGTTTCTCTGATTCTAAAACATACTTCCATAATTATTCTTTTTTTAATAGTGTATCAACATATTTAAGACAATCGTCAAGACAATCATCAATATCTCTGAAGCCTTCCCATTCACATTCTCTTATGGTTTCCTGATTTGGCATACCAACATGTTTCCATAGGATTCTTTCATCCCATTCACCACCACCGATATGTCGTGGCGTATTATAGATTTGAAACCAGCCATTGCTGTAAATTTTATTAAATTTTTCTGCTGTTGTCATATGCGTCTTATATTATCCCAATTATTAAGAAATGCAATTATTGAACCATATACACATCCAGTAAATGTTTTGCCACTTTTATCGATATGTGGTTTACTTTCAATATGAATGAACTTATCATTATCTTCTTTAACAATAAATTCATATTCGTGATTTGCTATATAACCCAACGAACCATCAGAACCTTTAAAAATTGCTTTAACCTTTGTTTTCATAATAAATTTTTTAATGTTATTTATATTGTTTTATTGTTGTTTTGTATCGTGAAGTAATTGTTTAGATTCAGTACTATATAAATCTGGTCTTCTTGCTCTTAAACGTTCAAACCAACCATCTGTTTTGATCTTGCAATAATAAAGATTTTCGCCAGATTTTTTTCTTGGAATTGTGCCCTTTGCTACCACACCTTCCTTCAAACCAAACTCATTTGTTTTAACCCTGTTTACGAAGTCTCTGTTAAGGTTTCCCTCATAAATAACCTTTGGTATACCAATTTCTTGAAAGTCGTTTACAAACTGTCGTGGAGATATTAGACCATGTTTATATTCACTTACATCGAATAAAGTAATATCAAACACATCTTTGCCAAATTCATGCTGTCCGAATTCTGAATTAAATCCATAAAGTTCTGCGAAGCATACAAAGGCTAATGAATTTCTATAATCTTTAGTTTTAAATATTTTGCAAAGAGACTCATTATATTTCTCAAGAAATAAATTAATGGCAAAGCCAAAGGGAGTTGATGATCTATCAATCATCATACCTCTTGTGCCGAATTTATAGAAGCCTCTTTTATGACTGTATTCGAAACGCATGTTGCTACCATCGAGTTTTTCGAATGCAATTACAGGCAGACCCCAATAATCACCATAGTAATTTATTTCAGGATATTGTTTCATTTACGGTAAATCTGCGTTACGTCTTGAAGGATAACCACTTTTTTCATCAGGATAATGATCAATTATAAATCCCTGACTTCTGAGAAATTCTCTCATTGCATCCGTAACTTGTTTATCATTCTCTGCAAGTTTTCCTTTGACAAAAATATCACCATTTTCGCAAAGTTTCAATATTGGTTGAGATAAATTATCATTTACCATGAAAAATATCGTATTTCTTTCTTGTGACACGATCTCTATAAGTTCAAGAGGATTATTATTAACTAATTCTTCAACTAATTCAGCATCTCTTTTTAGTTCTGATTTTTCTGATAATTGTTCTTGATAATTTTGTCTAAAATTTGGTGATGATTTTATGTTTTTCATAAAACTAATTTTTTAATTATTTTGTGCTAATTTGTTTGATTCAAATAATTTTACAAGGTCTGATATTCTTATTTTAACTATTCTGTCAGAATCTCCACATCTTTCGATTCTTTCTCTGATTGCAACTTGCTTGTTCCAATAGATTGGTAAGTTACCTTCAAGAATAACTAAATTACCGTTTTTATTTACTATTGCGTAATAATAAGTTTTTGCCATATCAATCCTCCACGTATGCTAATTTATATTTAGTTGCAATTTCCTTAAGTTTTTTTCTAAGGATTTCGATAATGTTATCATATTCTTTGGGGTCGTTATCACCGCCCATGAAGTATGACTCCCAGAGCCAGCCACGAAGTTCATCAATTTCAGAGAAGTCAGAAATGATTTCATCCTTCCTGTCGAGATTCTTCAGAAGAAACTCAGAGTAAGGTTTGATGATTACGCTTGCATGTAATTCAACAAATTTTCTTTCTTCTTCTGTTTTTACATAACAATCGATATCTACAATCGATTCTCTTTTGTCGTTTCTAAGAAATAGTATCATGTTAGTTCAGTTGATTTGCAAAATAATCTTTAAGCATTTGCTGTGCATCTGCAACACTAACACCAAATTTCCTTGCAATAGCTTCAATGTTCTTGTCAGGTACTTGAACATAATTTGCTGTCCCAGCTTCTCCTGTTTGATTAATGTGTCTGTTTACTGCTGCAACTAACTGTGCAATAAGTTTCTGTTTTTTTACTTCTGGCGATTCCATTTTATTCCCAATTTAATTCATTCATTAATTTTTGTACGTCTTCATCAATTATATCCATTTGTCTTTTTGTTATCCATCTTGGCAACTGTAAAATTTTTCCATCAAGACTGACTTTCTTAAGAAATATCCAAGGCAGACGTTCATTACCAAAGAATATTATTGCATCCAATGCATCATATAGTTGGTATGTGTAAGGATTATTTTCGTCAAGTTTTATTATTTTCATTTAAATATTTTTAAATATATGTCAATAATAATAGTCCAAGCATTTGCATATGCTTCAAAGCTACCATCTTTATTTGTCTTGTACCTGATGCCGAGATAATTTTTTGTAATATCTTTCAGTTGCTGTTCGCTTATTGTTTCTTTGCTTACAGTTATCATAGTCTTTCATCTCCCTCATAATAGTTTACTTTACCAATTACATAATTGCCAGTTGGTTTGTAAACACTCAAATATTTTCTGTCAAAATTTTTCATTCTGATATGCTTGGTGAATTCTTTATTCTTTAGTGCTTTAGCAATTGCTTCTTCTTCATCTTTTGCTTGGATAGTGTAATAAACTGAACAACCTTTATCTCCAATAGTAATTGTATCATCACAACGAACACCGAATACTGGAATAAGGGTATCAAAAAGTTTTTGTGTTTTACCAGTCTTTGAGTTTGTGTAAAGAATATCACCAATTTTTTTGGTTTTCTTTTCTGGGTAAAGAACTGTTGAGTTTTCAAGATGCCTTACAAATGTTGCTTCATCAACAAATAAATCGTAAAGCTGATCAACGGCATTATCACCGCCTATGATACCACCGTCATCAATGTCACCATTATCATATGATGACTTGAGAGTATCTAAGAGAACTTTTCTAATTTTATTTTTCATTGCATATCGATTTGCAGTGACAAAGATATGCAATTGAAATTAAAATGCAAAGATAAATTTTAATTATTTAATTTTTGTTCGAGTATTTTGGCTGCCTCAGTCAGTTTGCGCACCAATGAGTTTTCATATAGCTTTTCAATGATTGCATTTCCGCACATAAATTCGATCATCGATTCATCGTGCATTTCAAGTACTTTGCTATCTTCGTCCATATAATTTATATGGCTTTGATCAAACATTTTTTCAACCACCGTCCAATCCCACATTTCTTCGATTACACTATGACCGTGCATTTCAGATACACACGACATGTGTTTAAGTCTGTCTGCTTGTGAAGTGCCATGCATTTCAAGAATATTGGCATCACCTTTAAGCATTAAAATGCGTGAATGATCAAACATTTCTCCGATTTTTGACTGCCCGTACATTTTAACGACCTTGCTATAATTGTGCATTTGTTTTACCTTAGAAAAACCAAGCATTTCATCGACATGGGTTGAATCTCTCATATCAACAATATAGCTGTCATCTGTCATATAACGAACCTCAGAACTGTTGTCAAGTACGTCAACCACTGATTCGTCATACATGGCGAATATAATTGAATGTTTCATTTCACTAACCATTGCTTTGCTAACTAAGATACCTCCTTCATGTAACATAAGCTGGCGATGATTTCTGATTATCATTGAACTAATAATATCTTTGAGCTTAATCATAATATTTTTTGCCAGTGTTCCTTTAAACCATTCAGGAACATAGACTTCATTGATAATCAATTGATAATTATCCAAGTCATCAAGTCTGTATCCATCTTTTGGACTGTACATTGCTTTGAAATATGTCTTGTCTTTTACATCTTCTGGTGTAATGTATTTTGCAATCAGGTCTTTATGGGAAGTTGCAAATATATTATGAACAACAGTACAGTCGTTCTTAATTAAAACATAATAAAAATTGTCCATATTAATTAGTATTTAAATGCATATTTACCTCTGCCGAGAATTTGTAAATCAATACCTTTTGATTGTTCATAGAAAAATTTTCTTATTGCTTCGTCACCGCCTTGTTGATATTCTTGTTGCATCATACCTTGCATATCCTCTGGAGTAAGATTCGGGTCTACTCTTGAAAGATAATCTGCAAGTTCAGGTATACCAAGTAATTCGGGTGCTTCTTGCAAATTTAATTTATCCTGTATTTTCATATCTTTACGTTCTGCAGTATAACCTTTTTTTATTGCTCTTCTAATCCAAGATAGCATATATTTAGCATCTTGAAAATTATTATTTCTATCTTGTGTTAAATTGGTAATATCAGTTTTCTTTTCCCAACCTTTACCGTTATTTTCTAAGTATTTAACTACTAATTGAGTACTCATAAGTCTTATACTTTCAAATTTGTAATTGCTCTCCCAAGTACTATCAGGTTCGATTGCAAGTATGTCATCTGTATTTGCTTTATCAATTATTTGTTGTGTGGTTGCTATTACTTTACCAAGAACTTTTTGATAATCAAAGTCTTCATAGAGACTCTGGATTTCTTCTTGTACGATACCGTCAATTTTCATTTTTGATTTTATTTGTTGCATTTGTTCAGGTGTTATTTTTGCTGCACGAACTACATCTTTGTTTTCTTCTGTAAAGTTACGAATGAATTGTCCTGCTTTGAAAAATAATAACCTTTCTAATTTTACGGAGATATATTGTCCTTTTTCTCCTGTAAGATCATTAATTCTGTTGTTATCCCAAATCAATAATATATTTTGATCTAACCTATTAAATTTACCTCTATTCTCTGTGCTGGGTGATGTGTTTTGGTATATAATTTTATGACCATTGACAAATCTGATCGAACCGTCTTTTTTAATAAAAGTAACAGAAAAGAACTTACCAGAATTAATAATATCCTGCATTTCTTTAACTACATCGGGTTGTGTCTGGAACGATAACATATATCTATGATAATTTATCATAAATACTGTAAGAAAGCAGATTGGCATAACGTTAAATATCTTTTACAATCATATAGTTTTTTGTAAAAGATATTTAACGTTATCAAGATTATATCCTTGGAATTTCGTCTTGAAAAATTGATAATTCTGTTCTTAATGTTGCAGCAAGAAACACATAAATCAATATCATGCAAATTGGATGAAATAATCCAAGAAAAAACCATAACAGTCTTATTCCAAGTGGATTGATGTCTGGGTCAATGAATTTGGCTATGCCACCACAAACTCCAGCAATTACTCTTTTTTTTGTTTTTTTTAATATACTCATGGCTGTTGTTATTAAATAAATGTTTATTTTACTTAAAGACGACATCTTTATATTAATGATGCATTAACTACCAAGAATTAATAAAGAAATAAATATACCAATGATTGTTCCAATAGCACTACCTAACGTAAAACCAATCCATTGGAAGATGCTATCTTTTGATTTAGCAATTCTTCTAACAACAAAATATGATAAACCTGCAACCACAATATCTGTTGATGCTGACCATATATAACTTGCTTGAGCTATGGCTCTATAGTTTATAGTAATAATGGCAAATGATAACATTTGGGCGAAAAATAAGATAAAACTATCTTTGATATCTTTGAGTTTTATATCAGTCATAGACAAAGTTTTTTTATATCTACTTGCTATTCAGATATAAATACTTTTGAATTTATAATTTTTCATAAAATATTATGATTTTAAATAAAGATTACTTACTTTTGTTGTATTAAAATATATATAAATGATAATAAATAATCTAATGTTGGCGTTAATTTGTCATGATGAAAAACATGCAACCAGATATACAATTGATGAAGATGGTAAATGTTATTACAAAGGTAAATTTATTGGTGAAATAAGAGAAAAATATGAAGAAAAAGATGATGAAATTCATCATAACATTTATTTCAGACCAGTAACACCTATTGAATATATTAATGTTAATATCACGATATCGTCAACAGGAGCAGAAGTTAAAAATTAAATATTATGTTGAGTGTATTTGATAACAGAATGTTAAATATTAACACTTCTGTTGAGCACAGTAAAGATGAGGTTGATTTGTACAAGCAACTCAATTATGCACTGGAGTTGATGGAAAATAATTCTTTTAATGTTGAGGATAGTGGACTTGGCAAAAATCTTTGGTTTAGTATTACCACACCATATCCTGATGGATTGCCAGTAAATGTCAGTTCAATGTTTTTTAATGTAAGTACAGATTTTGATGTGCAAATCAAGGAAACTCAGGTATATGCCAAAGAATGTAAAAGACATTTTCATATTAATTTAAATAAAGTGTAACCTTTTTATATTTTTATTCGTATAAGGATTTGCAAAAGTTCTTTAACATGGTCTAACAATCACCCGAAGTTTGATGAAAATGCATAATTAGTCTGATGGAAGGTTGGAGATTGAGTTCTGCGTGGAGTGATATCTGAAGCGCATGTATCAGTAGGTTCGATTCCTTCTTAGACCACCATTGTTTAGGTTTTGAGGAAAGATAGATTTATCGCAAGGTAAAATTGTCTCAAGTCAGATAAGTGGTTTAATATATATTGCTTAACCTAACCCAAAGATGTTGAAGTCTGGTCTTATAAATAATGCTTAACCTAACCGATATACTTCAACATCTTCCTAAACTTTTTTTAAATTTAAAACTGAAAAGATATGTTTTACTGTGATGATTGTGCAAAAGAAAATGGATACCCTACTTCAATAATGAAGTCAGTTGGTTTATGTGAAATATGTGGTAAACAAAAAACATGTAATGATGTGCCAAGTTCACAATTACCTAAACGTGAATTCTATTGTGATACTGAAACACGGGGTCTTAATCCAATAACAGGTGAAAAATTTACAATGAAAGATATTCGTGAAAGTTTTAAAAGAATTGAAAAAGCAAATCATATTATAAGTATAACAGGAACATCTGAGAAACAATATCCCGTTATTTTTGTCCCAGATAGTGGCAACCCTGAATGGTATGGTGGTGCACGTACACTTGCTTTTGTATATTCACGAAATGACGGTAATTTTGTCCTTAGAGGATATTATAAAGAAGTTGAAACATATCTAAAGAAGAATTACACACATTATTTCGTGAATTATTCATTATGGTGGCATGGACAGCATAGAGATATTTGGGATTTCTGGAAAGATAATATTGGTATCTTTAAGCCAACAAAAAAGAAAAGAGATTGGAAATATCAGATCAGACCATATTCTGATTATAAGACAGATAAAGAAGAAATAAAAAAAGTAACACTTTCATTTAAAAGACTTCCAAAACGTTGGATACCAGAATTTAATCAGTATTAACCCCTTAAAATTAAATAATATGTATACACCAGAATTAATCAGAGAAGTTAAAGAATTATATCCTAACTCTCCCGAAATACACAAACTTGCCGACAGTGGCAATGCTTTCCTTGGTAGATATCTTGATGATAGTTCGCCATCAGGATTTCCAATCGATAAAATATTGCTTGCAACATCACTTGATGAAATACAAAAAGAAGCAAGGATGATGAAAAGAAAGATTGATTTGTATCAAAAATGGTGTAAAGAAGACCCCAGACCGAAGAATTATTAATTGTCTGGTACTCAATAAAAATTTAAGAAAAATTAGAATTTATACCCTATTTTTTACTATTTAATCTACAATTTTGGCATCATATCCTTGTGGAAAATATGAAATTTGTAAATTGGGGTCTAAAGGACTTTCCATTTCATCAATATATGAATGATTTACAAATTCGAAAGGTTGAATTTTATTAGCAAGATCAAAAATTTCTTGATAATATTCAGGAAATTCATTATATGCTGATGATTGTCCAAATTTATTTGTACTTCCAATTCTTATTACTGCTATAAATTCTTCAGGATACTCAATATTATAATCATATGCTTTACCATAGGGTATTACGCCTTTTTCACCTAACGTTTCCAATAAAAAATCGTGTAACACTGGTGTAGGTGCAAGACAAAAATCACCATTGTTTAGTAATATGCCTCTTGCATTGCTACTAAAGCCATTAAGATTTTTTGGATTTTTATATATGGGAATTGGTTCTTTTAATTTTCCTGACATTGATCTGAAAACATATCCAACTATTTCATCATCAATTTTTATGTTAGGACTCATAGTTGCAGGTACAGTAGTATATTTTTCAAGATACTTATCAACCATATTTTGTTCTTGATCATAATCATAGAAATTTTCAAGTTCTTCGTTGATAATCTGTAATAACCTTTGATTCATTGAAACAGTTTTTCAATAAATACTAAGAAGAGTTGCAAATGGTTATTCAAATAAAATGTCTACTCTTTTTGATTCTTTACCGCTACCATTGCAAGCTGGACATGTCTTATATGCTGAAGTTGTGTGTTCATCGTGTATTTGTCTTTCACCACCACATACTTTACACATTTCTTCAATTAAGAAATATGGATGCCATTTCACTTCATTTATTTTATAGGTGATATCAAATTTTAAGTCTTGTGGCTTTTCTATAACAAAATCACTAATATCTTCAACTAATGTATACCATGATTCTAAGTGACTTTTTGTTTCCCAAGTTTGGGTTTCATTAATGTGATTATTCCAACGAAGATGATATGCTTTATCTGTTATTAATAAAACAGTTATTGAAAGTAATGTGTCTTGTGAACTATATCTGATTAAGTATGTGTGATTTAATTGTAAGTTTTTCATGTGTTATTAATTTACAAATCCAATTATTTTTATTGTTTGTGGGTCACATAAAAATTTTTTTTCTTCTATTTTCTCCACTTCTTCAACTTCAACGTGAACGATTAATTTACCATTAACAAGTTTTTCACGATGATATGTTCTACCTTGTTTACCTGTTTTGGTTTCAACCAAATATCCTGAATCTTTGCTCATAATATATTCTTTAATGTATTGTCTTGCTTTTTGCCAGCTACAACGGTAATAAATATTTTCCTACTGGAAATTATTGAACCACTATTAACTACATTATCAAGTTTAACTATCTCATTATAATAAATAATTTGCCACCCTTCTTTAATTAAATCGTCTAAAAATTCTTGAATTTTGTCTTCGATTGTGACAATTTCGAATCGTTTGTACTTAAAATAAACTTCCATAATTAAAATATAAAATCCAAATATAGTTTAAGATAAGGAAAAAAGCAAGACTTATTAATTTTTAAGGTAAATTTAATTTAAAAACTACTATGAATAAAGAAACTAAATTACAATTAGTGCTAAAACAAAAAAGGTAGTTTATCTACCTTTTTTTAATATATAACTATGAACAAATCCTCTTTGCTGATCATACTCATTTGCAGAAGCCATATAATTACAATATGATTCATAGTTTAAATTGTAATGATTAATAAAATCTTCAACAATATTTGTAATGTCCAACTCACTGTTAATCTTATTCTTTATGTACATTTCTTTTAGTACAAGCATACACCATGTTTTCCAAGTATCATCTAAATCTTTGTGTTGTATAATAAGATATTTAGTACCAATATCGAATATATATGCAAGCTGTAAATAATGTTCAGGTGCTATTTTAACCTGTTGTAGTACTGGTGCAAATTTTTGTATCAGTGCATTAATTTCTTCTGGTGTTTTATTTGTTAAATCTATCATATGCGTTTTTTGTTATTTGACAAATATCTACTTTGCCAATGAAATTTTCCAGATTCTTTGCATTTGCATAACTCATTGCATTTCTTAAATAATGTTGAAAATTTTCAATCCAGCCATCCAGATGATACTCTACCCTTCTGTATCTTACAATGCCTTCAGAAGTCTTTATTTGGGTCTTTCCCATAGCTTTTTGCGCTTCCTTGGTACTCATACCTCTAAAATACTTCTTTATTGGATAATCTTTATCATAAAAATATCTGGCAAGTCTGTTGTTTAATTTTATTTTGTAAAGATAATTGCTTCCAGCACTTTCCAATGCTTTATTTAATATTGAACCCAGCATAACATAATCTGCTCCAAGTGCAAGTGCTTTGATCACGTCTGAATAATCTTTCATGCCACCATCAGCAACGATTGCTGGTGCTTTAATGATTTTGCGTTTTATAATACTATTCGGATTTTTTTCGTTTAATTCAGCAGCAATTTTCTGATCATATACAAATAATAATTTTACCTGACGAACTTCATGAATCAATGATGCCATTGGATGACCAACGCCTGATTGTTTTGTAGTTAAGCAACCACCGCCATTTCCGATGCCCACTCTGATATAATCAACACAATTATTTTCAGCATACCATAAATAAGTTTCTGGATTTGCAATATTGCCAACCATAATTTTAATATCAGGTCTGTGTAATTTAATTTTTTTAGCAAAATCCATTACTTTGAGCATATGACCATTTGCAACATCAATTAATATGTGTGCATTCTTATGAAATATTTCAAAATGATTTTCATTATGATGTTTGTTTATCTCATCAAAACCCATACTAATAAAGATATCAGAATAAAATTGCATGTTTTCATTATGTACATGATTTTTAAATTGATCGTAGGATATTGTTCTCGGTAATGCAATCTGTATTTTGTTGTCCATAAAATCATCCATGTTGTCGAGATTTACCACAGTATCCATTGGTGCAGTAAATAATGGCAGCACATCTGGTAATACAATATCAACGTAACGACTTGTAATTTCAATATTAACTGTTGGAACAATCAATATATCGTCAAAATCAAATTCAATGTTTTTGCTTATCATATTCAGCAGTTTTTAATGTTTTTTGCTTAATGGATTAAGCAAAAAAAGAGTGTGTGCCTTTGGCAATAAAGTAAATTTAAATGAGTTTTAAGTTTTGAGGCTTAAGTTTTGACGATATGAATCCATGATTATTGAACATTCGAATCGCTATCGTTTACCATTCAGAAGCAATGTAATTGCCTAAAATTTAACTTTAATTGTTACTCACCCACACACCCTTAGATTTTTACTCTTCGGTTTTTAACACTAATTCATCTTCCTTTCCCCAAGGGATGTCAGTGGTATAGTTGAAGGTATCAATTTCTTCCTGAAGTGCATCGACTTTTAATTGAAATTCTGCAATCATTTTATTGCGTGCTTCTTCGTCTATCTGGGCAAAATATTTTTTAGATATTCCTTCTGAATATCCAATAATTTGTTCCCCCTCAAGTACTTTTACACTGTTCCAAAAAGCAATAAGTGCTTTATATTCTGAAATTGTGTAAATGTTTGCCTGAATTTCACGATTAGCTTCATTGATTGCATATTTTAAACCGATTAATTCATTAATTTTACCCTGAAGTTCTTCATATAATTTGGGTACACTATATTTTTCAGCATTAAGCGAACCTTCCATGTATGAGTTTTTCTCCTGAATTTGTTGTTTTAAACGGGCAATGTCACCTGTTAAACTTTTTCTTAATTTAAGTGCTTTGTGAAGTTTCATAATTTTTATTTTGTTTTAGAATACAATATTAGTCAATATAATTATTATATACAACAATTTTATAAATTTTTAATTTCTTTTTTAATATTATCTAATCTTACTTTAGCTAAAAATAAACCTCTTTCAATTGATATAAATCCTTCACCATCATCCCAAGTTTCAGTACTTGGTGAACTATTTAAAAAAGATATTCTTTGAAGAGCATCTTCATACCACGATTTAAGTACTGTTGCTCTTTCTAAATTTTCAATTTTCATGATTTTTATTTTGTTTTAGAATACAATATTAGTTAATATAATTATTATATGCAACAATTTTTAAATTTTTGTTTTAATTCTAAAATCAACTGACCAGCCAGTTGGCATGAATTTAGGTTGCATTGTCTCAATAAAGTGAGTTCTCCAGAGTTTTACAAAGTCTTCAATTTTTTCTTCAGTATCGAGTTTTTGTGCCACATGGTAGCCATGATCATATAATTTACGATAAATCCCTTTAAATTGATATAATTCTTCGATGTGATCTTGTCTTAATAGCAAATATAATTTATATAATTGTATGTAATTATATCCTATTAATATTTCAAAAGAAAGATCAGAATTATCTGCAATATATTGTAACTTATTTAATAATTCATCGTGTGATAAACGACCATAAGTTTTAAATATTGAATGAATTGTATTTAATACAATAGCATTTGGTTTACCAAGTTCACGTAATTTAGTGGTATATTCAGTATTAAGCTCACCAATTGTTTTTACATCATATATCTTAGCAACTTCATCTTTGAATGTATTTGCTTTTTGTTCATACTCTGAATGAATCTCAAAATTCATTAAAACCACGTCATGATGATTTTTTGATTTATACTGTTCAGGAAAGTATGTTCTATAGCAATAAGGCACAATATGATGCCGTTGCAAACTATCACTAACACCAGTTACTACACATCTGACTATGCGCATGGAACGACCAAATTCTTCATTATCCTCAAAACCATTGCCTTTCGGAATAAAAGTTAACTTAATCGTTCTTTCACCATTAATCAACTTAGCCAAATTCCTTTCCAGATACCAAAATGCTTTTTTTTCGCCACACGTGAACATATGTCGTCCACTCGGATGGTATACCTTCCAATTTTCTGAGCTAAGATTTTTACTACCTATTTGTAATATATTATTTTTCTCCATTATAAGTTTTCATAAATAAATCCTGAATATCTTCAATTGGATAATTGCTTATAATATCAACATAATCGTTACCTAATGTTTTCTTGAAATTACCCATAGCAATACCCAATTCTTTTCCCTGAAGTTCAGGAAGCCATTGCATAACAACATTTCCATTAAATTTTTCTGCTAATGCTTGATCAAGTTCATCTTTAACTTGCAAATCATGAAGTTGATCTAAAAGATTTGCTTCTGGAAATGCACTATCAATATCTATAATATACAAATCTTTCTGTTCATAAAAAGAATATTTGGTATTGATGTTATTATCTTTCAAATACTGTAAGAACAGGTGATATGAACCACGCTTACGATTTCTTTTTTTATCAATACTTTTAAGATTTTCCATTTGAAACATTTCAGTATCAAAATATTTGCTATCAATTGCAAACTTGAAAATTTCTTCAAGGGTATCAAACCCTTTCAAATATCTGTCATAGTCATAACCACCAAATTCAAATATTTTTGTTACATCATTAGTAAGCAAAATATTTTTTGAATTAGTTCCACGAAAATTTCTGTACTTATAGAACAGACCTTCCCAGCCATATGATAAATTAAATTTATGATAAGTTTTACCCATGATGTTGCCAAGAGGGTCATATGAAAAGTAAACTAATGCTGATTTCCATTTGCTTTCGAGAATTGGAATGAAGTCAACTTGAAAATTTTGATAATCGAATGAATGTACACCACCATTACTGTAAATAGCTTGTGGTTTAAATACATTCTCAATATAATTTCTCCAATTGATAAGATTCTTGTCAGGAACGCAGATTAATAAGTCCAAATCACCATGATCAGCTTTTGTGCGATAACAGGTGATAATGGCAGTATTATAACCTAAGTCTTCTCCAACTCGTGTTTGAAGTTCGTATCCGATTCTTCGGAATTTGTCAGTGTTTTTCCTTTCAGTATGAACACCATACCTGTTTAATGCTTTACCACCCATAATAGATTTGATTATATAATTATATTGCAATTATACGAAAATAAATCTATATAGTTACATAAAATTAGAAAATTTTGAAAGAAATTACTGTTTCACTGATTTCTGGTTCAGAAATTGTCCAGCAATCTTCATTTAATTCATCAAGAAACGATTCAATTGTTTCTAAGTCTTCAGTATACGCTTCGAGTAATAATTCTTCGGGACTTGATGATTCAAAACTAAATTCGGGTTCTTCACCATCTTCATCGGTTGGTGCTTCAATTTCTTCAGTGTTTTTATTTAAATCATATGTCCAGATCATACAATTTCCTTTAACTATTAATTCTCCGCTTAAGTTTTCTGACAATCCACCTTCTTGTATCTTGTCGAATAATTCGTTGATATTCATACTAATTATAATTTATCGTAAAATAATTTTTACCATAAATAGAATGAATGTCGTAAAAGTACTGATTTTAATTAAAATTATTGTGCATCTACTTGTGTTGGCGAGCCACTTAATTGACCTAATGCGTGTGAACCACCTTCAACAAACCAGTCTGCAATATCTGAACGTTGGTGTACAACATTAAGCATTCTATCGATAATTAGAAGTTTTTCTTCAGGACTGGTAGCTCTTAATAGTTGTACAAGTAATTCTTCAAGTGGTTTTAAACCATAATCGCTTATAAACCCACCCATTTTACCTTCTGGGTCATTCATATAATAATCAAAGAATCTGCCACTCATTAAATCATAAAGCATGCCTCTGATATCTTCTCTGTCCATGCTTTCTGGATTAAAATTATCATCAAAATATTCTTGAATAAATGGATGTATTTCTGTATTGCATGGTTCAGGTTCGGGTACAGGTTCTTTTTGTTTATATCCCTTTTTCGGATTATCATATGGTATTTCGAGTTGATTTGTATCAACCTTTTGTGGTTTGAACAAACAATTTAATTGTTGATCAACCCAATACCCAATATTTTCATCAAGTGCTTCCTGATCTCCCCATTGTGTATGACCTGCCAAATTTGTGAATATACTGACTTTGGTTGTGTTCTCGATCATTAATTCTTCGATCATTTCCAATCCTCTGGTATCTCTGACTGAGCCATAAGTCATAAAATCTTCCCATACTTTTTTCAGTCTGGGAAATGGTATAACACTCCAAGGTACGTGTTTCGTAAAATCAGGTGTGTTATGATAAAGAAAGTCGTCAAATAGTCCATGTTTTAATTCATCTTCTCTATTAAATTGATCATAATCAATATCTTCATCACGATTATAATTGATTTCTTTGAGTAATTTAACAAATTCTTCTTTAATAAGTCTTCTTAAAGATATCATAAAACAAATTTTATATAAATAGTTTTATGTTAAATAAAAAGGTCAGACACTGACTGACCTTTTTAAATTTCTATAATTACTGGTTTATTCACGCACATATAATCATCATTGAGATTGCTGGCATTAATAAATATTGTGTCTTCAATATTTTTACGACCATATTCACTATGAATATGACCAAAACAATGAATTTTTGGTTTAATTCTATTCATTATTTCATAATATAATGATGGCGAGCCAGCGTGTTTCATATCATATCTTCCTAAATCCATTATTGCGTATGGCGGACTATGTGTAATAAGCACATTAGTATTATCGGGAATTGCTTGCCAATGTTGTGCAAGTTTTGGTTCTGGACGATTAAATGCCCAATTCATAAAAGGCAATTGTACTGGTGTTCCATAGAAATATAGTTCTTCTATTTCAATCCCAGAGTCTTCCAGATAAATTACATTTTTTGGTACATCTTCTAATGCTAAAACACGATTTCTTTCAAAAAGTAAATCATGATTTCCTGCAATGATAAGTTTGTATTTATATGGTAATAAAGAATACCATTTCATGAAATCACGAATTTCATGACCATGACCTACAGATGTAAAATCACCACAATGAATAATCATATCAGCATCAGGTAATTTGCCTAAACGTTTATGCTTATTATGAGTATCTGAAATAATACATATTTTCATTATTTTATATTTTCTGGTTTTTTTATATATTTACCATCAACTAAATCACATATTATGTTATTAATACTATCTTCAACATTGGTAAAAACTTTAAATGAAAATAAAAACTCAATCTGGTCTTCTGAATAATAATTCAATTCAAAGTTATAGTGTGTATCACCTATGTTATACCAAGTACCAACAATATTTAATTTGTAAATATGATTATTTTTTTTGACATTTTCAGGTATTATTTTAAATTTTTCTATTATTGTTTCATTTACATGGTTTTGCTGAAGAAATTCAATGAACCTTTCTTTAGAATATCCAATTGGAAAAATGCCCATAAGATTTATAATTTTAAATAAATATAATTACTTTTTAGTTTTGGGGTCAATTTTTTTTATAACAATTGAGGATGTATCAGGTACAACTACTGGTGAAAATGTTTTTGCTTTTTCAAGATTGCTTTCAACGGACTTGGATTTTTCTGCTGAATTTAATTCCAGCATTTGTTTTAATAAACTTTTATTTGTTTGTCCATAATCAATAATCATAACCAATTGTTTTTTATTATATGTTTGGAAGTTGTCAAATTCTTTAATGCCATCATCATATACCTTGTCAATTCTACCATTAACTGCTTTAAAACCATCAACCATTACTTTAGTATTTGTTTCCATTTGTTGTTTTAATTCAATTGTTGCTTTTTCAATTTCAGTCATTTTATTAAGACGAATTACTTTGTATTGACCATATCCAAATGCAAGTACAATTAATGCAACACCAATCCTAATAACCCATTTTAGTAAAATCTTAGATTTTGTTGGTTTTAAATTAATGTCTTCCGTAATATCTGAAAAAATATTTCCCATTGCTCTAATATTATTAAATGTAATTAACCGTCATTTATAAATACTATAAGATGACGGTTAATCTTCAATAACAATAAAAAACAAATATTTTTTTATTTTAGTAATGGTATGTTTTTCAATGAGTTAATTCTCATATGTCCAACATCATGTTTTTGATTCCAAGGTGCTGAATATAAATATGTGAAGATACCATTATTGTTTAATTCTACGAAATTTTCAAATGAGTCATCAACAAATATCTCAATGCCAGCATTTTTAGCTACTTCGACTTTACTTTGGCGTATATCAACAGTATAAATAGGTCTTGCTGGAAATCCATTATTATCAAGCCATTGTTCGGATATTTCATTTGATACTGGTCTGGATGTAATATAACAATGTGGTTCGAAAGGAAGGTCTTCTGGTTTAACTAAAACGGGTATATTCAAATAAAATTCATCCAGTGTACCTGCTTCCCGCATTGCATTGAATCTCTTGCCAACTTTTCTATCAAGATACCATGAGTTTGGTGTGGCAGATACTTCTGGATATAATTTTTTCCATGCACCAGTGAAGTCTGCAATAACGCCATCTAAATCCAAACCAATTTTTGGAGGTTTTAAATATCTTTTTGGTCTGTCATCACCTTGCGGAAAGATATAATAAAATGCATTGAGAAAATGTACATTACAAGCTGCGTGAGCAATATGTAATCTACCGCTTTCTTTATCATAATCTTCGCCTCTTTCAATAGCAGCAATATGCCTTTTAAGTGATGCCAGTACAGAAGTCCAAGACAATCCGTTTTCCCAATTACGATCAAAATATTTTTCTGCGCCATCCGTAAGAACTTGAACAAAATCTGCAAATGCGTGTGGTTCAACTAAATCATATCTTTGTTTTCCTTTATTGAATCTAAGACCAGAACCTTTGCCAGTTGTTGCGGTAGTGTCCTTTTCTGTTGTTATTTTTACATCATTCCCTTTTATAAATTTTAAGGTTGTCTCTTTATTTTCAGGAATTTTTTCTTTCTTTTTTTCGTTGTTTTCCATTATTACTTCTTTTACTAAATCTTTTTCTTTTACCATAATATTTAATTTTATTTCTTTTTCCAAATCCAGATGGGTTCACCGAATATACCAACAGTATCTGATGATATGCTCATTGGTCTTTTCGGCATTCTTAATCCTATTGCACCAACATAATTAAATTGATCTGTGCTTGCAATATAATTATTCATACCATCGCAAATTTTATATTGTTTTTTTCTTGTGTAAATATCACTGATGTTAATTATCAGAAGTCCATCATGTTTAAGATTTTTGGTACGTATTTCAATTGATTTAAATAAAAAGTCTTTCATCCAAGAATCAAATTCATGATACATTATATATGACTGTTGATTACTTTGATCATATTTTTCTTTATCGAAATATGGTGGTGATGTAAACACCATATCAAATTTATCTTTCAATACAATACTTTCATCTTCTGCACGTCCACAAATCAATTCAAATTCTTTGATCTTACCCCAAACATTATCATATTTGCAGATTTGTCTTTTATATCCGTTGAATAAATTAATGTTGGGGTCAATGCCAACATATTTCTTTACATAATGAGAAGTATGTGCACCAAGTATTCTATCACCCCATCCCATACTGAAGTCAAGAACCGTTTCTGGTTTATAAGTATCATATATTATTTTTGCTGCAGATGGTCTGAATTGTGCTGCAATATATTTTCTAAGCGAAATCAGGTTACGAAATACTTGTGGATTAATCTCTCTGACTTTGAGTGAAAATAATGCCTTAAATAATGTTAATCTGAACCTTTCAGTTTTCCATGTTTTTTGTGGTGAAGGATAACCAGTTGCATCACATTTCCAGCGTTCGACCTGATGAAAATAATCAGATGCTTTATTGCCAATATTGGTGATGTCAATATAGAAAGGAATAAATCCGTATTTATATTCAAATTTATTTAACCAAGTACCTTCTTTAAATAAATTTTCTATTTCAAGATTTTTTAACGCATGATATTCATTTTCAACTTCACTTGATGAAATGTTGCGATAAGGAAGACTGATATTGAATAATTCAATAGCGTCTGACATTTCTTTTATAATATATTCCTGAGAATATAAATGGACAATATTTTCCCAATCATCTTCATTTACAAATATTTCAGTCCCAATTACGTATTCTTCAAATATGTTCATTTCAATTATGCTAATGCTCCAAATTCAATTCTAATCAGTTCTTCATATATGAAATTCCAATCATATTCAAGTGGTGCTTTACCACCCATTGCAAAATTGGGTTCTGATAACCATAATCTAAATGATTCTTTATCACCAAAAATTTCAAATCCTTTTCTAATTGCTTGTATCATTTTTCGAATATTTTTATACCAAACATTTCTTCAAGTTCTTTAAAAGGTGCTTCATATGTTTTGCTTTCAGTATTGATATTGTCACCAACTGAATATACTTCCAGTTCGGTTAATTCCATTTGATAATCTTCAGTGGATTGCATTTTTTCTTCTTTTGTTTTCGGACGAATCTTTACAACATATGTAAATACAGCACGAAGTTGACCATATGGTAGATCAGGATGTGAAACTATTCTTAATGAGCCATATGGTTTATCATCAACAGCACTACGTAATATCCAACGTGAATCTACACGAAGTTCGCTTACGTATCCTCTTAGTCTATCCCAATACGTATTATTTAGATCAATATCTTTCATTGATTAAAAGAATATGTTTTTTATAACCCATGCACCACCACCAAATAGAATGGCTGCAAAGAATATGATCAATATCCAGTCAAATATCACACCAAGTATTTTCCAGAATTTTTTCATTATATTAAATTTTTAGTTGAATTATTTTTTACAATCACAATTGTTATCACAAGAAGTGGTTGTGCCATCAGGATTTATTGTAATATTGCCAATACGATTTGGCATTCTTCTTTCAGGACAACCATGAATTTCCATAGCACGAACTGCAAGTGCAGTTACTTTACGTAATTCTTCAAGTGCATTATCTTTACGTAAATGATAATTACAATCTTTAGCTTTGCTTAAATGGTATTCAATATAATTAAGCCATTCAGCTACTGGTTTTTCTTCGTCTGGAATATCACCACGTTGACCACTCTTTCCTACTATGTCTTGATAGTTTCTTTCACCATCAATACGTTTGTAAACATGTTCTCTTTCCATTTTAATTCCGTTTGTTAAGTTAAATCCTACATTAATTGTATTACTAATTATACTACTAAAACCTTCTAAGTTAAATCTTTCACTTTGAGCATATACAATCATATCTTCAATAGATTGAAATATAATAAAATCAGAAGGATTCAGTTTTACGTTTTTATCTTGTTTTAAATTGTAACCACGCATGAGTGAGTTGCCCAGACCAATTAATATATAATCTCTGGTCAAAGGTTCACCAATATAAATTGAATTATTGTCTTTGACTTCAGCTTCACGTTTCTGCCTTTCCAATTCATGTTGAATTGAATATGTGATTTGACTTAAATCAGTCCAAAAATGACTGTTAGGTATTACGTGCATGTAATGAGCACTATTCTTAGGGTAAAGTGCATCATGTATTTTCTGTAAATCTGGTTGTTCTGGCATCTTTTTTTCTATATTAGTTAGTAAAAATAATTCATTTTCGTGATATACGTTTGGATATATCCCACAGTCTAAGTCAGGCATGGGACGAACGACTGCTTTGAATTTCTCTGCAACCTTTTTTATATAGTCTTCGATTTCTTCGTCAGGTATATTACCGACTTCGATTTTAAAAACTTTTTTAATGCGATTATCACCCACTATATTCCAGTTGGGAGTATCACCAGTAGAAGGTGGAAGCCAAATGTCCTGATCAACACGTAATTGCTCTTTCTCAAAAGGTTTTATATCAGCCATAATATATGGTTTTTTTTCAGAAGGTTTGCTATAGTGAGACCTTATTGATTTCTTTGGTATAAGTTCTTTACCGCCTGTATATCCTGTCACTGCCATTATTTTTTACGACTTAACTTGCGAGATTTTCTCTGCATCTTATTTTTTGCTTTCCTTTTTTGTTTATAGGCAACACCAAATTGTTTTTTGGGATGATATCTGATATGAGATTGCTTAATTGCTTCAAGCAATTTTGCGTGTTTTTCTTCTTCAGTAAGTTCTTTTGGTTCTGTTTCTTCTTGATTCTGCTGTACTAAGTCTGCCTCAACTTCGGTTGTAATTTCTTTTACTTTTGGTATTTCAAGAATATCTCCAAGGGGTTTAATTGATGATACTTCAGTTTTGTTTTCATATTCTTCATCGTCTGCAGAAAATCCACCTTTTGAATTAAGTATAATATTATTAATATTAGTATCTATTGTTTTGTCAAGTTTTGAAGTGAATGCTTCATGTTCGTTTTCATTTTTGATCATATAAAATATATTAACTCTAAAATTATTTTTCGTAAAATTATACAATCCGTAGCAAATATGCAAGAAAAAAATAAAAAAAGGGGTGTGTTATCACCCCATTTCATTATTCTACTGTTTCAACTTTTACAAGCATCTTATACTTTTCTAAAAGTCTATCGATACTTTTCTGGTATTTCTGAAGAGGATGATTTTCTTCAAGATAATGATTTTCGATTTGAGAAAAATTCTTGCCTCTGGCTAAACCATAAGCAGCGTACATGATTCGTAAGTCTTCTCTGTTTGTCATATGTTTGTATGTGGCATCCTTTGCAGGGATTACTCTTTCACCGATTATTTTTATGGTTTTTCTCTGATTTTTTAAGAACTTCTGTTCTTCAGCTTTGGTTTTAATGTCTTCCTTCATTTTTGCATAATTGAATTTTACTATTGTTTCCATAATAATGTGTATTAAAATTTATTTGTTATTGATTATACATTTTGTATATTACATATTTTACGTTACGTATTTTATGTAATCGATTCGTTCGTGATTTGCGAATTGCGAATCTGGTGTAATGCACATCATTACGGGGGTCTGGTTGTCATCTATAAGTGTTTCATAGCTTTTAAATTTAGTTGCAAGTTTAATTATTAGTTGCGACATTAACTTCTTCAAGTGCTAAATCTAACTTGTCTGTTAATTTTCGCATTTCAGGCGTACCATAATAACAAATACTGGTCAACTGATCGTTAATGTCGGGTTCTGTGAATGCAACGACATCAGCACCATTGTCCTGTAATTTGTAAAATAGTCTTTGAAGTTTCTCTTCGTTATCGACAGATAACGAAATAATGTAATTAGAATTTTGTTTCCAGTCATTGAACTGATCTGGATATTGATGTGCGAATTCCGCAACTGAATGCGCAGTCTGCACTAACTGATAACCTGCATAGAGGTCTTTTCTTGTGATTGTTACTAATTTTACCTACTTCATCGTTTTTTGTTTTAAATTAATATTACTCTGTAGACTTATAAATACTATTGAGATACAAAATTAATCAAAGTTTTTTAATTTCCAAATATTTATCCATTTATTTAACTTCAATATCATTTTCATTTAGATATTCAATTAATTTTGATAATGCTTCTTCTTGACCATCAACTCCACAATATGGGTCTTCAGAAACAATTAAATCTAAAATTTCGTTCAGTTTTTCTTTTTTTAATGTTTTCATAATTAATTTTTTTGTGCTTCCAGCAGGAATCGAACCCGCACACTCGGTTTTAGAGACCGATACCATAGCCATTCGGTCATGGAAGCATTTATTTTTTGCATTAAGTAATTTATACCAATGATGTTTTTTTGCTATCTCAGTAAATTTTTTTTATATTTTAATTCCTTTATCTGTTAAAAATTGACGTAGTGTTACTTTACCATGATGTTCTAACCTTAATCCAAATTCAGTAAGAGTTTCATCTTTATTTACTGCTTTATCAAGTATTTCGTCTTTTGTCATGTGAGTTTCGTATTCATGAAATACTTTTTGTAAGTCATCAAGATCATTCACCATTCCAAAATATAAATTACCTTCAAACCAAAATTTTGTAAAATCATTCATTTTATTCGTCCTCCAATTTAAAAATATATTTTCTTATTATCATATAATTACTAAAACATAGACACATTACTTTGAATTCACCCTTATCCTTTGCTACCTGATAAATGTACTTCTCACCTTTTTTTATTTTTTGTTGTAGTTCTTCTCTGGCATTAATACCTCTACCACTTATGCCCCATGTCATTCGTTCTTCAGGCGTGCTGTTTTCCATTATAAAGAAAAGACCATCGCATGGACGATCAAACTCCGAAATAGGATAAGTTCTTTTCAATAATTCAAAATCTTTCATCTAATTATGATAAAACTTCAATTTGAACATTTCGGTGGAAATACCTGTATCGTTATGAATGTCCATGTCAAGTATCATAACCGCCATGCTGTTAAGATTTTTTGCAAGAACTAACTGATCTGTTTCGTTTGCACAGAGTACATCACCATCAGGCATAGCAATACGACTGAAAAGATTCATTTCGCCTTTTTCGTTTCTGCTTCTTTTAATGCATCCGAAATAAACTCTATTTCTGTCAGGTTTTGCGACAAACATTTCTACTATTTCAACTTTCAACTGATTTTTCATAATTCTTAATTTTCTTTTTATACGAATATAAATAAATAAAAGTTACAAAAATTTTGAAAATTCTTCATGTTGGAATTTCTTTGTAGCGGATAAGGGATTCGAACCCCTGACCCCTTATGGGGGTTCTGGCTTATGAGACCAGCGAGATAGACCAACTTCTCTAATCCGCAGTCTGCGGAGAGTGAGGGATTCGAACCCTCGGCACGGGTTACCCCGTGCGTCAGTTTAGCAAACTGGTGGTTTAAGCCAACTCACCCAACTCTCCTTTTATTAATTTTTTTGCTCTTTTTAATTCTTTTTTTGTAAGATTATCATGTCCACTTTTTTTAAGAAAATCTTTGGTAAGGAATTGCCAATCATATTTTTTGTCTCGAATATCAATATTATTTTCGTAAAGATATGCAAGAAAGTCAGTTAAAATACTTTGTATGCCCATGATTATTTAATATTTTTAATCTTCGAACTCAGCAAATATTTCGTGGTTTGGTTCAATGAATGCTTCTGAGCACTCACTTAAATACCATCGATATAATTTTTTCTTGGCAAATCCTTTTACTGCACTTCTGCAATCAGACCAATCACTGCCATGCATTGCATTCAGAATTGTTGTTTCCAATTGTTTTGCAGTTGCTTCTGCTGCTATTTCATTGAACATTCCCATTATTCTTCGACTTTAATGCTGTCAATATATGATTTTACAGTAGTGTTGTTGATTTTCAATACTTTTTCTTTTAATATTTTAAACATTTCATCAAGAGTCAGATCGCAATATTCATCTTTCCAGTCTGCAATGAAATACAGTTTCTTACTGTTCTTTATCACACCAAAAAGTATTGGGTCTTTCTTCTTTTCCTTTTCTTTCTTGGTAAGTTTCTCGCCATTATCTTTTGGGTCATAATGCAGTATTACATAGTTATCAAAGATTTTTCTTTCATCAACATCTTTTTTAATCTCATATACTGCTTCTGGGATTATTCTACCAAAGTTCTTTATCCAAGTCAGTTTGAGATTTTTATCAGCACCAACTTTTTCATAAAGAGTGCAAACTTGTTTTTCGGTGACGTATTTTTTCAGTCCCATTGCAACCAGATGTGCTTCGCCCCTTGCTGCATCAATACAGTCTTTAAGTCTTTCCAGCAATGCTGTCTGACCCATTGTTTTTGCTTGAAGAAGTGCCTGTTCATAATGCTCGGCAATTTCTCCAATTGGTGAGAGTTCTTCATAGTTCTTTGTGAGACTTGTAAAGAATTCTACAATGGTGATTTTTTTTGTCGGTGCTTTTTCAGTTTTTGTTGATCGTCCTGAAAGTAACCAGTTTGCAAATCTTGTTTTTAAACTAATTCTTTCACGGCTATTATCAACTTCACCGTTATTTCCGCCAACAGCAACCCATGCCTGTGGGACAGTACCTGCATCAACAGTAATGGTATTTGAATATACCATACCAGCAATAACATTGCCCTGATTGTCTTTTTGATATTTTGGTAAATCTCTGTCAATTTCGAAATAATCGAAAATTGCTAATTCTTTGAGTCCTACTCGTTTTGCTCTTTCTGAAATCATATTACAATTTTTTTAATAGTTTATCATACCAAATTTTCCAAAATTTATTTGTTTGTGTTAATTCAGTTTTATATTTTAAAATTACATTTGTGGAAATTTTAAAAGCCAATACTGCTTCCTGATTGTAATGTATTAGTGTGAAATCAATAATTTCTTTTATTTGATTTTCATTACAAATAATTCTGCAAGGAATCATTTTATCAATGTAAATTTTTCCATTTGGACTGACCCATTCACCTTTTGCAGTTTTCATGATAGTGACACCACCAGTGATTTCTTTCACAAAAGCATCCCATTTCTTATGATGTTCATATGAAAATTCTTGGTCTCTGTTATTAGAGGCAGGTACTAATATTTCCCACATTTCAAAATTCATTTTACTTGATCTTTATAGTTGTAAACGAAATCAAAGTCTGGCAAAGGTACATTATTTTTTAGAAAATACAAATATACTGCTTTATAAATGCAAATATCTGAAACCCAAGAAAGGTTTAATGGCTCTTCAGGAGTGTTGCATGCGCCATAATAACCAACGCCCAATGCAAATAATACTTGTTTTGCACCATCGACTTCATTACGAATTCTTCTGTGAAGATTTGATTCATAAGTTAATTCGGTATCGCTATAATATGCACAAATATCACCAAATACTTTTGCAATAATTTCTTCGTGATTGGTTTTGGTAATCTTCAATGGTTTTTCAACATACCTTTCAATACTATAATAATTCGGTTTTGATTTTGGATGATAAGTTTCATCGATGCAATCAAAATATTTTTTATTGTAACCAATTGCCCATGCATAATCATGTTGTAATTCAAACATTGCCACATCCCAAAATTTCTTTTTTTCTTCATCGGTTTTACCTTTAATAATCTTACCTTTGCCTTGTGTCCAGTCAAAAAAGTCTTGATGTACAAACCAACCCCAATTAAAACACTTCTGATTATGTGGATTTAACCAAATACGAGTTATCTTACCATTGCCATCAGTATCAAGTTTAGATTCTCTTAAATCATTCATTGATTTGCAAATAGGACTTGCTTTTAATGCTGATTTTACTTTCTCCAAATCGCTTTGGGTCGTCATTTTAAATTTTTCAAATAGTTTCATTTTATTCAAAAATTAATTAAAAAGTTTTTCATGTTGCAAATATACTAAATTAATTTCAATGCTTGGTATAGTTTTTCATTAAATATTTTTGGCATCAGTTTTGGACGTTTCATTTTACGACCTTCTTTACGACCTTCTTCATATCTTTTTATTCGTTCTTTATAGCGTTCGCTTGCCGTATAAATCATTGCAAGATTAAAACATGCTGCAAGTGGTACTTCATATTTATATCTTTTGCCTTTTGGTCTGAATTCAACGTTATCACCCGCTTTTAATGTAACAATCATTTTATTTCCTTTCATATCCATAACTGCGAATGTTTCACGCTTAACATCTTTTTGTAATAATGTTGCCATTGATTAATTATTTTAATTATACATTATTATACGAATAATATTTGATAATAGTTACAATTTATATTTATTTCTTTTAAAATGAATTAATCTACATTTAGTGTTTCGATATTCATCAACTATTAAAGCCATTGGTAATACTCCAAGTATTATGGTAATTCCCATAAATGCAACTGATATGCTAATTAATCTTATTGGTATTTTAAAATAAAAATTATTTGTTTGTAAAGAATCAATATCAACAAATTTTCCGTTTATTAAATATTTTGTGTATTTCATAATAATTGCAAAGATAACTATAATTATTACTACATACTAAAAAATTTCAAAAAATAACATGAGCGTACCCAGAATTTTGTTTTATTTCATCATTTATCTATGCACCAACCACGCTTTACGTCCTGCTCACCGACTAAGCAAATTTGGCTTGCATCCTCTGCGGTATTAACGCATATTCTCCTTACAGCATTGCCGTAGATATTTATGCTCCCGCATTAAGCAGCGATGTTCTGAAGTTCCTCTGCAGGTTCAATGCAACTAATGGCAATGGCACGCAGCGATGAATCCTCTTTGTTATTTTTTGTGTGGCGGGTAGGTCTATTGTATTGCCACAAGTTCGTTAACTGATTTTTCGATTTGTGCAACATGAATATCAATTACACGAAATTTATTATCTTCATCAGTGAATTTTATTTGAGCATTTTTTGTAAACTTATCTTCATCCTGCGTGAAATTCGAAACTTCTGTTTTAAATGACAGATGTTTATCCAAATATTCCTGCAATGTGGTTTGTGAAATCCAAGCAAAATCACATTTACAAAAATTTTCAATCACTAATTTAATTAGTTTTCCTTTAAAGAATTTTTTTGTTTTCATAATTTAAATTATTTATACTGCAAATATTGCATTAAATTTTCTAATATGCAAATGATTTTCTTTTTTCCCTTCTTTTAGTCCTGCCGTTACTCTTATTCAATGCACCAAATGTCGGGGTTAATGAATGATGATTAGGACACAGTAACTCCAAATTATTTAAATTATGATTTTCAGAATTACCATCTTTATGCTCTAACTGAATTGGCACTAAACCCGTAACCATATTAACTTCATGCCATCCACATTTCATACACTTATTACCGTGCTTATGTATGAGGTACTTTTTATACATTGTAGCGGGAAATGACACATCCCCATTTTCAATTTTCTTGAAATTTTCTTGTTGAAAATATTCGCCACTACATTTGGGTGAGCAAAATTTTGTTTGATGTGAATTTAATGGCTGACCGCAATGTAAACAATTTTTCAGTTTGTTTATGTTGGCTCGTTTGGGGTATTTTCTATTGTTATATTCTGCACCACATGACTGTGAACAAAATCTTCTGTTTTTACTTATTAACGATGTGAACACATTACCGCAGTTAAGACACGCTTTGATTTCTTTGGTCTCGACATAATTTTGATGGTATCCAAGTTTATTTAATTTTATCTGAACACACCTAAAATTTCTATTTAATGCTTCTGCAATTTCTTGAAACCTTTTTCCTTCCGTATGAAGTACAATTGCTTTTTCGACATCTTCTTTTAACCATTTCATAATATTTACTTTAACATAAATACTGTGAAATGCGAAAAAAGATTTTCGAACTTAATTGGAGCAGGTGAAGGGAATCGAACCCTCGTCCTCGGCTCGGCAAGCCAACGCACTACCACTATGCTACACCTGCATGTTGCAGAGTTTCCTCTGCAATTTTAATCCTTTAAGGCATAAGCCTAAAAGTACTCAACTTATTTTTAAGTTTCTCGTTAGCCATCCAATACGTGTACTCATATGCCTTTTCTTCGGCAAAGAATCGTGTTTCGGCACTAACGTAAAACTTTTGGATTTCACCACCCGTAAGCGTGATTTCCACCAACCAGTACTTCATACCCACTTCATTTGCTGTTGGTACTTTTGGTACGAGTTGTTTTTTGCTACTTGTCTGTCTAAATAACATTTCAATCGCATTTATCAAAGTAGCTTGATAATTACGATGTGTTGAGATACTTCATATTTTTACTTTTTTTATCCAACTTCAGTTAATGGTTCATCAATACCTAATTCGTCAACATAAATAATATTGGTTTTGAAATTAATATTGATAAAGTCAATATTTTTTTCGTCATCATGTGGCACTACAAATTTAAAATTATTTCGTGCTCCCCAAGATGCAAGAAATTCAAATAATTCATCAACTTCTTTTTCTTCATCCATTTTATTTTTATTAGTACCCCCAGAGGGACTCGAACCCCCACTCTTTTCGTTCGTAGCGAAATGCATTATCCAATTATGCTATGAGAGCATTTGTTTTTTAGTTTTTGATATAATTTTTCTTTAGGTATTACTTGTTCTTTTAATATTTTTCTTGCTCTACGCATTTGTTCAGCAACAGTAATTCCTGTTATAATTTTTTTCTTTTTCATTTTGTACCTCTGAAGGGACTCGAACCCCCATAAGACCTTGTTTCGAAGACAAGCGCATTATCCGTTATGCTACAAAGGCATTATAAACACAAAAATAAAACAATTATGAGAATTACTGTCATAACTTTTATTTCTAATGTTAATTTCTTTTGATATTCTTCAATATTTGGTGTCATATTAATTTATTCTTCGTACTCCCAGCAGGACTCGAACCTGCATTTAAGGTTTAGGAAACCGTTGCCCTATCCCTTGGACTATGGGAGCATTGTTATTTTATAATTTTTATCTATCGCTATTTCCGCATTCTTTAAAAATTCTGGACATGGAGTACTATAACCTTCTAATCTGAATTTCATATTAACCATTGCTTCCACAATTTGTTCTTCGGTTAATTCATTTTCGCTGTCGATATTAATCGTAAGTTTTACTCTATTCATTGTTATATTTTTTATCGTAACCAATACTCATTTTTACTTTCTTCAGGCAGTCAGGTGTTTTTTCATAATAACCTTGTAATTTTGCTTGAATATCATTCATTGCAATTTGAATTTCTTCATCACTCAATGGAAAGTCTCTTTCAATTGTTATTGTGATTTTTGTTTTTGGCATAAATCAATAATTTTATATTTGATATTAATTAAATCACCGTCATTAGTTAAATACTTGTCCATGTCGTCTCTGCGTCCTTCTCCGTAAACAATTATTATTGTATTTCCTGCTTCATCAAGAAAGGCATAACCTTCCATTGAAAATTCTTTTTTATTTTCTACATACACCATCGGGTATTGCATCTTTACAATCGTGTGTTTCATAAGGCGCATAAATTACTTCATTACAACAAATCACAAAATCTTTATGATCTGGTACTGCAATTACTTGGTTACATTTGGGACAAATTACAGTTCTCATTTTTTATTTTTTTAGTACCCCCACGTGGAATCGAACCACGATTTGTTGTTTAGAAGACATCCGTTCTATCCGTTGAACTATGAGGGCATTTTTTTCTTTTCAAATTGTTCAATAATGTTCTCAATTATTGGTTTACTTTTGTCTGGTCTCATAAAACTGTACCATACAAACATTGAGCAAAGAAACACAATAATTGTGACAATTGCAACTTTTACAAAATAAGGTGTAAGATCAACAAAACTTTTCATTCTGAGTTGAAGTTTCTTTAAAAACTTTTCTTCATGATTTGGTGATGGATGATTAAGCTCACCATAACCTGCTTTTTTATTGTTTTTCAAAAATTCTTCAATTTCTTTTTCACTAAAATGATAGTTTCTCATAATTATTTGTATTTGAGCCTTCTGTCAGATTCGAACTGACGTGTTTCTTGTGGAAAGCGGGGTTACAAATCCCGTCTAATCGACCAACTATAGGAAGAAGGCATTTATTTTGAGCCAAAAAGAAGATTCGAAAATAATTTTTCGAAAATTTTTAAGTATTTATTATAAAATTATAATATGATTTCATTATACGACCAAGAAGAATTCGATACGTCAAACATAACCAATAAATTTCCATGTGAATGTGAAATATGTTCAAGTATTTTTTATAAGTCCAAACGAGATATTTTAAAAGTCTTAAATGGGCAACGCACTGGAAAATACTGCTCTAAGACATGTAAAAGTATTGGTAGAACAACAAAGAAAGAAGTTGTGTGTATTAATTGTGGTACACTATTTTATAAAATACCATCCCAAATACATAAAAATAATTTCTGTTCAAATTCGTGTGCTGCAACATATAATAATAAACATAAAACAAATGGTAATCGCAGGTCGAAACTTGAAAGATTTCTTGAAGACCAACTGAAGTTATTATATCCCGAATTGAAAATATTATTCAATCATAAAGATGCCATTAATTCTGAATTGGATATTTATATACCTTCATTGAAACTCGCATTTGAATTAAATGGTGTATTTCATTATGAACCTATTTATGGTCAAGATAAACTTAATCAAATTCAAAATAATGATAATCGTAAATTTCAAGCATGTATTGAAAAAGATATCAATTTATGTATTATTGACACATCAAAACAAAAATATTTTAAAATTGAAACGTCACAAAAATATCTTGATATTATAATAAATATTATCAAAGAACGCTCATCAACCATTTAGTCATCATTTCTGATGTGCAACAACCACTACGTGCAAGTAAGTTGATATTGATTGCCAGCCAGAAGCAAGACTCGAACTTGCAACATTCTCATTACGAATGAGCTACTCTACCAATTAAAGTTATTCTGGCATAATTATGTGTCCATTTTACTTCTTTCTTCCCCTACGAATAAATACTTTTTCATTCTTTTTATTTAAAAGTTGTACAATTCTAAGCCAAAAAAAATGCTTTTCTGTTAATTTTGAATATTCAAACATTTTTATTTCAATTTGCGCTCCGAGCAGGGATTGAACCTGCGACCCTTTGTTTAACAGACAAACGCTCTACCACTGAGCTACCGAAGCATTATTTACCCATCATTTTGATCACTTCTTTATAACCTTTTTTGCTATTCATTTTTCTGCGGTATTCTTCTTTGTTACTGAATCCAAGTGTTTGTGCGCATTCATCATCAAGGCAATCATAAAGACATTCACAAATTTTCCAAGTAATATTTGTTTTAATTACTCTTGGTTCAACATGTACGTGATCTAATTTCAAATTAATTTCTTTCATTTTGTAGTGACGGTGGGACTTGAACCCACACATCTTTTGCTTATAAGACAACTGCCGTCACCATTTAGCTACGTCACTATATTGCTATCTTATAAACTAAACACAAAGATAGCGATTCTTTTTTGATTAACAAGGATTTTTGTGCGGGTAGAGGTAATCGAAACCTCATTTTCAGTTTGGAAGACTGACACACTAACCGTTGTGCTATACCCGCATGGGCGAACTCACTTGTTGTGCATTAAGTGAGTTCTACTGAAAGCGACCCTGATGCGCATAACCTAACCTGCACAGGCATCGGTCAGAGGCGTGGGAAGCATTGTTGAGCAGAAGACGGGATTCGAACCCGCTACATTCAGCTTGGAAGGCTGACACTCGACCACATGAGCTTCTTCTGCGTGCCACGACTTTTTGCTGAACCTCTTGGATTCACCTGCAACAGAGGCAGGAGGCATTCTTGCTTCGTGCAACCTTGGATTGGGGACGTGGATAGTCCCTCAAGATCGGAGAGAGTGGTATCGACAGGATTTGAACCTGTGACACGTGGATTTTCAGTCCACTGCTCTACCAACTGAGCTACGACACCAAATTGTGGAACGAATGGGAGTCGAACCCACGACCACTTCCTCTTCAGGGAAGCACTCTGCCACTGAGTTACCGTTCCAAATTAAGTTCTGGTGTGAGCCTTATACTCACGTTTCCCGATAGTATTGCAACTTTCTTAAATGTCTCTCTGAATCAGTTTGCGTTTTCTGTGATGCCAGTCACAAACACAAAACCTTCACTTCAACGAACATTAGGGCAGCCTCTTATGCAAGCCAGAACTTTTATACCGCAATAGTGTCATGACCACCATATTGATACATAGGTCAAGTGATGTAATCCAGTGCACCTGACTTTGCGGAGAATGAGGGATTCGAACCCCCGGGGCAGCTTTCACCGCCCACAGTTTAGCAAACTGGCACAATAACCACTCTGTCAATTCTCCAAGTCTACTCTTTTACCATTATAATTATAAATGCTAAACGGTTGTGAGTAGTTAACACCAAAAGCACTGCGGATGATTGAGGACCCGACCCCCGTCCGATTGTTTAGATCGAAACCATGTATTCAAAGCATGTCGCCACTCCAATGTAACTGCTTAACCATCCAAATATTACAAACTTTTTATTATACTCGATAATAGTGGTCAGTGCATCTCGACTTAGTACTATCTCAACTAAGTACCGCTAACTACTTTCCCATTTGTAATTTGCGGAGAGTGTAGGATTCGAACCCACGGGGCACTTGCGTGCCCAGCAGTTTTCAAGACTGCCACCATCAACCACTCGGACAACTCTCCATACAAAACGACTCTTACCTGTGAGACTTGAACTCACCTTCACCCATTCACAGAGCAGCATTGCCAGCTATGCTAACAATAAGTAATCGTTTTATGTTGCAACATAAGATCGCACGTCTGCGATTTGTGGGCATAGAAGGTCTTGAACCTTCATCGTATCCTTATCAGAGACACATCCTAACCAGTTAGACGATACGCCCATTTTAAATTTTTATGTTGGGAAGGTGGGAATTGAACCCACATGTGACCAATTATCCTTTCAACTGCTTATCAGACAGAGGGAATACGTCCCAATATTGCGTTTCGGGTAGGAGTCGAACCTACATCTTGCAGTTTAACAGACTGTCGTTTTACCATTATTGCACTACCGAAACAGATTTTTTGCACAAAGTACCGAATTTCAGTCCTTTATGCAAAAATAATTTTCGAGAAGGGTGTGGGATTCGAACCCACGTGAGTTTCCTAACGGTTTTGCAGACCGTCCCTTTCAACCACTCAGGCAACCCTTCAGAAATTCCAACATGTCAAAGATCGTCTTACAGTTTGCATAACCTGCAAAGGTTATGTTTTGTGTTTATAACCTGTAAGAGTTATATTTTTGAGCCGAGAATCGGATTCGAACCGATGTTGCCTGAATACCACACAGACGTTCTACCCCTGAACTATCCCGACATATGTAAAGAACAAAAAAACCCGAATCTTGCGATACGGGTTCTTCTTATATTAGTTTTAAAAATTACAAATCAATGTCTTTAAAACCAGAACCCGTATCTGCATTATTTCTGCCTGTAAAAATTGAACAGAATATACCATTTCCATTGCGACTTGAGGTCGATGTAGAATCTTCTGATATTTTCCTGTACGTTTTCATTTGTTTTAAAATTATAAGTTCATTTTCATTTAAATACTCTGCAAAGGTAAATAAAGTTTTGATTTCTGCAAATTATTTTATTATTTTTTTACACAATTATTGAAAATAATTCATAACTTCTTCATTTATAATTGAATGTAAAATAGAATAATTTTCCTTAAGTTCACCAGTTAATATTTTTTTTGTATTTTTAATTATATCATTAACTGTGTTTTCGCCATATTGATCTTTAAGCATTTGTAAATTTTTAATTTTTATTGTTGGTTTCCCTTTATTATTAATAAAAGCATACCCACCGCTTGGTAAACTTCCAAATAATACATTGGTTTGATTATTTGTTAAAGAGTCATAAATATCCGTGAAATTAGTACCGTTTATAGTATTAAAATATGCTGCTTTTATATTACTATTCATATTTTTTATACTATTAGGGTCAACACCACTAACATCTGGTTTACCTTCTCTATTTATAAAAACATTTTTATTGTCTTTATCTCTTGCAACAGCAATATTTTCGCCATATTGACCAAAAGTACCAATTGATTTAAAATTTTTCTTAAATTTTTGATTATAATATACAACACGAAGTGAATCAGTAAGTTCATCTACATTAACACCAATAGTGCTTTTTTTACCTTTCCTATTAATAAACATTCTGTTGTCATTATCATCAGAAGCCACTGCAATATCTTTGCCATATACTCCAAACGGACTAATTTCAGCATAATGTGTGCCAAATTTTTGATTATAATATGCTGCATGTACAGGTGGTTCGTCAAGATATTTTTCTTCTATACCAGAAGTATCTGGCATTCCTTCTCTGTTAATAAAAACTTTTCCTATTTCATTATTATATGCTAATGCGACATCATTACCGTATGTACCAAAATCATAAACACCATTATAATCTGTACCATATTTTTGATTAAAATATACTGCTCTTGTTGTTCTATCTCCGATTTTATCTAAATCAACTGTTGATACATCTGGTTTACCTTCTCTATTAATAAATTCATGAGTATTAGTGTCACGATTACCTGCAAGTGCAATATCGCCACCAAATTCACCAAATTTTGTAACATGCGTGTAATTAGTACCTAATAATTTATTTATAAATTGTGCACGAACATGACTATCGTCAATTCTGTTAATATCAACATTACCCATGCTTGGTTTACCTTCTCTATTAATAAATTCGATTGTACCATCATCACGAACAGCAGGAGCTACATCATCACCAATTTTATCAAATATACCAACCGATTTAAAATCAGTACCATATTTTTGATTTATATATAATGCACGAGTGTTAGTATCATCAATTGCATCAAAATCTACATGTTCAAGATCAGGTTGTCCTAAAGCATTTACAAATTTTAAAGTACCATCTATATATCTTCCTAATGCTATTCCTGTACCAAATTTATCAAATATACCAATAAAACTGAAGATTTTTTTATGTAATCTCTGATTAAGATATATTGCACGTAAATCACCGTCATCAATATTATTTATATTAACCTTGGCAATACTTGGTTTACCTTCAATATTAATAAAGACTTTATCACCATTATTTTTTGTTGCAACTGCAATACCTTGACCATATTTATTATATGTACCAATTGAATAATAATATTTTTTTCCTAATTTTTGGTTTATAATTATTGCACGTGTATTGCTATCACTAACTTTGGTAACATCTACATTTATTATATCAGGATTACCCATTTTATCAATAAAGTATGATTGACCACCAGAAAGTGGATGTGCGAGTGCAATTTCTCCGCCATAATCACTAAAACTATTAATTTGATCAAATATTTCTTTGCCAAGTAATTGATTAAAATATACTGCACGTGTTTTACCGTCACCAATTTTAAGAATATCAACACCTGTAATATCTGGTTTGCCTTCTTTATTAATAAATGCATAACTTCCGTTATCATGAACTGCAAATGCAACATCTCCACCATATTTTCCAAATGGGCGCACTTCATCATATTTTGTATTCAATAAAGAATTAATATATGCAGTACGTTTTTGTTTTAAAGTATCATCATATGTATCCTCATGTGGGTCATTAGAAAGTATTTTTGTTGTATCAAGACCTCTTACAGTTTTATTTCCATCCCTGTCAACATAATATGGTGTATAACTATTTGCAATAACAATAAATGGTAAACGATTTTTTATTGCTAATTGATAATTATTATCGGCAATATAAACTTCTTTAGCATTTAATTTACCTTTCAAATATTTTTCATATTTGTTTTTATATTCTGATGGGTCAACTGTTGGCGCATTTGGATTATCAATATTTAATGGAGCATCATATTTTTGATATATTGGTACTATTTTCAAATTACCAATACTTTTTCTTAAATTACTAAGTAAAACCCCTTGACATGGTTCACCAGAATGTATGGTTGATGTGCATGCATCATCAATAAATCCTTCAAGACCAATATCGTCTGCAATTATAGTAATTGTTGAAGGATATTCTTTATAATGACTTGAACTTCTGTCAGAATTGTATGTTGTGTTGTTTGCTCTTAATTCAAATGCAATTTCATATAAAAATAACCAAAATTTTTGAAATTCATTTTTATATTGATAATCGCTTCCTCCTCTTGGTGTAAAACCTTCGGTAGTAAAATATAAATCACACAATGTTTTGATTGCAGGTTTTTTTTCGCCATATAATTCTTTAATTTTTTTTACATATCTATGAATTTTTTCAACATTAATATTTAATGAAGATAAGAAATTTTCAGTATTTGTTATTGTAAAAAGAAAAGCAAATTTACTTTCAGGAGTATATGGAAATGCTTTCATAAAACTCTGCATGTCAATACTTTGTGCAATTTTTTCTTGATAATTTTTCAAAGGATACATATAAAAACCTGTCGGAGTATTATATTTATTACTACGATTAATAAATGTGGTGTTTGCTGTTTGTCTGAATGAAACATATGTGTGTTCATAACCATATCTTCTTATATATTCTGATACTGCCTTAAAACTATCTTCAAAATAATGTTCAATTGCTCTTTTTTCGGTAAGAACATCTTCGCTTACTGCTTGTTTTGGAGAAAATACCCTTTTAAGTGCATCACGTCTGATCTTTTTATAGTATTCTCTATTGCCAACGAAAACTTTTGTGGCTTCACCGACATCACCATATTTAAATGTTAAACTACCGTCAGGATTACGAGTATATTCAACATTTCCAAATACATTCTTTGTTATTAATTTACCAATTACAAATCCTTCAAGTCTATTTGGCATTCTGAAGCCATATCTTTTAACTAAAATGTTTGCAAGTTCTTTTGTAAGCATGCCCCATATTGGGTAATTGGTACTATTGAGTTCTTGTAAGCTCCTTAATATGGATTTTGGGTTACCAGCAACACCAGTTAGCTTATAAAACCCACTTTTTTGTGGTCTGACTGTAACAAATCCTAATGGGTCGCCAAAAAATATCCATTCTCCCGCCCTGCTATAAAATTTTCTTTCATCCCATGAAACACCAGTTGCCTTTACATATGATTGTGTGAAAACATTAAATATTTGACGTTTCTCTTCTGGCGTGAAATCATTAAAGCGTTTACTTTCGGATAATAAACTCATATGAGTATATATTTTTTATAAATAGTTTTCATAACAAAAAAACCCATCTGAATTGATGGGTTTTAATATTAAGTTGCAAAAATAGTTAGATTTTTTCTTCTTTTTCACTTAAATCGAAAGTAAATTCTAAATCCTGACCGTCAAGTTTAAGACTTAGTTTATTTTCATCAAATGTTTTAAATTCAGTAAACCATTTCTTAGAAAGAATAAGCGAGAATTTGATCTGTGCGATCTCCTGTAATGCTTTTCTTCTCTTTTTGTTCAGAATGTCAGACTTGGTGATAAGATATGTTTTCAACACACCCTTCTGCTGTTCTTCATTTAATGATTGATACATTTCAGATTCAAGTTGTGCTTGATATTTTTTAACTGCATCAGACATAATAGCTTCACTTGGTTTTAATGAAGTACCGCTTTTAAGTTTAGCGATAACATCTTCAACCTTTGGTAATGAAGAGAAACCTTTAATTTTAGTTTCAAGATTGACTGACAAGTAAAAGTCAGTTGATTCTTCAGCATCTGTCAATGGTGTAAAACCATTGTAGTCAGTAATTCCGATTGTTTTAAGCCAATCTGCAGCTTCCTGACCAAGCAGTTCAACAAAAGACTTACTTTCTTTTGGAAACAATGATTTTCTGAAATAATCGTAAACCTTTTTGTCTGCCTGAAGTTTCTGAAGTTCCCACTCTTGAATTGCAAGACCTTTAGCTGAAATACTTTTTACCATACCCCTGTTAATAAGTGGCAAACTGGTAAGATCAATAACAACCACTTTGTTAACCACATCTATGGTGTGACTAACATTATATTTCACCAATAATTGATCTAATTCTGGCGAAAAACTTACTGGAAGTTTTTTAATATTTACGATACCGTCTTTGATAAGAGTGTATGTTTTGTACCTGAAAGAAGCAACTTTTTCAATACTGAATTTGTTTTTAGGTGTAATTGCTTCACCTTCAATGTAAATACGAATAGAAAGGTTTGCACGTTTTTCATTCCATACTAAGTCAGTAAGCGGATAACCCCTGTTTGGGTCAGAATCTACAAAACTAATTTCAACATTCTTTTGTTTAAGTTCTTCGGTGATCTTACTAATTTCTTCAACATTCTTAGCTTCAGATAATCTTTTTTTATCAGCTTCTGATAAATTTTCACCCCTTGCAACACGTTTTCTGCCAATAAGATTATAATTGAAATCTGAATGTCCTTTATAGAATAAACAACCTTCCAGATTACCCAAGTCTTCAATAAGATTCATTAAGCAATATGCATCATCGGGAACTTTTTGAATTGCTGCTCTTCCACCGTCAGGAAATCTTTTTGATACATCAGCAACACATTCTTTGATAGCTGCTTTAAATGCATTGAGTTTCTGCTTTCCAAATGCATTAGCTAACATCCTATAATAATGATTATCGCCAAGTGCATAAAAGACTTTTTCCGCATCGTCATTCATGAGTTTATCTGAAAGAACATATATTGCTGCGTAAAGTGCACCATCAATGATTGTTCCACCACCAACTCCATTGGGACTGAAGAAATAAACTTCTTTAACATCACTACCAACCATGATCTTACCATCCTGAATGTTGTAAAGCAATACACTACCGTCTTTACCAACACTGAATGCGAAATCATAAAGGTATTTGTCGGTAATATTAACAACGACTTTTTTACCACCATAAACGCTTGAAGAAATTTTAGCATCAAACATTGGTTCGAAATCATCGAAACCATCACAACTGATTTTTTCTCCACCAAGAACACTTGCCATTTGGGTTAATGCACGTGAATCGGCATAATAACCGTATTCAACAAATGTTGAAGAAGCAATCTCAGTTTCAAGTCCTTTGAGCGTTTTAATTACATCATTCCAAGAACAATCATTGTTGCAACCATCAGTAAGAAATATCATTGAGAACACACTGTCAGGTCTGTTCTTTCTGATTCTACCAATAACTTCTTTAACGAGTTCAAGTGGTTTTAAGAATGCAGTTAAGCCAACTGGACGAAGCCATTTGTCAATTGCATCATGTAGGTCGGATAAAGTTTTAAGTGATTTTACTTCAACTTCTTCTTTGAGGATTCCAGCATCCCTGCTGCCTGAGAACCACACAATAGTAATAGTATCACCTTCCTTCATAATATTGGAGAGTTTATTTTTCAATTGTGTTCTAATTTTTGGGAGTTCCCATGACATTGAGCCAGATACGTCTACCACGAAAATGTGGTTTGTTTTTTTTGCAACTTCTACAGTTACGGTACTATTAGCTTCTTGAGAAATGAGATAATAGTTTTCATCGAATTTTACATTTTTTTTCATACAATTTAATTTATATTACAGTTATTTTTTTACAATTTGGTTATGCTTCTTTAACCATTCTTCAATGTAAGAATGATCATTGCTGACAAATCCATCAAAACAATCGACTTGAAAATCTCTGACCAGAGCAGCCAAATCATGAATGGTTAGAAAGTATCCGTCAACATACCCATAGTTTTGATATTCACTATGTGCAGGTGAATCTTTTCTAACAAGTTTACTTTCCAGTATGATCATAGAAATGATATTAAGAAGCAAATATATTACAATATTTTATAATTTCAAAGAACTTTCGTATAAATACTCACAAATTAAATATTAATCACAGTATTACGCATTTTTTCCCAATCAATTTTCTTTCTCGCCAAGCATTTTTCTTGTTCTTCTTTTACTTTGCGAAACATTTCAATTACTTCGGGGTCATCAGGGTTTAATATTTTTACTTTAAAATTTTTCCCATGTTTTAATATGTCACTAAGTTTTGTCTTTGGCATAATTATCCACATTTACTATTTCCACAAGCCATGCATGTTAAACAACCTTCTTTGAATTCAAGATGATCACTACCGCATTCAGGACACTTGCCTTTGCCCTTTTCTCCGTCTTTAACATATCTTTTGATCACACGTGCAACACCATTCTTCCAAGTGTTGATATAATCTTCTTTAAAGTTTAATGAATCAATTAATTCATAAAGTTTAACAATTGGCATTCCATGTCTCATAATACCTGAGATCAATTTAGCATAATTCCAAAATTCAGGATTAAATGCATGATTCAATCCAGTATGAATTTGTTTTACTCCATCAATATCAATATATTCAATATCATACCTCTTGATTTTGGTGGGTTTACCTTCTGCATCAAGACCGTCAATAAGATTTTTAACTACTTCACATTCTTTTACATGTGGTGGTAATTTACTTAATCCATTTTCAAGTTTACCAGTAAAGATTTCATATGGTCTGCCGTCTTTCATGCCTACAACAGCAATCCATTTTTCTAAATTATTTTGAAATCTATGAATTTCACCTTTAAGTCTTTTTGGACGTTTCGGTGCATGATTTTCATGAAATTCTGCATCTTTTTTTGAGTCATCCGCAACCAGAACTCCACTACGTGAGCCATCACGATAAACAGTAATGCCTTTACAACCACTTTTCCAGCCAGTTTCATATACTTTTGCAACCATTTCTTCTGTAATATCTTTTGGCAGATTAACGGTTACTGATATACTATGATCTACTTGTTTCTGTATACGACCTTGCATTTCAACTTTTTTTACCCAATCAACGTCTTCAGAAGTTGCTTTATAATATGGAGATTTCTTAACGATTTCATTGCGTTGTTCATCACTCATACTTTTGACAACATTTGCGTCATATCCATTTATTTCAAGCCACATTTCAAATTTATGATGAAATACTGGATACTCTTGCCAAGCAATACCTTCGTCATCCACAAAATCAATTCTTACATCTTTTTCTTGTGGATTAATTTTTCTACGTCTTTTATATACAGGTGAAAAACAAGGTTCAATACCTGAAGTAGTTTGTGTCATTAAACTGGCAGTACCTGTTGGTGCTATGGTCAATAAAGCAATATTTCTACGACCATAAGTAACCATTTCGGCATATAATACTTCATCCTCTTTCAATATTCTTGTAATGAAAGGATTATTTATTTCTCTTTCAGCGTCATATATCGGAAATGCTCCACGTTCTTGTGCCATTATAACACTTGAACGATAAGCATTTAATTTAAGTGTGTTATGAACTTTTTCACTAAAATTGGTGGCTTCATCTGTACCATAACGAAGTCCAATTGCTGCAAGCATGTCACCTTCTGCAGTTACTCCCAATCCAGTTCTACGACCTCTAATTGTTTTATCTTTAATTCTTTCCCAAAGTTTTATTTCATATAGTTTGAGAAATTCATCTTCTGGGTCTGAATATATTTTAACAAGTATTGCATCAATTTTTTCTATTTCAAGATCGACAATATCATCCATATAACGCATAGCAATCTGTACATCTTTCTTGAACAATTCCCAATCAAAATATGCATTTATTGTAAATGGATATTTCACATAACCAAATAAATTAAGTGAAAGTAATCGACAACTATCATCGGGGCATAAAGGTATTTCACCACAAGGATTTGTTGATAAGGTTTTAAATCCTAAGTCTGCATAACAATCGGGCACACTCTCACGCATGATAGCATCCCAGAACAGCACACCGGGTTCGGCTGAACGCCAAGCATTAAATATAATTTTTTTCCAAAGTTTTTGTGCATCAATATCTTTGCTCATTTTTGGTGTACCAATAATTGGATATTGTTGAAAATATGTAGTTCCCTGTATTGCAGAATTCATAAAATCATCATCAATTTTTACTGATACGTTTGCACCAGTAACTTTACCCTGTTCAAATTTCGCATCAATAAATCTTTCTGAATCTGGATGTTTAATTGAAATACTAAGCATTAATGCACCCCTGCGACCATCTTGTGCCACTTCTTTTGTAGTATTTGAATATCTTTCCATGAAAGGCACAACGCCAGTACTGGTAATTGCACTATTCTTTACAGGACTACCAAAAGGTCTAACGAATGACATATCAGTACCTACGCCACCACGTCTTTTTTCTAATTGTGCTATTTCTTGATCGATTTTAATAATCCCGCCATAACTATCACCATTGCCGTCATTACCAACAACAAAACAATTACTAAGAGAAACTACCTGAAGATTATTGCCAATACCTGACATTGGTGAACCTTGTGGTATGATTCGTTCAAAATTTTTTATTGTATTGTAAACTTCTTCTTCGGGGATTGGATTGGGATATTTTGCTTCTATTCTTGCAATTTCTTTTGCAATACGATGATGCATATCGTCTGGGTTGAGTTCGTAATAATTTTTTTCGTCTTTTAAGCAATATTTTTTCATCCAAACATGTGCTGCTAATTCATCGCCTTTAAAATATTGTAATGTTGATTTTTCGACTTCTTGTTTGGGAAAACTTTTAAGATTTTTATCTGTCATAAGAATAATAATTTTTTATAAATTATGGGTTACAAATATATTGATAAGCATTCATAAATACAAGGTTTTATTCAAATATCGTCAATAATATTCAAATAAATTTTAATCAATTCAGGCATACACTTTTAAATAAAAAAGGGTACTAAAAAGTACCCCTCAAAAAAGCGGATTTAATATAAAAACAGAAAATTATTTTACGTCTTTTGAATCAATAACTGCTGTGTTGGAAGAAGTAATAGTATTACCACCGCTATTACCACCGCCAAGAGTGAAATTTCCACTAACACCATTTGTAATAATATTACCTGTTAGGTTTTGTGGTTCATCTTTTTTATCTTCTTCAGGTTCGTTATCATCAATCAAAGATTTTGATTTTTTTTGAAAATCACCACTATTTGCACTCATACCCCTATATGAAGTTGAAACACAATTCAATGTTTGTGACATATGTGAAACACCTTGTAGTGTAGCACTATATGTGATAGTATTACCACCGCTTATGCCGAATCCTGTACCAACTGCGAATGCATCTTGATTTGCTGCAAGATACAAGAAATTCCAGTCCTCTTTTTCACATTCTCTAATAAGAGAAATAATTCTTTTTCTACCTTCTTCTTTTTTATATTCTTCACTTGCATTTTCTAACCCATCAGTTACTATGCAAACCAATACTTTTGAAGGTTTTTCAGCACCAAGACGATTAAGATTTGCTCTCTCAGTGTTAATTGTTTTACCAATTGCATCATACAATGCTGTCATACCTCTTGCAAACCAAACTTTCTCAGTAAGCAACTCAGCTTGTTTAATATCAACATTATTATAAAGTATTTCATATTGATCATCAAATAATACAACTGTAATAGTTGCTTTATCTGGAAGTGCTTTTTGTTTTCCAAGGAATTCGTTGAATCCACTAATAGAAGGGGTCATAATACCTGCCATTGAACCACTGCGATCAAGAATACAAATAATGTGTGTTTTCTCGTTGGTAGGAATTATTGTTTCCGTAACAACGGTTGTAACTACGGTTGTAGTTACTTTCTTTTTGTTTTTAGCCATTTTTCATAATACTTAAGCATAAAATTATTTTTGTAAATATAAATACTTTTAATTAAAAATGCAAGAGTTATTTTTATTTAGACTAAATAAAAATTATAAGTGACTGAAATAAAAAATCTTACAAAAAATAAATTTTGTAAGATTAGTGTGGGTAGGGCAGGATTCGAACCTGCATAGCCAAAGGCGGGGGTTTTACAGACCATTGATTTCGCCCACTTACCATCCTACCCAGCATATTATTTCATCATAATGAATGAACCGTCATCATTCTCGATGCCCTTGCGTATCCAACGCATTAAGGTAATCGTCTTGTATTCAGGATATACGTATACATCCTTCCATTCAGAATCCATCAAATTGATTTCAAGTTGATATATGTGATCTGCAGTCATAATTTTATAGCATGCTTTGCCATTACATACGTGGCTTAAAGTTGCTTGTGTTCCGTTTACAATTGTTTTAATTGTTTCCATAATAAAAAATTTGGTGACCCCGATGGGACTCGAACCCATAATCCTCACTTTAAGGGAGTGCAGCTTCACCAATTAAGCTACGGAGTCTATTTGTGGGTACGAAGGGACTCGAACCCCTACGTCCGAAGAACCTGATCTACAGTCAGGCGAGCCAACCAATTGCTCAACGTACCCAATTTGTGTACCCGGTAGGAATCGAACCTACGTCACTTGGTTAAAAGCCAAGGGCATATCCCCTTTGCTACGGGTACAACTTGTGGATATTTCAGTTAATATGGATACAGAAAATACCTAAACTATACCTTAAGTGCGCCCGGTGGGGGTCGAACCCACGACTCACGGATTAAAGGTCCGTTACTCTACCAACTGAGTTACGAGCGCAAAACCCGTTTTTCATGAAACATACTGTTTTTTAAACGTTTTTCACGGGTAATAAACGTTTTTCATGAAATATGCCTTTTTATACCTGTTTTTCATATTCTAAGAGTTTTTATGCAACAATATACGTTTTTATGCAAAACAAAAAACCCGATCTTGCGAATCGGGTTAGTCTTAATTATGAAAAAAAGTACGAAAGTTATATTTTACCTTTGGTCATAGTATTCCCGATTCCTATAAGCTGTTTCTTATAAGATTTTTTACCGTAATAATATGTACCAAATGTTCTCATTGCTTTATTCTTTATTTGTTTCTTAAAAATTCAGATGACAAATGTATTTTATAAATACGACATTTCCAAATAAAATTACATTTATTTTACACATTATTTTCAATTACGATTTCATAATAATTCATTAGTTCTTGTTCAGTGCTGAAATACAGTACGTTATCTGGTGGCGTAAAATTAACCATTTCTCTTCCTCTTATTATAATTCCGTCATAACTACGCTTCATCATTTCTTTTTCAATGGTTGTTTCGGCATTAAAAATTCGTTTGTCTGGATAATTTGCACCCCGTTGTTTTGTAAAATCACCCACAAGTGTATTGCCAAACCAGATTTGCCAATCATTTAAAGTATTAAAAACCATCGGATGTTTGGGTATGGCATTTAGTACATAATATACTTTACCATATTGTTTTGCCATTCCTTTATTGCTTAAAGCTGCAGTATATAATCCTTTACCAAGTACATCACCAAAGGCGGTTAAGAAATTTCCTTCATCATCTTCGCTATTAGGTGTACCGACATTATTACGCACCCCTCTTAGGGTTACGTTTTGTCTTTTCCACTTTAAATAATTAGTGTGATTATATTCTTCGTTCATTATGTCTGAATTATCCAATATAATTATTTTGGGGTCGGTTATTAATACTTCTTTTGAAGATGGTATTCCATGTCCCACATGCTTAAAAATAAATGCTTTATATTGTGAATTATTATAAATAAATTTTTTAACATCCCAATAATCTAATTTAAGGTTTGATAAGTCTTTTATATATTTTTTTTCGATTTTAAATGAATGAATATTCTCACCATTTTTACAGTAATAATCTTTCATTGGTTTGTCGCCAGCAAGAAATGCGTATATGCCTTCACCGTTTTGACCATTTACAACATTAAAATCCCAGACATTATTTACTTCACCTGTTTGGCATCTTTGCAAATGTATATACTGAGAAGTAATATCTTCATCCATATTTTGTTTTTGCCTTAATTGTGCCATATAATCATATCCTTTATGAACTAATTTTAATGCATTTGCTGGAATGTTTTTAAATGTTACCATATGTGGATTATTTGGTAAACCAAAATCAGAAAAATGTTTATCCGCAAACCATTCATTATCTATTTTTCGAGTATTAATTTCCCAAATATCTTCAGGGGTATTGGGCATACCGCCAGTTACATCATTATATGTTGCCGTTGCAAAAATCGCAGGTATTGCTTTTTTTTCTCGACCAACATATCCTAAATAATTATCACCCGTTCTAAGTTCTAATCCATTGCGCAATATGCCTTCTCTGTTATTTATATCAGAACTATGATAAATAAATTCATTTGGTTTTATTGGTCTATCTGCAACTTTTTCTTTACCCCAATCAAATTGTTCAATTTCTTCTTTTATAATGTCAATGATGTTCATTAATCAATATTTCATATAAATACATAAAAAAAAGCGAAGTTACCTTCGCTTTTATATGCTATATTCAAAACCGTCTCGAAACGGCTTACTGTAAACTGGTCGCACTAATTTCCAAATGATTTCATCATATGATCTTTTGTCGTACAATTTAAATAATATTGACTGGTATTCTGTTTTTATCGCTTCCATTGCGAAATCCTTACGAACAGTAATTCCATTTACATAGTAAATTCTAATGAATTCTTTCAATGCTTTTCTTTCGATCTCATTGAATTCTGACTGTATTGCTTTTATTGTTCTTTTTAGCCAGTTGTAAAATTCATCTGGAACTCTGTCATATAATGCATCAAAATCATAATTATTTATCAAATGTTCCCAAACAGTTAAATTAGAAACATTTGTTAATATTGCATGCAATCTGCAGTATTCAGCAAATTTCATTTTTAATCTTAAGCCATCAGAGAATCTAATAACAAAACCTTCACTATTATCTTCACCATTTTTTATTAATTGTTTTAATTCATCAAATGATTTAAGTTGAAATTTCTTCACAACTGTAAAATGCTTTGAATACTTGTTAACCAATTCATCGTTATTTATTTCAGCACCAGTATTTGTATTAATTTTGGTAAGTAACACAAGTTCTCTTCTATTACCATAATTAACAACGATTCGGTTTTCTGGATAAATTGCTTCAAATAGATATGTGTATTCAATATCCAGTTTGCCATAATCTGTAACTGTAATCATTTTTTGTGCTTCAAGTGCTTGTTCAGAAATAAATGACCCTCTGGAAGCTACTATCCATTTCATTCTTGGTTCATAATAAAATATAATAATCAATGAACCATCCATTTTTTCGAATACATCAAAGTCCTTTGACCAGTCAATTTCTGATGGGTCATATTCTTCGTAATTCATGAACTTTTCGAATGGACGAGCTAAGATGTTACCTTCAGCATCAATTACCAATCCACGACAAGATAAGGTATATTCATCCCAGAACTTTTTTGACTGAACTTTTGGAGAATAATTAAGTATCCAAATATCCAATTCTGGATGTTTGTTTGCAATAATGAGGCTATTTTCTACATATGTGCAGAGAACCTTCCAATCAATTTTTTCTAACATTTTCATTTCTTAAATACATAAATAGGTTCATACTTAAACTTCTTTCCTTTATCACGCAAATTTACATTTGAAAGTGCTAATTGAAGCGTGTTTTCATGTGTAAAACCAATACTTTCTGCAGTTATAATAGTTTCCCATTCCAAATTAACATTGTGTTTGCCTTTTACATCAGCAATATTAATCAACATATATCCACCTTGTTTTAATCCATAATAAGAATTTTTAAATGTTGGTCTCAAAAATCCTTCAACCCATGTATCTTTCGTATTAAATTTGATATAGCTCTGTGAAGGTTCTTCACTATATTTTTCAAGATCAAAATATGGCGGTGATGTGAAACACAAATCTAAGCTGTTCTTGTCTGGTCTAAATACTTCACTTCCCATTTTCAAGATCATGTAATCCATGCCTTTGGGACAAAAACAATAAGCCATTTCTGTCAAGCCTTTATGTGTTAACTCTGAAGGTTCAGTCGTAATATAGTTCTGAACCCCACCAGCAATTGCCCCCAGCAATCTTCCACCCCAACCACCTGACATATCCCAAACTACACCGTCTTTAGCAAACGTATTATAAATGCATGCTGCTGCTGTTGGTCTGAAATTCGATACTCCCTGTACGCCCGTAAATATTTTCAACATCTTTCTTATGCCAGAGTCTGATATATATGTACCCATCTGTAAACGTTTTTTGATGACTTTTATGAAAATTTCATCATCCATAAATGCTTCATATGGAGTCATTTTATCATTTGACCTGACATTGAATGAGTGTGGAAAATATGACCACGCAAGTCCAAGACCATGCATCGATTGCTTTATTATATTATTTTCAAATAACGCTTTGAAATCATAATTCATTAACTGCTCAAAATCTTTTTGTCTTATTTCAATATCTGTTGGATAATAAGGAAAACCATTTTCTCTGTAATGTATAAAAATTTTCTGAGCAAAATTTTCTAATTCCATTGGCGACATATTACGCCAGTAATTTTCATTAATTAATAAGCCGTTTTTTTCTTTCATTTTGTTGCATATATTATGCCGTATTCTAATTTTGCATTTGGAAAAATTTCTTTAACTATTTTCAAATATTCCTTTTGAGTTAAATAATGTTGAAATGTGCCTGATTTTGTCACTCCAGAGACCTTTACAGGATTCTTATATGTTGACCTGATAAACACATGACCGCCAATTTTAAGTGCAGATTTCGCCAGCTTTAATACATTTAACTGGATTTCATGTTCCATGATTACATTTAACACATTAAAAATAGTTGCAGTATCAACATCGTTCTTAGCAATTTTATATATAACCCTAATGTTGTGCTTCAAACTTCTATTATACGGGTCAAAAATCAAATTAGTTACATTTTTTTCTAATAATTTTTCAGTCATCAAGTCATATTTTCCCCCACCAATATCCAGATTAATTGTGTTTGCTTGCCAACCGAAATATTTTTCAACTATTTTAAATCCTGCTGGTACTTGTTTTATAGATGTTTTTGCTGAAGTATACTTTTGCTTTGGTGTTCCCAACATATTATAACATTAGAACGCAAACATATAAAAGAATTTTAAGATATCATAGAGTATTTATAGAAAATTAGACGTTTAATGAAAATAAATAATATTATTCGTGAAGAATATGTTAGGTTGCTAAAAGAAGCATATTCAATGGAGCACGAAAACTTTAAATTTCGTCAGGAAATAAAAAATTCTTCATTTTATAATTTCGAATCATTTTCAAACGACTTTGATGTTGATGTTAATGAAAGCGATCTTTTCATTAATTGGCATATTGGTTTTTGGTTAAATGATTTTGGCGTTGAAAATTTCTTTGTTGAAATTGATGGCGTTGATGGTACATATAAGGTTGTGTTACTTAATAAACAGTCTGATGAAGTTGAACAAGAAAACGATAAAAATATTGCTGAATTTCCTTGGAAATTTAAAGTAACAGAAGCTAATTTACGTTTGGGTAAAACGCTTTATGTTGACACGTTAGATTTTGATTTTAAAACTAAAATATGTACAGTAACTTTTTTTGATGAAGAAAATCAATATTAAAAATTTTAATTAAAAACACATAAAAATGATAGAAAAATTAAAAGCACTTTGGAAAAAAATTTGGACATGGATAACAACCGTTGCCATACCTGCAGTTAAAGCATGGTTTATTAAAAATTGGATGATTGTATTAAATTACCTTATAATCTTTATAGCATATTCAATTATCTATGGCAAAGACGGTGTAGTAGGTGCAGAAGTTCTGTTAGGACTTTGGTTGTTTGCATCAGCAGCAATTGGTGGCTGGAAATGGTTTACCAAAAAGAAATAACATGTTGGAAATTTAAACCTGTCGAATTCGACAGGTTTTTTTGTTGCGACTACCAGAATCGAACCGGTATCTGCTCCTTATGAGAGAGACGTTCTAACCATTATACCAAGTCGCAATATTATGTTGAGAATGTAATCTCAACATATGTTCTTTGATACCCACCATAATATTTAACTCTTTTTTTGATGGGTTTTTCCATCCACTGTTTTGGTTGCTTTGAAACAAGTTTCCAGTTAGGATATCTCATTCTTTCACTACCAATACTACCGTACATTTTTGTCCCGCAACCGTTTTCACAACGGTGATAAGCACAATATGAACAGTGAATCTTGCCTTTTTTTTCTAAATAGTGCTTGTATGCACGATTAAATTCTCCACGATTTGTGGATGTTTGTTCAATTGATTTTGCTTTCATTTTCTTGTACTCGCATTAGAGCAAGTTACAAGAAATACATCCAAGGTCTTTTCATAGTTTACAGTTTTAAATAAATACTCATAATTATTCAATTGTCCTCATGGTCGGACTCGAACCGACATGCCTTACGGCACACGCTTTTGAGGCGTGCGTGTCTACCAGTTCCACCACATGAGGGGGTAAATCATTTTTTCTTTATGACCCTGATAATTTTTTTTCTTGCAGGGTCATTTACTCTAAGAGGGTTGCCACAATGACAATCATCTTCTTGCGGTATTGGCTTTTTACCCTTAATCACTTTCGCCATTTAAATCAAGTTTATCACCCAAATATACTTGAGTGGTTGCCATACCATCATTATGATATAGTGTTCCTTCTTTTTGTGCCTGAAAAATTCTGTCAGGGTCTTCTATTCGTGTTAGATTACCCCAAGAATCTTCTTCATAATATCCTTCTTCCAGCCAATTTCTAAACAATATACTCATAACATAAGTGGTTTACCGAAATTATCATTATCATTTGCTTCAAGTTTTCCTGCAGTAATTAGATCACGTTTTATTCTATCAAGAACTAAACAACAAATATTGCCTTTGTCTTCTTTGAAATATTTAAGAAATTCTTTACGATCTTCATCCGAAGCCAATCGAATAATTTCTTTTGCTTCCTGATAGCAATCCTTTCGAATTTCTTTTCTTACTGCTTTAAGACATTCTTCATAAAGAATATCAATAGGTATGCTTGATTTTTTCATGATTTTATTTTTATATAAATAGTAGCGAAGATGGGAGTCGAACCCACACGGACATTACTGCCCATAGGTTTTTAAGACCTACATGTCTACCAGTTCCATCACTACGCCATTGTTATTTCTTTTTTGCTTCCTTAATTGCTTTATTTACAATTGCATCAATTCTTTCCCACGTAATACTTCCTTCACAATCTTTTGCATATTTTTCTGCTTCTTCTTTAGTGTAGCCATTTACTTCTTCAAGTACTACGGTAATAATTTTTTCTGTTGTTGTCATGATTCTTCAAGTATTATTCTGTTATTAAATCCACCACGATCTATTTTTTTCTTGGTTTTTATAGTTTTAATATCATTCAATTTAAATTTATAATATTTTGCTATAGCTTCCAATACTTCTAACATATCTACAAATTCATCTACACTTGGTTTTTCTTTAAATTCAGTAATTTCTTCCTGAAGTTTTTCATAAAGTTTTTCAAGAAATTCTGTGTCGTCTTTTGCTATATGATACTTATAACCTGAACCAGACTTTTTAATTATTTTAAGTATCTTGTCTCTAACCAGTTTATTGTAAGTTGTCATGCGCTTAATAAATGTTTAAAATCGCCACCATTATATAAATCAAAAACAGTTCCCTGTCCGTACATAAGCCTAAAATAATATCCTTTAAAAAACCAAATACTTGTTCCAAACATATTTTCAAGTTGTGGTACACTTATTGGTTCAAGACTTTCTGATACATAATCAATAAGAAATGATAATTTATTGTTTGGGTATGGTTCATAACCTTTATGATAACATTTTTCACGATAATTTTCACCATGTTCAAGAATTAAACGATACATTAGTGCTTCAAAATCATTATTTTCCAGCCACTTTTCAAAACGAGCAAAACGTTTGAGCTTAAACTCTTGTTTTTTCGTTCTTTTTCAAAATAGATTTTAGCATCATCAGAATCAAACCATTTTTTAAGTAATCTTTCTGATTTTTGATATTGATTCTCTTTCATAATTATTTCCATTTTCCAGTTCTACCAATCAGTTTCATTACATAATTATCACAAAACAATAAGCACATTTCCGCTTGTGCGTCAAGGTCTGGTAAATATTTTTCTGCGTATGGAATAAAAACACGAACATATTCAATCAATAGTTCTGTTATTTCTTTTACATCAATCAATGGAAGCACGTCTTCTTCTGTAATTTCTCTTGAATGATCTTTAATGATACTGTTTTGAACCAGTAAATTATCAGGCGTGATTACTGAAACTATTCGTCTTATTACTGGACAAATGAGTGTGTCTACACCAACAGAATCTTTAATTTCTGGTATTGATTTGAAGTCAATTTCTTTAAAAAGTTTTATAACGGTTTCACGAGTATTACCCGTTAATCCTTCTAACATACCAGTTTTTTCCCAATTATAATTTTCCATAATAATTCAAATTAGTGGAGATGGGGGGAGTTGAACCCCCGTCTTGAATGCGAGTAATAAGTTTTCTACAAGTTTATCTGGTTTTTCTAAGCCAGCGAAATATTAGTTGTATTATTCCAGAATAACTACAAAACTGTCTTGAATTTGTTTACCTTCCCTTCAAGTTAGGAACTTTTGTGCAAATTTTTTCGTGTCCCTTGCTTACGCAGCGATTTGAAGTTCTGCACTTCTTACAAAAACGCTTTTACCTCTCGTGAGAGAAGTTGGGATAGACATTATGTCTTCATCTATTGTTTTGAACCTTTTTAAAGTAGTCTGATTCAACTACTACTTGCTTACGTTACCAGTCTGACCATTCAGTCAAAGCCAAGTCATCCCCGATATTTTTAAAGAACCACAAACATTAAAAAATTAATTATTTAATGTTTATTTAAATTTTGACCTTAAGCGTGTGTGCCATCAGTTAATGATATTCCGTGTTTTAAACCACGAATAAAATCTTCAACAGTGTTTTCTTTGTCAATATATTTACCAATAATAATACCAATTTCGTTGCCAATATCAGAAATATCACCAGTATAATCTATATGTGCCAATCGTTCTTCGATTTCAAATTTTGCTACATTAAACCTTTTCATACTGTCAGGTATTAAACCAGTTAATTATTCTTTGATAAATACTTTTAATGTTTTTATTTAAATCAGTCCAAAATTGACCTTTATTGGCTTCAATATATGACTTAAGTTTTGCGTAATTTTCCATAAGTTCATATTTTTCTTTTTCCAATTGTAATATTTTAAGGTTCAATTTAATTTTTTCTTCTGTTAATTTTTTATTTTCTTTTGCCAGTTGCTCAAACATATCATTTGAATTTCTTTGTGGATTGAGAAAAGAAGCTGTTGTAGTGGGTACGTAAGGATTTTTTACTGAACCACAAACCCTTTCATTAATTTTTTTCATTCTTTCTGTTTGTTCACGCTGTATTCTTTCCAGCATCTTTTTCATATCTTCACCTGAATTTGTCATGTTATTTAAAATATTTCTTTGGTAACAATTTTCTTAATTTTTCAATGAACTCAAAGCCACCATATATTGTCATATTGTTTTGTCCTTTATATGCCTTATTAAGTTCTGATTCAAGTCTTACTGGTGGCTTGTTGGCTTCATATTGCCTTATGCCTTCTATTAATCCAATTGGTTTTTCTTCATCTTCAAACACGAGTTTACCTGTTTCATTGTCTGCCCAAACTATACCCTGTTTACCCTCTTGAAACTCTTTTCTGGTTAGTGTTTTTGGTTCGCCTTCTATACCACCACTTATTTTAATTGTCTGATAGTACTTTGGATTAACCTTTCTGTCTTTATATTTTTCTGCAATTGATTTTTTCATTCTGTTTTCATAAATTTTACCACATCTGCTGCGAGCATTTCATTTGGAAATGTACAGTATTTTAATGCTTGAGTTGCCATATCTTTTATGTTTTTAGCTACTGCTTTTCTTTCTTTTTCATCACTGAAAATCAACATAATTGGTTCATTTTCAGCATCAACGATTTTATCACCAATTTTTACTTTCATACGTTTCGTTTTTTAATAATATCCAAATATAATTCAGTATCGAAAACATGGTTTATACATGCCATTAAAGAACCCAACATTTGATTCTTTTCAAATTCAGAATAAATATTCCAAGCAGTATCATGTGCAGAACCTTCAAGGTTTATTCGAGAAACAAAATCTTTAAATTCTATTTTCAAAAACATAAACCTTTTATCTCTGGTATCCAAATGTGTTTGCAATGCCTCAATTAATGCATCTCTATTTTCTTTTCTCATAATTATTTCTTTATTTTTGGTTCTTTTCTGAATGACCATTTATTAAAACCATGTTGTGTAATCTTATATTTATCAGCAACTTCAGTTATTTCTTTTTCACCTTTACCAAGTACTCCACCTATAAACATCGAAACTTCCTGAAATGCTTGAAAACTGTCAAACATCTTGAAAAATTCATAGTTTTTCAACAATGGATTGATAATGAATTTCGAATGATGATTATTATTACGTTTTGTTCTACCGTAATCGCTGTCATACACAAAAGCTGGACTTTTTAAATCCCTAAAAATCTGAAGTGCATTAAATGACTGAACGTAGTTAATGCTATCACTAAGAGTACCATCCCAGCTTTTATCTTCTAAGATTTTCTTCATATATTCATTATCATATGTGAATTCTGTGCTGACTTCATCATTTGAATTTATTACTCTGTAAAGTTTCCAACCAATGTAGAGTTTGCCACAAAATCCAATAATGAAATATGAGTGCTCGTCACAAACATTTCGAAATTCTTTTTTTATTTGATGATAATTCATTTGATGAAAAGGAGTTTTTGTACGATTCATACCCCAATAACCTCTTTTTCTTTCAAATATTACGGGTATGTCATCACCTTCAAATTCTTGAGTTTCACGCTCATAGACCAATGTTTTGTCAACACCCATTGTGCCAACGACACCATCATAATAATCCTTTTTCTTTGCAATGATATACATAATGCCTCAAATTTAATATATTACAATGAGAAAAACAACAATTAAAATATAAATTTTTTCGTCTTCCATTTTTCAGATGTATAGTCTATAAACCAAATAGTAATATTATATTTTTTTGCGATAGTAATTAATCTTTCAGTATATCTTTGATCGTCATTTCCTTTTATTATCAATAAAACACCTGCTTTTTTGTGAAGTTTTTCAGCATAATACAAAGATTGACCGATACTTTCTGCCCATTTAGGTGCAAAATCAACTTCAATTGCAAATGTATCAGTTACAATATCAACACGTGCCCTGTCATCAAGAACAACTTCTGTTCTTCCATAAATTAATTCAGCAAACTTATCCTGATAGTATTTTTCGTGTTGATGTCTCTGTGAAAAAGCTGTCAAGGATACCAGTAATAAAAGTAATGATAATATTTTTTTCATTATTATAATTTTTAATTAAAAATGTTACAAATAAATACTGAAAATTTATGGCTCAATGAGAAATATAAACTTTCTTAACCAATCCACTCGTCTCAATGTAATTAAATCATCGAATTTTTTATATAGTTCATATTTTTTAATTTCTCTATTGGTAAATGGTTTCTTTTTCTTTTGTACATAAAAATTTTTAAAAAGTTTCTTATGAAAATAATTGTAATGTACAATTTTCCACCACCAACATCCTCTGTATTTAATTCGTGTTTTGAAGACTTGCTCCTTTCTTATTAAATTAATACTCTTTATACGAAGAAAAAACCAAAAAGTTACAAAATATTCTAATTTTTTGAAACAATAGTGTACTGCTAACTGATATTGCTCTTGGGTACAGAATTAACTGCCCTCAGTGGTAATTGTGCTTTTAGTTCTTTTGGATAGAACGCCAACCTGCAGTACATACCTGCGATTTTTACTATTGCTTCATTCGAAATTTCTTTAATATTGTGTTATCAAGATCAATTAGAAATGGCTCTGGTATTTCAATCTTATTATCTATAAATTGTTGTAAGATTTCTCTTTTGGTAAATGTACCTTCGGAGATACCTTCAGACCACATCTTTACATGTAAACCCCATGATTTTTTTCCAACAATTACACCCTTCAATATGTTTGGATGTCTGGTTGGCATTGAATTCATGCTTTTGTATTCACCGTTGTCAAAATTTTTGAAACAGACTTTACCATCGTCTTCATTAATGTCCATATTTGTTTTCACTTCAATACCTGAAAAATCAAGTATTTTGTAGCGATAAGACTTTAAGAAAAATGTGAAAATTCTGTTGAATTCATCACTATGTCTTCTACGTCTTTTTTCTTCTCTGGTAAGCATCCTTTTAGGATGCACATTGCTTTTTGCGTTTTCATAATTATCTGATTTTAGCACGTCTGAAAGTAATCGAAACCTTATTCACGGGTTTGGAAGCCGTTGTCTTAGCCATTAGACGACAGACGCATTTTAATTTGCACGCAAGGTAGGATTTGGACCCACGAAAGATTTCTCTGCGGGTTTTGGAGACCCGTGCCTTTAACCACTCGGCAACTTGCGTATTTTTAACAACAGATTGATGGAATCGAACCACCGTTACCAGCCACGCAGGACTTAAGGTGCAACACTTGCCACTATGTTAAATCCGTTGTTTGTGTAGATGAAAGGACTCGAACCTCTAACATTCCAACCCTTGTTACATGGATGACATAACCAATTTCGCCATTACGGAATACACCTACAAGTGCAACCCTTCGTGGGCACGATTGGAGCATCAACCAATTTATCCCTGCGCACGCACGGACATGTTGTTCCCACGAACACAAGATTTGTTACTTGCCTTATTATTATGGATTGTGTGGAGCATGTGGGAGTTGAACCCACGATCTTCTGCTTGCAAAACAGATGCTTTAGCCAACTAAGCGAATGCCCCAAGTAAAGGTCCGCAAATATTTGCGGACCTTTGTTTGTGGAGTCGGTGGGACTCGAACCCACAGTCCTCTGCGTGCAAGGCAGATGCTTTAGCCAATTGAGCCACGACCCCGTGGTGAACGTAGTAGGATTTTAACCTACTTCGGTGATCAACCCGACTTACAGAGAATTACTCTTACGCCCGTGTGTGCCTTTTTAATAACTCAACCAATGTATATTTGCAATCCACAAAGTATTGAAAAGTACTACTTTCCTCTCTACAAGTTATTCGGCACAGGTGGTGTTACTACTGCAAATAAGTAACAGCATTCACCTTTGTACCCCGTCACAGATTCGAACTGTGAAACTCAGCTTTTAAGACTGATACGGTTGCCGATTACGTCAACGGGGCAGTTGTCCTTACTCCTGAACCATGACTTCAGGACTGAGTGTCTGGAACTATTTGCTTCGTTATCCAGAATAAGGTCGGTGCGGATGAAGGGACTCGAACCCTCATTAATATTGGTGTCTGAAGCCAACCCGTATACCAGTTCCAGCACATCCGCTTGGTGTTCCCTACTTGATATTGCTACCAAATTTAATGAATATTACTACTCAAAGAGAACGTTTGTACAGGTGGCGGGAGTCGAACCCGCAAATTTCAGTTTCTAAAACTGCTGCCTCTTGACCATTCGGCTACACCTGCGTTTTGTTGTGTCCATAGTCGGAGTCGAACCGACACGCCTTACGGCACTGGCTTCTTAGACCAGCTTGGCTACCAATTACAACATATGGACGTTTATGCATTCTACACACGATAAATACTCTTTATCGCCTCTACAACCGATAAATGCATTATATCGGTTATTTTACCTATATTTAAGGTCCGCCCCTGTGTGCGGACCTTTGTGCTCCCTGTAGGCTTCGAACCTACGACCTTCTGCTTGTAAAACAGACGCTACTGACCCAACTGAGCTAAAAGAGCATTGGTGCACTTTGAGGGATTCGAACCCCCGTGAACTATTCGCCTCAACCTTGTAAGGGTTGCGCTCTGAACCAGACTGAGCTAAAAGTGCATTTGTTGTATATTATCATCATAACTGGCATTTTTGTTGATAATATACTACATTTTTGTAGTATGGGGCATATTTTCCCCATTTACTTAACATCTGGGGTTTTTATGCCCCATTTTGGTACTCGGTACGGGAATCGAACCCGTATTTTAAGATTGAAGGTCTTACATCCTAACCCTTAGACGAACCGAGCATTTGTACTCGATGGCAGAATCGAACTGCCGTTAACTGATTGAGAGTCAGCTTTCCTTTCCATTAGAAGAATCGAGCAGGTGTAGTTGGCGGGATTTATACCCACATGCTGTCCACATTTTTTAGATTATCAGCAGGGACTTTCTTTTCCCCGTGTAATACCACCTCAACATCGTACTGCGTGTGGGATTCAAACCCACGAAATCTTTCGATGACAGATTGAAGGTCTGTCTACTTTAGTCGCTTGTATAACGCAGCATATTATTTTGTTTTTAAGTTAATGAAAAGTTCATAACCTAAAGTATCAAATATTTTCATTAAAGTATTAATAGTCGCATTTGATTTGTTTAATTCAATTAGTTTTATTGTTCGTAACCCAACCCCAGAAATATCTGCAAGTTGTTGTTGTGTTACTTTTAGAGTTTTACGTCTTCTTTTTATTAAATCACCAACATCTGATTCACTACCGAATTGCATTAATGATTTATTTAACTTTTCATTTAACACTTTTTCCCTATCTTTTATTTGTTGTATCAATTTCTTATTATAGGAATCCAGCGTATTGTTATATGAATCTGTAATTAAAATGTTAAATAAATCGTGTTCTTCATCGGTTAATTTCCCGACCCAATATTTTTCTTTATCGATCAATTGTGTCCAATCAGAAACATTTTCCAAAATAACAACAAGTGGAACATAACTATCCATTTTAAGTTCATTAATCCACTCATTAACCAATGGATTATGAGAATGTGTTAAGTGTGAGTTTGCTCTTTCGATTCCTTTTATTGATTTACCAACATACTTATATTCATCAGTCCTTGGGTCTTTTAAACCATATATAATATTTTCATTCATATTCATAAATACTTTATTAATTTATTTAGTGCAAAATAATGCACTTTATTTGAAACAAATTATTATTTCTTAACAAATAGTCGTTTTTTACTGCCAAAACGGTAAAAGTAAATAAAAAAGTGATATTAACGATACTTTTTACCTCAAATTTTTATTTTTTACTGCTTTGGCAGTAAAAATGTGCCGAGACCGGGGGACTCGAACCCCAGACACCTGAGTGACAGTCAGGTATGTTAGCCATTACACCACAGCCTCGAAAATATCCCCAAACTGTTTTTTGCAACCATGCCCTCTCAGGAACGAACCATCAAGGTTGGAGTCACGATCTCCGCTTCACCAGTAACCTACTTGCTTTCGGTTGAGAATGGCGGTGCTGAAGGGAATCGAACCCTCCTGATATCATGAGTGACAGTCATGCGTCCACACCAAGCAGACCCCAGCACCAAAATTCCAACATGTCAAAGAACCTACAACCACTAAAAACAAAAAACCCGACTAAATTTAGGGTAGTCGGGTTTCTTTTTTATAAGAAAGGAGGTTGTAATATTCAAAGTATTACCCGACTACGCATAGATCATCCTCTTCGGCTGCCCATAATAGGACATCCACCATGAGGACTGCTACCAATATGTCGAATAAATTTTTCATCGTTTTAAATCATAATTTGTTTTAAATATCTTTGCAAAGATAATCAATTTTTCATAAATACAAATCTTTTCGTAAAAAAATTCACAAAATAATGTTATTTAGAATAATTCTATCTTATTTACCAACTTTAGCTATTGCATTAACAGGTATTTTTTTTGCTGCAGGTGCATCGGCTTCTTTTAATTCTTTTTTATCTTCATGTTCTTCTTTTTCTTCTTCAGGACTTTCAACTTCCTCATGTTTTTTGGATTCTTTATCTTCTTTTTTTTCGAAGTTGAATTTTTTCTTGCTGTCTTTTTCATCTTCGTCTTTATCTTCTTCTTTGTTTTCACCTTTTTTCTTATCAAAGTTCCATTCGGTAAGAAGTTGTGCACTTGGTTTAAATGTTGGGTCTATTTTACCCAAGACTTCGAAAAGTCTTTGTTTGTTATCTGTTGTTTTCATAGTTAATTATTTTATTTTTATTATCCGCTATAATTATGTAATATCCAATCTTCTAAAATTCTTTGATTCTCGATATCTAATTCAACATAAAATCTGTTCATTACCCCTTCAGCACCATATTTGGTATAGTATCCATTGAACTTGTTTTTCAAATGTTCCATTATGTTTGGGTTATTTGCCCATGTTTTTTCAATAAAATTGCTTGGAAAATTATATGCAAAATATACATATAAATTAATTGGTGATTTTGATGATGCTTCATTAAGATCAGTTTTTTCAACAACACCACCAAGTGATGAAACCGCAATATTTTCAGGTGCAACTTCTTCATTTATTATTTTAAATGTTTTATCAAGTCTACCAGTAACTTCGAAAAGTCTTTCTTTTGTGGCACGTTTGCTCATAATGTGAAATTTATAATAAATACACAGCAAAGTTAAAAAAACTTTGGTACGGATATTGCTATTTATACTATTGCAATATAATATATGAAACTATGAAAAGATTACTAATAATTATTTGCCTTATACTTTTAACAAGTATTTTATCGGCACAAAAAAAGTCCAATTATGAGAAGTATTGGCAAGCAAGAGAAGATTCAATAAATAATAATCAAACAGTTGTATCTGATAAACCAGAATATGATGACCTTTATTATCAACCAAGTAAAGATGCTAAAAAGATTAAAAAACAAAAAATAAATGATGTTAATGAGGTTGTAGATACTCTTATAAAGTACAATTCTGAAATTAAAATTATATATGAATATAATTATGACCCTTTCTTTTATTCATATAATATAGGAAGATTTTATCATAATGGATTTAATTATTGGATGTATGACAATCCTTATTATTTTTATAACAATTTTTATTTTGGGAATTATTGGATGTATGATAGCTATGATTGGTATTGGGAATTTAGATTTATGAGAAACTGGTACAGTCCTTGGTATTACAATAATTTTTATTTTGGATATAATTACTGGAGTCCTTGGAGATATAGTAATAATCATAATTGGAGTGGTAGATATGGTCGTAGAGAAAGACCATCAACATTATCAAGCACATATAATAACAATATACAAAGAGTTGTACCACAAGAAAAACGTACTACCAGTCCACAAAATAGAGCAATTTATCAAGAAAATAGGAGAACATATACACCTTCTTATGAAAATCCACGTTTAAATACTCGTCCACAATATAATAATAGTAGAATAGGTGTTACAACTAATAGAAGAGTGGAAACAACTACACAAACACGTACTTATTCACAACCAAATACACAAAGAAGTACTCAAACACGTACTTATTCTGTGCCCTCAAGAAGCAATAATAACACTCCATCAAGAAGTTATAATTCAGGTGGTTCAAGTAATTTTAGCAACAGTAGAAGTTCAAATTATTCAAATAACTCGAATAGTTCAAGTGGCTCTGGCTCAAGCGGTGGCAGGAGTTCGGGTAGTAATGGTAGTTCAGGAAGAAGATAATTAAATTCTGAAATATTTATTATAAGTATCGAACAAAGATTTAATATTAGCACTTCCAGCAGGATTCATTGAATGTATAAGAATTGTTGCTGGAAGTTCTTTTTTGTTGTCAATACAATAATTGATAAACCATTTAGCACAATGAAAACCAGTCTTTTCTTTATACTCGCCATATTGTTTATAAGATTCATAGTGTTCATCCGCAAGATCATGATCAAATGAAATCATTTCAGGAATACCCTTTTCTTCAATTGCTTTTACAAATTCATTATAATTACGAACAACAACCCAACCAATTAAATATAATTGATTATTTGTGTGATTAAATGCATCTTCTGGTTCACGAAAATCGTCAAGGAATAGATTATAGCTCATTTTTAATTTCGTTTCTTATTATTTTCTTATCTACATTTCTACGTATTTTGGCGGTGAAGAATTTTCCCCACTTGCGCATGTGTCCTGCCCATTCACCATTTAGAATTGCATTTTGTTTATTACCTACTCTTAATTTGCTCATAACCATAAAAATTTGTTGTCCTACAGGGACTCGAACCCCGACTCTTTGGAATCAAAATCCAACGTGTTAACCAATTACACCATAGGACAATTAAAACTATCTTCAAGTTTCATTAAAAGTTTCTGCATATTTGCTTTATAAAATCCAGCGCAATTAATGCAACCACATTCAATGATTTTATATCCATTTTCAGTTAAAGCTAAATCCATTACAAAAGCATCGTTCAATTGAAATATGTCAACCATTTTCTTACAGTAGTCATAAGCTGCCTGATCAACATTTTCACTAAGCACCAATCTGTTTCCAAGTCTATATTGACTTGCGGTAACAATTTCACCTTTAACAATCCAGAACCTGATCTCTTGTTGAATCTTTTTTACTGAACATATTTGAATTTCAGTGTCAATATTCAATAAGGTACTATGACCGTTAGTAAGAGAATATGCCACAAATTCTCGCCATTCTTGCATGTCAAAGACCTTTCCTGTAAATACTTTCGTATCTTGTGTTGGTCGTGCAAAGAACGTTTCTTTACTGAAAAAATCATCACCAAATTTCTGTATGTGTGAATCATAATTCAAAAGATTTTCTTTATAATAGTCACGATAAACCAAATAATCGTGATTAGCATTCATTTGAGAACCGGGTCGCCAGCCACGTTTCGCTGATATTCTTGCCATTTTCAATGAACCAAAAGGAAAGATATCTTTTCTTCTGGTATGTATTCTGAATGTTTCAATAAAGGGTTTAACTTTGACAATTTCATATGGTAAGGTAAGTTTATCCAATGCCAATATTAAATTGTCATAATTTTCTTCCCTGAATACATTTTCCTGAACTACATAATACATTTTGCAAAGGTAATAATAATTATGAAATATCAAAGAACATTAAAAAAGTTGTCCCTGTAGGATTCGAACCTACAAACCCGTTGGGGGTGTCGGCTTCAAAGACCGATGCAATAACCATTCTGCCAAAGGACAGTTTATACTATTTTATACCCGATCAGGACTATCGTAATTTTAGCGTTTTTGCTAAGACATTAATACCCAGAATTTTATGTAAATTTCATATGAATTCATAGTCCTGATCGGGTATAATTTGTTGTTGCCACAGTAGGAGTCGAACCTACAATCTTCTGATTCAGAGTCAGGTGCGTTAGCCAATTGCGCCATGTGGCAATGTAGGCGATGCTTCAACTATACGCCACCCTGCGATCAGGGCATTAAGAAACCGATTCATATCGTTCGCCAAACGATGCTGGGTGAAGGACGGGGGTCGAACCCGCAAATACCTGATTCACAGTCAGGCGAGTTTACCAATTCCTCTACAATCACCATGTGGTCGGGATAGCCAGACTCGAACTGACGACCTGATGCTCCCAAAGCACCCATTCTACCAACTGAACTATATCCCGTAATTCCGTGATAAACGCTTTTATCACGCTTTTTGGTGCTAAATGGGAATCGAACCCACGAAACCCTGATTCACAGTCAGGTGAAGAATGCCAACATCTACACTTAGCACAGTCGAGTAGGCAGGATTCGAACCTGCGAGTTCTCCACATCCCAAATGTGGCGGGGTGACCAACTCCCCAACTACTCGAAATATTACTAATTTGCCAGTCCCAAGTACAGTCATATATAGTTAATCCTCTAACGTCAGGGTGGTGGGGTTCGAACCCACGCACGACAACACCTTTGTGTCGTGACTGGTTTCCAAGACCAGCAGCTTCAACCAACTCGCTCACACCCTGATAAAAATATTTCAACGAACACCATAAAAAAACCCCACTCAATATGAATGGGGTTTGTCTAACCTAAAAAATTTTCCTGTGAAAAATTTAAGCATAGTTTCCCCATTCCAAACTTTGTGGATGCTGTTGGGGTTGTGGTACTATGTTTATTAAATTTTTCATCGTCTTACAAATAACATTTATTAAAAACTCTTCGCAAAGATATACATTAAAATCATAAATACAAACAAAATCACAATTATTTTCAAAAAAAAGTAAATTTTTTATTTATAGCCTAATTCTCTCATAACTTGTTCAACCATTATTCTTGCCTGTGCTATTGTAAGTGGTGATGATTGTGGATTATATCCCAATGAGCTAAACCAACCTTTAAATGCTAAAGGAAATTGATCAACTGTCCTAACTCTTCTAAGTATGGGTGCAATTACTTTATATGTGTTATCAGTATATGTTACGTCTTGTGATTGTTGCATATTTGTTTGTTGTTCGGGTATAATTTTTTCTTTTTCTTGAATTTTTTTATAAATTTCTGCTTCTTCTTCAAGAGTAAATCCTTTTAAATGATATGAATAATATTTTTCTTCACCAGTTTGAATATATTTATAATCTCTATCTGGGTCTGGTGTAGAATACCATACACCAACATGAAATTGACTTGATGATGGTTCAGTACCACCATTATCTTTTAAAAATTTAACTGCTTTATCAACTACTGTTATACCTTCTTCTATTTCATATTTATTAGGAAGCATTGATTCACCTTCTTGATTTACCCAGCCTTGATCTGAAAAATCACCAGCTTCAGCACTTTCGGGTGTGACAAGTTGATATGTTGTGGCAATTGTTTTATCTTCAATTGGTTTAAATGTTTTATCTAATCTACCAATAACTTCAAACAATCTTTCTTTTGTACTATTATTCTTCATGATATTGAATTTTCTATAAATACTTAATTACCACTTAAAAAAATTGCACCGTTTTTTATGCGGTGCAATTACTATTAATTTTTCAGAAGTCTTAAAATTTTGCATAACCACTATTTGGCAATAAAAATTTAAAGGCATTCCTGTTTTACCAGACCTAACTTAATTAGTGAATTAAGCAATGACTTTTCATATCATAAATACTTGAAAGCAATGAATAATTTAGCGTTTATATAAAGTATTAAGTATTTATTTGTAAAATATTCTCATGTTTGACAAAAATTTAATAAAAATAATTAATGAAGAAGTTTCTGGGTTTGATTTTTTGGGCAATGAAGAACAATTGAAAGAGCAGGAAATCATTGATTTATTGCAAAATGAAGACTTTCAAAAGCAATTTATTTGTGATTCACTTTTAGAGCAAAAAAATAAAATAAAAATTGATGTTTTTGACTCAAAAATTGGTGGTGATTGGGAAAAAGATTCTGAAGATGCAAAAAAATTAACACTTGAATATTTTCTCAAAATTGAATATAAATATGATCAAAAAAAAGAACCAGTAGTATTTGATTTAAGTTTTTATAGTAATAATATTTCAATCAGTAAAAGTGACAATTATGACCCCGGGGATTGGGGTAGATATGTTGCACCATCAGGTAATGCGTGGTTTGATGGTTTTAATTGGAATGATATAAATGTGGACTTAAATACATCAGACGGTGATGAAGTTAAATTTGTTGCTTTTGAAAAAGCACCACCAAGAATAAAAGTATTGTTTATTAGACAATATGTTGAAGGATATATTGGTAATTATACAAGTATGGATATTAGTACTCCCGAAATAAAAGATAAAATTCAAAATGTACCATATTGCTAATTAATTAATGATATGACAAATGAAAGAAAAGTTATATTAGATAAAGTTAATGAATTAATTTTGAAAAGAAAAAAAGAATTACTTAAGCATCTTCCCTCTATTCATGAAATTGATGATGGCATAATTATTCGTTTTTTTACTGATTGGGATAATTGCCATACAAACGAACAAATCAGATATAAAAAAATTATTGACGAGAAAAGACCTGAAGATATTACAATTTTTTATTTCTTACCTAAAGGTGCGGAAGTCGTTTTACTTAAAAGAGAATATATTAAAGATATTGCATGTTTGAGTGGTAAACTTGAACTTAATTTAAATGGTATAATTCAACTTATTAGTGGTTTTAATAAATTTTGCTTAGATACTGATGAATTTCAAGGTGTTGCATTAGAAGATACATATATTCTTACAACAAATAGACAATAATTACCATTTTTTTAATTTACAGTGTGATTTGGGATTTCTAACTTTTGCTGGCATATAACAACCGCATACCATACACCAATTCTTAGGATTAAGTTTTTTGCACTCAACACAAATTTCAATTCTTTCTTTCGCAATCTTTTCTGTTTCTGGAGTTGGAAATGTAAGATTTTTCCAACCTTCATAAATTTCTGATAATCGATTCATAGTTATTTATTATCTTTCAATAGTATATAAATAGCATATAGACGGATAATAATTATCTATAAATAATTCTACCACCTTTGCTCACAAGTAAGTTTGGATTTAAATTTGCTTCTATTAGTGCATTATGTAATACTTCTGGTGAAGTTAATGCATTGTTATAAACTCTCAATTTCTGAATACCACCAATAAATGATGAATCAAAATTTTGTTGTATTAATAGATCATTCTTTCTTGTATCCTGTATTAATATGTCTGCACCCCTATATGTAAAATTGTTAAAGAATAACGGTTTATTCTGATTAAAAGTTTCGCTGGATTCAAGTAAAATGCCGATATGTACTTGATGTTTGCCTGTATTATCTTTAGTACTGAAAGTAGTTTTTAATGGTATCCATGTGTCTTCACCAGTAATAAATATTTGTTGCGGTGATTGAAACATTGCAATATTATCAATATTACCACCAAATAACATTAAATATTGACTTATAACTGGTATGCCTGTCACGCCAAAATATATAATACCATTTAATGAATATTGAAATTCTTGTTTATCAATAATTGGATGTAAACCAAGATTTGTTAATGCTGCAAATTCTGCTACTGTCATTGGAAGTACATATTGTGTTTCTTTTAATATATTAATATCAACATCGCCATAAACCAAAATACTAATTCTGTTAGTGATAAAATTACCATTATTATCAATGGTTTTAAAGAAACCATTATTAAACATTGATAGATTAATTTCATATTCTCTGTTCGATAATACTGTGATAGGATGATTAAATTTAATAAAATATGTATTTGCTGAAGTACCTGTTGCTCCAGTATATTCAACACGCATTACTGTAAGTGGACTTTCAAGTGCAGTACATTTATCTACAATTTTAAATGTGGTACTATCAGCACTTAATGTTAAGCCAGTTAAATAAGTGCTTCCTGTTGGTGCAGTATAACATTCTGTTGAAATTGGGTCTGCTTCAATGAAAAAGTTATTATTTATATAATTAGTATCCTGACCACCATAAAGAAGGTATGTTTGAAAATCATAATGCCATGAATGTTTTAAGCCAAATGAACCACCACCCCAACTAATTGAATATGGTTCACCTATTTGTTTTTCTTTATCAGTGTTAAATGCGTGAAAATAGAATTCTGGAAAATCATGAATAATCCAAATTGGACGACCATTAACATAGAACATCATTTTACCTAATCTTTGTGGCGTACATTCTAATTCAAATGGTGTTATAAGTATATTGTTAGGTGTAAATACCATATCAATCATTGTGAAACCTGTTGCAGCAATTCTTGCTGCCGATGTATTGATTACAATGTTTCCGTTAACATCAATATATTTATAAGCAATATGTTTATCCTGAGTTAATTCAAAAGCAATTACATTATTTACTGTGTTGGCACTTGCTGCTGGCTGTACGTATTCTGTGCGATATATTAAACTTTCGTCTCTGAAACCACTATTAAGCGTTCGAACCTTTTCAAAACTATTTAAATAATTATCATAACTTGTGGTAACACCAGTAAATGTTTGTCTTATTGATGGAGTTAAACCAGTATTAATTGTTGTTAAACCAGTTATTGTTTCACCACTGAAATACGGATTATATTTATCTTCTGAACGTGCACCCATCATATAAAATATGCCCTGAGAGTCAGGATAAAGATATACGAGAGTTTCAATAGTAATACCAGTGCCATATCTTTTGGGTAATAATTCAAAGCCATATCCTTCTGCTTTGAAAAATCCTTGTAAATATCCACCATTAAGTATAAAATAATTGCCAGTTGTGGCAGATGCGCCAGTTATTGCATATCCAGTGTGCACAGTTGTTGCAGTATAACCACTTGTATTGCCAGTACTTGGATTTATAATTTGATTGTATCCCACTCTATACATATGAAACAATGTATCCGCAGGTGTGAGAGTTATCCCACTCCACATAAGATTGGTTCTTCCATTATCGAACTCAGTTAATCCAAAGTCCATAAGGTTAATGTTCTCAGAAACAGCACCTGCCCATTTAGTTAAACTAATTGATGTAAAGCCACTGTTTAAGTTCCATGACTTCAATTGAGTTAAGTCTATGTGTATAGCAAGATTGTCGGTAATTATACCATTTAAACATTCTAAATTCATTTCGTACAAGAATTTATCATAAATACTATCGCATTTTAATTAATAGTTTTGTATTTATAGAAAATGTTGTTGAGATGGTAAAAAATTGGCACACCTACAACAAAACAATAAAAGATATTAGGCATGGTAAATTTTAAAGATAATAAAAAGCGATTGTTTGAAATGATATCAAAATTAGACCCTAAGTTTAAATTAACAGAAGGTTATGATATGAGCAATTATGAGAAAGACCCTAATATGTATGCAATAAAAGTTGAAAAATTAAAGGCAACTATTGATCAGTTGTTTGATGATCAAGAATATGATGTAATTGATACATTATATAGGTTAATGGTAGAAAGAAAGCCAAAATTTACTGCTGCTGTTAAACAAATAAGTGAAATGTTAGATAAATATTAATATGATTGAAAACGAAAAGAAACCAAGGTTTTGGTCAAGCAGATATTGGTCAAGAAACAATATTTCAGATATACTAAAAGAAGTTGTAGAACCAGATACTGTCGATGTATCATCAATAAAATTTAATGATACATTAAGTCCACTTATTTGGGAAAATGATGAAACAATAAAACCAGATGTTAGGGCAGTTTTACTTAAAAACGCTAAGAGATTTATTGAATTCAGTGATGTTGAAAATTTGAAATTTAATGATGTTATGTTGACTGGTAGTATGGCTAATTATAATTATAACGATGAATCTGATTTGGATGTTCATATTATATTGGATTTTAATCAAATTTCTGATAATAAAGAATTTGTTGGTGATTTTTTTAAGTTGAAAAAGCAACTTTGGGCAGATCATCTTCCAATACAAGTAAAAGGACATGATGTTGAAATGTATTTTCAAGATGCGAATGAACCACACCATTCATCAGGTACATATTCTTTAGTTAAAAATGATTGGATTAGAAAACCAACCAAAAAAATTGTAAATATTGATAGTGCTGATGTTCAGTTAAAGTCTGCAGACATTATGAATGCGATTGATGATCTGGAAACTAATAAGAATCAAAATGATTTTTTGAAGAAACATGAACAATTAAAAAATAAAATAAAAAAATATAGACAATCTGGACTTGATACTGGTGGTGAGTTTTCAACAGAAAATCTTGTATTTAAAGTATTGAGAAATACTGGTTATCTTGAAAAAATGGTCGAATTCAAAAACAAATATTTAACCAAGGAACTAAGTTTAAATGAATTTTTGTCATGAACAGATATATCTTAACCGAAGCGCAGTTGCTTGAATATGTTGAAAGAAAAAAATCTGAGAAGATTTTTTATGACATATTGGAAGATTTGCACAAAAATGTGAAATATTTAAATGAGAATGTTTCACGTGAGAAAACTAATCTTGCTATTATTGAGAATTACAAAAGGAAAAACTTGTTAACCCCTAAAGTAATTGAAATGCTTATTAATAATAAAATAATGAACGAAAAGCATGAAATAATACTCTAATTGCATTTTTTTGCTCTTAATTAAGTATTTATAAAAAAAATATAAAGTTAAATAATACACATTTTAAAAATATTCACATGAAAAGACATGTAACAAAAGAAGCATTTCTTCAAAGAATTCAAGAATTGGCTGAAGTTAAAAAACCCATATTAAAGGATAATACCCGTAATTTGGGTACTTTGATTGACTATAAAAGAGCAGCCGATGGTATTGCTTATGGAATTGTTAAAGAACAGCACAACTATTATATTAAGAAAGCTGGAATTAAACAAGACCCAAATGTTGCAGATTTTGCATATATTGGTGGCTTATCTAATATTACCGATTTTCAGTATTCTAAATTATCAGAAGCTGATAAACAAAGAAATATGATATTTCAAACAATTAATGAAGGTATTACAAATAAACCAGATATAAACGGCAGTAAGAAGAAAAAAATGCTTAATGAAGATGTAGCTAAAACAGAACTTGATAATGCAGAAAGTAAATTAGGTGATTTGGATGCAGCAACAAGTGCAGCAACAAGTCCTGAAACACCCGGTGCTCCTTTAGAACCTTCTTCTCCTGATGTAGTTTCTTCAGAACCAGTAGAACCTTCTCCTGATGCAGAAGATACTGGTGTAATTGCTGGTGATGAAACACCTGCTCCTGAAACGGATACAGAAGTTCCACCTGCTGGTGATGATGAAGTTCCACCTACTGATGATGTTGAAAAACCTGCTGGTGATGAAACTGGTACTACAGAAGAACCCACAAATGATGTTGATAAATTGATTGGTAAATTAGGTGAAAAAGTTAGAAAAACTGATATGGAAGATAGTCAGGTTACTGGTAATTTAAAATCAGTTATTGCTGCATATAGACCTAAATTAAAAAATATGGATATTGAAGACAGAAAAGGTATTGCTGACGGTATTCTTAAAGTTCTTGGTGATGATGAAGTTGAAGATTTAGCTCAAAGTGTACCTCAAGATGAACCAAAAGCAGAACCAGAAGCTGGTATTGAAGAAGAAGATTGTGCAGAATGTGGTGGTTTTGGTAAATATGCTAAATCACGTGGATACGATACTTCAGAAGCATTTATGGAAAGTGGAAGTGAAGAACAAGCAAACGTTGTAAATGGTTATGTTGGCGCAAGCGAAGAAGGTATGAATGATGGTGATGAAAAAACTATTAGTTTAGTTATTAAATTATCTCCAGAAGTTCTTGATAAATTGAAAACTGATTATGGTCGTGATGATTATGCTGAAAAAATGCAGCCACAAGTAGATTCAATGAATGAAGCACCTGAAGAAGATTTGAAAGCACAACTTAAAGAAGCATGGGGTGGCGGTTTAGTTGGTTTAGGTAAAGCAGCTCTTGGTGGTATTGGCAAAGGTATTGCTGGTGCTGCTAAAGGTATTGCTGGTGGTGCATCAAGTCTTTATAAAGCTGGTGCAGAAAAAGTTGGACAAGGTGTTCAAGCTGCTAAACAAGCATATCAGGCAGGTAGTCAAGCACAAGATGTTAAAACAGGCACAAAACAAAGAAATTCAGCGTTAGGTAAACTTGAAACACTTGCTGCAGATTTGGGTAAACAGATTGCTGCTGCAAATGCAGGTGCTGCTAAAGCAGGTCAAGAACCAATTAATGTAAATAGTATAATTCAAACATTGTCTAATCAACTTAGAGGTTCAGGCGCAGCAAACTTAAGCAAATATAAAGCTGAAGGTGTTACTCCTGTTGATCAGGTTCAAGTACAACCGGGCATGTTAAAAGAAGATGATGAACCCGAAACAGAAGAACCTGAAATTGAAACACCTGATGTAGATATTGAAGCTGGTGAAGAAACTCCTGTAACTGATGTTGAACCAGATAATGATACTGATGATGTAACTCCAGAAACAAAGCCAGAATTTACTTTTGCACAAGATTCACAGTCATTAGGTGGTGGTGTTGTTAAACCTGATGGTGCTCCAACAACAGGCGTTGATATTACAATTCAGCCTGATAAAACTGTTAGTATTGCAATGAATGAAGCAAAGAAAAGATTGATTAAATTAATTGCTGAAGGTGTGAATGCTTATATGGCTGAAGCAAAACCTCTTAAAGAAGATGAAAAGTGGATTCAAAAGGCAGTAGACCCAGAACATAAAGGTTATTGTACTCCTATGACTAAGCCAACATGTACACCAGCACGTAAAGCATTAGCAAAACGTTTCAAAAAAGGTATTGAAGACGAAAATGTACAAATGAATGAATCAGAACAGAAATTGAGAAAATACATTCGTACTCGTCTTGAAGAACATGCTGGAATAAGAAAACCAAGTTTAAATGAAAGTAAGAAGTCTGAAACATTAAAGAAACTTGATGCAGTAATTGATAACCAATTTAAGTTATTTGAAGCTGTTGCCTTAAAAAAAAAGAGTAAATTAAATGAAATATTGGGATTTAGTGTTGCAGAAAAATTAGCAAAATTAGACCCAAATGATCAAGTGGGTGTTGATACATTATTTCAATCTGCATTCAAAAATATTTTAATTAATCCACATATGAGTGCTATTGGCACTGCAGCAAAAAGAGCAACACCACAAGAAAAATATGCTCTTCTTCAACAATATGTTGATGGTGGTGGTGGTACTTTGAGAGTTGATAAAGCAGGAAAATTAATCTACGGTTCGAAACAATATCAGGATACTGGTATAAGAACTCCACAAGGTGGTGGCAGCACAGGATTATCTGGCATATAATAAACCAACAAATTAAATAAATAAGAACCCGAAGAAATTCGGGTTTTTTTGTAACCTTTATAATTTATTTCCGTATAAGCATTATTATGATTGAAATTGAAATAACTGAAAGTAAATATCGCAGAACATATATTGGCGGTTCAAAGAAAAAAGAAAAAGAAATTTTTCTTAATGTGCAAGGCACGAAAGAAGATAATTCTGATTGTGACTGGCTTGAATACAGAAGACTATTAAAAACATATTTGGATGATGTGATAACTGTGTTATCTTCATGGAAAGGACTTTGCTTGAGAGAAAGTTATGCATTTTTATTTATTGCTGCATTATATATGAAGACACAATTACTTTTTTATCTTTTCATTTGTATTGCTATTTTATTTCAAATCGGCTATTTTATTTTTAAGAAAAAAGAAAAAAATTCTCTCAGGGCATATAAACTAACTCAAACAATTCTTTTGAGTGAAATAAAAAAAATTATGGGACTCGATCTTGATAAAATATAAGCCACTTAATATGGCTTTTTTTTCTGGGGTGTATTTATAAAAAAATCATTATGGAATACGAAGATAATAAATTAAAATTGATTTATGTGCTAAAGATTGGCTACAATTCGAAGGATGAAGGGTTATTTGAATTTATTTTTTCGCTTGACGAAACTAATATTGATGTGGATGGTTGGTGTTGGGATATTACACCAGCATGTGATAATGCAATGCCACCAACTGAATCTTTTATAAATGCTATTTTTAATTTAAAGACAAGTTCATTTGATCTTTTTTGTTTACATGAAGCTGTTGACAGACCATATATGCATGGCTATCACACTATACATGCTCTTGCATATGAAATTGAAAAGAAAGATGAAAATAGCAATCCTTCCAGTGACTATGACAACATGTTTAACGGACAAGAAGATGACGTACCATTATTAGTATTTCATTATGGCATGTCATTAGCAAAAGTTAAAGATTTGCTTAATGCAAGAAAAATCATATTAAAAAATAATGAATTTGTAGAAACGTCTTCTATAAGATTTTAAAGTATTTATATCATCTGAATGCCCATGTGGTAAAACAGAAAAGAAAATGTATGCATGTGTTTTCGGTTTAAAAGAGTTCATCTTACCATATTAGGAAGAAGGAAATTCGAAGCTCGACAGTACAAGATTATTGCCGAGCTTTGCGGTTTTATGTGGTGAGAGTATTTATTATAAAAATTTATAATGAGTGCTAAAGATATAAACCCTGATAATATTCCTGAAAAAAACAATGAAGATATATTTCCCGATCACGTACCGTTAATTCCTCTTGATACTCAAAGAGAAAAGGAAAAAGAAGCAATTAGAAAATTAGCTAAAGAACTTAGAAAAAAAGGCGGTAAAATTGAGGCTATCATTGTTACAAAGCATAATGGTGTAAAAAAGGTCAGCGAATTAACCAAACAAGAACAAGAAGATGAAGTTATTCGTTGCGGTATGAATCCAATATATTTTATTGAAACATATTTAACAATTTTTGACCAGACGCAAGGTATTGCTGGTGAAATTGTACCTTTTAAATTATTTGATTTTCAAAAAGAATTAATTAAAACATATTTAGAGAATAGATTTGTTATTGCTAACAAATATCGTCAGGCAGGTGTATCAACAACCACTTGTGCGTATATCGCTTGGTATGTCATGTTCAATGCAAATAGACAAGTTGCTATTGTTGCTGATAAACTTGAAGTTGCTCGTGATGAATTAATGAATGATGTAGTAGATTTTATTGATGGTTGTCCAAAATGGCTTAGACCAAAAACTGGTAGAGAAACATTTGATAAAAACTTAAAAGATACTCAGAAATTAAAAATTTATGATAATAATTCTAAATTAGGTGCATTCTCTTCAAAAGGTCTTCGTGGATATACGCCAACTCTTATTTTCTGGGATGAAACTGCATGGACAGAAAAAGGTGATAAATTTTGGACATCTGCAAAACCAACACTGCAAACTGGTGGTGCTGCAATTATGGTTAGTACTCCTTCAGGTCTTGATGCTGTATTCTATAAAACATTTAATGGCGCAAGAAATAAAGAAAATAACTTTGTTGCAGTAGAATTATGGTGGTATAATGACCCAAGATATAATAAAGATTTGTGTTGGTTAAAAAATAAAGGCAAAGAAAATGAAATAAAATTACTTGATGAAAATTGGGACAACAGAAAAAGAATTCAAATGATGGATGAAGGTTGGGAAGCAAGTTCTCCGTGGTTTGAAGATCAAGTTAAAGAAGCAGAAGGTGATATGCGTAAGATTGCACAAGAATTACTTTGTTCTTTCCTTGGTTCTGGTGATAACTTTATTTCAGAAGAATATTTAAAACGTATTCAGGATGAAGAAGTATTGCCACCAATTCGTCAAGAATATCTTGATAAAAATGTATGGATTTGGGAAGACCCAATTGTAGGAGAAACATATATAATGGCACTTGATGCATCACCGGGACATGGAGAAGATAACTCTACTATGAATATGTTAAAAACAAAAGAAGTTATTGAAGAAAAGATAATTACTAAAAACGGAAAAACAAAAAAATATAAATTAAAAAGACATAAAGTTGAACAGGTTGCTGAATATTATGGTAAAGTAACACCACAAATGCTTGCAGAAATTGCATATCAATATGGTAAAAGATATAATAATGCTTATTGTGTTGTCGATATTACTGGTGGTTATGGCGTACAAACAGTTGAAAAAATGCTTGAATATGGTTATGATAATGTTCATTATGCTGAAGTAACTCATAAACCTTCAAGGGATAGATTACAGGGATATATTAAAAAAGGTCAAAAGACAATGGCTGATGGTACGATTGTAAACGTAGACTTAATACCCGGTTTCTTTATCGGTGGAAATCGTGCCTCAGTAGTTCTTGAAATGCAAAGAGCAATTCATTTAGAAGATGTTATTATTCACTCTATCAGATTGTTAAATGAATTAAAAACATTTGTAACTGTTGCTGGAAATCGTGTTGCAGATCATAAACGTTCATTTCATGATGATTCAATTATGGGATTGTCTATAGGCTTATATGTATTGAATTTTGATATGGCACGTTATAAACAAAGCAAAGGAATTACAGAGAAAATGCTTAATGCTATTATCACTAATAATGAAATGAATGAAATTGGAAAAAGAATAGCCACTGGTAATACTAAAACCCATAAACCTATGATTTCGCCTAATAGTACATCACCATTAAATCCATATGGCGTTAATGCTTGGTTATTTAATGGTATAAAAGAGAAAAAGAAAAATTAATATGTATTTATATTCACATGACTTTTCACGGAAATCATAGTATTTATAAAAAAGTATAAAAAATTATAAAAATGGGTGAAGAAAAAAAAAGTAAAACTATATATCAGGAACTTAGTTCATTTTTGAATCTTGGTGGTTTTGATGTACAAACAGCGCAACCAACGGTGTCTGCAAGTACACCTGCAAAAGAAACAAAAATTATTATTAAGGGCACATCTCCTGAAGAAATACATAGAAAAGGTTTAGAACTACAACAAAAAAGAGAACTTCAAAATAAATTTTTTCGTACTACAGATAGAGGTTTTCAAAAGGCACTTCAGTATGAAGCAGCCAGACTTCCAGCGTATATTGATTATGAAGGTATGGAATATTATCCAATCATCAGCAGTGCATTGGATTTATTCATGGAAGAGTCTACCACTATTGGTTTAAATGGTAAGATGCTTAACATATACTCCAATAAAGAAAGAATTAAAATGTTATTGGAAGAATTTTTTTATGATACTGTTAATGTTAATGTTAACTTACCTTTTTGGGTAAGAAATATTGTTAAATATGGTGATAATTTTGTATTATTATATGGCGAAAGAAAAAAAGGTATTACTCATGTAAAACAATTGGTTAACTATGAAATAGAAAGATTTGAAAGAATCCAAGGTGGTAAACCACTTGTTAAATTCAAAGAAAGAATGACTGGTGATGAATTCAATGTATTTGAAATTGCTCACTTCAGACTTCTTGGTGATGATAAATATTTGCCTTATGGCTCATCAGTACTTAATAAAGTACGTAGGGTTTTCAGACAGCTTGTTATGGCTGAAGATGCTATGTTAACTTATCGTATTATTCGTGCTGGTGAAAAAAAAGTATTCAAAATTGACGTTGGTAATATTGATGAAGATGATATTGAAGAATATATCTATAAAGTAGCTACCAAGTTCAAAAAAACTGCATCAGTTGCTCCAAATGACGGACAAATTGACTATCGTTTTAATATACTTGGTAATGATGAAGACTATTTTCTTCCAGTAAGAAATGCAAATACCCAAACAGGTATTGATACTCTCCCGGGTGCTACAAACTTGGATGCTATTCAGGACATTGAATACCTTCGTGATAACTTATTTGTTGGTTTGGGTATTCCTAAACCTTTCTTAAGTTTTCAGGATGCTGCTGGTGCTGGTAAAAACATGGCACAATATGATATTCGTTTTTCAAAAAAAATAAATCGTATTCAACAAGCAATGATTCAAGAACTCAATAAAATGGCAATGATACATTTGTATTTATTGGGTTATAGTGGTGAAGACCTTAGTAATTTTACACTTACCTTAACAAATCCATCAACACAGCAAGAATTACAGAAAGCTGAATTAATGCGTGAAAAGGCACAAACTTATACTGAATTAACACGTGCGGAAGCTGGTATTGCTGCAATGTCACATACTGGTGCAAAACGTTTGTTATTCAACATGAGTGATCGTGAAATTGTAAATGATTTGAAACAACAGAAAATGGAAAAAGTTGTTATGCAAGAACTTATGGACTCTCCTGTTACAATTAAGAAATCTGGTTTATTTACTGATATTGATAAAAGGTTCGGTGAACCTGAAGCTGCAATGCTGGGTGTTCCAGCAAGCGGTGGAACTGAAGGCGGTGGTATGCCACCTGCTGGCGGTGCTCCTGCTACTGGTTTGCCACCTGAAGGTGGAACTGGTGCTCCACCTGCTCCTGTTGGTGGAGGCGGAATGCCTCCTGCTGTTGGTGGCGGTGCTCCTGCTACTGGCAGTGCTATGCCACCATTAGCTGAATCAAGAATGACTGATGAAGAATATGATTTGCAAGTTGAAAGATTAGTATTCGGTTCAACTTCAGAACCTGTGCAAAAAAAAGAAAATAGAAATAAAGAGATAATTAAAGAAAACGATGTGATTAATGCAACTTTAAATAAAAATGCTCTCAATATGATTAACGAAATTGATCTTTTATTAAAGAATAATGAAAGTATTAATGTTCCTAAAAAAATTAATGAATCAGATGAGATTGATTTTGAATCAATTGAGAACATTGAATTAATTGAATAATAAAATATACATTTATAGTTAATTACAGTATTTATAATAAATCAAATTAGATCATATGAAAAGCATTAATATAGGAATTGTTAATTTAGTGGTTTCTAAAAAATTAAAAGACGCTTACTTTAGTAACACTTTAATTGAGGAATCAAAAGAATTAACAAACGATTTTTTTGCTGTCGTAAAAAATTCACCAATTTTACAATTAGAATTCAAGGTATTTAATAATATCGAAAATAAACATATTGATAATGATTTGGTTGCAACACGTTATATTGATAATAATATTAAATTATTTGAAGTTTGGACGCTTAAAGAAATTGAAAAAGAACACCAAAAATTAAAACCATTTCTTACAGAAGATGTTCAGGTTGACGATAATAGGGTTCAATTATATATTGCTATAGGTAATTTAATTAAAGAATCTTTGAGTAATTATGATAAAATAGATGTAGATAATATTCACGAATCATTTACACTTGTTTTAGAACATGTTAAAAACAATAAGCAAAGTCTTACTGAAAGTATTGAGGTTTCTGATCTTGTAAATGAGGATGTTATTGAAATTGCCGTTGATAAATTCAATACTAAATATGAATCATTAACTGAAGATGATAGAACATTACTTCAGAAATTAATAAAATCTGATGATAATGAAAAAGCTAACCTTCTTGAAACATATAAAATTGATAATTTAAATATCTTGGAAAATGTAAATGAAAATGATGCTATTGCAAAAGAAAGAATTGCAAGTGCCATTAAAAAATTAAAGGAAATGAAATTCAATCCGCAAACAGTAGATAATGATATTATTGGTTTATATGAACTAAAAAAAGAATTATTATAATTAAGCTGTATTAGGCGAATCAAAGAAATTTTTTCTCATTACACTTATATCAACATCACCTTTATTTCCATTAATCTTACCTTTAGAACTAAATTGCCATATAGTCCAGTCTTTCCATCCTGTTGCAATTGTCGGGTTGGTTTGTTCGGGTTTTTCTGGATATTGTGCATGCCATAATGGTTGTGAACCAAAATTATTGCTTGTTTTTTCAGTATAAAATGGTTTACCACCATAAAGAATTGTATTATATCCTTTATTTTTTAATTCAGCAACAAATGTATTAATCCATTTATCGTTAACCTTTTTATCTACCGACCAACCACGAATTATATTACCATTAGCATCAGTTTCATCTTCCATATCCAATATAAGCGGAAAATCTGGTGCATGTGGTAAACTTTGGACAGTGCTTACAAAGAAATTTGCTTGTGTTTTTGCATCAGCAATAATATTTGCTTCAATATTTGCACCAATATATTGTTTTGCATAGTGATAATATCCAATTTTTAATCCAGCGGTTTTTGCACCATTAGCATTCATCATTACAAATCTATCTTTAGATTCTCCTTGACTTGCTTTTATTAGTGCAAATTGAGGGTTTGGAAAATCAGGATTGGTGCTTTTAACTGCATTAGTCCAATTGAAATTTTCTTGCCACTTAGAAACATCTATACCAAAAACAGAATTTAGTTTATCTATTCTTGGTTGTGACATTGTTATTGCCTGAACTCCTTTTGTAAGTTCGCCAGCAGACTTATCACTAAGACTTGTTTCATCGGAATCGCCACCATCAAATCCCATAATTGCTGCAGGATTTAATACTCTTGGAACTGGATATCTAAGTATTTTTGTACCATAAAAATTTGTGTTCATTTTATTTGGTTCAATTATATGTTCAACACCTAATATAATATATGCTCCACTAAAAAGCGGTACATTTTCCAATTGAAAATATTGCGTTGGTTGAATCATAGCATTTCCCATACCCATGATAGTTGCTTTATATGCTCTATTTTCATATAAGTTAAATAAATTCTGACCTTTAGGTACAGGTGCTTGTATTTTATTATCACCAGCTAACCTTGCCAAAATTTGAATTGATTCATTTGTTTCTGGATATTCTTTACTATCAATTTTCATATCAAGAAACATTGACTGATTCTGTTCGCCAAATTTTACTCTAAATGCTCTAACTTGTCCCCAAGGAAATTTATTATTTCTTGAAACCTGTTTACCATCTTCAGAATTTATTGATATATTTGGATTTAACTGTTTTGTCACAGAGTCAATTGGTGGTTTTGTTTTAAAGTCAACAGTTGCTTGAGTACTTAAATCAGTAATACCATCATCAACAAAACCATTTGCTACTCCTGTAGGATAACTTGAAGTACCGCCAATAAGCATACAGACAAATGTTGCTCGTGGTGTTGTATTTACATCAGTGCTGATCATAAATGATTCAGTCCAACTATCTTGAGTATAAGACATGAAGTTTTGTAATGGAAAAAATTCAAAGCCATTAAGTGACAATATTTGTGATATCACACTGAAAACTGAAATATTTGGGTCATCAAGCATTTGTAATAGTATTTCAGCGTTTATTATTGTATCGCCAATTGGATTCATTGCCCTGTCAACAAAAGCAAATGAATCAATTAAACTTTTACCAACCTCATTTGATGGATAACCCCTAACATTTGCATTTTCGGGGTTTGTAAGCCACTTGTCATTAATATTTTTGAACGAATAATATGTTTGTGTTATAATGTCTTCATCACCTTTTAATTTGTTGTTTGCAATTTCTTCTTTTTTCAAATCAGATTGTTTTGTACTTATCTTAGAAGATAATTCAGAAAAGAATGTTTGGAAAAATGAGTCGTTAACCATTTTTATTTTTGGATGTGTAGTATCTGCATTTAAAGTTTGAAGTGATATATATCCTGTTTTGGTTGTGCCAGTGCTAAACGTTATGTCACTATAATTTATTATATTAGTTCTGGTAATTAATGGTGTAAGAATTTCATAATATCTAAATCCCGAACCACTTTCTGTTGATTTTGGATTTAGATAAAAGTCATATAATTTTTTCTTTTGTGCTATTATTTCATTAACACTATTATTTAAAGTAACAGTTTTACCAGTTACGTCTTTATACATATTTTGAACACCAGTTAAGATTGTATTATATTGACCACTACTCATAAACAGATCAAACTGTTCTTTATAAACTTGTTTATCTTTTGCAGATAAATATTTATCAATATCATGAATATCAGCAAATATAAATAGACCAAAACTATCCAGAACCTGTCCTTCACCAGTAGTAAAAAAATCTTCTATTTTTTGTACGGTAAATGTTGGGTCAATGCCATCTATTGCAGTTAATATTGCACCGATATATGCTGGCAGGTATGTTGGTGTTTCTATAACTCCTGCAATATTGAAAATTAATTGATTTAATTTATGTGGATATTGGTTGAATGGTCCTAACGTATAACCATAATTTGATAAAAATAGTAATGCACTTAATTTTTGATTATAAAGTGGGTTATTACCGCTAAATATTGTTTTTTTTATAGCATCATCATGTTTTGATAATTGATCTATCCAAGGATTGATGATCTTATCAAAACTTTTTAGGTTTTGTGCCGTACTTTTATTAAAACCACCAATATTTTTATTATAAAAATAAGTGTTGCCACTTGCTAATAATTTTGGAATTACATCTATTTTATTAACTTGATTTTCACCAATTTGTACTTTTGTGGTTGGAAAATCTGGAACTATTCCGTATGCATTTGAATCCAAAAATCTTGTTTTAATATTAGTATTATTATTATCAAGAATAACTTTATCACTATCTTCTTCGTGATCTTTACTGAACTTATCTATAATATACAATAAATTTTCGTTCGTAAAATTGTAAAAATCTTCAGCAGTTCTACCTTTAAATATGTTTCCAAATAAACCTCTCATTACATCATTTTGAAATGCATTAACGGGTTTTGTATTGTCCTTTGTAAATGTTTGTATATCAATTTTTTCATTTTTTACAATACTACCCATATAATTTGAATTAGTTTTATCTACATAAGCATCATTATCTGCTGGTATGTCGCCAGCTAATGGAAATGAGGTTCTTTCAGCTTGTGTAAATATATAATGATCAAGAATATTATTCTTTGGGTTACTTAAATATGCGTAAAAATTATCAATATTACTAAATTTATTAGCATTATCTTTTATATTGTTTGAATATTTTGTTTCAGTAATAGAGTTTGCTAAATTGGCTGCTTCTGATTTTGCAAAGAATTCAACATATGCTTTACTAACCTTTTTGTCAGTATCATAAAAACTTGTAGGATATGAACTTTGTGATATAATATAGAATCTATCCAACATTATTTTTATTACTTGAGCTAATCTCTTTTCGTTACTTACGTTAACTGGCATTACGCTACCGCCACCATCAATGGTATCTACTCCAAAATACGGACCCGAATAAGCAGTTTGAGTAGTAGGACTTCCGAGTTTTGAATCAAGCGGTGAAACAGGTATCCATTTATATGTACCATCATCATTTAATTCATTTTTTGCATTCATAAGCTGACTAAAATTTCTCTGCTTATTAAATGTTTCAACAAAACTTTCTACCAATGTAAGTTCAGGAAATGGTTGTGGCAATAATTGGCTGATTTTTACTGGTGAAACCTTTACTTGTCTTTGTCCACCACAGATATTTTGAGTATCAATTACTAATGGAAATGAAAATAATTTAGTTGTATTTGTTTGTGGATTTATGTCAGCAAATTGATCTGGTGATTTACTTAATATGATTTTATTGTAATCAGCTTGATTGTGATGTTGTTCTGAACTAATTGAAGTATCTCTTAATGTTTGAAAAAATGTGTCAACATCATTTAAAATTATATTGAATATGTTATAGATCGTTGGCATCATGCCAAGATTTTTCATTATCATATTGTTAATAATCCCGTTAATTGTATTGCTAAGTGTAGCTTTTGTTTGATTTAATGCTACTCTGTCTTTATATAATTTCGTATAAAAGTTAGTAATATCAAGACCAGTATATATTGTTGAAGGTTTATTATCTCTAAATATTGTTACATCATATGGATTACTAAAATATACTGAAGGTATACTAATATTCGTATTTGAATTACCAGCATCTTTATATGCATTTATTAATTCTGCTTTATATGTATCCATAGCTAAACCAACTTTTGTTGTAATATCTTCAACACCAGTATATGGTATTGTAGATATTTTACCAGAAACACATACAATATATAATCTTTTTGTTGTATTTGTTTGAGTGGCTGGTATGCCAAGTGATTTAATTATATTATCGTAATCAGAAAAACTTGTTATTGTAACAATATTTTTTTCGTCAACCAATGTTGGTTGGCTATTGTTATTAATTACAAAAGGATATAATGGCATTGCATTTGAAGCAGTTTGTGAATATGGCACTGATGTATCTACTGATACTAAATATGCATTACCTGCACTATCTCTTAATTTATGTTTATAATCAGCAATCATTGACACAACCGAAGTATTATTTGTTAATAGATTTAATGTAGAGTCATATTTTTGTGTTTCAGAAAGCGATTTAAGCTCCTTTTGAACATTATCATATAAATTTTTTAGCTTTAAAATTAATTCATATGTGTTTTTAGGCGGAACGTTTGGATTTGCACTTAATGATATTGCACCATTTGATAGAGGTATTAATGGAAAATTAACAATATACCTGAATAAAACATCAGTCAAAGGAGCATATGTAACTGCAACAAATTGTGCATCAATTACATAATTACCGTTTTCTGACTTAAAATTAGAAGTGTATTTAACAAGGTGTAATTTATATTCTAATGCCTTACCATAATAACCTTTAATCTTAAGATAAAAAATTGGTGGTGGAAAATCAAACAGTATTCTATATGGAGAATTTTCACGATTAAAAAACGCTAAACCTCTTACGTCAATAAACTGAATACTTACCTGCGGAATGAATGATGAATTAATAGTTACCTTAATATTACTCATACCAAAACCTTCATATTGAATATTGTTGTCATTGCTACCATCATAATATCTTGTGGTAAATTTTCGATAATCAGGACTTTTAGAATTTTGATTTATACCAAGAAAATTTACTTCTTTAATATCTTCTAATCCTGTTATCATAACGTTAGCACCAGTACCTCTTTCGCTCATTGTTTCTAACACAGTTCTTCCTTTACGTATTGCTCTTAGTTCTGCAAAAATGAACATGTCTTGATATTGTGGAACTCCATTTGTAATGTTAGGATTGGTATTCACCGTATTAGGGTCGAGTAGGATTATGTTTCCAGTGTTTACTGTTGCCATTCTTTTAATTTTATCTATAAATACGTGCTAATAAAAAACATATAAATTAAAGTACCAAACGAGTTCTTCTGACTATTTATTATAAAAAGAAAAATATGATACTTCTTGAAATATTATTACAATCTGAACCAGCATCGCTTGCTCATCAACATTTAATTATCGCTTTACTTATTATTGGTATGAGTATTATTTCAATCTTAATATTTTTAAGAATGACATGGTTGCTGAAAAAAAAGACTGCAGAAATGAAAGCAATGCAATTACAACAACATGTAGCTAAAATTGATTTGATTAGAAAAGATCATACTGATACATTGGAAAAAATAAGAGTGGAAATGTTAAAACGTGAAGAAGAAAGAACCCGTCAATGGATGGAATCAGAAAAAGAAACCTTACATGTATTGAACGGTGTTTCTACTTTATTAGATTTAACCGACAAACTTAGTAAATCAGAATCAGAAAAGATTATGCAAAAACTTATTGAGATTCAGGGAAAAATTGAAAAATTAACATCGAAGGATTAACATATTTATTATGACAAAATTGGATAAGCTCAAAGAAGTTAACTTACAGCTTGGCACTATATTAAAAGAATTAGAAACACGCATATTCATTGAAGATATTGAAATTATCCGAGAAATTGCTGTACAAGAAGAAAAACCTAAAGTAGTTGTTGAGCTAAAATACTTTACATAACTATTTATATATAAAGAAATTTAACATGAGCAAAATACTGCAAAAAGGTGAAACTGGATTTGGAATTCTAATAGAAACAGATGCTGGTTATATTAATTCAGAGATCAACAAAGATATTCTCAATGAAAACTTTGAACTTAAACCAAATGAACCTGTTTTAATTAACTGTATATTACAGAAGTGGGGAGTAAAAAATAAAAATGGACGTATTTACCCCAAAGATGTTTTAGTACCACAAGTTAATATCTATCAGGATTTGGTTAGTACCAATAGTGCTGTTTCAGAAGCAGACCACCCTGATAGTAGTATTATTTCACTCCAGAATATCTCACATATGATAACAAAAATGTGGTGGGGTGAAGGTGAACAAGAAAATGTTTTATATGGACAATTAAAAATTATTGTATCACCGGGTTACATTCGTTATGGTGTTGTTTCCGTAGTTGGTGATAAGATTGTATTGTATTTACAAAACAAAATAAAATTAGGAATATCTTCTCGTGGAGTTGGTACACTTAAAGAAATAAATGGTGAAAATCTTGTTCAAAATGATTTTGAATTAATTGGTTTTGACTTAGTTGCAACACCAAGTACTCCGGGTGCATTTTTATTTCCAGAACATAAAGGTAGTAAAGGATTTGGTGAAAATTATGTATTAAAGAATGGCATTTATCTTAAGGAAGAAGATAATAAAATATTAACTGCTGTTAATAAGTTCTTATTATAATGGAATTTATAAGTGCAGAATATAAACATTATTTTTTTGAAAAGCAAGAAAATTAAAGATGTTTTAATTAAAAAGTATGCTTTTTCATAAAAATAATGTATTTATATAAAAATTATAGTATTAGATACGATACAAAATAGTATGAAAGACGAAAAAAAATCGATAGTAAAAGAAGCCTTGGCTGACTATAAAGATATTCAACAGGCTGCGGATGCTAATGCTAAAAAAAGATTGGCTGATGAATTCCCAAAGGAATTCAACAATATATTGAAAGAAGAATTAAATAAAAATAAATCAGCAAAAGAATCTAATATAGATAGTGCTGAAACAAATAAAGAATCTGATATGAAAAATTTGAAAGAGACCCCAAAGGTTGTTAAAGAAACTGCTGGTAGCGGAAAACCTTTTGCAGAAAAGCCAAAAGCTGTTGCAAAAGTAGCAGAAGATGTAAAAATTACTGATACTGTTGGTAAGGGTGACCCATTTGATGAAAAGGCTAAAAAAGCTACTAAAATTGACGAAGAACGTGATAAAGATTTCATGGGAGATGTTGAAGGCGATACACCAAATCAAGGTAAAGGCGAAGCTGAAAAGGGAAAAATTTTTAACGAAAAACTTAAAGGTCCAACTTCAGGAAAACCAATTGCAAATGCAAAAAAAGATGTTTCTGAAAATTATAATTTATCAGAATTTGATCAAATTGGTGTGGATAAATCTTTAGATGGTGCACAACCAATGGATGAACTCCTTACAATGGAGCAAATCGAAGAAGAAATTGCAAATATGGGAAATATGGCTGAAGAACTTGATGGCGTTAATGCAAGTGCTGGTCAAGATCAAGGTGCAAAAGAAAGTGGTATTCCATATAATGAACTTGTTGAAATGAGAAACAAACTCGATAGTATAATTAAAGGTGCTGGCGTTAGTGAAATGCATCAAGGAAATTTCCCATTAGATCAAATGCATCAAGGTGCATATGATAACAAATTAATTGACGAAAAAGGCATGGAAGAACAAAAAAATAATGGTGGTCAAGGTGCTAACAAGGTAAATGCTGGCGGACCTACTCAACCTATGATTGATGAACTTGGAGAAACAATGGAAATTTCAGAAGAAGACATTAATGCAGTATTGGGTGCAAGTGAACCATCAGTTGAAGAAAGTCAAACACGTACACTTGGAAATCAAAAGAAAGTAACTGCTGCTTTACCGGGTGTAGAATACAAACAAAGTGCAGTTAGCAAAATGCGTCCCGCTATGCGTGGAGGCATGGAAGAATCACAGAAAAAGATTAGTAGTTTAATTGAAGAAAACAAGAAATTGACTAAAAAATTAAACGAAACTAAGAAATATAAAGAAACTGTTACAGTTTTAGTTGAAAGTTACAAATCCGCACTGGACAAATATCGTGGACAGTTGAAAGAAATGGCAGTTTTCAATACCAATTTGGCTCATGTAAATAACCTATTGGTAAATGAAGAACTGGCGTTGACACAAGAGGATAAAATTAAAATTATCAATGAATTTAAAAAAGTTGATAGTATCGCTTCATCGGTAAAAGTTTATAAGAACCTTATTTCAGAAATGAAGGTAGGTAAGAAAACTCTTACAGAAAGTATTGAAAATAAAGTATCTGCTTCTATACAGCCGTCTTCAAAACAAAAACTCGATGAAGTAGTTGAAAAAACAGCCTATGCAGACGATAAACACATTCAGAGAATGAGAAAACTTATTGAAACCATAGAAAACAGAGGCAAAAAAATAATAAAGTAAAAATTTAAAACATTTATAAAATGGGATTTTTAATGGAAAGTGCGGAAGTTGGTAATATTGGTTTAAAACAACTCCGTGAACAAAGAGAAATAACAACAAACCGTTGGGAAAAGATCGGACTTTTGGAAGGTCTTGAAGGTAACGTGAAAGAAAACTGCGCACAGTTATTCGAAAACCAGTTGTCACATATGATTAACGAATCATCAGATTCTACATCAAGCGGACAATTTGAAACCGTTGCATTCCCTGTAATTCGTAGAGTGTTTGCTAAATTGTTAGCAAATGACATCGTGTCTGTACAGGCACTTAACTTACCGATTGGTAAATTGTACTACATCAATCCAAAAGCAAGCGTTAGAGTAGCACCACAAGGTCTACAACATACATCACCAGATGGTGCATATGGAAATGCTGCAACTCTTGCACTTAGTGCAAAAACACAATTTGAAAGTCGTTCATTGTATGATGCTTTCTATGCAACCGAATACGCAGAAGAAGGTACTTCATTATTTGATCGTTCAAAAGGTGAATTAACAGTCGTAACAGGCGCAACAGTAGCTTCTTCTTGGACAGTTGGTGTTGATAAATATGTTACATTAACATTGAGTGGTTTCAGTATCACAAATGAAGGTAAATTGATTGGTCCTGCTGGTGTTCCGATGGACACTGAATCATTTCTTGCTGGTTTAAGAGTAACTGCAAGTGTAAACTTAGTTGCTCCTGCTCCTTATGCAACTGATGGTAGTATCACTGCTGGTCAGGCAATTCCTTTTAACGTAAAAGTTCAGAAATACGGACAGGCTATTGTTAACAAACTTGGTCAAATCGTTCTTATTGCTGACGTACAATACGCTGGAACAAACGGATATCAAGCACTTAGTGCTTCAACCGTAGCTTCTGGTATCACTTTCACTGCAACTTACAGAGTATACAGTGATCTTGAAGAAGATTCAAGAATGGCTGAAGTAACTTTCGTACTTGACCAAGTAACAGTATCTGTAGAAACACGTAAAATGCGTGCTATGTGGACACCTGAATTGGCACAGGACGTTAGTGCATTCCACAACATTGACGCTGAAGCTGAGTTAACTGCTCTTCTTTCAGAACAAATGGCTGCTGAAATTGACCGTGAAATCCTTCGTGATTTAAGACGTGGTGCTGCTTGGACTGCAAGATGGGACTATAATGGTCTTCGTAAAGGAACTGTTACATATTATGGTGTACAGAAAGACTGGAATCAAACATTGATTACAAAGATCAACCAGATTTCAGCACAAATTCATAAGTCAACCCTTCGTGGTGGAGCTTCTTGGATTGTTGTATCACCTGAAGTAAGTGCAGTATTCGATGACCTTGAATATTTCCACGTAAGTAATGCTGCTCCTGAACAGGATAAGTATAACATGGGTATTGAAAAAATCGGTACTCTTAGTGGAAGATATCAGGTATATCGTGACCCATACGCACCAGCTAACACAGTATTAGTTGGACATAAAGGAACAAGTATCTTGGAAACAGGTTACATTTACGCTCCTTACGTACCTATGCAGTTAACACCTGTAATGTATAACCCATTTGATTTCACACCTATTCGTGGTATCATGACTCGTTATGCAAAGAAAATGGTATTAAACAGATACTATGGAAGAATCTTCTGCGATGGTCTTCAGACTTTCGGAATTGGTGACTTACAGTAATCAATAGATAAATAAAAAAAGGTGATCGATAGATCACCTTTTTTATTTATTAATCTTCTTTTATTTCAATAGATTTAAAAACGCCAAAAACTTTTGAAAGGTCTTCTTGAATTTTAAGTCTTTCTTCCATCTTATCATATACTTTTGCAATATATTCTTTAAGTGTTTCTAAGTCAATTTTCATTATATGTGAATCTTCAGAAATGTCTATCCAAACAAAGCCAGCTTTAATGTCAAAATTTACCATGTCTTTTGCACTTGGTTTAAATTGACCAATGAATTTAATTGTTTCGTGCATTGCATCAAATACAATTAAAATTCTTCGATCTTTTTTTCGTTCAATTTTTATTATCCATTCCATAATTATATATTCTTATTTTTAATTTATATTTTTCTGCCAAATCAATCATGTGTCCAGTGCCTTTACTTTTGCCATTCCAAAAGGCAATTAAAGCATCACCATATTTTGCCATTTCTTCATTTCTAATATAACCTGCTGATTTTCCTTTACTCCAGTCAGCAGGAAATCTGGTTGTTTTATAACCCTTTTCAATTGCATATCTTTCACCCAAATGATCAGCACTTTTAGCAGTACCGCTAACGATTTCAATATCTGTTTGATCTTCTAAAATATGATCACAGTAAGTACGAAGTTTTTCGTAGTCATCAAAATCTCTACCACCAGCAATTATTACTTTCATAATTATTTATCAGAATCTTCCATTTTATTTGGATTCAGTGCATCAAAGACTGCAAATTTTAATTCAGTTTCTTGAATTTCTTTTAACTTTGCTATTTCTTTTTCAATTTTTTCTTCCTGTCTGATCATATCGCCAGCACAAAGTTCGCTGCCGTATGTGTCCCACTGACTTCTATGGGATGCTTTTAAGTCTTCTAACTCTTTTTCGAATTGTTCAATCGTTTTTTTATTCTTCATCTGTCCAAGTTCTATCATAAATTAATTCTAATTTTGCACGAGTCACCGCAACATATTCCAAATTTTTTTCCTGAATATATTGCCAACCTTTAACATTACGCATTGGTAATAAGTCAGAACGTATTATAAATACTCTGTTTGCTTCTAATCCTTTAATTTTATGCACTGTGCTGAGAACAATACCTTGAATTTCATCAGTAAATATGGTTTTAATACTGGCTTTTAAATCAGTAATATTAGTTGCAAGTTGTGCCAAAAATAATAATGTTCTTACTTTATCTTCAAGTGCGCTATATCCGCTATGTTCATATGGATTTAATATACCATCAGCTTTTAAATCTTTTTTAAATTTAGTTAATTCAGCATTCCAAAATGTAACTAATTTTTCAAGAGTATTAATTTGACCAATTAATTCAATTAATTGTAATCCAATGTCACTTCCTTTGATTATTGCCTTTCTTTTTTGGGTTAAGAACTCAAAAAATAGTTTTACCAGTGGCATGGTTGTTCTGCAAAGAATAAAATCACCACTTTGTGCTTCACTAACCACATTGCCATCTCTTACAAGACCATCTGGGGCATCAGGTAGTGCTTTGATATCAGGTACAATCTTTTGTGCCTCTTTTATGACATTTTGTGAACATCTGAAAGATACAGAAAGCGGTAAAATTTTAGTATTTGGGAATTTTTCAAACCATTCGAAAGATTTTTCATCAGCAGCGTTGAATCCATATATGCCCTGAAAGAAATCACCTACACTAATTAACCTACCAGTAGTTTTACCACTTAATTTATCTTTTTTTAGTACTTTTTCGACAATTCTTATCTGGCAACGGTTTAAATCCTGCACTTCATCTACAAATACATAGTCTTGTGGAAAAAACCAAATACTATTATCAATTGCAGGGAGATAAATCATATCAGTATAGTCGAGAGTTTTTCTGTCAGTACTCATTTCATCTAATACTTTAAGTACTCTCTTTATATCTTTGGGTTTGTTAAGGTTAATATCATACCTGTCGGCAATATATGGAATATATTCTGGCTTAGTGGTTAATGTTAATCTGCATAAATTACAAAGTTTTTTGATTAAATTAAGATAAAAAGATATTTCTTCTTCATCTTTAAATTCATCTTCCAATTCCCATGATTTTGCCTTTTTTTGAATGATTTTATCGGCTTTAAATTCATCAAATTGAATACTTTCGCCATATTTTCTTTTAATTGCAGAATTACCCAAACCATAAGTTGTATAACATCTGACATATTCAGGTAATTTTGTTTTTAATTCTTCTTGAATATGTTTATTAAATGCTAAAAACATTATGCTTTTATCTTTAGGCAACAATTTGACTGCTTCAACAATTGTTGTGGTCTTGCCTGTACCTGCGTAAGCCTTAATTAATATATTCTCAGGACGTTTTTTTGTAAATAAAAAAATTCTTTCCTGTTCTGCAGTTGGTTTATGATTCATAATTATCCCACTATTTCAAAATGAGTTGTTTTAATTGTAAATTCATTATCATCCAGTCTCATTTCTGGATATTGAATACTTTTTGAAACATATTCTCTCTTTTTTATATGTAATATTTCATCCAATTCATCAAAAGAAAGTTTTTCTGCATCAGTATCAATAATATTTTTTATAAGTTTTGTTTGAACTTCAATATATTCTTTTTGAGAAAGACCTGTAAGATCAACTTCAATTGTAACTTTAATGTTGTGTATCATTTTATTTTCTCCTATTTTTAATATTTTTCACAAAAATATTCTTTGCATTTATATGGTTTATTGTTTTGAATTGTACATTTCTTATCTTTTAAATAAAGACATTGATCAGTCCAGATAAAATCACCAAAAACTATTAACCCTTGAAATAATGATTTTTCATAATCATTTGTTAATCGTAAAAGCCAATGTTTTTTACAACATTCACCGCAACCAATACAATTCATAATACTTCAATCCAATTTTCGTTAGTATTACCATCTTTTAATTCAAATATTTTATTTTCATTTTTGACAAGGACTTTTAGACCTTCTTCACGTAAATATAATCTTTCTCCTTCAAGAATGCCTGTGGTTGCCAAACTGTCTCTTTCTTCAATAGTGTCAACTGCCACGTAATATGTTCTGCCCATCATGATTTCAGTATCACCATATGCTTTCATCGTATTCCATAATAGTTCTGCCATTTGATCACCAACCTGTCCAAGCAAACGAATTGTTATATCAATTGTTTCTGCTGCTTGTTTATCAAATTCTGCACTTCTGCGCTCATATACACCCTGCAACACATATCTTGCTATTTCGATGGCAAAAAATTTATCTTCTGGTTTGTCTTTATAACTTGGTGGTAAACCAATACAAGGTCTGCCGTGTTCATTTAAATTAATTTCATAGTCAATTGTATGCATAATAGTTCAATTAAAGTATTTATGTTAAACGAATACAAATATATATCATTATGGCGTTAATTACAACAGTTGAAAAAAATAAATTATATCTGCGAGTAAAACATTTATTGGGATTTCCGCAGAGACCATTCGAATTAAAGGATGAACAATTAGATTCATTTCTTGAAATTGCAATTGAAGACTATTCTGCAGCAGTAAATAGCTGGTTAATTCAACAACAATGGATTGGATTGGAAGGTTTAAATCTTGAAAGTAGCGATTTTCTCAGTGCTTTTACTACTAAATCGAATAGTTATATGGAATCATTTACATATGCTTATTCAAGGCAAGTGGGATTAGGCACAAATGCACCTGCTGCTGCAGGATGGGAGCTTAAACGTGATTTTATTATTACTGAAGCAAACACACAACATTATATAATTCCTGCTGGTAGAGAAGTTAATGAAGTATTGTGGGAAACACCACCTGAAATTGATGGTGCTTTAGTTGACCCATTTGCACTCAATGCTTGGTCACCCGGGATGGTTGGTTGGTCTTATCTTGGTCGTCCAGCTATGTATGTTCAGCCAACTTTTTCAACTCTTTTGTCTGCACAAGACAGAAGGATGAAACAAAGAGTATTACAATCAATATTAACATATAGAATTACGGGTTTAGCTTCTGGTGAAAAAGTTTTACACTTGTATCCCGTACCCGGAAGTCGTTTTGAAATCACAAGTACTTGGGGAATTCATTATGCAGGAAGAAAAGTATGGTATTGGTATTATGATACTACTAATACTGGTAGAGATAAATGTTTAGAAGACAATAATGATATAGTTAAATTGCCATCAGATGCTCCAACAAAAGTATTGCAATGGGATAGACTTAATGACGTTGCACGTCAACAAATAAGAGACTTACTTGTTGCACAGGTAAAAATAGTTATTGGTGGAATGAGAGGATTTTATAGTGGTGAACTCGGTGTGGCTGAAAAACAATTAACTATGGATTATCGACATTTACTTGATGAAGGTACTAAACTAAAGGAAGATACTTTAAAAATATTATTAGATCAATTAACTTATTTCAGTCAAGAAAACATGACTGAAATTCGTGCTAAAATTGCTGAAAACGTAAATAAAGAACGTGGATATCAGCCACCTATGTTCCCAATTATTTCAATTTAATATGAACAATAAATTATTAAATATTATTAATGAAGAAATTGAATTTTTAAATGAAAATGTTGAAGGAATTACTGTTGATAATGACTTTTATTCTTTTAGAGACTCTTCAATTAATACATATGCATTTTCTGTTTATGAAGATAATTTATTAGTATCACCCAAAAATGGTACACATGGTGATGCAATAATCAATACTTTTAATATAAAATTTCCTCAAGATGAAGAAATATTTTATAAAATAAAAAAGAAAACAAAATTTTGGGGTAGAATTTGGCTTGATAATGACATAATAACTTTTTGGGACGATTATATTCCTGAAAACGTTATAAATAATATTAAAAATATGCTACAGAAATATTTTTCTCATAAAAATATTAATAATTTTAAAGTAGAATTAGATTAATGAAGAAAAAAAAGCAAATAATTGATCTTGAAAATCAAAGATATGGAATGTTTATGACCCAAGAATCCTTTGATCTTGATGTTATGTATGGTAGAAATTTTTTGCAAACTGATAATGCACAAGAAGTAATTATACATAGAGTTAATGTTATTGAAACTAAATCACATGCACTTTATGGTCAAACAAAAGCAAAAGATAAAAAATATTTAACACCAATTCGAATATCAGTAATGGTAAATGTTGAAGATGGTAAACAGGAAAATTATGGTACAAACCCCGGGGGTATTGCTCGTGATGATACTGGTCATATTAGTTTTGGTGTATATCTTAAAGAACTTGAAGAAAAAAAATTAGAAATTAATCGTGGTGATATTGTTGAATATAATATGAGTGGCGAAAAAAGCAGATATTATGAAATTGATAGTGCCAATAATGTAACAGATGAAACCAAAAAAACTATTGGTGGATTTAAACCTTATTGGAAACGTATAACTGGTACACCAGTTAAGGAAGACGTTGTGCCATTCTTAAGTGAAACAAAAGGTACTTAAATAAATTTATGCTGAATTATAAGTATTCTCATTATTTTTCAGTATTTATATTAAAAATAATATTAACTTAAAAAATACGGCTATGTTAAATCAAACAACTTACAGACTCTGGCTTAGAAACGCAATCAATGAAACAGGTCTTGCAGATGGTCCTGCAATTGCAGCAGCAATCGCATTACTTGCAATAAACGTTATACCAGTAACTCCGAACCCTGTAGATCAACAGGACTAATTCTGAGAAATAAAAACATAAATAATTTATGTTTGTTATGATAAAATAAGGGGTCGTAATCGACCCCCTTTATTATTCCATATCATCAAATGTTCTATTATCTGATAGAATGCTATCGTTGAATAGCTCATCATCCACCCATATTGGTGTTTTCTTTCCTATATAAGTACCTTCCACATTAAAATCAAAAAATTCAGACGCTACTTCATATGCCATCCCATCCCTATCCATCAGTATTTTTATACATTTAGTCCTGCTGTACACAATTTTATCACCAGAAACTCCAATAATTGCATCATTAAAACCATCTGCAGATAACCATTTGATTTCAGGATAAAATTCAATAATTTTATTTAGTTTGCTCATTATTTCTTTATATTAAAATGTTTCTTTTTTATTTTTTCAAGTTCATCAATCAGTTTTTTGTGTTGTTCTTTTGATTGGATTCCCAGATCATCACCATATTGCTCGAATATATCAATAACAAATAAAATAAATTCTTTTTCTTTGTCAGAGATAAATGCACCTTTTTTTAAAAAGTAATATATCGCCATAGAAAGAAAAAGAATTATTAATGCTAATAGTATAAGCAATATGTATAGTGCGATCATCCAATTATTTTAGTTTCTTTTTCACATATATGTAAACAAACAGGACAATACCCATCTGTTTTAAAATCACTATTCATTTTTCTTTCTGTTTTCATTAATTCTTTTAAGTGATTTATTTTCAGAACTCATAACTTTAAGCATTACCATACAATCTTCAAGTGTTTTAAGTTGTAAATTAATTCTTAAAACGGGTTCAAGAGCATCATGCATCATACAATCATGCGTATAGTTATTCGTTTTCATTAATTCATTAAAATGTTCAAGAGCATCATCACGTTTTTCTGTAATATATACAATTGCATTCATCAAATCAAGTTTAATGTCTTCGGGTTGTTCTTTCATTTGTACTGTTTTTTATCTTCTTCATTATTTTTTTGATCAAGTTTATATGCTCTTACTGCCACCATAGCATCTTCCATTAATTTGATGCTTTCATTCTGCTCCAAAATAGTATCTATTCTGACTACTACCTTTTCTTTATCTTCTTTAAGCAAACCTTCTTTTATTAATTTAACTAATTCATCAAGAGTTTTGTCCCGTTTTTCAATGGCAAGTTCAATTGCCAGTGCTAAATCGGAATCAATTGGAATATCCAGTGAAAACTGAAATTTCCCAATATTCTTGAATTTTATATCACCCATAATTATAATTTCTTATAACCAGTAAATAGTTCAGCTTCAATTTTTGGATGCGATTTATAATCAACTAATTCAAAATCTTCAATTGTTAAACTTATAATATCATCTAAAGTTTTTAATTCTTTTTTAATGAATAATTGTGGCAATACATATGGTTCTCTTGATATTTGTTCTTTTGCAATATCAATATGATTAACATATAAATGTGTGTCACCACCAATCCAAGTAGCAATACCTTCAAGCATATTACATGCACGTGCGAATATTTTTAAAAGCAATGACATACTGGCAATATTGAAAGGTACACCAAGTAATGTATCACAGCTACGCTGATACATATTGAGGTCGAGATAGAATTTTGGAATACCATCTTCATCTAAACTAACTATTGGTTTGGTCATAATACCATCTATGACGTATTTTTTTGCCCATAATTTACTTCTTTCATCAAGCGAAAGTGGTCTTACAATAAATTGGTACATAAGATGGCATGGTGGAAGTGCCATATCTTTAAAATCTGCTTTATTCCATGCATCAATTATGTGATAACGACTGTATGGATTCTTTTGCAGACCTTCAAGACAATCTTTAACCTGATCAACACCATTTTGATTTCTCCATTGATAGCCATAAACTTTACCTAAGTCACCAAGTTTATATCCATATAATTCAAATAATCTTTCATTAGTTGCTGTGGTTGTATCATTTTTTATTGCATCAACAAAAGACTCTATTGTTCCGTATGGAATTGGTAATACTCTTATCAGCCCATCAATTGGGTCTGGTTTCGCTGCACCCATTCCATTACAGGTTGCTAAATACCAACGATAAGCATCACCATTCCAAATATTTACTCCATTATCTACAAGATATTTAATGTTTGTATCTCCCCTGAGAATCCAGAGTAATTCATGTATAATACCTTTCCAGAACATTTTCTTTGTTGTGAGAAGCGGATAACCGTCTTGTAAATTCATTTTAATTACACCATGAGATATACCAATTGTATTAGGCATGTTGGCTCTGCCACTTTCCTTTTCAACACCATTATTAATAATGTTCTGGAGTAAATTTAAATACTGTTTCATTTTGTTACTATTTTTTCAATCTCATCAATTAATGCATTTGTCATTAAATTTAATGCGTCAATATTATAAGTTTTTTTTAAATGCTTAATTGTTTCCAAACTTATACTTACTGTTCCGATTATTTTATCTTCATCGTCCAATACTTGTAATTTTATTTTTTTAAATTTTCTTTCCATGATTATTTCAGTTATTTCTTTTTTGGATTATTTATTGTTTCAATCTCATGATTGATTCGGGTGATATCACTTGTTGTAAGTGGTATCATTTTAATAGTTGTTTTGCCATTAATTTTTTCAGGTTTTGTGCCCCTTAAGAGTTGTGCTTCGAGTATTTTTTTAGCACTTGCCCTTCTGTTCTTGATTCCAGTTGTACCCTTCATAATCTTAATTTAATATAAAATAATTTTTATTCTTTTCCAGTATGTCCAAAACCACCTGTGCCTCTTACAGTGCTGGTTTCAAATTTGTCAATCTGATTCCATTCAGCAACTTCATGTTTCGATATAATCATTTGACCTATTCTTTCTCCTTTGCTCACCATAAAAACATCCTGACTTAAATTGATTAAACATATAATTATCTCACCACGATAATCGCTATCAACTGTCCCGGGTGTATTTATGATTGTAATACCATGTTTTACTGCCAGACCAGAACGTGGTCTAACTTGTGCCTCATATCCTACTGGTAATTCGATAAAAATACCTGTGGATATCATTTTTCTTTCAAACGCTGCTAAAAATATTGGTTCTTCTATATTAGCACGTAAATCTACACCTGCTGACCCTTCGGTTGCATAAGAAGGCAATGGATTTTTTGATTTATTTATAATATTTATTTTCATATTATCTATCGTCACCGCTTCCATGTAATGTACCTCTGTCACGTCTACCTTGTAATTTTTCAATATTTCCTGATGCAACATCTTCCATTTTCAATCCAAGAGTGTCGCACATTGAAGAAATATACCAAAGTTGATCACCAAGTTCTTTTTTTATTGCCTGAATATCTGTTACAGTAATGTCACCACCAGCATCTCTGATAATTTTTTTTATTTTGCCTTGTGTTTCACCTGCTTCGCCCATACCTAATCCATCATATGCAACAGCCAATAACAATTTTACATCTGGTGGCGTATCTGGGTGTTTTTCCATAAATTTATCTAAGGATATTTTGAGAAAATTTGCTTCTTTTTGATATTCATTAAACGTTGTTATCTTCATAATTTACTGTTTTTTAAATTTTCTTTCATTTTATCCAAATGTTTTTGTTCTTCTTCAGTATATTGAATACCACTTTCTACATTATCACCAAATACTTTAAATATTTCCATTAATTTTTGGGGGTCTGCCATATCATCAGTTGCTTGAAGCTGATCTGCAGCAGCCATAAGTTTATCGTAATCCTCTTGCATTTTTCGATTTGCTTCAATTAATATTTTTGATTGTTCTAATGCAAATTGTGCCTGACTTCCTTCATCCATTTCAATTGAAGAAATTAATTCAATACCAAATGGACGATTTTTATAATTTTCTTTATTAGCGTAAAATTCCAATGCTTTTTCAAGCAATGCAATTATGTTTTCATATTCTTCAGGACTATTCATTGTCTTCTTCTTTATTTTCATTAATTATTTTTCGATAATTCTCCACAATCTCTTTGAGTTCTTTTACTTCTCTGGGATAAAGAGTAAATTCTTTACGGTAAGGATGTTTTGGATTTTTATTAATTCGTTTGAAGAACCATTTGCCTTGAGATTCGGTTTCTTCAAATTCTTTATACATTTCTAATGTGATACTACCGTATGAGTATGTGTCACCACGACTAAATGCAATGTAAAGCCTCTGATTATTTGGAAAATATGTGGATTTTAGCACATTGTCCGATTTAAACACTGATTCTATATATCCTAAACTGCCATCTTTTTCTTGAAATTCTTTGTGTTCTACTAACATATAACTATTTTAAGTAGGCAAATGTAATGAATTAATTATTAAAAGACAAGAGTATTTATATAAAAAGTTTATATGTCACTTCCAAAAAAAGTAAAACTCGATATTAATATTAATCCACCAAAAGTAGGCACTGAATTTCTTAAGTATGGTATGGATAGAATTGAAGAACTTATGAGATTAACTGATATTAAAACTAAATATTTACCAAGAACAATATTACTTGAAGATTTAGATCAGGCACTTTTTGATTATGTTAATGATGCTGGTATGAAAGCAGTCATTGAAGGTAGATCAGTTCCTACATTTTATCTTGACAATGATCGTTGGGGTGAATTTAGTAAGACTTGGAAATTCATGGACAATGATAAAAACGTGCCAACACCTTATATAACAGTTAGACGTATTGATAAACAAGCTGGCACAAGACTTGGTACAAAATACCGTGTGCCACAGCCACGTAAGTTCAGATATATGGATGTACCGATATTGGATAATGGTGAAGTGATTTATTTACGTTTTAAGATGCCAGAACCAACAAATGTTGATATGATTTATGAAGTAGCATTATTCACAAAATATAGAGTAGATGTTAATCAATACGATGAACAGGTACTTAAAAATTTTGCGTCACGTCAAGAATATCTTTTTATTAAGGGCAATCCATTACCATTATTATTTGAAGGTTTTGCTGAAGCTAATCCTATTGAAAATATTGATGGTGATAGATTCTTCGTATCAAAATATGCTCTTAAAATTCTTGGTTTTATTCAAGATGAAAAAGAATTTGAAATTGTAAAAACTCTTAGAAAAACAAAAATTGGTTATATTATGAGATAAGTATTTGTCTTATAATCATAAGTAGTACCACTTGGAGGATTTTGTTGTAAATTATCTTTATTAACAATAGTATTATTAACCTTATTGATATACAATGTGTTATTTATAACTTCTTTCGCTTTTATTATTGGATATGATGTGGTTATGAATTTCCATGTCATGTTGGTTATATCCAATTGTGTTTTGAAGAATATTTTCATTGGTGTTTCCTGAATTCCAGCAATGTCATTATCTTCATTAAAAAATAATGTTACTTTGCCTGTTTTAGCATTAAAAAAACTAAATTTAACATATCCTATCATTGTTGAGCCAGTAAAATATGATAATGGAACATACCAGCGATATAATTGATTATTAGTACTTGCACCAATTGTATATTCGGGTAAATATGAAGTTGGCGGTATAGTTAATTTAGTTAAATATGTGGTAAATATTTTTGTCTGATTATTAATATCAAAAGTATCATAGAAATCCAAAATAAAAAAACTATTAAGCAAATTGGCACTAAATAAATGTATTTCATCATATGTAAAGCCAGCAGCAATAAATCCATAACCAGATGTATCATATGCAGACATAAATGAAGCATAAAATTGAAATTTTAGTGTTATTACAGCATTTGGAGTTGGATTTAATTTGAATCTTCTTTCTTCTCCATCAATAACAGGATTTACCAAATCAAGACCAGTAAATTGTGTTAATCTATCAATATCTTGTTGATATTCAATAAAATTACTGTTTGAACCTAAAGAAATGTTGAGACTCGAACCACTACTATTAAATTTTATTTTTTCTCTTATTATAGACATGGCTTTCCAATATTATTAATGTCACTGGTCGGAGTTACTGTTAATTTAGTTGCAAATCTACTGAACCATACTTCTTGGAATGCAGCCAAAGTATTTGGGTCATTCAAATCTGGTGTTATATCTAATATTATATTTGAAAATAAATATCTTCTTTTATTCACAAAAGGATAATCAACGCCTAAATTGCTTGTAGGGTCTATATATCCTTGTGACAAAATATCTCTCCATACATAATTTCCAAAATTATCTAATTTTGTTGCATAATATGGAATTGCAATAGTTTGATCATATGATGTATTTCCAGTATTCACAAGATTTAATTCGCTTGCAAAATATCTTAAATGAAATGGAATAAAAGGATTATATTTCCACAATAATGTACGTATAACATTTAAATTATCTTTATAAGAGGTTTGAATATAAAATGTTTGTGGTGATAATTCTAATTGAAGAAATTCTGATTTTGAATATTCGATTAAATCACCAATTTTAGCACCAAAAAATGATTGTATAGTATCACCAGTATTAAATGCTATTGGCGCAAAAGCAAACTTACTTGGTACTCCCACTGATGACCATACAGTACCTGATAATATTTCAGAACTATTATTACCGTTTGATGTTGGTTTATATTGTGCATATAAAAATAATTCAGTTAGAGGAAATCCAAATTGATCAACATATGATGAAACATCAAAATCTTTATTGAAATTAAATGCATATGCTTGTTCACCATAAACATTATTTGAAAAACCTACAGGAAATATTTCAAAGTCATTTGGTGTTGCAATAACTTGAAAATATCTTGTCCATAATATAGTACTACCACCACTAACAATTTGTGTGTATCCACTGATTGCTGGTTTAACAAGATAAAAATCAAATGAATTGAGAACATTTTTACTATTACCACTATATTGTGGACTGAAAAAATCGGAGAATATTTTATAATTATTTCTTAAACCATTTAATAATGACATATATTCAATTTTACCATAAATTCTATAGTTTTCATTTGCTTCTCTTTCAGTGTCAAATAATTCAGTGGCACTCAGAATGTTTCCGATATCGTATTCGTTAATTAATGATACTTTACGTGATAGTTCAATCTTTTCATAGTTATCAACATTGACTGAATTGACATTCTTTAAGCTGTTAAGTAATATTTCCACGCTATTAATTCTTTACTATAAATACCTTGAAAATTTTTTATGAAATTTGTAACCTTTTTAAATAAGAATACGTATAAGTATTATGTTTAACCAATAAAAATTTTAAAATTATGAAAAAATTTACTTATGTTTTAGCTTTAATGTTTTCACTGATACTCATGAGTACCAGTTGTGAAAAATCAAATGACACTCCTATTCCAAATGCTATTACTACCAATGATTTAGTTGGTAATTGGAATTTTACTTCTCTTGAGTTTAATGGTAAAACAATGACTGGTTGTGATATCGCATTGGATTTATACTATTTGACAACTCTTAGTCTTAACAGTATGACAAAAACTACTGTGATAGTTAAGGATGCATGTAAATCTGATAATAGAGAGTACCCTTATACTTTGTCCAATAACATAATAACATTGAAAAATACACTTACTGAAGGTACACCAGTATATAATTTCGTAATTGAAAATGCTGAAACATTTAATGGTACGATACTTAAGTTAAAATTTGAAAGCGCACCTTCATCAAATAATTTATTTCCAATACATGGAATATATACGCTGACAAAGCAAAAATAATTCCAAGAACAAAATCCCTCAATTGAGGGATTTTTTTATTTTATACAAGTCCTAAAGAAACAACAAATTCAATACAATTAGCCTTATTAATACCCTTGTAAAAATATGTGTTCGAACCAACCCCTGCGGTAATTGGACATGCTGCTGCCCATCCAGTTGGTATTTTTGTTTTATTACGATATGTATTACCAAGTGGCGTTGCTGGGTCTAATTCGGTAAATCCTTTTTTTGTAACATTATTCATTGCCAATATATCTTGTTTAGGTATTTCAATAATATCTGTCCAATTTAAGTCTGAACGGGCAAACCATTTTGTATTAAATTCACTTGCTGCAATTTTTTGTGTGTTATCAAAGAAAAAGAAACTATTATCTGTGTTATCTTCTGTTTGTCTTGCAAAGTTATCTGCTGAATAAACTCGTAAACTTCTCCAAGAACCTTCAGATTGAAATCCGATTTGTGGAAAATATATACTTAAATTCATCCAGTTTGCTCCAAAAACTCCCCCCATACTACCATTTGTAGCATTAGATGGAAATTGTTGATTTGAATTGATATAATTACCATAATTACCGTTTACTATTATACCTACGTTCCAGAAAGGGTCGTTTGTTGGTAGATTAGGTGTGGTTTTTCTAAAAAATCCATTATTATCACTATGATCTTGAAAAAATTGATCAGCATCTGGATAATCTTCATTATATGTTAATCCATGAAATTTTGCAAAGCTATATAATTTTCCACCAATAAATTTAAAACTTATTTTTCTCCAATTATTAGTGTTAGTATTTTCCGCTTTAGCGAAACTTGCATTACGTGCAGCATATTGTGGAAATTTTAATTTATATCTTAATGGTACGAGTTTTGAATCTGCACCAATACTTCCAGTAAAATTCATTGGAATTGCATCGTTAGTATATTCAAGTGTAACAAATCCTCTAAATTCAGTAAAAATACCGTTAATTGAATCAAATGGCACTGATACTTCGTTTCCAAAATCATCTGTAATTATTTTAGCACGATTACAACTAACAATAAATACAAAATCACCGTCTCTTTTATATGTTGAATATTCAGAAGGGTCTAATACTAACATTTGGGTTGTTGGGTCAACACTGCCTGAATTAATTTGTGCGTCTGTAACTGTTGGGGGATAGTAATAAATTTTTTCAGTAATTCTACCATTTCTTTTAGAATACATACCAACTGTAGTATTTGCATCATTTCTGGCACGAAATAATTCACCTACACGTACCGCAGAATGCGATTCTTCACCCCACATTGAATTATCACCATCAGTAAATGAACTGCCAAATAAAACAAAAGTATTATTTAATACTGAACGAATTCTAAAATCTTGACGAGTAATGCCAATAGTAAAATTTTCAGTATCTCCCCAAAAAGGTACAATATCTACACTAATTTCTTGTGTTTCAATATTTGGTAAGTCATTCAAATCGGTACTTAGTTTTATTTTAGAACCGTTATCAGTAAATAAATTTGGTGAATACCCTAAATTTGTTACCATAGAAGCAGGTGTCATACTAAATTTACCAATATCAGTTATATCGACACTTAAATGAACTGTTTGTGTTCCTATTGGTACTCCAAAAATCATATAATCACCAGAACCATTAGTTAGTGCAGTATATTTATAATATTTTTTATAAACATTGAGAAATTCAAGATTAGTTACAAGTTCGGGTTTAATAGGAAATGAGCCAAAGGGTTGTTTAGGAGATGAAATGCCAAATGAATTAACTTGAGAAACACGTGGCAATAAATTATATCTCTTGCCTTCGTTATTTTTGTCGGTTGGATTTATATATGGATAAATGCTACTAATTTCACTGTTATTAGCATCTTCATCTGTTAATGGAATAAAAATACTTATTTTAGCATTTGGTATGCCAATACCACCATTGGCAAGAACTCTTCCTATTAAAACTCCATAATCTGCATTAAAATCTTGATATACATCTTTAGTGCTAAGACTCATAGAAAGAAATTCAAGTGTATCAACATCCTGATCAAGTTTAACAGTTATATGACTATCTGCAATTGCAGCATTGTTGTTTAAAAAAATACGTTGTGATTTATTCATACAATAATGTTTCAAATAAATACTAAAGTAAAGAATTTCTTATATGTAGTAAAAATTTCTCGAAAAAAAAATGAATTTTTTTTTCGAGAAATTTTAGAAAATTTAACCTAAAAAAAAAGAAAAATTTGAAAATCTAATCCAAAAAAGATAAAAAACTTAAAGATTTGATTTTATGAGCAAGAACAACAGTGTGATAATAATCAATCTTAAATACCTTTTGCATATTTTTTTAGTATTTATTTGAAAAGTAACACAGAGCTTATATTAGAAAATAATAATAAAAACATTAATAATTAATAAACATGGCAGATTTTGTATTTACCTCTCCGGGAGTAAAATTTAAAGAACGTGATCTCACATTTGTGACACGTAACGTAGGTATCACCACATTAGGCTTAGTAGGTGAAACGCTAAAAGGACCTGCATTTGAACCTGTTTTCATTCAAGATAAAACTCAATTTTCAACAAGGTTCGGCGTACAAAGCACTGAAAGATTTCCACTTGGAAATAAAGGTCTTAAATATCAATTACCATATGTGGCAAATGCTTATTTGGATGAAACTAATCAATTGTATGTAACAAGAGTATTGGGATTATCTGGATATGATGCTGGTACAGGATGGACACTTACATTAAATGCAGGTGTTGACCCCGTAACTGTAGGTATTGAAAGCGTAACAACTGGTAACTCTACATTTACTAACTTCCAATATTTAGGTGTTATGATAAGTGTAAGTGGTCAAACTGGTACTACATTCTTAGGTTTACATAAATATAGTAGTACTGCTTTTAGCGGATACTCATATACTTGGACAGTAACCACATTTAATGGTAGTATTGGTAGTGGGACTACTTATTTTACCAGAACATTATTCTCAGGTACTTCATATACTGCATATGAAAAGATGGTACTTGCTGTAATTAGAAGTAGAGGCGATGTTACTGATCATGTAAATCTGCCAGCAACTACTGCATTCCAAACAAGTATACTTTCAATACCTGCAAATAGTACTAATCTTGATAGTGGTGATTTATTTGGTCAATTTACTATATTAGTGTCTGGCGGTACAACATATACTGCAACATTAAATCCAGATGCAAGTAGTTTCTTACCAAATGTAATTGGTTCTTTGCCAAAAGATAAAAACACAAAGATATGGACAGAAGCGGTATATCCTGATTTAATTAAATATTTGGATTCTGCAGGTGCTACATATCCAACAGGATTAACAAGTTATGGTATTTCTGGTATTGCACCATATGGTTATGGCATAAATGATGTTGTAATTAAATTAAGGTCTAATTTTTATAAAAACTATAAGACTCAATTCCAGACACCTGAAACTCCTTGGGTTGTATCACAATTAAAAGGTAGTGAAATTGACAGATTGTTCAAATTCATTAGTATTTCTGATGGTAATGCAGCAAACCAAGAAGTTAAAATTAGTATTCAAAACATTAATCCAATTTCTCTTGAATTTGATATTGTTATTCGTGATTTTAATGATACTGATGCAAATCCAATTGTATTGGAATCATATACGAGATGTTCATTAATTCAAGGTTTAACAAACTATATAGCACAGCGTATTGGTACTGCTGATGGTGAGTATGATATTCAAAGTAATTATGTTATGCTTGAACTTGCAGACAATATTGCTCCTGATTTATTCCCTGCTGGTTTTGAAGGCTACGAATTTAATAATTATGCTTTATCTGCAACAAGCGATGGTACTACTGTTGGTAAAACACCAATAATTATTTACAAAACAGGTTATACACAAACAGATAAATTTAGAAAAGTATATTTGGGAATATCAGAAAATGGTTATAATACAGCAAACGTTATAGGTACTGGTATTAATCAAAACTTCTTTAATTTTAATGGTCAAAGTAGCTTAAGTGGTGGCTTTGTAAAAACTAAAGGTTTCCATATGGATTCTGGTGCAACTGGTACTGGTTATACTGAAGGAACTATTAATCTTGGTACATTCGAAGTTGGTGCTGGTAAATTCCAGACAGCTAATGATGTTGTAGATAATACAAATCCTTATTTTGATATAAATTCAAGAAAATTCACTCTTGTTCCTGCTGGCGGTTTTGATGGTTGGGATGTTAACAGAGGTTATCGTTCATATGGCGACTTATATCGTCAGGGCGGTATTTATGACGGTGTTGCACCTAATGCAACTGCAATAAATGACTTTCAAGCATGGGAAACAGCAATTGACACATTTTCAAATCCTGAAGAAGTTACGATTAACTTATTTTCAACTCCGGGTATTGATTGGTCAAATAACACAATTATGGTTCAAGATACAATTGAAATGGTTGAACAACAAAGAACAGATACATTATATGTAATTGATGCTCCTGATATTGGAACTTCACCAGTTGTTGGTCAACAAAAACAAGATGTTCAATTTGCAACAGATGTTGTTGATTTACTTGATAATACTGGCATTGATAGTAGTTATTCATGCACATACTTCCCTTGGATTCAAATCAGGGATACTCAGAATAATGTCAATGTTTATATTCCACCTACAGGTGAAGTAGTTAAAGCAATGGCATTTACTGATAATACAAAATTCCCTTGGTTTGCACCTGCTGGTTTACAAAGGGGTGTAACTGATGCAAGAAAATCAAAATTTAAATTATCACAGGATGCTCGTGATGTATTATATAAAGGTAGAATTAACCCAATGGCTGATTTTGCAGATGCTGGCACAGCAATCTTTGGACAGAAGACATTACAAGTTAAAGAAAGTGCTCTTGATAGAATTAATGTTCGTAGATTATTACTTCAAATCAAAGTTCTTATTGCAAATATTGCAATCAGACTTGTATTCGAACAAGATGATCAAACAACAATTGACCAATTTATAACAAAAGCTACTCCAGTACTTGATACAATTAAGAGAGAAAGAGGTTTGAATGATTATAGAATCAAGATGGATAATAGCAATAACACAACTGAAACTAACGACAGAAATGAATTATATGGTGAATTATTCTTGAAACCAACACGTGCTGTTGAATTCATTGGAATTACATTTACAATTACACCTTCTGGTGCATCATTCGCTGACGTTGGAGCATAATAAATAATAACTTTAAATAAAGAGACCTACAACATTGTGGGTCTTTTTTTTTATGTTTGAGTATTTATGATAAAATAATATTATAATTTTTTATAAAAATGAGTAATAAAAAAACTAAAAGGGTATATTCTAAACCAATACAAGTTGAGAAACCCGTAGAAGAAAAATCAGTAACATCTGAACCAATAATTGCAGATTTAAATCTTACTGCAGAAAAACCAGTAAAACCCGTAGAAGAAACACTTGCAACTTCAGAACCAGAATCTACTTCTGAGCTTAATAATGAAGTAAAAGAATTTGTTGAAGAATTTCCAGAGTTTACCAGTGAGGTTGTGGAAGAAGAAATAAAAATTGAACCTCATATTGAAGGTGAAAAAATTGCTGAAGTTCTTGAACAATATCATAATGTTGATGCACAAACTGAAATAGAAAAAGTACTTCAGACAGAAATAAGTGGTGAACAGTTAAGTATTGATGCTGCAGAAGAATTGAAAAAAGAACTTGAAACCCCAGCTATTGAATATTTTCTTACTGAAAAACAAATTGAAGAAGGTGCACAAATAGTTGCTGATATGGTGAATGACCAAATTTTAAATGAATTAAAAGCATTAGCTCCTGAACCACCAAAAGCGAAAACTTTAGCAAGTTTAAGTAATGCAGAGTTAAGACATTTTCATAGAACTGGTCAAATGCCAAGATAAGAATTATTTTTTGTGAATTGTTTTCAAACATTATAGTATTTATTAGAAAAATAAGTATTATAATTTAAATATGCAGAAATATGGCAGAAATGATAAGGGGAATCCCGTTTCAATATGAACCCAAGAGAATTAATAGATTCTTTGCAGAATTTGCAGATGAATTGGGCATTGAAGTCTGGAAAATTCAAAAGTTCAAAAGACCTTCAATGAAAATTAACTCAGTACAAATTCAGTTCATGAACGAACAGAACTATGTTGCTGGTAGATATAATTGGGAAGAAATGCAATTGACATTCCTTGACCCAATAGGACCATCTACATCACAACAATTAATGGAGTGGGTTCGTTTACATGCAGAATCTTTGACTGGTCGTATGGGTTACGCAGCAGGTTACAAGAAAAATATTCTATTAAAAGCAGTTGACCCAACTGGTGTTGAAGTTGAAAAATGGACTTTAGAACAATGTATGGTTACAGCAATTGATTTTGGTGAAAACAGTTATGAAGAAGATGGTTTAACAACAATTCAACTTACGATACAGCCTTGGAGATGTATTCTTAATATGTAAGAGTTACAAAAAGAAATTCAAAAGCCACTTAGTTGTGGCTTTTTTTATTATTTATATCCAGCCAAAACTATCTTTTTTAATGAGTTTTGGCTGGATATAACATATAATATTTTATACGTTATATGAGGTCCTTATATCATAACAGCTATTATTTTATCTTTTATACTTGCATGAATTTTTCAGAAAATTTCATGCAGCTAATTCAAGAAGTCTGTTATTGAGGATAAGTTTAACGTAATATTCTCTATCCAGAGTCTTCATCACTTCAAATTTTTCATTATTATGTGAAAACCAAACAATATGTGATTGACCAAGTTTGATTGGTACATTCTTTTCAATAATCTGCTTATACATTTCCAATTGTAATGAATATAATTCTAAGTCACAATCTTCCAGCATAAACAAATCATTAAGCAAATGTCTTTTAGGTTCAGTTTTTGTAAAATTTTTGTTAGTTTTCCAGTCCCAAATTTCAAATTGTTGTGATTTTTTATTCCAAAATAATATATCAAGCATCCCACCAATTAATGTTTCACAATCATATACAACCATTTCCGTTTTAATTGGTATTAATACACCCTGAACTGTATTATAGAAATTATCAACATGCTTTTTACAAATATCATAAGTATGTTGAACAGGGTCAAAGCCAAATTCGTTTAATATTAATTGTTTAGGATATTCATATTTTTTATTTTGAAACAAATTTTCAGCATAATCATGTATTGCAGAACCTCTGATTGTGCCTTTTCTGTTTATAAATTTCCATGCCCTGACTATTTCAACTGGACTGATCTTGTGTTGTGCTCCTTTAAATTCTGACCAGAATTTTTCATCGAATTCTTCTTGATATTTGTGAATTAATGTAGTTACTGAAATTAGTTCTTTATTATTAATAAAATATTTATGTGGTTCGTCATAAAACGTCACATCATTAAATGCTGTAAATAATTCATTGGGTATTTTTTCCATAAAAAGCAAAAGTACTTAAAAATTAATTAATCACAATGTTTTTTTGTAAAATATTATCGAAATTAATATTTTCTAAATCTTTTATAAGTGCATTTTTGTCTGCAGGTAGATTTGAATAACCATGAATGTGATTAATAATTGCATTTCTCAATATGTTTAGTGCTTCAATTAATACATCGCCTCTGGCAATTGGATGTCCTTCAGTAAATATTCTTGTTCTATCGTCTGCTGTTAATTCTGCTGCTTTAAATTGTGGTTTTCCAGTATGTGATATAAGAGCAATCTTGTCGCTAAACACAACTGTATTACTATAAAAATTAGCATTTCCCTTCTGTTGTTCAAAAACAAGATTAACTGATGCTGGATTTTTAGTGTTTAATTTTAATACATTACCATTTTCATGTTTACCTGCTCTTATATGCACTTCATTGGTACGTAAGATAACATCAGTATTAACTTTACCAATTATTGCAACATCTGTAGATAATGGAAACACTCCTTTTGCATCTGGTAATGTTGAAGGTGCTGGTTCTGGTATTGTTAATCCCATATTTGTTGTTGATAATGCCGTGTAAATTGTATCAAAACCAATTTTTTGTGGCTGTGATATAATGCTGCCCATCCAATATCTACTTCTTTCAGGATATTTTATGTCTTCAATAAAAACTCTAACCATTTCACCTACTTGTGGAAGTAAATGAAAGAATTTTGGCAACATAGGATAACAATATGGCAAATCAGTATTTGCAGTTTTATTATCCAAATCAGGTATTTTAACTTGAATTCTGCCACCATCAGTATTATCGGTAATAGATATTACTTCGCCATAATAAATCGTTCTGGTGACTTGGTAAGTGCCTACCTTTTTAAAAGGATTACTTGTTTGTACTATAGGTTTATCAAATGACATTATCTTTTGCTTATTTCTTCAATTAATGCAATATAAATTTTTTCTGCTTCATCTAAAAGTAATAATTTATTATTAATCGTTTTTTCAAGTTCATCAGCTTCAAAAGTATGATCAATAATCTCTTGTTTTAATGTATCATGTTTTAATTTGATATCATTAAATAATTTATTTAATTCAATTGGTGTATATTTGCTTAAATCTTCCATTATTGTATAACTCCATAACCACTTACAAATCTTATTGTTGAACCAAATACTGTAACCGGTCCTGTAGGTGATATACCAGCAGCCGTCAGCGTAATCCCGGGTGGGATTGCCACAGTAATCACAGCATCTTGTTGAAATGCTTTGATGATTTCTTCAATTCTAATTCTTTCCATTATTTCATCTGGGGAAATACCACCAGATGGTAAGACACCAACTGGCAATCCTGCTTCACTTTTTCTTGCAATAATACGTGAAGCAATTTTAGTTGGTGACAATCCTGAACGTGATTTTACACCAATAAGAATTAAAGGTGTTGGCACGGTAGGTGGACCGCCAATACTTGATAGATTTAATATTTTGTTAAATGCGCCAATAATTGCATTAGAATTAGTAAAATCAATTGCCATATAATTATATTTTTAAAGGTATTAAACTTTTGATGATCGCACTATATTGCGTTATTTTTTCTTTTATTATTTTTAATATCAATGGTTTTAAAAGTATTACCAAAAACTTTTTAATTAAATTAAATATAAATTCATTTATTAATCGCATTGCCATATTAACAATACATTTTAAAAGTGTTTTGAATTTTACAAGATCATCTTTTGCATTACCAATTTTAGTAATACCTTGATTTTGAAATGCACTTATAATTGCAAGTAATGCACGTATTTGTGGTGTTGCACTTAATGCTTGTGCTAATGTCTGAGTAATTAAATTAATTAATCTTTGAAAAAATCCGTCTTTAACGGTTTGTTTATTAGCATCAGCAACTTCTTTATTTTGTACGCTTTGATCAATTGTATTGTTTATTTGATTTCCGACATAATTTGGGTCAGTCGCTTGACCAGTTGTACCTGATATATTATTAATTAAATTGGTTAATCCACTTAAAGGTAAATTTGCACTCATTACTCCACAACCCATATCATAATTTACAGTACCATTTATTATTTCTTCAGCACGTCTAAGTAAGGCAGCGTTATCTTCAGCCGAAATTTCAAAACTATCATCATCATTAACTAATTGTAATATAAGTTGATCAACAACTAATTCTTGATAAGCATCATTAACTGTTTTGCCCTGACTTTTAGTAATTGTGCCATACATTTTATTCATAACATTGCTTATGAATTCTTTTTTATTAATAATTTTAAGACCGTCAATATAATCATTTGCCCAACCACCGATTGTTGAAACACCACCATTTTGATTAAAAACCAATTCATCAGTTGATGCCAGATATTTCATATTTAAATTACCAAATGTTGCATTTCCATTTACAATTGCATTATATGCACTACTATCAAAATTAGGTGCTGAATTATCATATAATAATTCTCCACCTACAGATTGTGGATTAGTTTTAAGTTTGCCACTAATATCAATATCTTTTGCTTTAACTCTAACACCAGTTCCAGTACTGAGAAAATAATTAGGAAGATTTTGGCTTGCATTATATTGTGCTACTTGATTTTTTAATGCTACTTTCAATTGTGGTTCAATTTTATCAATAAAATTAGTAAATAACTCACCCGTTAATCCTTGTAAGGCATCAGTGCCAGCAACTGTTTTTAGTATGTCGAGTAAAAACGGTACAATATCTTTTTTATTATTAATTGAAGGAAATAGATCAGTAGTATTAGGCATTTTTGTTGCTTCTATTACCGAAGTATATGAACCAATGGTCGTAAAAATATTTCTTTTGTCGTCACTTAAGCTCATTCTTATTCATTTTCTTTTTGCTTTTCAGCTTCTTTCTTTACAAAATGTTCTTGAACCATATTTAATAATTCAAGTCTTCTTTCTGCTGATATATCACCAGATTCTTCAGAAGATTTTGAACTATTGGCAGTATTATTTGGACTATTTCCAGCTTTTACATAATTATCGAAAACAACTTCTTTTAAGTATTTCAATAACATAATCTTTTGATCTTGGTTCTTAGCTTCAGCAGCAATAAGTTTAACTATTTGATCACCGATTGCAGCAATTTCTCCGCCTTCTTTTACTTTTAATTCCCATTTAGTAAAAAGTCTGGTAATTTTAGCTTTTATGTTATGACTTTCATCATATATTTCTTGAAGTAGTTTATTCACGCTATCTTCATCAAATTGTAATCTGCGTCTGATTGGTCTTGGCATGGCTTTATAGTTTTAGTACATATAAATACAGGTTATTTGGGATTTATAATTAAAATATTTATAATTCCATATCAATTTTGTTTTAATATACTTTAATCATCGAGATAGTCCATTTTTTCAATAAAATAAATTTCTTTAAATGGTTTTATTCCAATACGTATTTCTTTTGTTGATAAACCAGTTTGTTCTTTTAAAAATAATAAAATTTTATTTTTTGCAAATTTGTTTGTTACTCTTTTATTATATTTACCTTCTGGTGTGTCTTCCATGAATAATACATGCCAGTTTTTCAACACATTTACTATTGCATCACCAACAATAACCTCATTTCTCTTCATTAACACATCGTTTGGTGGATTAATTTTTTCTTCTATTTTAGCAACCACTGTATTGATTAACTGTTCAAATTGATGATGAGTTTCCATTTCAAGTTCATATGAATATTCAATATTTTCATTAATTTCATCAATATGATCGTCAAAAGACAGATTAGTTTTCTTTTCAATATAGCTTTTTTTGCTATGATCTTTGTAATAATTTCGAATTATTGTCTGACAATAACTATATGCTTTGGTTTTATTACCAGACTTAGTAATTCTGTCAGGGTCAAATTTAATCATGTGTTCAATCAGGTGACTTCGAGCATTTGATTCAACCTCAACAATATCATAATTACCAATATGTATTGGATATTTTCTTAATATTGATTCTATCATTTTACGAAACGGCACTAATAAAATTTCATTATAAATTTTATTTTTTTCTTCTGCCGTAGTAGCATTGATATAATCTATAACTGCTTGTTCTTCCCTTTCTGCAAAATATGGCGCACTAATCTCTTCATCGATTTTCTTCTTCATTTACTTATAAGTTAATAAAATCAGATTATTTTTGAAGTCTTGACATATCAATTGATCTGTCATTCATTATGTTTGCTTCTTTATTTGCTGTTTCAAACCAAAATTTTCTTTCATTAATTGGCATTGTTTTTAAATAAGTATCAAACAAACTACCTTCTCTGGTTGCAAGATGTTTGTAACCAATTTTTGGTATTGAGAATATCTTACTTGCATTATTTAATGCTCTAAGTAAGAACTCATACATAAAGGTTAACTTAATGTTTGATTTATATCCACCAAGGTTCAAAAATTCTGATTTCTTTATTACTGCACCACTTAATTTAAAGTCAGTGTATTGCTGAAGTGATTTTGAATTCAGATAACCCATTTCACCATTCTCACCAACAAACTGTTGTGCCCAAACGGTTTCATTTGTAATCTTAATACCTTCATTCTTTTCATTGACTTCGATCATCATGGTGAGAAACACATCAATTTCAGGATATGCTTTGGTGTATATCTCAGCATTTTTAAAATATGTCAAGCCGTATTCATCATCAAATTCAAGTACCGAGAAATAATCGGTAGTTATTAAACTAACCCCAAAATTAACTTGTGATTGATAATCTGTTTTACCAGTATTAAATCTAAATGTTATATTTGGATTATCTTTAAATTTGTGTTCATAGTCCAACATGTCAGACGATGCTGCATCACCATATACCACAATAACCTGTGGTTTTTCTTCAATTTTTTCTTGTTTAAGTACTGAATCGATTGCCTTGTCTAACAAGTCTGAAACTTTCATGTTAAATTCATGTACTGGAATTATTACTGTTATATTCATTGTATAAATTTTTTATTTTAAAATTAGTTTTGTTCTTCAGTTACTGGTGGTAATAATATATCAACAGTCTGTGTTGGTGTTTCATATGGTATTGTTGGCACTACTGGCTGTGGAGGATTGATTGCTGCGCTTAGAAGTGCAACTCTCTGGTTAAGAACATCGGTGTAAATTTCAACCAATCTCTTTTCACTTGCTTCCTGACTGTATTTATTTGCAACATTACTCATTGTTTCATATAATTCAGGAGTAATTGCATCATCAAGAAATTTAACAAGTACTTCACCAATTAATACTGGAATATCATAGAAATTTTCTGTCCATACTCCAGCACCTTCAACAACTTTTGTTGCAACACCATTTTCATCTCTTTCAAGCATGTATTCTGGCATAATATCTGGTTTTAAGCAAATTGGAATAACACCAGCTTTCATACATTCAAGTGGAAAAGTACCAAATGATGAAATTCTGTCAATCCATACTGCTGCAAAATTACCTTGAAGTCTTTTTGCAAAATCAACTCTACGCATTGCTTGTGGTGGTTTGCTTTTTGTTAACATAGGGTCAAAAGTTACCCAAGAATATTGAGGATATTTAGCAAAAAACAATTTTACAAGTTTACTGATCTCATTTGCATTTCTTCCCATAATAGAAATTATTGGCTTTTGAGGAAAATCAGTTTTTTCAAAATAATCAGGTATACCAATATTATATGTCTTAATATTATATTTGCCCTTACCATAGAAAGTTTCAAGCCATTCTTTAAGTGTTTGTGATGTAGTGATGACATCATGAATATTAAAAGCAGTCCAATCAGTACCCGGTATTAATGCACTGGTCATATAATCAGCCGATTGTAATAAGCCAATTCTTACACAAGGTAAGTTTTTGGTTTGTTCCATAACGTTTGAATAAATGTCAGGAATAACCATTACGTCTTCAGGACCGACAGTAAGTTTTGGGTCTGCCATTGATATGTGTTTATGATTGGTAAGTTCTTTTTCAATCCATGTAGGTACAACATAGTCACCTTTTTCTACAAGAACAATTACTTCATATCCCATATTTTTTACAACAGTAGCATGAAAATAAATTTCATATACTGATGCAGTAGGAGTTTGTGATTCTGGTACACAAAACAAAAATTTTGATTTTTTGTTTGTAATCTTAGCTAAAGATACTTTAATCTTTTCTATTTTTTCTAATTCAGCTTTTTGTGCTTCGTTAACTAATAATTCTTCACTCATTTTACTTATTTTTTATATTTAATTATTTTTTCGAATTTTTTGTTGTCAATTAAATCGGCAACTTGTTTTACTTCAATTGACCCTACTTTTATGTTTTCATTATAAGGTCTTGTTATTTTAATTAATTTTTTGCCCCAAGGAGCACCCCCTTTAAGAATTTCAGGATTGGTTGTTATTAATACATCCACATGATTCCATACATCAATTGCTTTGTCAACAAAATGATAATTTTTGAATCTCATTGATATTTTACTTAGGAAAAAAAGTGTTGGTGGTATTGTAAATTTATTTTCAATAGATATTACAGTAAAATTTGTAAAATTCTGATACTGTTCAAGAAATTTATTTACATATACATCCATATTTCTGTACATCATTGGTGCAGCAGCAAATATTTCAAAAAGAAAATCCTGATTAACAAAACGATTATAAACTTCTTTTGAGGTTAATTTAGTTTTAACAGGTGCTTTAAATAAAAAGATATCTGCGGGTGGTTCACCAAGTTTTTTATCCACTTGATAATCCAGTGGATTAATATCTTGTGGTATATCTTCAGGTTCTTTTAATTCTTTTTCAACTTCAACAGTGTCTTCAAATTTATATGCATTGAAATAATCATATACATATGGATTTCCTTTAGGTGTTCCTTCTTCACCAAATTCTTCTATGTAATGTTTATCAAATTGAAACCATTTTGCTCTTAGGACTTCATCAACATCAATTCCTATCATTAATTTTTTACTCATTGTTTTTTTCTTTTAATAATTTAAGTTGAATTTGTAACTCTTCTTGTAATTTTTTTATTAATTCAGTATGTTTGATAATTAATTCAGTATCTGTAATATAAACAGGATTAATACATTCTATTCTTGTATCGGGTGCTTCTAACATTTGTGTTGGAAGAATAATAATTTCACCTTCAAAAGTTGTTGGCATAATCCTTTCAGTTACTTTTCGCACATAACTGTCAATATCTTCACTTCTGACACCTGCTATACCGACATATATTACTAAAATTTTTACTTCCATTTGTCTCTACTCATTTTTAACTTAATGTATTGCTTTATATAACATTATTTATTTAAATAATTATTAACTACATATGCAAATACGGTTTTTATTTAAAAATCTTGAATTAATTCAAAAATTTTTTTTGCAGTATTTATCGAAAACAATAATAAAGTATAAAAATTTATAATTTTATGGAAAACGAATTAGAAAAGAATACACCTTCAAAAGAAAGTATTGCTGCATCATTAGAAAAATACAAAAAACAACATGGTATTGTTAATGAAAACAAACCTGCCGTTGGTACATCTATCCCAACTCAGACACCAAGAACAAATTTCAATCAACAGGAATTTGAAAAAACAATGTCTAAAGAAACAGACCCTGATCTGATGACATCTTATGAAATTGTTAAATTTCCATCAAAAGGTAAATTCTATTCACATGGTATATCAGAAGTTAATGTTGAATACATGACTTCAAGAGATGAAGACCTGTTAACAACACCCTCATTAATTGATAGTGGAAATGTAATTAATATGTTACTAAAACGAAAAATTAAAACACAAGGTATTGTTGTTGAAGACCTTCTTGAAGGTGATAGAAATGCAATCATCTTGTTTTTACGTACTTCAAGTTATGGTGCAGATTATACAGTACAAGTATCTGACCCAAGGACTGGTATTCCTTTTACAACTAAAATAGATTTATTAAAACTTCAATATAAAGAAGTTGCTGAAGAACCAGATGAATTTGGTCATTTTAGTGTTGAATTACCAATGCGTAAGAAAAAAATTACAATCAGATTACTTACTTCTGGTGAAGATAATATACTTCAAAGAAAAGCAGAAGCAATTAAAGAAGCATATGGTCAAGAATTTAGTGAATATAGTACAATGAAATTAAAATCACATATTATTTCTATTGATGATAAAACTGATAGATCATATATTGATAAATTTGTTGATGCAATGCCAGCATTGGATGCATATACTATTCGTAAAAAAATATTGACTGTAAGTCCTGATGTTGATATGGCATATGAATTTATGGCTAAAGATGGATATAAATTTAGAGCTAATTTATCTGTGGGCATAGATTTTTTTTTCCCAAGCACTTAGCGGGTGAATATAAAAAAATGGTTAATGAAGAGATATATATATTGACCAAACACGCTAAGTTTCAGGCAGATTATATCGAAAATCTTCCAGTATATCGTAGACGACATTTTTTGCATTTACTGGAAAAAGAAAATGAAGAAATTGAAAAATTGCAAGAAGAAGCACAAAGAAAAAATAATAGAAGATCGAGATAATAAAAAACTCGGTCTTTTGTATTTATATCTATATTAACATTTCATGGCAATAAAAAATAAAACAGTTGAAGAATACAAATCAACACTTGAATTAGTAAAGGAACTTAATGGTTTAGATAGTCAAAGAAGTCAAAATCAGTCTCTTATTTCTGAAAGACAAAAGATTATCAATGAATTATTATCCAATTCGGCTAAATTAAGTAATGAACAAAAAAATTATTTAAAAGAACTGGTTACTGAACAAGAAAAAGAAATTGCAAATCAGAAAAAAATTAATGACCAATTAGATAAGGAAAGAAAAAGTAGAGAAGCAATTGTTGGACTTGCAAAAGGCGTAGGTAATGCAATAAAAGAAGGTTGGAAATATTTACAAGAACAAGATAAAACAATTAAAAGTACTATTCTTAGTCTTGGAATGTCTGGCGCAAAGGCTACAGCAATGCGAACTTCTTTTGAAGATTCAGCAAAATTTGCTGCAAGACTTGGTGGAACTCTTTCTGATATACAATTAATTCAACAAGGTTTTGCTGATGAAACTGGCAGGGCACGTGCAATGACTGCAAGTATGGTTGAAGATATTATCTTAATTGGTAAAGGTACTGGTTTGGGTGTTGAACAAGCAACAAAACTTGGAGCACAATTTGAATTTATGGGTCTTGATGCTAAAAGAAGCATGGATTATGTTCAGGGTGTTGTTGATACCAGTGAAAGAATGGGTGTTAATACAACCAAAGTATTAAAAAATATATCCGATAATTTCAAGAAATTAAATACATATAGTTTTACTGCTGGTGTTAAAGGTATGGCTAAAATGGCAATGGATGCCGAAAAAATGCAAGTTAGTATGCAAGATGCACTTAGTGCAGCCGATGCTGCAAAAGGATTGGAAAAAGCAATTGATCTTGCTGCAAATTTGCAAGTAATGGGTGGAGAATTTGCAAAAACTGACCCATTTGAATGGATGTATTTGGCTCGTAATGAACCTGAAAAACTTACTACAAAAATTTCTGAAATGACCAGAGGTTTAGTTACATTTAAGAAAAATAGTGAAGGTGTATTTGAAAAGTTTATTAGTCCTGCAGATCGTCAAAGACTTGAAAGTGTTGCAAAATCTTTAGGTATTTCAAATGAAGAAATGATTAAAATAACACAAAGACGTGCTGATCTTGATAAAATGAATAAAGAATTAGCAGGTACTGGTTTAAGTGATCGTGAAAAAGAACTTGTACAAGGTGCTGCTATTTTTAATGCAAAATCAGGTAAATTTCAGGTTGAACTTGCTGGTAGTATGAAAGATATTAGTAGTTTAACTATAACACAAGCAAAATCATTTGAACAAGAACAAAAAACTCTTAAAGATCGTGCAGAACAAGCAATGACATTTGATCAAACATTTAAAGCAACAATAGAAATATTAAAAGCATCATTATTACCTTTATTAAATACAATTAATAAAGTATTAAATATTACACTTAAACCACTTGCAGACCTTGCTATGAAAGGCTGGGGTGGAATGGCAGGTGCTGCTGGAATTCTTCTTACTGCTGCTGGTATATGGAAAGGTATTTCAATGGGACTTAATCGTGCTGCTGAAAATTTCATAAAGGGTAGAGTAGATCGTGCAATGGGCGGTGGTTTAGGTGGTGGATTTGGTAAAACTGCAGCAAGAGAAACTGAAACTATTGCAGCAAGAACAGGTACAAAAGGTATGAGTGGTCTTGCTGGTAAAAGATTATTGGAAGGTCAAGGTGCTAAAATGACAGGTCTTGGAAAAGCTGGTGCTGGTATAGGTGCTGGACTTGGTGCTGCTGCATTAGGTGTAGGTGCTGGTATAGGTGCTGCAGCTACAGGCATTTCATTATTGGCAAATGCAATGAGTAAATTAACTCCTGAACAAGCAAAAACTTTATCAAGTGTTGTTAAATCCCTTGGTTGGTTTGTTATTGGTGGTGCTGCTGCTGCTGCTGCTATAATGGTATTTGGTGGTGCATCAACAGTAGCATCAGTTGGATTACTTGCATTTGGTGGTGCAGTTGCATTAGTTGGTGTGGGTATTGGTGCTGCTGCTGCAGGTATTGGATTAATGGGTATGGGACTTGCTAAATTAGCTACTGCTGCTAAAGGTTCTGGTAAAGATATGTTAATGTTGGGTGGTGGTATTGCATCAATGGCAGCAGGTATGGCAATGTTTACTGTTGGCAGTTTAGGTTTAATTGCATTTAGTGCAACTTTAAATAAAATTAGTAAGCATGCTCCTGAACTTGAAAAAGTTGGTACAGCATTTCAAGAAATTAATACAGTTATGCATGGAAGTAAAGATGACTTTCTTGCTGTTGAAAATGCAGTTAATGCTATTTCAAATATGAATACAAATGGTGGAAATGTATTTGCTCAATTAGCTGCATTATTGAAAACTCCATTGAAAGTTCAATTTGCTGATAAGAATATACAACTTGCAAATGATATTACTTTAAATATTGATGGTCAAAAATTTATGCAGAAAGTATTTAATAATAAACTTGCTGTAATACATCAGGAAGAACTACGTACTCAAAGCGTTAATCAAACATAATAAAGGTCCGCAAATATTTGCGGACCTTTATTATGTTAATTAAAATTTATTATTTTTAGATAAATTTTCAGTTGCCCATATGGGTTGTAAATTACAAAGCATATTAATAATTCTTGGAGAAGTTTCTTTAGTAAATTTAGAAATTGGTTTTTTATGATCTATATGCCATTCTTTACGGTTATTCCATGACATACCATTTTTAAATTGATATTCAATTCTATTAATTAATTGTTTTGGTGTATATCCAAATTCAGTAATAGTATTTAATTTAGTTTTATTAAAACCTTGTTTTTCTGTTCTATATAAAAAATTTCGCATCCACTTAATTGCAGATAATTCAAGATTTTTATGATTACGATTTCTTGAATATGCTCTGCATTTATTTTTATTATTTCTCCATGCTTTATGATATTCAGGAGTTGATGTATTATACAGTTTTAAATCTTCAATTACAAAAATAGTATTTCTTTTACTTTTATTTAAAAAATTTATAACTTCAGATTCATCAAATCTTCTTTGACCTCCTTTAGTATATTCAAAATTTAATTTATTCTTTCTCGCCCAATATCTAATAGTACCAGTACTTACATTACATAATTTAGCAAATTTATTTGTATTTAATTTCATTTAATAATTAAATTATTTTTAAAATAAATACTAATTTACTTAAAAACTCTTGGAAATGTCATTTATTTTTTGTAATTTTGACGAGTTTTTCGTTAAAACTCAAGCGGACTGTCCACAGGCGGACAGAGAATCAATATCACTCAAACTCTTCATCAATTTTGCAAATCGATAACAAAGATTACAACATTTGTGTTTAACTTCTGCGAATTTAATCAAAATTTGTAACACAGGATAAGAATTTCCAAATTTTTTCAAATTTTGAATCATAATTCAAAGATAATAATTAATATCTTGATTTCAAAGGACTTTTAATAAAAAATTAAAAATAATTGGATATTAATTTTATTATGTATATTTTTGCCACTCAAATAAAATTTTAATTAAAAAAATATTAAAATTCAATTAACATGAGTGAAAATGTAAATCCAATAGAAAACGAAAATTCAATTGATATGGCAATAATCGAAATAAATCTTGAATTAAAAAAATTAATTTATCCTTTATCTTCAGAAGAATATCAACTTCTTGAACAAAGTATAATTGATGATGGTTGTAGAGATTCAATTATACTTTGGAATAAAACAATTGTAGATGGACATAACAGATATGAAATATGTACCAAACATAATATTTCATTTAATACAATTCAAAAAGAATTTGAAAATATTGAATATGCCAAGGAATGGATAATTCTTAATCAATTTGGTAGAAGAAATATTAATTCTTATGAAAGAGGACACTTAGCTAATATTCTTAAAGATATTGAACAAAAAAGGTTTACAGAAAAACAAAAGGAAATAAAGACTCAAATACCTGATAGAGGTCCGCAAATATCTGCGGACCGTACCAAATTGGTTACCATTTTTTCACCTAATGAAGAAGAAGGGGAAATTAAAGGTGATATTAAAACAGTAACAAGAGATTCCCGTGATGAACTTGCCAAAAAAGCTGGTATTTCATATACCTTAATTAGTGATATTAAAAAAATTGATGATAGTGGTGAAGAAATTATAATAAATGCTACAAAAATTGGTTCGCTTAAAATTAGTCAAGCATCTTTATTAGTTGATAAAAATACTGATAAAAAAACTTTGGAAAAAGCTAAAAAAGCAATTGAAATAATAAAAAATGAAACCAATGATAAAACAGTAGATGAATTAAGAGCAGGTAAAAAAATACTTAATGAAACTCTCAGAGAAATAAAAAAGAATAAAAAAACTAAACAACTTGAAAAGAAAAAAGAAATTTATATTGAACAAGCCAAAAAAATAATGGTTGACGCACCTGAAGTAAGTTTAATGGATGCCAACGATTTTCTTAACAGTTTTGAAGATGACTCAATTGATTTACTTTTTACTGACCCCCCATATTCAACAGACATTTCAAACATTGGTGAGTTTACAGAAAAATGGCTTACACTGGCAATTCAGAAAACCAAACAATCTGGCAGGATGCTTGTATTTAGTGGTTCATATCCAGAAGAAATTCAAGCATTTTTAAATGTATTATTAAAACAGACCAAATTTAAGGTTGATAATCCTTTAATCTGGACATATAAAAATACTCTTGGTGTTACACCCAAAATGAAATATAATCTTAATTATCAAATGATATGGCACTTATATAGTGACAATTCTCCCGAACTTGATATATCTATTACAAGTGAAATGTTTTCTGTACAGGAAGATAATGCACCTGATGGTCGTATTGGTAACAGATTACATGAATGGCAGAAGTCCGATGATTTATCAATGAGATTGATCAGACACACATCAAAACTTAATAATCTTGTAGTTGACCCATTCACATGCACAGGTAGTTTTATAATTGCAGCCAATACGTTAGGAAGAATTGGTAAAGGTTGTGACAACGATCAAGAAAATCTTGATATTGCTATTAGTAGAGGATGTATATTAGTTGAGAGAAAAACAAAAACTGAAAAATTAGCTGAAGAGGATAATGTATAAGGATTTACAAGAAAAGGTAGAAAAAGAAATTACAGATAGTGTCAGAGCAATTAGAAGTATTGAATATACTGTTATTCCAAGATTAATAGCTGGTAATATTATTGAAGTTGAATCAGAAAAAGATGAATTAAAAAAAATGCTTGACGTAAAGTCAGGCATTGATTATTTTCGAGAAGATGAACACGGATTGCAAGGTATTGCATCAAGAGTACAATTTGTATATAAATGTAATACGTTTACTATAAGAACTGAAAGAGAATCGGGTAATACTACCGAGTTAGAAAAAAGACTTTATGCAATTGAACATGGATATCTTTATCCTGAATTTACTTTACAAGCGTATTTTGACAATTCAATAGACCTTAAGTTATATAGTATTGCAATAATAAAAACAGTTGATCTGTTTGAATATTATAGAATACATCGTGAAGAATTTGGTGAAAATGAATCAAATGCCAAATTTATATACATTGAGTGGGAGCGTTTAAAACAAAAAAATCTGAATATTAAAATTTATTTTGAAGCTGATAAAGATAATTACGTTGATATACCTTTTTAGTTTGTCATAACAAATTCATTCTTTTTTAAATTTATATTGCAAGTATTTATTTAAAAAAGTATTAATGGCAGATAATAATAGCAGAAGACAACCACAAACTGTATTTGCGGGAGCAACTTCAAATAATAATATTAATGTTAATGATAGTGGTGGTAATTCAAGATTATTGGTTGATTCTAATAATTTAAGAAACATACTACAATCAAGAAATTTATATACTCCTGATGTTGAATATCCGCTTAATCCGAATAGTATACAAAAGGTAGTTAATGCTATTAGCAGTATCGGTTCTGCACTTGCTCCGTTTAAAGGTTTTGATTTAAAAAACAGTGCAATTGGCAGAATTGCAAGTCTTGCTGGAAATAGTACACCACTTAGTGAAATTGGTCTTGTAATGTTAGGCAAACAATTTGCTATGAATTCAGCCTCACATCTTGCACAGCAAACATTTCCTACGATAAAATTAGCTAATTTATTTGATGGTTCAAAAGATACTAAACTCTTTACTAATAATATTAATTTCAGTATAACAGTAAAAAAACAAACAAGTTTTCAGAATTTTATTGATAATTTAATTTATAATTATCCAAATAGAGATTATCCATTTACTAAAAATCCAACAAATGCTGATTTTATTAAAAATACAGGTACTGGACAGTTAACATTTTTATATAGTGCAATTAATCAGAACATTTATAAACAAAATGACACTACATTAACACAATATAGCGTTATTGCACGAAGTCCAATTCAACCAAGAAGTAATATTGTTAGTAATAAAACATATTTTAATTTTAATAGTGCAAAAGAATATCCTTATTTGACTAATCATCCTTCAGGTTCTGCAGCAGTAGAATCGGATAATCAGATGGTTGTAGCATATGATAGTACTTCAACAAATACTCAAGAATATGCACCAGATGCTGATTTTATTAATAATAATTTTGGAAATACATTAGCAAAAAGTACGGAAAAAACTGGTGATTTATTAGGATTTTCAGATGATCAATCCATAAATAGTTGGATTGATAATAATACTGAATTTAGTAATGACAATCAATTAAATAAAGTTGTTTGGGGTAGAGATGGTACTACACCAGAAACTGAAGATAAATTAACCCAATTACGTGGAGTTTCAGAACCTGAAGTTTTAAATAATCTTCAGTCACAGAATTTAAAAGCTGGTTTTAAAATTAGAACTGGTTTATTGGAGTATACAAGAAATTTAATAAATGCAACTGAAGGTAAGATTGGCGATATTACAAGAAAAGCATTTACTGATGGTGATAAACTTGTAGGTTTTAATGGGTCAGCATTATGGAGAGCACCTTCAACTGCACTTCCTGATTTTGCTGGACGTAAAGGTATTCGTCAGCATAGTGTATTAGATCAATATGGCAAATTTACAAAAGCAATTAGATTTAATGGTAATCAGGTTTATGGTGGTAATAAAGATTCTGTACTATATAAGAGTGTATTACCCCGTATTCATCCCACATTAGATAAGGATGGAAAACCAGACCCAAAAAATTTAATGTTTTCAATTGAAAACCTTGCAGTTAGAGTTCTCAGTAAAAGTACATATGGTATTATTGATGATGAATATGGTTCTCCAATACCAGCATGTGAGGTCGGTCCGTTCAATGGGCGAATTATGTGGTTTCCGCCATATAATCTTGAAATACAAGAAACTGGTGTAGCTAAATTTGAACCAACATCGATTATTGGTAGAAATGAACCAATGTATAATTATATGAATTCTGAAAGGGGTGCAACTCTTAGTTTTACATTACTTATAGATTATCCACAACAACTTAAAAATTTTGCAAATACAACTGGTAAGCAAAAAGAAATTGCAGAATTTTTTGCATTTGGTGGTCAGCCATTTATAGATAAATTTGTATCAATTGAAAACTATGAATTTAAAATAGCAAAATTAACAAATGATATTGAAATAATTAAAGGAAAAACTAATCCTGCAGAGCCAAATAATATTCAACCAGTAGATATTGATGTTGTGTTTCCAAATGATGTACCAGCAGTAAATGATAATCTTAATACAATTATTGATGATCTTTATAAAAAATATACATACGAAATTATCGATGGTTTACCTTCTTCAGATATTACAAGTTGGGGTTTAAATGCTGGTGCATATTTTAAAACAGGTATTATTGATCTTGGCTTTATTGATGGTGCACAAAAATATGCATTAGATACAAATACTCCTTCACAATATACTGCAACAGGACTTACTGATCAATTTGGTATAAATATATTAAATAATGCACTTTTTAATATATTTAATGATGAAAATAATAGACCATATTATAGTGTTTATATACATGGTGCAGCATCAAAATTATTTACTCCAACAATTGAAACTGATGTGGTTGCTGGTAGCAATTATAATAAAAAATTAGGTGAAAGAAGAGCAGTAGCTGTACAAAATTTAATAAAGAAAAAATTAGCAACAATGTTTGGAAGTTCGGTAGCTAATGGTATTGAAGTTATTTGGGATTTAGTTCTTGGTGAAAGTACTGGTGATGTTGAAGCAACTGATACTAATGCTACAATTGCAAGAATTCCAGCAAAAGAAACTAAACAGGAAAGACATGCTTTTATTGAAATTAGAAAAAATGATAAGGCACAACCACCAAAGAAAGCTGAATTATCACCAACTGATGAACAAAATATAATTAAATTACAAGCAGAAATTGAAGCAGCAAAAGTTCAACTTCAAAAAATAAAAAATAGTCAATCTTGCGTGTTAAATGAAAGGGGTGCAACAACTGCAAATGGCATTTCTGATACTGGAATTCTTCATGGTTTTGATTCAGTTAGTGGTAATTATTTTTATCCAGTATTTCATAGTCAAACACCAGAAGATTTTCATAAACGACTTACTTTCTTGCATCAGTGTCAACGACAGGGTGCTGCAAAATCATGGAACAGTGTAGATAATGCGACTGGTGTTAACAATATTACTGCAAAAAATTCTGTTTTTGGTCGTCAACCAATATGTGTTTTAAGAGTAGGTGATTTCTTTTATACAAAAATAATAATTGAAAATTATACAATTGATTATTCTGATACAACTTGGGATATGAATCCAGAAGGTTTTGGTATGCAACCAATGATGGCTAAAGTTACATTGCAAATAAAAATAATTGGTGGTCAATCATTGAAAGGACCTATTGATGCATTGCAGAATGCAGTTACATTCAATTATTATGCAAATTCTTCATTTTCAAATGCTGGTATGTATAAATTACCTTCAAAACAAGCTGATTTACAAGAATCATACATTAAAGAAATATTAACTGCTGAACAACAAAGATTAAATAAATCATATGATGAAAGACAGGTGAAGGCAATTATTGCTGCAATTATAAATAATGGATTACTTTTACATTAATAAATTATGCCAAATATTGATTATGATAGATATGCAATTTTAAAGAATGGTGACGGTACAATTAGTGCTATGCCATTTGTTAATTTACCTATGAATCCAAGTGATAAGTATGAATATTGGAATTCGGATTTTAGTAGAATGGATAAACTTAGTCAAAAATATTATGGAAATTCATTTTATGATTTTTTTATTTTATATGCTAATGGTAATTTTGCAAGTGAATTTGATATACCTGATGGCACTCTTATAAGAATACCATTTCCATTATCTAAAGTTAAAGGAGATTATGAGGCAATATTAACCGCTTTTAAAAATCAATAAATATGAGTGAAATAAAGGCAGTTATAAAGCAAGATGCATATCCAGATGAATTGGTTGGGGGAGAATGCATTGTTTATATCAGAAATAATAAAGATGGTAAATTAATATCTCATGGTTTAATTATTTGCTGTCCGAAATGCGAGAAGACTTCAACGGGTCCGCATATGTACAATCCTGAGACATTTACATTACATCCGTCAATTATTTGCAATTCAATAACTAATGCTGGAGTTAAGTGTGATTATCATGGTTGGTTGATAAATGGAATATTTACTAATGTTTAAATAAAATATCTTGACAATTTAAATAAAAATGATTATGTTTGCGGTTATTAATAATTGCATGCATGGAAAAATTTGAAGTTCCTGATTTTTTAAAAATTAATATATCACCTTATTTAGAATTTGCTAAATTTATTGCAAAACAACGTCATGAACAAAAGAAAAGTTTTGCATCTTGTAAACAATTAAGTCCAAATTATGAAATAGTTGGCGTATTAGGTGAAATAATATATCAAATTCAGCTTAATGAAGTATTTGATCATCGTTTATTAATTGATGGTGATGAAGGATTTGACTTTAAACATGGTGTTGATGTAAAAAGCAGCGAAGAATCAAAAGCCGAACATCTTATTGAATATCAAGATAAAAATTATTCAAATATATATGTGTTTGTTAAAATAAATTTAGAGGAAAGATATGGATATATTTATAGTTGGATTTTCGGAAATGAATTCGAAAAAATAGCAAAAGTACGTAATTTCGGATATGGTGATAGAAATTCAATAATGTTAGAAGAAATGAAACCATATTATACATATCCACCATATATTAAGAAAATTATATATGATCTTGAAAAAACACAATATGTTTTAAGTAAACATAATGAGTTACAAATGAATAAATTTATTGAATTTAGTAAAAAATCAATTAAAAATGAAAAATAATATTGTCGTAGTTTTTTCCTCACATTTGTCAGAGGAAGAAAATCAAAAATTTATTAAGCATATTAATGACACAATAGGTGTTAAACATCAGACAGTGTGCTATACCAACTTCAATCAGTTTAGCCTTAGTGAAGTATATAACAGAGCCATTAAAGAATATAATGACCCTGATTCAATTTTCGTGTTTTGTCATAATGATATTACAATCAGAACTCGTACTTGGGGAAAATTACTTCTCAGTAAATTTAATAGCACTAACTTTGACATTATTGGTGTTGCTGGTACAACATTTCTTCATGAAAGTGGTCAATGGTGGGCAGATAGAACAAAAATGTGTGGTGTTGTTGAACATACAGACGGAGCAAATGTTTGGGTAAGTGAATATGCAGTACCAATTAAAGGTTATACAAAACCTGTTGTTTTGGTCGATGGTGTATTTATGGCAGTTGATTGTAATAATATTGTACATCCGTGGGACGAAGAATTTAAAGGCTTTCATTTTTATGATCTTGCATTTTGTGTACCCAATTATTTGGCTGGATGTAATATTGGTGTTACAACAGACATAAGAATTTTACACCAGTCAGTAGGAATGACAAACCAGCAATGGGAAAATAATAGACTTCAATTCGTAGAAAAATATAAAGACGAATTGCCAATAATATATCAAGCATGATAAGTAATGTGCTTAGAATAAATAATGATTTTCCTTCTTACATTGAAGCAGCACCACGTTCAATTTATCGTATTTTAAATATAATAAATGGATGTTTTTATATTGGAAGTGCTTTTAATTATAAAAATCGATGGAGTCATCATATACATTTATTAAATAAAAATAAACATGACAACATACACTTACAGCGTGCATGGAATAAATATGGGTCTAAGAATTTTATATTTTCAATAATTATTCAAATTTTTAACAAAAATAATTTACATGAAATTGAACAACAATATTTAGATAAGTATTTTAAAATATATAAAGATAAATTATATAATATTGCTAAAAAAGTTGAAGGTCATTCGAATGGATTAAATATGATTGGTGAAAACAATATAAATGCTAAATTAACAAAAAATCAGGTTCATGAGATTCGTACATTTAATTTTAATGATCAATTAAAAACTGAAGTATATAAACAACTTGCAATAAAATATAATGTATCTGAATTAACCATATCAAGAATAATTAGAAATAAACAATGGAAAAATGATTAATGTTATTGAATATGATGAAGGATTACCAATATCGGTAATAATTCCAACCAGTAAGGATAAAGTAAGAAAAGATTTTTTTGAAAATTACGTACTTCCGTTAATTGATGCAAATCAACCCAAAGAAATTATTATTAATGATGATTTAGGTGGTGCACCTAAAAAGAGAAATGATGGGTTTAAAAAATCAACCCAACCATTTATATTTTTTTGTGACAATGATATTATTTTACCAAAAAATCATTTTGAAAAATTATTAGATGCTTTAAATAAAAATCCAAACAAGGCATATGCATATAGTGGGTATATTGGCATTGTAATTAATGCCATCAATCATCCATTAAAAAATAATTTTATGATACCAACAATACCCTTTAATGGAAATAATTTAAAATATGGTAATTATATTTCTACTATGTCATTAATACGTAGAGAATTATTCTGTGGTTTTGACGAAAATCTTAAAAGGTTACAAGATTGGGATATGTATTTGACAATGCTTAAAAGTGGCAGAGAAGGTGTTGCAGTGTTTAATAATGAATTTTATGCATACTACCTTGATTCTGGTATTACCTCAAACAATAACAGTGAAATTGACGCTATAAATGCGATCAGAGCTAAACATAATTTCTAATGGCAAGAGTAAATATTATAATAAGAGCGTTTAATCGTTTGGAATATACATCACTTACTATTCGTGAAATTGATCGTTTGGCTGGTTATAATGATTATAAGATGATTGTAATCGATCAAGCATCAACTGATGGTACAAGTCAATGGCTTAAATCACTCGAAAAAGAAGGTTATTATAAGATCAAACCAATTTATCTTACTGAAAATACTGGAGATTTTGGTGGCACGAAAGTAGGTTATAATAATCTTGATGAAGATTGTGAATATACAATGCAATGGGATAATGATTGTCCACCAATTACACCGCATTTCTTAGCAAATATGGTGCATATAATGGATACATTTCCTAAGATTGGTCAGTTAATGCTTAAAAGAAATGGAGTATATAATGTGTTGCAGACTACAAATAAAATTGAATTTGAAAGTATAGTGTTTGGTGATTCAAATATTGTAACTTGTGTTAATATGCAAAGAAGAAAAGTTGTTGAAGAGATAAATTCGTGGATTGTTGACGAATCACAATTTTGGGATTTTAATTTAAATAATGAAATGAAAAAACGTGGTTATGAAATTAAAAAAATTGAAAATATTAGAGTTGTACATATTGATAATTTTCCAGAATTAAATTTAAAACTTCAAGAAAAGAAATATCCGATTTATTTTAGTAACCGTCCAAAAACTAATGGTAAAATTAATTATAATACAACAAATTATAAAGTATGAAGAGACAGAGTATTTATACAAAAAATACAATTAAAAAAAGAATTGAACTTAGGCATCAGCAATATACTTTTATTGAAAAACGTAAAAATAATAAAAATATGAATGAAAGAGATAGATTAAGAATATTTGGTAGTACAGCACCAATTACTAAAATATCAAATAAAATACCGATTAATGTTCAAATTGAATCAAATATAGATGAGATAAGTAATATTGATTTTATTAAAAATTTTAAATATATTATTGATGAAAGTATAAAGCAATCAATTATAATATCATATAAAGAAAGTTATATTGATAGGAAAATTAATCTTATGAAATTATTGGATTATTTATCATGGCTATTAAATGGTAAAACAGAAATTATTTTAGTTGAACAAGATAGTAAAAGCAAAGTAGATTGGTTGTCAACAATTAAAGGATATAAAGACATAAATCACATATTTGTTAAAAATGATGGTGTTTTTAATAAAGGTTGGGGATATAATATTGGAGTAAAAGCAGCAAAAGGTGATTATCTTGTATTTAGCGATTCTGATTTATTTTTAAAATTGAATACTTATAGAATTACAATAGATTTATTAGATAAGTTTGATATAATAAATCCATATAAAATATTATATTATTTAAATAAAGAAAAAAGTAAATTATTTATGTCAAATGACTATGATTTTAATGTGGTTAAAACACTTGAAAGAACATATAATGCACCCGTAATATCTGGTGGTGTTTTTATGATGAAAAAGAATAAATATTTAGAATTAAAAGGTTTTGATGAAGATTGTTATGGTTGGGGCGGTGAAGACGATATTTTTGACTTTAAAATAAAAAAAATGAATTTATTATTATATAATGTTAATGATATTGCAGTACATGTATTTCATGAAGATGTTTATTCTAAAAATAATAAAAATGAGTATTATTCGTTTCGAGATAAAAATATATTACTTGTAGATAAGTATAAAAATATGTCAATAAATGAACTTAAAAATAAAATTAATAGTATCGAATCTTTTGGTGAGATAAATAAAAATAGTCAATCATGATTGATATTGTAATTCCGCATAGTAATATTGATGAATATAGAAAAAGAAATTTATTTTTTATTGTAAAATATTATAAAGAATATCTACCTGATTCAAATATTATTATTGTCGAACAAAATACTGAAACAGATATTAATGAAATTAAAGATTTGATTGGTACACATTTGAAATTGAAAATAACTGAACAATTATTTTGTAAGTCATATTTACTAAATGAAGGATATAATGGAAACAAAAATAAATATGTGTTTTTTATTGATACTGATTGTGTTGTAGATAAAAACATTTTATTAAGTATAAATAATTTGTTGAATATTCTTGATAGAAAAATAATATTACCATATAATAAACCAGTATTTAATCTTGATGAAAATCAGACAGTTCAATTTATTAATAATCATAAATCATTTAACAATTTTGATTTAAATTTAATTAGAAGAAATTGTCAGTCAAATGGTGGAGTAGTTATGATAAGTTCAGATAATTATTATAAAATAGGTGGACATGACCCAAGATTTATTGGTTGGGGTGGTGAAGATGATGCTTTTTATGTTAAAGCAATTAAGACAATTGGAGTAGTTAGATTGAATTCAGATTTATTTCATTTAAATCATCCAAAGGGTGTTAATGATGGTACAAATAATCCGTATTATAATAATAATTATAACTATTATACAGAATATTTAAATAAAGACAATAACACAATTATTAATAGTATTGGATTTAATCATTTGAAAAAATAAATACAAAAAAATAATGAAAATAAAATTTATAACAAATTATTTAAGTGATGAATTATATTCAATATCTAAAGAATTTTATAAAGATTTTGGATTTGAAATGATTGGTGTTAATGGAAAAAATCGTTTTTATGGATTTCCATTTTTTAATTATATGATGACGGATAAATTATTTGCCGATTGTGATTGGGCAATATATGTGGATGAAGACTGTTTCATTACTAATAAAAATGCATTACTTGATTTATTAAATTATCAAATTAATAATGATATTCATTGTTCTGGTGTTCCAGATGGCGGTGTTATTAGTCATAGATTTCATAATCCAATTTCAATAATTGCCTTTTTCATGATTATTAAAATTGGTGAATTAAGAAAAACATATAATTATAATAACGCAAATTCTATGAAATATGATCATGATTTAGATAAATTTATTCCACATCATATAATTAATTCAAATAGATCATATCATGAAAAATTTAGTAGGACAATTGCTAAAGGATATTCACCATATGGTATTATTTATGATAATTTTGAACCAACATATAAATTATTTTTTTGGCTGTTAAGAAATGGATATAAAATGCAGTATTTAAATGCATATGACTATTCTGATGATGATTTAACAACTGTAGTAAAAAATCATAATGATGTTGATTTTGCATATCATACATGGTTTGCAAGAAACTGGAATGATACTCCAAGTCAGAATAAAAGAATACGAAAAATAATTGATTATTGTAATACTATAAAAAATAAATGAAATGTTGTAAAGTATATTGCACATATTTTGGAAATCGAAGAGGAAAATTTACTGCAAGTCCTGCAAATGCCACAGAAGCACTTATTGTTTTTAAAAAAAATATTGAGCATGATTTAACATTTGAATGTGGTGTTGACAATATGGATATTATTATTGTTAATAATCATGCAGACACAATAACTAAAGAATGCTGTGAATATTTAGAAAATTTAAATAATAGTGAAACTAAATTTGGAAAAATATTTGTAGTAGAAAGAGAAAATATTGGTGCATCAATGGGTGCATATAGTTATGCTTTTGATAAATTTGGTAATAATTATGATTATTGGCTTTTTATCGAAGATGATTTAAAAATAATTTATCCGAATTATTATAAAATGATTATTGATGAATTTGCCAATGAAAATGAAAATCTTGGATTTTTATCATTAACATTAATTAATGAAGAAAATAATCCTGCAATTGCATTTGTATCTGGTGGTTTTGGCGCAACAAAAAAAGAGATATTAGAAAAGGTTAAAGCAAAATATGGAAAATTACCATATGATGAAGGAATGGGAATTGGTACTTATGCTCAAATAGGATTTTCAGAAGTAATGTTTACAAATTGTTATTATAAAATGGGATATAAGGTTAGAATACCAAATAATACAGATTTTATTACTTTGGCGGATAATTGGGAAGAATTTCCACCAAATGTTAAATGGCAAAACATAAAAAAATTCGATTTAACAAAAAAATTTTTTATGCATGTCGGAATATGAAAATAATTAAATATTTAATATAAATTAAAATGAATAAAACAATTTTGTTATTTAAAGTTTACATGTCAAAATTAGCAAGAGAAGCAGTTGGTGATGTATTAGACTCAGGATATGTTGGTCAGGGACAAAAAGTCGAAGAATTTGAATGTTTATTAAAAGAAAGATTTAAAAATGACTATGTTGTAACAACAAATTCTGCAACATCTGCAGAACATTTGGCATTGCATTTATTAAAAAAGCCATTTAAAGGAGTTAAATCTTATGGTGGTGTTGCCTTTAGCGAAAGCCATTGGGAAGGTATTAAAGATGGTGATGAAGTTTTAGCTACTCCATTAACTTGTACTGCAAGTAATTTTCCAATATTAGCAAATAATTTAAAAATAAAATGGGTTGATATTGATTCAAATAATTTAAATATGGATTTGGATGATTTAGCAAGAAAAATAAGTCCAATAACAAAGGCAATAATGTTGGTTCATTGGGGTGGATATCCTGTTGATTTGGATAAAGTTGAAGAAATTCAAATTAAATCATATCAAAATTTTGGTTTTAAACCATCTGTTATTGAAGATTGTGCACATGCGTTTGGAAGTACTTTTAAAGGACAACCAATGGGTAGTCATGGTAATATTTGTACTTTTAGTTTTCAAGCGATTAAACATTTAACATCTGTGGATGGTGGTGCGTTGGTACTTCCACATGAAAATTTATACAGAAGAGCAAAATTAGTAAGATGGTATGGCATTAATCGAGAAACTAATAAAAAAGATTTTCGATGTGAAGCAGACATTCCTGAATGGGGATTTAAATTTCACATGAATGATGTTAATGCATCGGTAGGTATTGAAAATTTAAAAGAGGTTGATGAAAATGTAATTAAAATTCACAAGAATAATGCTAAATATTATGATGATAATTTAAAAAATATTGCAGGTATTACTCTTTTACAGAGAGATTCAAGAATGGATTCATCATTTTGGATATATTCAATGCTTGTTGATAAAAAGCAAGATTTTATGGATTATATGAAACAGTGTGGGATTGTTGTTAGTCAAGTACATGAAAGAAACGATATTCATAGTTGTGTTCGTGATTATAAAACAATACTACCTAATTTAGATAAAATCACATCAAAACTAATATCAATTCCTGTTGGTTGGTGGGTTACTGAAGAAGATAGAGAATATATTGTTGATTGTATTAAAAAGGGTTGGTAAAATAATTTTATAATAAAGAATAATAATGAAATTTACTGATAATTTATGGATAAATAATTGGAGTAAAGAATATTATAGTCCAATTGTGAATAATTACGAAAATGTTGGTATAATTGTAGGAACTGACCCCGAACCAAAAGCGTCATTATGTATTGCATCTTTTATTAATGCAATGGGTGAGAAATATAAAGAGGAAATGAAAATATTGGATTATGGTTGTGGGTCTGCAAGAGTTTCTAATTTTTTAAGTAAAAGATTAAAATTTTTTCATTATATTGGTTTAGAAAAATTTGAAAGTAATTGGACTAATGCTTGTATAAGTAAAGCAATAGAATTATTTGGAAATGATAATAGAATAGAATTAGGATTTACCGAAAGCGAATTAGAAAAAAAAGCAATAGAAATCAGTGAAACTGTGTTATTACTTAGTGTTTTTACTCATACCACTATTGAAGAAACAGAAAAAATATTAAATAAACTTCTTCCAATAGTAGAAAGAGGCGGAAATATTATATTTTCTATGATTCATGGTGATAAATATGAATTAAGAGGTACAGCATATGATTTTGTTGATAATTATCAAATAACATATAATACACTACAACAAGTTAATGATTTAAAAATTAAATTGAATATCAATATTGATTTGATTGATACATTTGATGCGGGAGCATTACATTCAATATATAGAGTAACAAAAAAATAATGAAAATTAATTATATTATTGCCACATGGAATGGAATTAGAGTGAAACCAGTTTGTAATGTAACATATTATGAACAAGTTTTAAGAAATCATATTAAAATATTGAATAACACCTTAAATTCAATAGTACAAATAACAATAATGAAACCAAAATCTAATGTGGTAAATTCATATTATGATGATATTAATTTAAATGATAAAATTAAAATAGTTGATTGTGAAAACAAATATCAATCATATGGGCAATGGCTGAAAGCAGCAAATTTATTTTTAAACGATTTTGATTATTTTATTTTTATTGAAGATGATTATGTTCCAGCAATTGATAATTTTGACATGAAATTAATTCAAATATATAAAGAAGGCACTTTTTTATGTTCAAAAGTTGGTGGAGAAAATGATTTAAAACATTGCCAAATATCTAATGGTATCATTTCAAAGAATACAATTAGAAATCTTATAACTAATATAAAATATTCAGAATGGTTTGATACTTATGGTAAAAAATATCCCGATCTTATTTTTAGAGGTACAAATTATCAAAGAGCATTTTCAAGATATTTTATTGAGAATGAAATTTTTATTGAAGATTATTCAATAGAATATATAGTTGATTATTATGCTAATGGATATATTACTGATTTTACTTCTACAAATGTTAAAAATAAAACAAAAATATTTACACCAATTCAAAATGTATGTAAATGATTGAAATTAATGAAATAAAATTTGATGATTTATCTTTTTTAAATGAAGTTAGAAATGAATGTTGTGAAGAATATTTACATGATTCAGACAAATATACGCTTAAACAAACAATTGATTGGTTTAATAAGACTAAGCCGATGTTCTGGATGATTAAATTTTTAGGAGAAAATGTAGGATACTTTAGAACAAGCAATTATTCAATTAAAAACAAAAATATTTACATTGGTGCTGATTTACATAAGGATTATAGAGGTATGGGAATTGCATATGCAAGCTATTGTATATTTATACCAATTTTGTTTAATAAATTAAATTTACATAAAATATCATTAGAAGTATTGGAAACAAATATAAGAGCAATTTCATTATATAAAAAAATTGGATTTATAATAGAAGGAATTAAAAGAGAAGAAGTACAAAAGAATGGTGTTTGGGTTAATTCAATAATAATGTCGATATTAAGAGAAGAATTTTAATTATGAAAAAAGTATTAGTAATTGGTGATGGTTGTAAAGATGTATTTCAATACGGTAAGTGTGATAGGCTGAGTCCTGAAGCACCAGTTCCTATATTTAAGCCAACAAAAAAGAATCATAATAGCGGTATGGCAATGAATGTATATGCTAATTTATTAGCGTTGGGTGTTGAATGTGATATTATTACTGATAGTGGTATAACTAAAACTCGTTATGTTGATGAAACCAGCAATCAAATGTTACTCAGGGTTGATGAAAACGATGAAGTTGATGAAGTTACTGTAGAACGACTGGCAGATATTGATTTTAAAAAATACGATGCAATTGTGGTTAGTGATTATAATAAAGGATTTCTTGACATAGACGATATTGAATATTTAACAGAAAATCACAATCATGTATTTATGGACACTAAAAAAGAAATTAGTATTTGGTGTAGTAATATATTTTGTATCAAAGTAAATAACAAAGAATATCAGAGAAACCAAGCATGGTTAGATCATATGTTTGAAAATAATGTAATTATTACTCTTGGTGATAAAGGTGCAATGTATTCAAATTTGAAGAAAAAAATTGTACAGCATCTAATTTCAATTAATGAAGATCATCCAGTAAGAGATTTAAGTGGTGCTGGCGATACTTTTATGGCTGCACTGGTGGCAAAGTATTTGGAAAATAAAAACATGGAAAAAGCGATAGATTTTGCAAATAAATGTGCTTCATGGGTAGTTACACAAAAGGGGGTAGTTACTATTGATTTAAATAAAATACAATAAAATGAAAATAATTACAAGGGAAGAAGCAAAAAAAATTGGTCAAAAATGGTATTTTACTGGCGAACCTTGTAAACACGGACATGTTGATAAGAGATATGTGAACACTGATATTTGTTATACATGTAAACGAATTCAAAATAAAAAACAAACCAATGAAAATCGTAAATTAACGTTGGTTTGTAAAAAATGTCAAAAAGAATTTAATGTACCGACTTGGGAAAAAGACAGACAATATTGCTCAAAGAAATGTCAGTTAGAAGCAATAGAGAAGGGTGATTCACGAACAACATCGAATTGTTTGGTTTGTGGTAAAGAGTTTAAACATTATGGTGAAAGAATTGTGTGTTCCAGAGAATGTTTAAGCATATATATGAGTCAACAGAGGTTAAATGAAAATAATCCTGCGTGGATTGGCGATAAAGAAAATAGAATTTGTGAGGATTGTGGTGAGAAATTCGAATACACAAGAAGAAATCTACATAAAGGACAGGAAAGAGTGTTTTGTTCATTGGATTGTTCGAGGAATAATGGTAACAATAAAGAATTTACTACTAATATTAATGGGGATCATAAATATTCGTTTGGATTTAATAAGAAATTAAAAAATAAAATTAAAAAAAGAGATAACAATTGTTGTCAACTATGTGGTGCGACTGAAGATTTACATGTGCATCATATTGATTATAATAAGAAAAATAAGGACGAAAATAATTTAATAACCTTATGTAGAAGATGCCACAATATCACCAACTATAATAGAGAGTTTTGGACTCTGGTTTTTATCGGATTATGTTCAAACTCTAAAATAGTTAAAAAGGGGTGGGGATTGGAAATACATTTAGTTAATAACGATAAGTATTGTTTGAAATACTTGGTTTTTTTTAAGGGAAAGAAGTTTAGCTGGCATAAACACATATTAAAGCAAGAACTATGGTTTTGTATGTGGGGTAGTTTTGAATGTGTGCTGAATACCGAAGATAATGAAATTTTCGATTACTTTAAATTCAAGGCAGGTGATAAGATTGAAATTAAACCGAATATGGAACATCAGTTAATGGCTTTATCAAATTCAATTATTGTTGAAGTTTCAACAACTGATTTTCCAGAAGACTCAATAAGAATAGAGAAAGGAGATTAGAATAATGCTGATATATTGTGATATTGACGGAACAATCTGTCATACTGAAGGTGGTTATGATAATTCAAAACCAGATCATGCTGCTATTGCAAAGATCAATAAACTTTATGACGAAGGAAACATAATTATTTATTGGTCAGCCAGAGGTCAGAATACAGGTAGAAACTGGACTGAATTGACAGCAATGCAACTCACTGATTGGGGTTGTAAATTTCATGATGTAGTTATGAGACAGAAACCTGCATATGATTTGCTGATCGATGATAAGAGTAAGAGAATAGAAGAAATTTAAAATGAATATCTGGACAAATGGATGTTTTGACATATTACACACAGGGCACATTGATTTATTGTGGTATGCGAAGAATTATAATGATGGTCTTAAAACACACCACGATATTGTAGGATTTAAGCCATTTAATAAGTTATTTGTTGGACTTGATACAGATGAAAGGGTTAAGCAATTAAAAGGAAATAAACGACCAATTAATGACCTTAACACAAGGTTAACAATAATGCGTAATTTGAGAATGGTTGACAAAGTATTTATATTTAGCACAGATGATGAATTAAGAAACTTGATTAAAATATTGAATATTGATTATATGATTGTTGGTGATCAATATAAAAACAGGGAAGTAATTGGTTATGAGAATTCGAAATATGGAGTGGTATATTACGAAGTAGATAACAGATCAACAACAAATGTTATTGAAAAAATAAAGAATTTATGATAGTAGTAACTGGTGGTGAAGGGTTTATTGGACAAAATCTTGTCAAAGAATTACAACGACAAGGTAATATTGGTATTGTAGTTCTTGATACTCGAAACGAATCGTTAGATTCAATATATGGCTGGCTTATGACGCATGCCAGAGAAATTGATATTATATATCATCTTGGCGCAAATACTGATACTACTGAAATGAATAGTGAAATATTTGATAGGTTTAATGTAGAATCCACAATATTTATTTGGTGTTTGTGCGTTAATTATAAAATTCCGTTAGTTTATGCAAGTTCTGCAGCAACATATGGTAATGGTGAGCAAGGTTTTGATGATGAAATGGATATTTTAAATCTTAATCCACTTAATCCATATGGCTGGTCAAAGCAACAAATTGATATATGGGCAGAAATGCAAGAAGAACAACCGTCATATTGGTATGGATTAAAATTCTTTAATGTTTATGGTTATGGTGAAGCACATAAAGGCAACATGGCATCAACAATATTTCATTTTTATAATCAAGTAACTACTGAAGATCAGGTAAAATTGTTTAAATCACATCGTCCAGATTATGCAGATGGTGAACAATTACGAGATTTTATTTATGTTGACGATATTGTAGATGTTTGTTTATTTATGGGTAATGAAAAACCAATATCTGGTTTATATAATGTTGGTACAGGAAAAGCACGTTCATTTAATGATGTGGCAAAAGCAGTTTTTAAATGTCTTGGAAAACCCGAAAAATTTACATATATTGACACTCCAATTAAAATAAGAAATAAATATCAATATTTTACTGAGGCAAAGATTATTAAGTTAAGAAGTGTTGGTTATAATAAACCATTTCATGAATTGGAAGACGGTGTTTTAAAGTATATAAATAAATTAAAATATGAAACTCGCTAATATTATTTATGAAAAAGAATTGGTAAATCATACTAAAGTAGATTATGTAAATTATATTAATACGCCAACTGAGTATGATAAAGTAGACAAATCATTACCAACATTATACGTTGGTTGGTCATTTATGAAGGTATGTAATCCAAACAATTCAATAATTCAAAATGCTGACATTTTAAAAAAGAAAATCATTTTTAATGAATTATATTGGGAATGTAGTTTTGAAGAAAGTAAGCCATCACATGTTAAGGGTGTTGATAAATTTGTTAGTTTAGTTCCACAATTTTATTTTCAACCCAAATATACTTATATTAATTTAGACCCTGTATTTTTTCAAATAGTTGATATTCAAGGATTAATGGATGTGTTACCAAAAGAAATTGATTTTTTATATAATTTTAAAAATGAAATGATATATCTTCTTTATGAAAATAAAATTACTGGTATTAATTTAAAAATGTATGACTTTTTTAAGTTTGATGTTAAAGAAATCATAATTAAAATTACTGAAAGAACAAAAAAATGTATTGATGATTTGGATGGCAATACATATCTATCATATTATAAAATACTTCCAAATTTTGCTCACCTTAAAAGATATCTAATAGTTATCTTGTCAAATTGAATACAACATAGTATTTATATGAAATAATTATAAGTACTATGGAAAATAAAGTAGAAAAAGCACTTGATAATTTTGTCAAAACTCCTGAAACTGAAGAAGAATTAGTAGAAAAGGCAAAGATCGAAAATTCAAAAAAAGTTGTTCTCGATGAACGTGAAGGCTTAATTGAAAGAGTAGATAAGGTTTTCGTTACAAAAGACGGCAAACAATTATTGAGAGAAAGATATTAATATTCATTCGACAATGAAAAATGAAAAAAATGATAATCTTTTAGCGGAACATCTAAGAAAGATTAAATTTCGTGTTGGTTATAAGATCAACGAATCTCCTAAATATCGTCCGTTGGTTGGTGATAATGAGGAATTTGATTCCGTTCCAGATAGCAATTATATGACAAGGGACGGTCAACCTGTTCCTACCAGTCAGGGATTAACTATGGAAGCTGGTGATCAAGAAGATGTTCCTAAACCAGAAGGACAAGAACCTCCTGCGCCATCGAACGATGAACCACAAAATACAAACGCACCTATTGATGCTCCAGTACCAGCATTTGATAAAACAGGTGGTGGTGAGCAACTTGGTGATATGAATGCCGACACATTGATTGGCGGTCCTCAAGCAGCAGACCCTATGGGTATTCCTGACCCAGCACAAGAAGTTAATACTATACAAAACGATATTATTAAAAGTAATATCGAAGCAATGAAAAGCATTCATGACAAATTAGAAAGTCTGGATAGTACTGTGAAAGGTTTGGATAATAAATTTGCAACATTAAGTAATGAGGTTGAAGAAGTCCGTGAACCGACTAATACTGAAAAACTTATGAGTAAAAAAAATGTAAGTTATCCGTATTATTTTAATTTAAATGATTTTTGGTCAGGTAATTGGTTTAATGAACAAAGATCAAAAGAAAATGAAAAGGGCATTAATGAATTGCCAGACGGTACGTTTGTTGCGGATTTTGATGATTTACCACAGAAGTCTAAGATTGATGTACAAAATAGTTTTAATGAGATATAAAATAATATGGCAAATAGTGATAAAAGAAAGTTGTTTGAAACATTTGAAAAGGTAAATAAAATTAACCTTAAAGAATGGATGGATGAAAAACAAGAATTTGATAGTGATTGGTCATTTAAAACACCACCCACAAATAAAGAATTGAGAGCATTTATCGCTGAATTATTATGGAAATTAAAATATTATGAACAATCAGTTGCCGTTGATATTATAACATCAGCACTGGAAGATAAATATCCTCAGTTGAAACAAGTTTAAAGTGAAAGTTTTTAATGCATATGGTACTCCAGAACGTCTCTTTGAAATGATGAAGAGAGTTAATAATCTTAATGAACAAGTTCTTCCAGTTGAGAAGAAAAATGAGATTATCGAAAAATTTATTGAATTTTTAAAAGAAAAACTTGGTTTTGGTGACAAAATGCCAAAGATTGTGATATCTTATGATGAAAAAGAAGCACAAGGTATGCATTCTTTTGGTAAGTACACACCAGAAACAAATGAATTAAGGGTAGTTGCAATAAACAGAAACTTGGCAGACGTACTAAGAACATTGGCACATGAACTAATACATCATATGCAACGTCTAAAAGGCATATTAAATCCAGATTCTAACGATACTGGCAGTGAGCATGAAAATGAAGCAAATGCTCTTGCTGGTGTATTTATGAGAGAATTTGGCACAAAATATCCAATAATTTTTGAATAATAATATAAGACATGAAAGTATTTAAACCAATTGGTAGTAAAGAGAGATTCACTGAAATATTTCAGAGAGTTAATAAAGTTCAATTGAATGAAGATTTTGGACAGAGTTTTAATCCTCAAGCAGTTCTTGACGTATCATTTAATCAACTTAAAAGTGGTGCACTTAATATTGAACGTAGCAATAGTCAAGCGAAAGGTGAAATAAGTTTTGTTGAATTAGTTTGTACTGATAAACAAGGTAATAATATAACATTTACTTTTAAAGTAAATGCAAATAGCGGAGATCAGGAAGGCGTATATAATGTAAATGGCGTTATAATGACAAGTTTTACATTTGATTCAGCAACAGATGATGAATCAGTTGAAATGGATGAAAAAGGATTACAACAATTCAATGCACAACATGGCAGCGAATTATTTGATGTAATTGATCAATATATTGATGTTGAAGAAAGTGAACCAATAGATAGTTTATATGAAGATGCTATTAAAAAAATTGATTCATATCCTTTTGGTGGCACTCCTGAAAGAATGCAAACAAATAAGGCATATGGTGATGAAAAGCCAACAAATCCTGTAATTAGGACTAAAGCACCTGAATTACAAAAATTTGCTCCAGTAAATGAATATGATAAACCTGCCATGAAATTAAAAATGCAACCAATGGTTGGTCCGACTACTGTTGCCGAAGAAGTAATTGGTGAACCAAAACCAAGTTTTCCTGTAAGCACAAAATCACCCGTTGATGCTTTGTCACCTGAAAAGAAAAAGATATTTCATCAGGCATATCATAATTTAACACGTAAAGTAGGTAAAAGTGAATATGCTCCAAGTGCTGCAGAGATAAATGCAGAAATCCAGAGAATGCAAGCTGCTGGCGAAATTGGTAATTACAGCACAATGAATGAAGATGATGAAATAAAGTTAGGCGATTATCCAATTCCAATGGGTAAGAAATTTAAACCAAAAGAACATTATCCAAAGAAAAGAAAAAAACCAACAACTTCTGTTAAATTAAGTGAAAATGAAGATGATGAATATGAAGAAATACCTGATTTAGAAATTCCAACTGACAAAAGAGCAGCAAGAATGGCAAAACATGATATAAGCGGTGCTTATGATGATAAGGATAAAGTTGAAGTGGGTAGTGATTTTCATATGGATGAAAAAAATGAAGAACCAGAAACTGGTGATGATGAAGTAGCAAATACTGATTTTATTGATACTGAACGTCAAGGTCTTCAAGGTGATGAAATGGATAATGGTGAAGATCAAATATCACATCAATCAATGGATAATGAACCTGAAGGTGATGATAAACCTGTTCATGGTTTAGACCCATATATTTCTGATAAACCTGTTCATGGTTTAGACCCATATATTTCACAAATGGGTGGTATGTCACACGAACCAGAAAGTGATGAAATTGAACAGATTGCACAAGATAAAGAAGAAGCTGGTGAAATGATACCCGGTGGCAAGGGTGAAGGAAAATCACTACTTGAATTCAGTCCAGATCAGATATTAAAGGGTATGAGAGTTGAAATGGAACATACTAATGACCCAATGATTGCATTGGAAATTACTTTAGACCACTTAACTGAAGATGAACTTTATTATGGCGAAGCTGACCAAAATCCTGAATTGCTGGCACAAGCAAATGCAGCAAATGATGCAATGACTGGTGGTGAAGAAGGTGATGATAAGAATATGGAAGACATTTTGCTTGGTTTCAAACCACATAATGTGGGTGATGAACCAGAAAGTGATAAAGAAACATCTGACATGACTAATCCAGATCAAGATATCAGTTCTCTAAAAACATCACAAGAAAAACCTGAAGAAGTTGATGAAGAACAAGGTTTTGAAGAATATAATGGAAATATTGGTGACAGATATGCTGATGAAGATGGTAATGAATTTGTTGTAAAAGATAAAGTAAAAGGTGGTGTGACATTAAGGGGTCAAAGTGGTGAAAAAGAAATAGCAACAAGAGATTTACAATTCATGAAGAAATTAAATGAATCAGAAAACGATAAAATTAATAATTTAATTACTGAAGAACAGATTAAAATTGCTAAAATAACATTAAGTAATAGAAAAGTCCCAACTGGAATGACTAAAAAAGAAGCGGTACAGATACTAATGAACAATAATTTGAAAAAGATATTATAATAATTGTAAATATCAATAATAAAAAGACTACGAAGTGTAGTCTTTTTTGTTTGTGAGGTATTTATATAGAAAAAGAACATGTCAATCTTTAGATCATATTTCTTGAAAAATAATACGTTGATAGGTAATAATCTAAGCAACAATTCACAAAATCCTGTAACAGAAGTATCATATGGTACATTGAATACACAGGTAAGTAGATTTATCTTTGATGTAGATTTTGATGATATACGTGTTAAAATTGCTGATGGGTCAATAAATCCAAGTAGAATTGTTAAGCATGTATTACATATGACTAATACAATTAGATATGCACAACAATATGTTGGAAAAAAATCATATAGCTTAAATATTGATAGGGCAAGTAGTTTTGATCTTGAATTATTTAATATTAATCAAAGTTGGGACGAAGGTAGTGGTTATGAGTTTGAATATAACGACCCCAATTTTCAATTTGTGGATGTTGTAGACCCTGTTTTAATACCACAGGCATCTAATTGGTCAGCCAGAACAACAACAAGTGGCTGGACTGTACAAGGTGCTTATATTAGTGGTGTAACTCAAATAATAGGAACTGAACATTTTGAAAAAGGTGATGAAGATATTGAAATTGATATTACAGATTATATAAATCAGAGAATATTTGGTACAGGTTATACTGGTACAACCACATTTACTGGTAGTTCATATGGTCTTGGTATTAAATTTCCAGATAGTTTTGAAGTACTTGAAACTAACTTTAGACAGGCAGTTGCATTTCATGCAAAACATACAAATACTTATTATGAACCATATATTGAAACAACAATTGATGATATAATTCAAGATGATAGAAATTATTTTTATCTCGACAAAGATAATGATTTGTTTTTATATGTTAATATTGGTAATTTTCAACAAAATGTTACTGTAAATCAGGTACAAATATTTGATTATGAAGATAATCTTGTTGCAACACTTACTGGTAGTTCAATAATTAATGTAAGTAAAGGTGTATATAAGATTACATTAAATGTTGATTCTAATACTTACCCAGATGCTGTTTTATTCAAGGATGTGTGGACATTAACTGTTAATAGTAGAACAACTACTTTTGAAGGTGAGTTTTATCTTATATCACAAGATAAGTATTATACATTTGATCAATCAAATCAGATGAATTTTGATAATTATTATTTCTATTTTTGGGGAATTAATGAAAAAGAGAATGTTAGAGTAGGTACAGTAAGAAAAATTAAATTAACTATTAAAGAACTCTATGCAAATCAAAATAATTTTTTACCTTTGGATATTGAATATAGATTATTTACAACGATAGGAAAAAAATATGAGCTTGATCTAATACCATTTACATCAGTGAATAGAACAAATAAAGGATATGAGTTTAATCTTGACACATCATGGTTGATTCCGCAAGATTATTATTTGCAGATTAGATTGAAAAATGGTTCATATTACGAAAACAAACAAACACTTTCATTTACTGTTGTTTCTGACGGTAATTTAAAAGCGTAAAATTTTATAAAAAAAGATAAAAAATTTTATTTTTATTTAGTCTAAATAAAAAAAGTCTTGTATTTATAGAAAATGAAGGCTATATTTGTAGCACAATTTTTATAATTGAAAAATAACTTTACTGTAAAATTTTATTAAAATGGCACAAAATGAAAGTGTGACAAACCCACAAGGTGGCGATTTGTCAAAATTGAAAGAAATGTTTTCTGATTATCAGAACAAACAAAATCAAAAAAAGCGTAGAACAAGTGAGGAAATCTTAGCGAAGTATTTCGTTCCTCGTAAAAACAAAGAGATTTTCAGAATTCTCCCTCCAAAACCAAACAAGAAACACATTGAAGAAGCATTCTTCCATGTTGCTCCAACAAATGCATCAGGGGGAAAGAAAAAACACGGCACAGTTATCTATTGTCCTGCCCACAATGATCAAAAGGTTCAAAAAATGGCAAATGATAAACCATGTTTTGATACAAATGGTCAACCTATCATGATTCCTGCTCCATGTCCATTATGTGACAAAGCAAAGAAAATGCTTGCACAGCAGAATCCTTCATTAAAAGGTAGAAAGAAAGAAACTCTAAATGCAGATGAATTAGTAATCTACGAAAAAAATAGAGCAATCTTTACAGAAGCTAATAAGTGGGAAGCAAAAAAATTCTACATAGTTCGTGGAATTGACAAAGGTGCTGAAAAAGACGGTGTTAAATTCTGGAGATTTAAGCACAACTTTAAAAATCAAGGTACTCTTGATAAGTTACTTCCTATATTGAAAGAATATATGGAGATTAATCAGGCAGATTTTTCAGACATTAAAATCGGAACTGATTTAAGTATTACTATGTCTGATAGTGAATTTAATGGTCATGTATACAAACAGATATCTGCAATTACTTTCCGTGGCAAGTCACCGCTTCATGCTGACGCTCTCGTTATGCAACAGTGGCTTGAAGATAATATCAATTGGAGAGAAGTATTTAAGCCAAAACAAGCACCGGGTATGCCACCTTATGAATTTCTTGAAGCTGTGGCAAATGGTACTAATCCTTATTGGGATGATACTGATGCAAACAACAAACATTGGGTGTTCCCGGGTCGTCCTGATTTGGAAGAAGCAGCTAATACTCGTAACCGTAATCTTGACGCAGATGAAGATGCAGCATTTGAACAGGCATCAGATTTGATTGATGAAGAATATCCACGTGTTACAATTAGTAATATTACCCCTGATAAGGTTGGTACATATACTGATGATGCAGTAAACGTTGGCGAATCAGCATTAAAATCTGCACCTGCTCAAGCATCTGCACCTGCTGCTGAAACAGCACCAGAAAATGAAGGTAGTAGTAGTGGCGGTAATGAATATGATGATCTTCCCTTTTGATCTGATTAACTATCAATTAGTTATCGTAAAAAATGAAAAAAAGATGTATTAGATGTGGAAACGATAAAGAATTGAATGATTTTTATGTCCATCCCCAAATGCGGGATGGACATTTAAATAAGTGTAAAGAATGTTGTAAAGAAGTAGCAAATATACGAGAAAAAACATTACGAAAAAATTCTAAAGAATTTTGTGAAAAAGAAAGATTAAGAAGTCAAGAAAAATATTATCGTCTAAACTATAAAGAATTACAATTTGAACAAAACAAATTAAAAATATATAAAAATGGTAAATATAAAAATCTTTCACGTGACTTAAAATTACCTTCAGACAAAAATGCGCATCACTGGAATTATTCTTTAATTGAAGATGTAATTATATTAGATAAAAATTTTCATCGATTTATTCATCGATATTTAATATTAAATGAAAATTCTTTAATTTTTGAAACAAAAAATGGTGAAGTGTTAGACACAAAAAGAAAACATTTAGAATTTATTGAAAAATTAAAATTGATTTATTAAAAATAATTAACATGTCAAAAGAATTATTACACATAGACGAAGAAAACGTTCCCGCTAATAATAAAATGAGAAAACCTGTTGCTAAAAAAACTTTTTCGCTCGATAATTTTAAGAAAAAAGCAAAGGTAGATGATGTACCAGACAAACCATTAATTTGGATACAAATGTCAGATGGATTTAAAAAGGCATGTGGTTTACCCGGTTTTGCTAAGGGTTATGTTAATCAAGTTCGTGGACATACCAATACTGGTAAATCAACTGCTATTTGTGAAGTACTTGTAACATCACAAAAAATGGGTATTTTACCAATTCTTATTGATACTGAAAACAATATGGGAAAAGGTAGTTACAGATTAACTGAATTGGGATTTGATTTTGATAATTATATTAGAATTGATAATGATTATCTTCTTAAAAATTTTGGTATTGTACAAGACAAAGACAGAAAAGAAGCTGCAATTGAAGACCTTGCAAAATGTTTTTATTATTTTCTTGATATGCAAGCAAATGGTGATTTACCATACGATTTATTATTTGCAATCGATTCAATAGGTACTTTGAATTGTATTAAAACAATTAATGCTGCTGAAAAAGATGAAGCAAATAATAATATGTGGAATGCGGGTGCATATGAAAAAGCATTTATGTATTTACTTAATAATACTATTCCAAGTAGTAGAAAAATCAATAGACCATATACTAATACTGTTGTTGCAACCCAGAAAATTTGGATTGACAATATGAATAAAGGTGTTGTTAAACATAAAGGTGGTGAAACATGGAATCTTGGTGCAAGACTTATTTATCATTTTGGCGGTATTGTAACACATGGAACAAAAGCTGCAACTGCTGACAGCAAAAAACGTACTGTTAGTTATGGTATTGAAACCAAAATTAGTGTTGCAAAAAACCATGTGGACGGTCCTCTTGGTGGCATATCAATGCAAGGTACAATTATTTCAACACCGCTTGGCTTTGTTTCTCCTGACGATGTAGATGCATTCAAAAAGAAAAATATATTGTATTTTCGCAATTTATTTGAAGATGATACTATTAATGCTGATGAAGTTACATTATCGACAAAAAATATCGATGCTAACGGTAAAATTTCATTTGAAGATGAAATAGTTGAAAGAAGTGAAACACAACCAGAAGAATGAAAATTCGTACTCTATTAGTTGATGCATCATATCTTTTACAACGTTCTTATCATGGAGCAAAAGATACATATACTCCAAAATTTGGACATATTGGGGGTTTGTATCAATTTCTGACAACCGTTCGTAAAGTGATTAAAGAGCATATGATTAATAAAGTAGTTCTTGTTTGGGATGGTGAAGGTGGTGGTATTCAACGTCATCGTATTGATAAAGAATATAAAGCTAATCGCAAAACTAAGGAATGGTATAGAAGAATTGAATTAACTGCTGCTGAAATTCGTAAAGAAAGAGAAAAAGAACAATCAATTTTAAAACAAAGATTGAGAATACAAGCATATGCGGAAGAATTATTTTTAAGGCAAATTGAGATTGATGATGTTGAAGCAGATGATTTAATTGCAGCATATTGTATTGATCATAATAATATTGAAGAAATTCTTTTATACTCAAATGATAGAGACTTTGCACAATTGTTGGATTTAAATATTACAATATTATTTCCAAACATTTCAGTGCCAGTAAATAGTACAAATTATATGATGCATTTTAATCATTATTATTCAAATGCATTGATATTAAAAATAATTTGTGGTGATACATCAGATAATGTTAAAGGCATTGAAGGCATGGGAGAAGATACTCTTTTGAAACATTTTCCTGAACTGAAATATAAACACATGACAGTAAGGGAAATTTGTAAGAAAGCTGATGAAATAAATAAAGAAAGAGTTTTAAATAAAAAGAAACCATTAAAAGCACTTGAAAATTTATTAAATAATATTGATAGATTAAAAATGAATTTTCAATTGGTTAATTTAAGACAACCATTGCTTACTGATCAGGCAAGAGAAGCATTAAAAGATTTAGATGCATCTTTAACTATGGGTGACAGAGGTAGTAGAAATTTACTACCAATGATGACAGAAGATGAATTTTTAACAGTATATGGTAGCACATATGTTAATTATATTGAACCATTTTATACTGTTGTTTCAGCAGAAAGAGAGCTACTTACAGAGTATCGTAAAAACAAAAGGAAAAGTTTATAAAAAGTCTTCCACTTACGGTGGATAGTATATATATTTGTATTGGTTTATTAACAATTTAAAAATTATAAAAATGAACGAAAAAGAACGCAGTAATATGTTTAGATTTTCACTGTATCAGGAAAATGTTTTATTGTGCGAAAAAATATTTGATGCAGATCAATTTAATCCCTTCACAAGATATTCAATTGATATTAGGGATATTTTACCACGTACAATCACTCGTTTGCAAAAAACACTTTCCAGAAGAAATTATAATACATCATTTAATATAAGTAAAACCAAAGCATATGGTTTATTTGGGTATTATCAAACTATGGTAAATGCTTATCCAAAAGAACAAAGAGATGGAATGTATTATAGTCCGCAACCAATCGTTCAACAGATTGAGGAAAAAACAATCAGAGGCGTTGAGTGTAAGATTGGCTTTTATATTAACAATAAACCTATTGTTGAAAGAACTTTTTATGTTGACGGTTTTAATCCAATAGCACGTTGGTCAACCGAAATAGTTGATGAAGTATCGAATATTGCAGACAATATCTGGGCAAAAATCTTGCATACGGATGTTAAAAACATGTGGGACGATTATGACCTAATCAATATTAAAGGATTATCGATCAACCAAATCAGAGAACTTTCTCCTGCTAAAAGAGAGGAAATGCTGAGACGAATTAGACGTAATTAAGTCTAAAATTACTTGGGCAGTTGTTGGAAGTATCTTTGTTTGTGTACTCATACTTGGTTAATATTGTGTTTCTACTCCAACAACTGCTTTCTTTTAATAAACAAATTTAAATGGCTGAAAATACTGAATATACACTAACTGCATACTTAGGTCCCGAATTTCAACAACGTTTGATGTGGCAATTACTGGTCGAACCAGAATTTGCAGAAAAAACAATTCCAAATTTAGCAGTTGAATATTTTGATGACCCAAATCTTAAAAGACTTTTTATTATAATACTTGAATTCTATAAAGCACACGGAAAAGTTCCAAATCTTCAGAATCAAAGCATATTACAGGCAATTAATACTTATAAAACTCCCAATAATATTATTGAGGAAGAATCTTTATTTGCTGTAATTAAGCGAATCGAAATGTGGAATGAAAGAGTTCTTAATAAACAAATATTGCATGATGGCGATGTAATTAGAACTGAAACAACCAATTTTATTAAACAACAGGAGTATCGAAAGACTGGAGAGTTTATTATTACATCGACAAAAAATGGTGATATTAGAAAAAAAACTACAATTGCTTCAATTGAAGAAAAATTTCATAAAATTCAACATATTGGCGATGAAGAAGATTATGGCATAAGTGTATTTGATAATATTGATCATGCATTAAGAAAAGAGTTTCGTCAAACAATAGCTACTGGCGTTGGTGTAATTGATACTCTTACAGGTGGTGGTTTAGGAAAAGGTGAAATTGGTGTTATATTAACTCCTTCAGGTGTTGGTAAGAGCTTACCGTTATCAGCTAATTTATTAACTCCTGAAGGTTGGATTAAAATGGGTGATGTTAAATTAAATGATTTGGTTGTAGGCAGTGATGGTAGACCAACAAAAGTATTGGGCGTTTATCCACAAGGCAAGAGACCAATATATAAAATAGAATTTAACGACCAAACGACAGCATATTGTGATGAAGAACACATATGGTCAGTCAATTCTTTAAATCAACGTACTGCAAATACTACACATTATATTGATGGTAAACCAAAACATATAAAAACACCCGATTTTTCATATAATCCAATTACAACAAAAGAATTAATTAAAAATTATGTGATTTATAATAAAAATCATAAAAAATTAAATTATAGAATACCAATTGTTAAAGCCGTAGAATTTAATAAAAAAGAATTATTAATAAACTCATATTTATTAGGTGCATTAATTGGTGATGGTGGTTTAACTCAATCTTCAATAAGATTTACATCAATTGATGATGATATTATTAATCGTATTAATAATATCATTAATGATCAATATGAAGATTTATCATTAAAACAAATTTCTAAGACTATATCCTATTCGATAACTGGCAAAAAAGGTAAAAAAAATAAATTATATGAATTAATTAAAGATTTGAAACTTAATGTTACTTCTAACAAAAAATTTATTCCAAAAGAATATTTATATTCATCAATTGAGGATAGAATATCGTTGTTACAAGGATTGATGGATACTGATGGATACACTTCAAAATCTGGAAGAATACAATTTACCACGGCATCAAAAGATTTAGTATATGATGTTAGAGAATTAGTGTTATCATTAGGTGGATTTTGTCGTATGTGTGAAAAATTACCAAAATATAAATATAAGAATGAAATTAAAATTGGACAAAAATCTTATATTTTAACAATATCATTTTTAAATGATGAAATAAAACCATTTTTTTTAAAAAGAAAGCAAGATCGTGTTGTATATAGAGATAAATATAAATTCAATAAATATATATCAAATATTTCATATTCTCATGAAGAAGAAGCACAATGTATATATGTTGAAAATAAAAATCATTTATATGTTATCGATGATTATATTTTAACACATAATACAACTCTTTTAACCAAGATTGCAAATACTGCATATGATGAATGTAAAAATGTTTGCCAGATAATATTTGAAGATACTAAAGAACAGATTCAACGTAAACATTTTACTATATGGTCAAATATAGCATTAAGTAAAACTGACGAAAATTGTGAATTGGTAAAACAACTTACATATAAGAAAGCCAGTGAAATGGTAGGTAAGGGTAACCTTATTATAAAAAGATTTAGTCAGGAGAATACCACAATGATGGATATTCGTTCTTGGATGCTTAGACATCAAAAAAAGTATGGATATAAATTTGATATATTAGTTCTTGATTATTTGGATTGTCTTGAATCACATAAAAAAACACCAGACAGAAACGAAGCTGAACTTGTAATAATAAAATCTTTTGAAGCATTGGCTGCTGATTTTGATATACCTGCATGGACAGCAATACAAACCAATCGTAGTGGTTTTAATGCGGAATATGTGGAAGCATATCAATCTGGTGGAAGCATTAAAAGAGTACAAAAAGCACATTTTTTTATGAGTGTTGCAAAGACTGCAGATCAAAAAGAAGCAAATCTTGCAAGTATACGTATTATTAAAGCAAGATTCGCACAAGATGGACAAACATTTACTGACTGTATTTTTAATAATGATACAATGCAAATTATAATTGAAGATAAAAGATATCCTGTAAGAACAATACTGAAGCATCATGATTCCGAAGATGTTAATGAAATAAACAATACTGCAAATGAAATAATAAAAAAGTCATCTGATATTGATATGCATGCTGCAATAAATAAGCGTGTGATAAGTTTAACTGAAATGGTAAATGACCCAACAATTAATGATGACCCTGTTGATTTAAAACAATTTGAAAAAATTACTGAAAAAAAAGATGCTGAAATTATAAATATGCATATTGAAACAACCAGAACTGATCAATCTATAAATGAAATAAAACAAATATATGATATTGCCAAAGAAGCATTAAATGAAACTGAAAATGATGATGGATTAATTGAAATAGATGAAAATGATGCTGTAACTGATGCTGTAAATGAGGGTGTAAATAATATTACAAATCCACCAAAAAAAGATGATTTATTGGATTGGAGTGGAAAGACTGAAACTGTAAAAACGAATGAAATTGAAATAAAATTGGAAGATATTTCATTGCCAAAGGAAATAATTGCTGAAGGAATTGTACAAAAATATGACGAAATAAATAAAAATAATCGATCATATTCACCCCCAAAAGAAAAAATTATTTTAAGTAGAGAAGAAATTGAAGAAGCAGAAAAAAATATGAAAAATCCTGATGAACCATCTACTGAGCATATGACGATGCATGAAAGATTAAAATTAGCAGAAATTCATCAAAATTTAATGAAGAAAAAATAAAATATTTTCATTAATTTGTAACTTTTTTAAAAAAATTGTGTATTTATTAATCCGAATACGATTGCACGGAAATAAATTTTTTTTAAAAATATTTTGGAAAATACTTGCACATTAAAAAAATGTGTATTATGTTTGCATCGTCTTAGGACAAATGTTCTTTGTAAAAATGAAATTTAAAATGGGGAAGTATGCGAATAAAAATTCAAAAAATATAATCGTAATACTCCTTACTGGAGAACTGATTGTGTTTACAGAAAAAGGTACAGCAAATTGTCAGTAAAACAGTTGTATGGTGACTCAGTCTCACCCTTCCCCACAAAGAAATGGAAACGGTTTGTTATTACAGTAAATAATTAGCTCAGTGTAGAGCGTCCGCATTTAAAGCAGAAGGTCGGGGTGTCGAAACCCCATCATTGTAAACAAAAATAACAAACAAACTGTCCATTTTCCTTATAGTTTTCATGGGATTTTCACAAAATCTCATAACATTGCGGGGTAGTAGCAGTGGTTAACTCGTGACGCTCATAACGTTAAGATCGGTGTGTTCGAATCCACCCTCCGCTACAAAATGAAGAACTGGTGGTTTTTACAGTAAACAATTTGACTTGAAATCAGAGTAAAACTAAAACAAGACCAACGAATTTCTTCAAAGTTATTTGAAATTAAGATTACGAAATGCCAAATGGCGATTGTTTGATTACTGTACAGTTTGAGAACAAGAACTTGGGTAGTAGTTGTTAAGTCAGCCGTAATTGAATGGTTCTCATGCAATGAGAGAGTAAAGACAGCCACAATAGGTCTGCGCCATCTTAATTTTATTAAAAGTGTTCTTTAAAAATACAAAGGGAAAACGAAAAGTGTTTATAGTAATTTCGGTGGTTCGAATCCATCATCCTCCGCCACAATTGGAGAATTAGACAAGCGGTTAAGTCACAAGTCGGCTAAACTTGCAATCAAAAACAAAAAATACTTTTAAATTGTTCCCTAAGTTTTAAAACGGAAATGGGTCGTGTCAACGCTAATCGGACACATTAAACCCAACCCGTTTAAAGTTTTTGGCTGTTGGTATCAGTGTTTTTAAATAAAAACGGGGCATACCGCCTAACATTTGAGCGAATGTTGATATATTCGCAGGTTAAGAATGGTTTTTCACTGCAGAAGTGTAGTGTTTTTTAAAAAAAGAAATAATTGTTGTGTTGAAGTGTCGGGTTCTTCGGAGCGTGCCACTATGAAGCAACAATTACAAAGAAGAACTTGTTGTGAATACAGTAGATTGAAACATGTAATCCCGTCCATTGAGAGACGGGACAAACTTACCAAATTACAACTAAACTTCTTCTCAATTATGAGAAGTGTTTGTTTTTCTTAGGAAAATGGGTGGGGACTTAACGTAGAAATGCGTTAACTCACCCATTTTTTTTGTGTTTTTTATATTATTTTGTAACTTATTAAAATATTATTCGTATAATTGCACATTAATTTTAACTAATAAATTTGAGACTATGGAAAATTTGGTATTAACACAGAAGGCACTTCCAGCAGTTAAGCAGTCATTAATTGACGGTTTAACAATTGCTTCAGGTAGCAAAAGTTCAGCAACTTACTACCACAGCAGAGACGAACAGATGAAGGCTATACAGACTCAAATCGATAAACTGTATAAACTTTCAAAGGAACTTCCATTGATTATTGCTTCCCAGAAAGGAGCAACTGGTCAATTCGTATCAGAAGTGTTGCTTAATGAATTTAAGCAGACTTTAAAGGGCGGAGCATGTAATATTGTTAACCCAATCGACTGGTATGATAATGGCATCAGTGATAAAGCCGTGCTTTCTGCATTAAGTAATCTTTATACTGAAAACGGTCTTCCATATGTTCTTCGTCTTTTCGTTGAATTGAAAAACAAGAAAATCAATAACGAAAGATCAAGAAAAATTATGCTTGGCTTTATTTGGGGTCAGCCTAATATTGAATTCTATGCAGTGAAATATCGTAATAAGATTGCACAAGTATTGAAGCATGTATATGGTTTGAAAAAAACTTCTATATTGCTTTCAATTGCACAAAAGCAGGTTGCTATCAATAATACTATTCTTTTCAATAACGTTTATAGCGAAAAAGAAGCTAAAATTGTTAATGAATGTATTGTAAGATATTTTAATGGTGATGCAACAAAGGCATTCAAATTGTTATTGTTTTTATTTAAAAAGGATAATGATGTTGATTTCTTCGAATTTCCTCTTTTGAGTGAATACCAGAAGGCAAAGGTTGATATCAGGGGTATTAAAAGTGTTCCAGAAGAAGTTTTGCTTGGGTTAATTTCATCTGTAAAGCACCCACAGTATCATACTATGTGGTCAACTGATCTTCAGAAAGAAGCTACAAAGGCTATGATCAGATCAACAGTTGAAGTTACTTCTGTAAACCAGCAAGTACGTCAAACTAAGTCAACTGCAAAGTTAGGCGTTGAAAAACACGTTGAACTTGAAAAAGCAACTGACTTCATGGCACTTTACAAGACTGGTTATGAAACTATTTTTACTGAGGAAATTAGGTCTGCAATTGTAAAACTTGCTCTAAAGAAGAAAATTAATAATTTCTTTTATCAGAATATTGGTATTGTAGTTGACGACAGTGTGTCGATGACTGGTAATAAGTTAGAATCAAAGAATACTCCACGGGCAATCGCTGATTTTACTTCATTGGTTCTTATGGCTTCGGCAAATGAATCTAATAGAGTAGATACTAAAGGTTTCGCAAGTGATCTTGCAAGTTCATTCATTGAACTTTTGAAGGAAGAACGTCCAGAAAAACCATACGATGCAATTTTTATTATAACTGATGGTTACGAAAATGCTTACGATGGTATGACTAACGAAGTTATTCAAATCTGGAAAGCCGAATCTGGTAGTGTAATACCTATCTTCCAGATTTCACCAATCACTGGTGCTGAAACAGGTGGTAATGTAAGAGCATTAGGTGCTGGAGTGGTTACAATGGCGATTAACAATCCTGTTGCAATTCAAACACAGATCAATGCAAGATTACTTGAAATCGACACAAAACGTTGGTTAGAAAATCAGGTTCTTGCTCTTGAAGCAGCACCTGTTAAGAGAACAAAAAAAATTAGTATTAACGCTTAAATATTTATACCATGAATACAAAAGATTTATCAGAAATGTTAAAAGGTTGCCGTCCTGTCAAAGACAAAGATGGTAATATTGTGGTACAAAGCATATTAAATATGCAAGTTGTTTGCCTTACAACTGATGTTGAATATTCAATGGATGATCGTTTTGCGAATCCATTGACATCATTGACATCAAGTAACTCACAATATGGTCAAATCAGCTTTTCTAATAACGAAAATAAGGAAGTTATTCTTCCTACACAAATGGCTGTTATTACTAAGCAGGTTGCCCAGAATCACGGCATGATTAAAGCTGGTTATGTTTCTCCAAAGGCAAATGTAACTTACCATGATGCAGGTTGTGTTCAGGGTAGTCAGGGCGGTTATTTCCGTGGTACTCAGGAGTTCAGAATGATTCCTGTTTCAATGCGTGAAATGCTTTTTGATTCAATCGGAAAGCCAAATTCATATTCAAGAATTTATCCTGCAATTGAAAAATTAGGTAGAGATACTAATTCAGGTGCAGGTAACTATCTTGATGTTTATTTTAACAAGTATGACAAGAAACTTGAACAGTTCATTGCACATTTTGAACGTCCAAAAAATCTTATCGGTATTATCGTATTGATTGATGGTGAAATTGTTGCAATAGACAAATTTCCTTCATTCACATATGCTGAACAGGTATGGGATTTGATGATCAGGGACTGTTATGGCTCACTTGCAATCATAAGTGAATTGCAGCACAAGACTTCTGTGAATGAGTTTACTCAGTCATATGAAGAACTTAAGAAGGATAATCGTACTACCGTTGTTGATTTGCTTGAAAAAGCATTGAAGAAAACAAAGGAAAGAATGACTGCAAGCGTTCATGAAAAGATTCAAGAAGTTCTTGAACTTCAGTTTGATGCTGAACTTGATACAGAAGGTCAGTCTACATCAAGGACTGCTCCAAAGAGTTATGTTCTTAAGACTGAAGGTTATGTTGGACAGGTTCTTACTGAAAATGAATTTAATCATCTTGTAAGCATCATTAAGAGGGAAAGGTTTAATCCAAATGCATACAGACAGATAAGTGAACTTAGAAATAAAGCACGTAAACAGAAAAATTTTAGTTTGTAATTTAATATATTATAAATTAAGGTCCGCAAATATTTGCGGACCTTAATTTTTTTATAACCCTGTAGAAAATTATTCTTACAGGGTTTTTTTATTTTATGATGTTTTTAATCAAGTTCTTTTGTATTTATTATAAATAAAACCGATCAGAAATGGTCGGTTTAGGTAACTTACTGGACGGTTTGTAAGTTACGAAAAATTATAATAAGAATTTAATTAAAAACATATGACATTTTTCGCACGTCCAAATTTAGAAGACATACAATTCAGACAAGAAGTTGGTAGTACATTAACTCTTTCTGGTCAAACTCGTATTGCAACTACAAGCGGTCTAACACTACACAATGATTCAATTGGTACTTTACATCCTGATCTTATTGTTACCGCAGAAAATGCAGATTCACATGTTGGTGATGTGTTAACATATGATGGCGTAGGTAAAATTAAATTATTACCTTCAGGTGCTGGTGGTGACCCTATATATCCAGCGATATGTAAATCACCTGCTGCAGTAAGTTTATGTGGCATTTGTGCTGGATTTGTACTTACTGGAAAAACATTATCATGTATTCTTGAAACAATGTTAGTTCCTACATTAAATCCTACAATAGTACCACCTTCAAGTACATTTACAATTTCTCCATCTGATACAACATATGAAGTTGGTTGTCAGGTAACGATAACAGGTAATGCAACTTTTAGCAGGGGTAGTATTTGCCCTCAATATTGTGGTACTTCACCATTTAGAAGTGGTCTTCCTTCTTCATATTTATATACGTATTATGGTATATCATTAGCACCAGTAGTTTCAAGTAGCTTAAGTAATTCATGTGCTGCTCCGTTACATACAATTGTTGCAGGAGCTAATAATGTTTTGGCTGGTTGGGTGGCATATACTTCAGGTGCAACACCAGCATATAACAGTTCAGGTGGTGTTTTTTCAGGTGCAACACCTGCAGGAACTACAGCACCTGCAGTTCAAAGAATAATTTCTGGTATTTATCCATATTTTTATGGTAAAGTAGCAAGTGGTGGTGTTCCTACTGGTGTTAATAGACCTACACCAACATGTGCATTAGTGATTGCAGGTAATAAAATAGTTGCTGATAGTTTAGGTACAGTTTCTATTAATTTTAATAGTACTTCTGATGATTATATATGGTTTGCAACGCCAAATGTTTCAACAACAAAAACATGTTGGTTTGTTAATAATCTTAATAATGGTGCTATTGGTGGTGCAGTAACTCCCGGTGGTAATTTATTTCCTTCTCCAGCAACAGTAACGCCAGTAACAACAATATGTTGGTCAGGTCAAGCATATAAAGTTTATGTAAGTAACTATCAAACTGCTGCAAATTTATTAATGGAATTAAGAAATAGTTAAAAAATATAGAAAATGGCAATAATATTAAATGACAATATTAAAATCAATGCTGGTAAACCAAGTGAATCAAGATATTTGAGTACAGGAAATACCGCATATATAAGTGTTGCACAAGCAAACTTACAATTACCAATTCCAATAAGATATAGTGGCTTAACGGTAAATATATTAGGTATTGAATATTGGTATAATGGTGGTGTTGCTGATATCAATTTAATTGAAAAAAAATATGATAGTATAATACCAAGTGGAGATTTTGTCACGGGTGCAACAAATGTTGGATTCTTTAGTGGCAAAACAGGTGTACAAATATTACCATTAAATCATGTAAGTCTTAATGCTTATGATGGTGATTATTATTCATTATATAATTATTATTATAGAGGTACTGATGGTAAAATTCATGTTGGTACACCAAGTGACGGTATATTAAAAAGAGGTTATGTAAAGACAGCATCACCAGTTAAGTCATGGATTTGGAATGAATATACTGGTAGTGGAAATTTGCTTGGTTGGATTTTAATTGATGGCAATATTGCAGAACAAATTGGAACATTTCAAAATGGTGTAGCATATTATCCACCAGCAATTCCATATATTCAAACTTCTTGGATTACTGGAACTAATCCTAATAATGGTTCAGATATAGTTGTTGATACAATTCTTGGTAGTTTAACAACAGGAACTACAATTACTATTGGTGGTGGTGTTTTTGCAAAAAAAGAGGGTAAAATTTTAGATTTTAAAACAATTCAATCAATAACTCCAAATATTATTAGTGTAACATCTGATGAAGCATTTGTTTATTTGTCAGGTGCAACAGTTAAAGGTATTAATATTGGTACGGGTGTTGGTATTTATAGTGGTGTTACAAATAATACTCTTCAATTTAAAAGTATTTGTGGTGGTGGTGATACTGTTGTTAGTCAAGTTGGAAATAATATTGTGATATCTTCAACTGGTGGTACTGGTGGTGGTACATATGATTTAAGTTCACCTTCAGTTTGCCCTGTTGGTGGTATTTGTGCTGGAACAATTTTAACAGGAAAAACAGCGTTTCAATTATTTGAAGAAATATTAGTGCCAGAAATATTTGGTACATTAACTGCTCCTATTGGTTCAATAAGTACAACAGCAGTTTCACCATATGAAATTGGATGTAGTGCTTCATTTAATGTTATTGGTGCATTTAACAGAGGTTGTATAAATCCACAAGGTTGTAGTACTTCAGATAAGAGAGTTGGTTTACCAAGTTGTTACATATATACTGGTGCTCAAATTGGTGCTGCATATGCAAGCAGTGCATTAACAGATACAAGATCAATAGCTGGCTATACAGTTATAGGTGGTAGTCAAACTTGGAGTGTTCAAACATGTTATGGTGCTGGTGTTCAGCCAATAAGTACAAAAGGAACTGTTTTTAATTCAGCATGTCCTGCAGGAATGACACCTTCTGCAAGTGTTAGTATTACTGGTATATTACCTTGGTATTGGGGAAAAAGTGCTTCAGGAATAGTTAATGGTGCATGTGTTGCTGCTGGAACAAAAATAGTTGCTTCAGCAAGTGGTACATTACCAATTACATATAATAGTGCATCAACGGATTATCTTTGGTTTGCAGTACCTGCTGGAACTCCTGTAAAAACTTGTTGGTATGTTAATGGAACAAATAATGGTTGTATTGGTGGCGTTGGTAACTTATTTGCAGCATCATGTAGTGTTACTGTAACTTCAGGAAGTGGTTGTTGGATAGGTTGTAATTTTATGGTATATGTTAGTTGTGCTCCAACAGGAACTGCAGTAGGAGTACCAATGTGCATGAGTTAATAATAAAAATTAAAGATTATAAAAAATAGAATAAAATGGCAATAATTATTAATGATAATTTAGCGGTTAATATAGGAAAACCAATAGATAGTAAATATTTAAATATATCTACACCTTGGACAACAATTGGTGCAGTAAATGCTGGTATTCCATTATCATATAGATATACTGGTTTAACTGTAAATATATTGGGTGCTGAATATTGGTATGCTAATGGAATCACTAATGGAGATTTAGTTCTCAAAACTAATATTGGTACTTTAACTGGTACTACAAACGGTTTACATCTTGCAAATAATGGTACACAGGTTGCATTAGGTGGTGTATTGAGTGGTGATACTTCATTTAGTAATGGTATTTTAAGTTATTCAACACATCCATTTTTTAGTAGTGATACACAAATTGTTGATAAAAAATATGTAGATATTGTTGCAACAGGACTTGACCCTAAGTTAGCAGTTGAAGTAACAACAACTTTAAGTGATGGTAATATTGATTTAACTGGTGGTACTTTTGTAAGTGGTTCAACTATTGATGGAATTATTGTTCAAAATGATTGGAGAGTTTTAATTAAAAATCAAATACTTGGAAAACAAAATGGTATTTATATATATTCTGCATCAACATCAGGATTTACTCGTAGTTCTGATTTTGATGGAAGTCCAAGTGGTGAAACTGTTCAAGGTGCATTAATACCTGTAATTACTGGTAGTACACATAGTAACACAATTTGGGTTTTAGTTACAGAAAATCCAATAACAATTGATGTTACGCCATTAACATTTGGATTGTTCAGTAGTTCATCATATTCTGCTGGAAATAGTATAATAATTAGTGGTAGTACTATTAGTGTTGATATAACTACTGGTACTTTAGCAACAATATTAAATAATTTACAAACAACAAAACTTAATGTTAGTGCATATAATGCATATACTGCCACAACAGCCCCAATACTTAATACAGCGATTACTGGTGCAACTAATGGTTTAACTGCTGTTGGTAGAAATATTATTCTTGGTGGTACATTAACTGGTGATACTGTTATAGGAACAGCTACAAAAAAATTAACACTTGGAACTGCAGGATATAGTGTTGTAATTGACCCAACAGCTATTGTTATTGGTGATGAAACTTTAGGTGCTAATCATATTTTTGTATCACCAGCAGATACAGATATTGACTCAGGTTCAGGTAATTTAAATTTAGTTAGTAATAATATATGTGTGTGTGGAACAAATATGAACTATGTTACACATCCCATATTTACTGGCGATACTCAACTTGTTGATAAAAAATATGTAGATGATCAAATAACTGGTAGCACGACATATAGTTCAGCAAGTCCTTCTACAGTAACTGTAGGTGGAATGCCAGCAAGTACTGTATTATGTGGTAGAACTCTGGAGAGCATTCTTGAAGAAATTCTTGTTGAATACTTAGTACCTACTTTTAGTAGTTTTAGTACTGCTGGTGTTCCTGCAACTATTGAGGTTGGTTGTCAGATAAGTGGTAGTAAATCATTTACTTTTGGTTTTACTAATTCAAGTAATATTTGTGCAAATACATTGTCAATTAGGGATGTTACACTCGGAAGTAACATTGCAACTGCGTGTCCAATTTCATCACCACAATCAGCAACAATAACATCATATACTGCCACAACTTGTGGTCAACAACAATCATGGTGTGGCTGTGTTACAAATACATGTGGTACTTGTTTTGGTTCAGTTGCATATACAACAACAGCATATTTACCTTATTATTGGGGCATATGTACGTGTCCCGGTCCTTCTGGTACAAATCGTCCAACAGCAACATGTGCAATGGTAATTGGTGGAACTAAAATTCTTGCAAGTAGTTCTGGAAGTATTAGTATTACATTTAATAGTGGTAATGATGATTATTTGTGGTTTGCTGTTCCAGCAACAGTATCAAAAGTTTGCTGGTGTACACCATCTGCTCCAACAAATAATGGTGCAATTGGTGGTGGTATAAATCCAGCATGTAATTTATTTCCTGCTCCTGATGTGGTTAGTGTTACAAGTGCATGTTGGGCAGGTAAATCATATAATGTTTATATATCAAACGCACAAACAAGTGTAGTAATACCAATGGCATTAACTTAATAAAATAAAAAATTAATAAAATTGAAAAATGGCAATAACATTTAATAATAATTTTAAAATAGGTATCGGTGCTCCAATCGATTCAAAATATTTGAATTCTTTGAATCAACCATATGCTTCAACTGGTGCTACAAATACAGCAATTTCAGAATCACAAAGATATACTGGTTTAACTGTAAATATATTGGGTGTTGAATACTGGTATAAAAACGGTGTTACTGATAGTAATTTAGTTTTAAAAACTGCGAGCAGTACTGGTGGAACTGGTACTATTACTGGAGCTACAAATGGTTTAACTGCTATTGATAAAAATATAACATTGGGTGGTACTTTGACAACTGGTACTACAATTACTGATGCACGTGTTACACCAATTGGTATTGTGTATGGTGCTGATTATAGTAGTACATTTATTGATGAATCTCTTATAACAAAAAGATATGCAGATACTAAAATATCTGGTACTACAAATCATATTCCAGTATTTGGTGTTTCAGGCAATAGTATTCAAGATACTACGCTTACATTTACTGGTACTACATTATATAATTCAAGTAATCTTTCTATTGAAGTACCTAATACTAATAGTATTTACATTGTTGCTCCAAGTAATGCAAGTCAATATAATATATTAACATTAGGTAAGCCAACATTAGGTAGTGGTACAACAAATAATTTTATTAATGTAGCTGGTTTGGCAACTGATATTAATTTAACGATTTGTTCAAAAGGTACTGGTAGTAATGGTTATATTATGCTGGCAACACCAGCAGCTTATTTTGGTAGTAATGGTTCTAATGGTTTAGGTTATTTTTGTTCATTACGTACATTAAGAATGCCACAATATGGTAAAATTTCTGCATATGGCGGTAGTGCTTTAATTCCTGATTCTCCACCTTTAAGTATTATTGGTGGTAATGGTCTTTCATATGTTGGTTTTTGTGGTAGTGGTGGTACAATTAATATTTGTGGTGGTTGTGCTCAAAACATTACTGATGCTACATCAAAAGCTGGTGGTGATATTATATTAAAAACTGGTTTAGGTATTTGTGGTGGTGCAAATGGTAATATTAAAATGCTTGGTTTACCAGCAAAAACAAGTGAAATTAATGTATTGTACTATGATTCAACATTAGGTAAAATATCTTTTGGTCTTGCAAGCGGTGGAACTGGTAGTGGTATAATTACAGGTGCAACAAATGGTTTGACAGTTATTGGTATGAATATTGGTTTAGGTGGTACTTTAACTACTCCAACAACAATAGTTAGTGGTGCTGGTAATACTGCTGGTATTGAATATTTTGCTGATTATCATTCAGGTTTTAGTGAACGATCACTTATTGATAAAGCATATGCTGATAAAATAAATGAAAAAGTTAGTAAAATAATTACACAGATTGGTCATACATTTACTGTAGGTACTGTTGTTGGTTGGAGTGGTGGAACATATAATAAACCAATTGCTGACGGTACATATGATGGTGAAATAATTGGTATTGTAACAAAAATTAGTGGTAATACATTTGAATTGACACAAGCTGGTTATGGTACTGGATTTACAGGATTAGTTGGTAATACAACTTATTTTCTTAGTGATGTTACTGCTGGTTTATTAACTTCAACTGAACCAATAATTCAAGGGCATATTAATAAGACGGTTCTTATTGCAGATACAACAACAAGTGGTTGGATATTGCCATATGCAGGTTATGTGGTTTCAAGTGGTCTTACTGGTAATAGTACTAATAATGGAGAAAGAATTGTAAAAAGTATTTCACAAATAGGACATGGATTTGTTCTTAATGATGTGATTGGTTGGAGTGGTGGAACATATAATAAAGCGATTGCAGATGGTTTATATAATGGTGAAGTTATTGGTATTGTAACTAAAACTACTGGTGATACTTTTGAAGTAACACAAGCAGGTTATTTTAGTGGATTTACAACACTTAGTGCAAATACAACATATTTTCTTAGTGATGCTACTGCTGGTTTATTAACAACAGTTAAACCAACAATACCTACACATGTTGTAAGATCAGTTCTTATTACAACAGCAAATGATGCTGGATGGGTATTACCATATGCTGGATATATATTAATAAGTGGTTCTACTGTTGGTGATGTAATTACTGGTGCAACAAATGGTTTAAATATAAATTCAGCTAAACAAGTTGGTCTTGGTGGCACATTAACAGGTTCAACAATAATTAATGATATACGTGTTATAACTAAAGGTATTGAATATGGTGGAAATTATAGCAGTGGTTTTACTTCTCATTCATTAGTTGATAAAAATTATGTTCTTTCACAAATAACTGGTATAACAAGTGGTATAGGTTGGTCAAATTTAACAAATGGTTCAACTGTTGCTGGTTGTGGTACTGTTGTAAGTGGTGGTACGATATATAATAATACATTCTATGGTGTTGAAGCTGGTGAATTTATAACAACAGGTAGTGGTAATGTTGCTATTGGTACTTATGCTCTATTAAAAAATACCTATGGTAAATCTAATGTTGCAAACGGCTTTTCTGCACTTGTAAATAATATAGGTGGTTGTTATAATAATGTTATGGGCTATCAAGCACTTTATAATAACATAAGTGGTTGTTCTAATAATGCTATGGGTTATCAAACACTTTACCAAAATATAGATGGTAGTAATAATACTGCTATCGGTCAACAAGCACTTTATAATAACATAAGTGGTTGTTCTAATATTGATTTTGGTAATACTGCACATTATTTAAATACAATTGGTAACAATAATATTGTAATTGGTAATTCAGCACTTTATAATAACATAAGTGGTTGTTCTAATATTGTAATTGGTTATTGTGCAGGTTATTATGAAACAGGTTCAAATAAATTATATATTGCAAATGATGGTACTACACAACCACTTATTTATGGTGATTTTAGTGCTTGTTGTGCAATAATTCATGGTGCGTTTAAAACAAGTGGTGCAACATCACTTCTTGTAGCTCCTGTTGCTGGAAGTACAAGTGATTCAGTTCTTGTTTGGAATAGTGGTGATAAATTAATTAAAACTGTTGTTGGCGGTTCTCTTGGTGATAAGAATAATATTTATAGTAAAACAATTGTTACTGGTAATACTTTATTAACAACTGGTAGTTCTTATACAATTTTAGTTAATTCTTCTGGTGCTACAGTAACACTTACATTACCAGCACTTCCAATTGATGGACAAGCATTTAAGATTAAAGATGTTGCAAATGCTGCATTAACTTATAATATTATGATTGCTCGTAATGGTAATAATATTGATAGCGTTGCAAATGATGCAATAATTAATACAGATGGTGGTGCTATTGAATTAATGTATGATATTACATTAGGGTCATGGTATATATTATCTTTCGTTAATTAATTTTGAATTAATAATAAAAAATGGGAATTAAATGATTCTCATTTTTTTTCTTGTAAGTTGTGCTTTTTTCATTTATATTAGTATTTATAAAAAAATATAAAAAATTATAATAAGTGTGACGAAAAAAGTCTACATATATACATTAACAAATCCTTTAAATAATCAGATTTTTTATGTTGGGTTTGCTAATGATATAAATAAAAGGTTTCATGAGCATTTAAATACAAATGGTAGGAAAAGAGAAAAAAACACATATAAAGATAATGTTATTAATAAAATACTTGCATTAGGACTAAAACCAGAAATGAAAATAATTGATAAATGTGAGCATGAATATAATAATAAATTAAATATGTGTGAGCATGAAAGATTGGAAAGATATTATATTCAAAAATACAGAAATGAAGGAATTAAGTTAACAAATTTAACTGATGGTGGCGATGGCGGACGTACTTATTTAAAACCAGTTTATCAATATTCTGAAGACGGTGAATTTTTAGAAAGATATGATTCAGTTAATGAAGTTGCAAATAAATATAAAATAGGCGCAGATATAATATCGAAAGCCATTGACCAAAGAGGAAAAAAATCATATAGAGGCACATATTTATTTTCTTCTGAAGAAAAAGCAAATTTATTTATATTTAAAGAGACTAAGAAAGATAATATACCAGTAATACAATGTTTGTCAAACGGTAATTTTATTAGAGAATATAAAAGTCAAAAAGAAGCATCAACATTAACAAATATTTTCCAACCAAATATAAATCATTGCTTAAAAAAAGAACGAAAGCATGCTGGTGGTTTTTGTTGGGAATATAAAAATAATAATTAATTAAATAAAATTTTTAAATTATGATAACAGACAGTAAAATTAGGGACAACGATAAGTATATAATTTTCGAAAGTCAAGGCGGACATGGTAAGCAGTGTGCAGCAACTGCAGTAATTCGTGCAATAAAAAAACAATATCCTGATAGAAAGTTGATATGGATTACTCCGTGGGACGGACCCGCATTTTATAATCCCAATATTTTTCGTTTTTATGCCTTTAATCAAATGCAATATTTTAAGGATGATTTTTTGAACGAAGATACTATTATAATGAAACAAGACCCATATAATGAAACTAATCATATTCTTAGAAAAGAGCATTTAACTGAAACTTGGTGTAAAATGTTTAATGTTAAATATGATGGGCATAAACCCGAATTGTATTTAAACCCCAGAGAACTTGAAATAGCGAAGGATAAGATTAAACCAGATAATAGACCAATTATGTTACTTCAAACTCATGGTGGTGCTCCTACAGGGCAATATAGTAAAAAATCATGGTATAGAGATATGCCTATTGAAATTGCTCAAAAACTTGTAAATTATTTTAGTAAATCTTATCGTATTTTACATATTAAATCGCCAGAGCAACCAATATTACAGGGAGTAGAACCATTGACTTTACCATATAGAGAACTTTATGCTGTTTTTCCTCTTAGTACGAAAAGACTTTTTATTGACAGTTTTGCACAGCACGTTGCTGCTGCACTTGATTTACAATCAACTGTTGTTTGGATTGGAAATAAACCTGAAGTATTTGGTTATACTGAACATATAAACGTATTACCAAGTGCTAATATTATAAATAATTTGAATAAATTTACATATTTACAGGAGGATATTTCTGGGCAAATCCAAGCATTTCCTTATGATACAGTAAATGTATTTGATATTAATAAAATTATTGAAGCCGTGAATAAACAAAAATAGTAGCCATATTTTTATTTGTTTTTAAACCCATCGAATTTCGGTGGGTTTTTTATTTTAGATAATGATCGTCATGGCTTGTTTTAAAAGTATTTATAAGTAAGAATATTGAATAGATTTTGGTATTTGTATTAAATTTAGTATTTATATTAAAAGCAATGAAATGAATAGATCATATATTAAAATTGTTGGCAATCTTGCTGGTGGTAGTATTACTGGAACAACTGCTACAACAACTACAAATATTGAGCAAATAAGAACTAAAATGATTGATATTGGTGGTTGGAATATGCATACAAATATAAGAACAAAAGTAATTTCAACAGATGTTCTTTTATGTAAAGTAAAAGGCGTTACTGCATCAATAAGATCAGATACTGGAGAAATATTTCCACTCACATTTCCAAATAGTAATTGGGAAATGGCTGGTTGTGTTAAAGTATGTAACACACCAACAAATAATGCCACAGTAGAAATTGGTAGAGAAAATGGATATTTTTTTGATACTGGTGGTTTTAGTAATTCATATAATAATAGAGGTTGGATTGCAGTACAATATTCGACAATAACTGGAGCAACACTTACAACTGGTACTGTTTCTTGTTTAGGTGGAACATCATTTAATGTTGATAATAATGTGGTAACTAATAATGGCAATGCCCCAATTTGTGAATATGGTGTTGTATACTCACAATCTACTTCAAATCCTACAATATCAAGTTGTAAGGTTTGTACTGTTGGTACAATTGCAGTTGGCACACCATATACAAAAACAATAACTGGTCTTCAGGATAGTACATTAACATATTTTAGAGCATATGCAAAAAACTGTGAAGAAACTGGTTATGGTATTGTTAAATCTTGCACGACTGCAGTATTACCATTACCTTCAAGTGTTATCATTAATTTAAATCAGGTAAATAATTATGGCAATCAAACAAATGGTTATATTGATATCAGTCCATCGTTAGGTCTTGGTCAATGGATATGCATATCAGCATTTTATCAGCAAACAGTAGCTGATTTTGGTTGTAGTAAAGTTACAATATATTGCAAACCATATGGAAATCCATATTTTACTGATGTAACTGCTTCAATAGACCCATCTTTTTGTATGTGTACTGATAGTGTACAATTCTGTCGTAACGGTGGTGGGCAGGTTTATATTTGTCATGGTGACTGTCTTTGCTATACAAACTTTTCAGATGGTAATTCTGGTTCATGTAGTGATTTTAGTATATATCCATTTAGTAGTAGCGTTGGATTAACTGTATTTGCTGGTAGTTGTAATGAAGATTGTATTGTAAATTAAATAAATTAATAAAAAAACGGAAAAATGTTAAATAGATCAGATATAGATTTAATTGCCAATTCTACAAGCGGGATTAATCTTGGTAATGGTTCAGGTGTTTTTAAATGTAAAGATATTACTGGTAATACTTTGCAATTTAAAACAATTTTAGTAACTGGTAGTAGCTTATCAATAATTACTGGTGAAACTACTCTTACAATAAGTAGTATTGGTGCTGGTAGTATAATAAGTGGTGCAACAAATTATATTCCAAGGTTTAATTCTATTGGAGATAATATTATTAATAGTTCTATTTTTGATAGTGGTATAACTAATACAGATAATGTTCGAATACTTAGATATAATCTACTTCTTGGTGATAATGTTGCGAATGGATGTAAAATAACAATTAAACCATCTTTTACAAGAAAAATTGAATTAATTGCATCAAGCGGAGTAAATATTGGAGATTTAAATGCATGTGTTTGTATTGGTTGTACAACTGATGGTCTTACACTATGCGCTGCAACATATCAGGATTTATTACTTCATGCAGGTACGGCAGTATCGGCTGGTTGTGCAGGAAAAACATTGCGCCTTAGTGGTGGTGATGGTATTGGTGCTGCAGGTGGTAATGTTATATTAACTGGTGGTACTGGCACTGTTGGTGGTAATATATTATTATCAACCAGTAATTCTGGTAAAATTCAAATTACAAATTTACCTGTAAAAACAACTGAAACATGTGCAATTTATATTAATGCAACTGGTTGTTTAGCAAAAGGTATTGTTGGTACAGGTATGACAACAATTGTGGGTGGAACAGTTAATCGTATTCCATTATTTAATAGTTTTGGCAATAATATTCAGAATTCAACACTTACATTTACAACTAATCTTTTAAGTAATACAGATGATTTAACTATTGAAACACCTGACACTAAATCAATTTATCTTGCAACAACATGTACTGTTTCTGGATATGGATGTGTTTTGATTGGTAAACCAACCGCATCTGCAGCAATAACAAGTCAAAGAATTGGAGTGGCTGGTGCAGCTACAAATATTGATCTGTTAATTAGTTCAAAGGGTAGTTGCCCAATTCATTTGTTCGCTCCAATAGTTAATGTAAGTAATAGTGGTGTTAATGGTTTTGGATTTGTAAGTACATCAAAAACGCTTCAATTACCATATAATGCTAATGTTTGTGGTTATAGTGGCTTTGGTCTTGCTGGTTATACTAATGGTGGCTCAATAAATATAACTGGTGGTCAGGGTGCATCTCAAACAGGATATGCTGGTAGTGGTGGTACACTTAATATTTGTGCTGGTAATGCTGCTGATGGTATTGGTGCTACTCCAAAAATTGGTGGCAATGTTACATTAAAAGCTGGTTTAGGTATTAGTGGTGGTGCAAACGGTAGAATTCAATTATGTGGATTACCTGCAAAAACATCAGAAAGTTGTGTGGTTTATGTTGATTCAATTGGCAGATTAAGTACAGGCATTTCAAGTGGTGGTACAGGCAGTCTTAGTACGGCAGTTACTGGTGCAACTAATGGTGTGTGTTTATATAATAGTATGAATGTTTGTCTTGGTGGTTCAATAACATCACTTATAACATTAACAGCAACTGGTGCTACTAATGGTTTGAATTTATGTTCAATTAATGGTACTTGTACTAATAAAACAAATATATGTTCTGGTATATTTACTACATGCACATATAACCCAGCAACTGCTTTTTGTGGTTGTATTGCAAATGTGGGGGAAATAGTATTAACATCAAAAAATCCGTCTACTTGTAATTATGTTGATTTAACTCCTTCATTTGGAGTATTGGGTAATAGTTCTAATTTTATATGTACAACTGCTGCTAATATTGTAATATATAATATGGCAGGAACTACCTGTTTAAATACATTTACTGCTGGTGGAACTCAAATGCAAGCATTTTCTGCAGACCCAATAGCAAGTAAATTTGCAATGACTACTTGGAGTAGTGTGACACCATCCGTTTGTCTTGCTGCTGCTAATGGTACATGTAGTGTTGAAATGTGTATAATGCCTAATTCATTAACAGTTAATGGTTGTACAACATTTGCAGGAATTCAATATATTGATGATTATTGTGCAAATTATATTGCACGTTCATTAGTTGATTGTGGTTATGTTAACACAAAATTTGCTCCTAAAGCTAATCCAATATTTACTGGTATTTTATGCACAACAGGTATTGTTTGTTTAACAGGAATAGGAACAAAAACAACAGAAACTTGTGTTGTTTATATTGATACTGCTGGTAAATTGAGTAGTGGTACTGTAAGTGGTGGTGGTGGAATATCTGCAGCAAGTAATGGTTTAACAACAAATGGTACAACTGTTTGTCTTGGTGGTGTTTTGACTCAAACCACTTCAATTATTGGTGCGTTTACTCTTAATATTTGTGGTGCTGCTAAATTAAGTACTACTTGTGGTTATCAGATTTCAGGCAATACAATACTTAGAACATCGACAGGTGCAATAGATTCGATTTATATTGGCAAAAGTGCTGGTTCTAATGGTGTTGGTTCTTTTAATATTGGTATTGGTTGTCTGGCATCGTCATCAATTAATACTGGTACAAATAACATTGCTATTGGTTGTCAGGCACTTTATTCAAATATATCTGGTGGCTTTAATATTGCAATTGGTGATCAAGCGATGTGTATGACCACTACAAGTCAAAATATTGCAATAGGATTTCAATCACTTTATAGAAATGCTGTTGGTAATTATAATATTGCACTTGGATGTCAAGCATTATATTATGAGTGTGGTAGTGAGAATATTGGTATTGGTATAAAAGCAGGTATGGGTAATTATACGGGTGCAAGAAATGTATTTATCGGAAGATGTGTTGGTTTGAGTGAAACTGGTTCTGATAAATTACATATTGGTAACTGTGGTGTATGTACATTAATTTGTGGTGATTTCAGTGCTTGTAGTGTTAAAATTTGTGGTAGTTTGGAAGCAAGTAAAGCAATAATACCTTCAAGTGGTGCAGATGCATCATATCCAAACAATAGTATATATTTTTCAACAACTTCAAGTAAATTAGTTTATAAAGATATTGGTGGTGTGGTACATGATTTATATTAACAAAAAACGAAATGTATTAACATTAATCTAAGTATTTATATTTAATAACAAAAATTAAAAACAGAAACAAATGATATTTACCACAAAACTTAATTTAAATAGTAGTAAAATTGAACAATGTTCAGGTGAAGTTCTGAATTTATCAGGTTGCACAAATATTTTTGGCAAATTTGAAATAGCAAGTGGTGCAACATTATCAATATTAGCAAATGCTGGTACGGGAAAAGTATTAACATCAAATTCTGGTGGTACTGTAACATGGCAAACTCCAAGTGGTGGCGGTATTACTGGTGCAACTAATGGTTTACATGTCGAAGGTAAAAACATAACATTAGGTGGAACTTTAACTGGTAACACAACAATTGATGGAGTTTATAATTTAAGTTTTGATATTGATTGTCTTACAGTATCAGGTGCAAGTGGTTTTAATTTAAGAACAGGTACTGATAAAACAGTAATTAGTACTTCTCAGGTTGGTGCTGGTTCACTTTCAATATGTTCTGGTGGAGTTGGTACTATAATGGGTGGTGCAGGAATTTTTGATTATTGTGCTGATTATAGTACATGTCCAACATTTGGTGTTCGTACACTTGTAGATAAAGGGTATGTTGATAATGCAATATGGACATCAGGTAGTACCACATATGGAGCAACTAATGGCTTAAATCTTAATAGTGGTAATTGTATTGGTTTAGGTGGCAGTTTAACTGGTAATACTTCTATTGATTTAGGTGCGAATTTATATACATTATGTAGTACCGCATCTGGTGGTTGCATATGTTCAACAATAGTTAATGGTAGTGATTACACTGGAATTGAACAAGGCTCTACATTAATTACTCTTTGTGGATATAATTCTGTAGGTCCTGTTTTGGGTGTGATATCTATTGGTGGTAGTGGTACTTGTGGTGATGTACGCCTTCATGGAGAAAATTGTGTTCATATTGATGCTGGTACAAGTCTGACATGTCTTGATATTTCTCAAACAGAAGTTTTGATTACTTATAATCCAGCAAATTATGCAGCAGATTATAGTGGTTCATATACTGACCGTTCACTTGTTGATAAGGGATATGTTGATAATGCAATATGGATATCAGGTGGAACAAGTGGATATACGTTCACTAATGGTTTAACACTAACTTCTGGTGCTGTTTGTCTTGGCGGTGTATTAACCGAAGCACTTACTGTAATTGATGCGGGTGCAAATGAAATAAGTATCTGTAATGCCTCATTTTATGGTTTCAATGTTAATAGTACCAGAGCAATTCTTGGTGATATTGGTGTTACTGCAGGTCATGTTTATGTTGATACTACAGATGTTAAAGTATGTGGTAATGCAGAAAATGTTTGCTTAAGTTCAGGTGCATTAATTTCTTTACAAGTTGCTTCTGCTGGTTGTTTAGACATAACAACAGCATGTAATACATTTACAGATGCAGCAAGCAAAGGATTAGTATATGCTGGCGATTATTGTGGACAATTTACTTGTTTATCTCTTGTTAGTGCTAATTATGTAAGTGGTTGTACTGCTGCAATGATTTCTGCAAGTGCAGTTACAGCAACAAATGGTTTAAATAAAAACAGTGGAAATTGTATTGGTCTTGGTGGTGATTTAACTGGTACGACAATAATTAATACTACCAGCACATATGACTTCAGTATAACATCTTCAGGGATTGGTTTAAATGTTTTTGGAACTGGTGGTGGTGTTATTCTTGGCGATTGCACATGTACAGCAGAATATCTTAAATTATGTAGTGGTTTATTCGTAGATACCAAAACGAATGATACTTCAATAATAACCACTGGTGGTGGTCGTATTTGTGTTAGTAATGCCAGTGATTGTGTTTCAATGCTTACAACAGCAGGTTCTTATATTTGTGTAACGAATACATGTGTTGATATTTCTGGTTTTGGTGGTGCAATGACAGTTACTGATAATGTTGCTAAAGGTTTAGTATATGCAGGTGATTATCGTACACAATTTACTCAATATTCACTTGTTGATGCTGGTTGGGCAAGTGGTTGTAGTGCTTCAATGATTGCTGCTGCAACTGGTGGTACTCTTACATATGCAACTAATGGTTTGAATAAAAACAGTGGAAATTGTATTGGTCTTGGTGGTACATTAACTGGTGATACTGTAATTGATACAACCACAAACGCATTTTGTGTTTATAGTAGTACAAATTCTTATGGTTTAAGAATTGATAATGCTGGTTGCACTTCAATTGGTCATCCTGCGAATGCGTTCATTAGTGTTAGTCCAACTGATAATGTTATTGCAATAAGTGCAAATTCAATAACTTCAATTAAATTAACGCCACAAGTTAATATTATTAGAATTGATAATAGTTTTAGTGCTGTTGAATTGAACGGATATATACTTACACTTTCGGGTTCAACTGCAACTAATCTATGTGGTAATGTTTATATGTGTAATTTACCACCAAAAACAACAGAAACATGTGTTGTTTATATAGATGCAGCAGGTATGTTAAGTACTGGTACTGGTGGTGGCATAGGTTGGTCAAATTTAACAAATGGTTCAACTGTTGCTGGTTGTGGTACACCTGTAAGTGGTGGCACATTATTTTGTAATACGTTTTATGGCGTTTGTGCAGGTATGAGTACAACAACTGGTACGAATAATGTTGCTGTTGGTTATCGAGCACTTTATTGTAATACAAGTGGATGTACTAATGTTGCTATTGGTAGTCAAGCACTTATAAAAAATACTATTGGTAGTGATAATACCGCTATTGGTAATCAGGCAATGTTTAATAATACAATTGGTAGTGGTAATATTGCGATTGGAATTGGTTCACTTTATTACAATACAACTGGATGTACAAATATTGCAATAGGAAATAGTGTACTTCAAAATAATACAATTGGATATAATAATACTGCAATTGGTTTTAGTTCGCTTATGTGTAATATAAGTGGTCATGACAATTTTGCAGTTGGATTTAGTGCTTTGCGTCAAAATTTATGTGGTAGTTATAATATTGCAATCGGATATTTAGCACTTTATTTTAATACTGGCGGTACTAATAATATTGCTAATGGTGCATGTGCGCTTCAAAATAATTTAGATGGATGTAATAATATTGCAATTGGTGTTGAAGCATTGAAATGTGCTGTTTTAGGTAATAATAATATCGGTATTGGTTGTCAAACACTTTTATATAATAGTGGCGGTACTAATAATGTTGCTATAGGTACTTGTGCGCTTCAAAATAACAAAGAAGGCTGTAATAATCTTGCACATGGTTATGGTACACTTTTAAACAATACATGTGGTAATGATAATGTTGCACTTGGTAATTCAGCACTTTACACCAACATAATAGGTTGTAATAATACTGCAGTTGGTTCATATGCTGGATTTAATATGATTGGTTGTAATAATGTTGCAGTTGGTTCATATGCTGGATTTTATGAAACTGGTTCAAATAAATTATATATTGCAAATAATTATACTTGTTCATTAATTTATGGCGAATTTGATAATAAATATTTGAAATTAGATTCGGCATTGCATGTTATTGCAACTGGTAGTACATGTTCAAATAAATTAAGATTTGTTGAAGGTAATCAAGGTTTAGGTAAAGTGTTAACTTCTGATGCTGATGGTTATGCAACATGGCAGATAGCAAGTGGTGGTATTGGTTGGTCTAACCTAACAAATGGTTCAACGGTAGCAGGTTGTGGAACTGTTGCAAGTGGCGGAACAATATGTTGCAACACAATATATGGTGTATGTGCGGGTGCAAGTTTGACAACGGGTTTGGATAATGTTGCTATTGGTACACAAGCACTTGCAAACAGTTCAGGAGATACAAGTAATATTGCTATTGGTACTCAGGCACTTTATAGTAATGTTGGAGGTGATAATAATATTGCTCATGGTACTCATGCACTTCAAAATAATTTAATTGGTAATGGTAATATTGCTATTGGTTATAGTGCATTATATAATAGCTTAACAGATAATAATATAGGTATTGGGTTTGAGGCACTTTATGGTGAATCAGCAGGAATTGGCTATTCAAATTTAGCAATTGGTAATCATACACTTTATTACAATAATAGTGGCTGTTATAATATTGCAATTGGTGATTATGCGCTATTATTAAATAACAGTGGTAACAAAAATTTAGCTTTTGGTGCTCAGGTACTCCAGTCTAATTCAAGTGGAAGTGATAATGTTGGTATTGGTTTTCAATCACTTAATAGTAATACAGGTGGCACAGGCAATATTGCCAATGGAATATGTGCACTTTTTTCAAATAAAAATGGTAATTATAATATAGCGACTGGTTATCGTGCATTATTAAATAATATAACAGGTAATTATAATATTGCGATTGGTTTTGAATCAATGTCCTGTAATTTAGTTGGTAATTATAATATTGCTTTGGGATATAATGCACTTCAAACCAATACAAGTGGAAATACAAATATTGCTTTTGGTGTTAATACACTTTATAATAATACAACTGGTTGTGATAATATTGCTTTTGGTGCATATACACTTTATTGTAATACAACTGGTTGTGGTAATGTTGCTTATGGGGGTTCTGCACTTCAAAATAATTTAACTGGTTGTTTTAATGTTGCAAATGGTTATCAAGCACTTGCATTTAATACAACTGGTAGTGATAATGTTGCAAATGGTGCATGTGCTCTTTATAGTAATTCAGCATCTAATAATAATATTGCATTTGGTTATGCAGTACTTTATAATAATACAGGTGGTACTGGTAATATAGGAAATGGTGCTGACGCTCTTTATTGGAATAAAATAGGCAATAATAATATTGCGTTAGGTTGTAAAGCATTATATAATAATGTAAGTGGTTGTGATAATGTTGGTATTGGATATCAAGTACTTTGTGCGAATACTTGTGGTACTAAAAATATTGCTATAGGTTATCAGGCACTTTTAACCAATACAAATGGCGTTAATAATATTGGTATTGGTGAATGTGTACTTAGAGGTAATAATAATATTTGCGGAATTCAAAATATTGGAATTGGTACTTGTGCATTATTAAGTAATAGGATGGGTCAGTATAATGTTGGTATTGGTTATACAGCATTAAAATACAATGTAACTGGTTGTTATAATGTTGGTATTGGATATCAAGCGGGTTATAATGAAACTGGCTCAAATAAATTATATATTGCAAACAATAGTGGATGTTCATTAATTTATGGTGAATTTGATACAAAAAGATTAGTAATAAGTGGAACAACAGAAATTGTAAATGGTACATGTAATTATTTATATTTAGGTAATAAAGATACTGATGGTAGCTGGAGATTTGTAACAAGCGGAGCAAGTTTAGTTGTTCAATATAGAACAGGTGGTGCGTGGGGTGGTAATAAAAAAATTGCACCATAAAAATAATTTTAAAATTGAATTAACAAATAATGTTGTTTTAATAAGTATTTATAATAAAATATTCAAATATGACAGTTTTAAGTAATTTTAGTAATCAAGTATTTACATATGAGACAATAATATTAACCGATGAATTGACGGGTAATACAAGTTACATTGGTACTTCAATAAATAGTAATAATCCAAGTGCTGCATGTTGGAGAATTAAGAAAGTATGGAAAGATGGTACTGTATGGAGAACTGAATATCCAAATGGTGATCAATCATATTCATTTGTTTGGAATAGTAGAGCAGGATATACTTATCAATAAATTATAAAAGAGAGTTTTATTTTTTCATTTATTTGTAATTAGTGCCAAATTGATTTATTTTTAGTATTTATGTGAAAGTCTTTTCACATGGCAATATTTACAATAGACTTATTAAGCGGTAATTTACTTTTAATTAAAGGTGATTTTACGGGTAATACTGGTATAGTAACTTGGACTACACTTGCTAATAAGCCACAATGGTTGTCAGGTATAACTTTATGTACATTTCAATCAGGGCACACACATGGTCAATATTTAACAGGTTGGTCAAATTTAATTAATAGTTCAACTGTTGCTGGTTATGGAACACCAATAAGTGCAATCATGTATAATACACTATATGGTGTTAATGCTGGTAAAAATATAACAAGTGGCAGTGGTAATACTGCAATTGGATATGGTGCACTTTCAGGTAGTACTAATGGTAAATATAATGTTGCCATTGGTCAAGATACTCTTAGTCGAAACACAAATGGTAGATATAATATTGCTGCTGGATATCAATCACTTTATTGTAATACAATTGGTTATCATAATGTTGCAGTCGGTTGGGCTGTACTTTGTGGTAATATAAGTGGTAATCTTAATGTTGCAATTGGTAATGCTGCACTTAAAGTTAATACCATTGGTCAATGTAATGTTGCAATTGGTTATTCGGCAATTGATGATAATATTAGTGGTACAGACAATGTTGGTGTTGGTTTTGCAACACTTGATTTTAATACAACTGGTTGTGGTAATACTGCAATTGGTGCAAGAGCAATTCATGATAATCTTACAGGTAATTATAATGCTGCACTTGGCTGTAGAGCACTTACTGCTAATAGAACAGGTAGTAGTAACGTTGCTATTGGTTATTATGCTGGTGCAAGTATTTACAATGGTAATTGTAATACATTTCTTGGTAATTTTGCTGGATATAATTCTTTACAAAAGATTAATGCTTCGAATTCTATAGCAATTGGTAATGGTGCATATACAACAGCAAATAATCAAATTGTAATTGGTAATGCAGATATTGCACAAACATTATTGCGTGGTATTACTTTATATGCTGGTACAAATGCAATAGCACCACTTAAACTTACTTCTGGTGTGTCACTTACAACACCAGTAGCTGGTGCAATAGAATTTACTACTGATAATTATTTTGCAACAATAACAACAGGTACTGCAAGAAAAGGAATTATATTAAATGATGGTACAAATTTAACCTCTGGAAAAATACCTATCGCTTCAACGAATGGTAGATTAATAGATGGACAAACGCCACTTGCAGGAACAAAAACTTATTATGTTTCAGATACAAATGGGGGAATTGCTACAAGAAAAATAACATTCATAAATGGTGTCTTAACATCAGAAACTTAATATTTACATTATGGCAATAAGCGCAATTGATTTATTAACGGGTAATAGATATTTATTTAGTGGAGTTTTTACTGGAAGTACTATTACTATTGTTACAGGTGTCACTGGTATTACCACAGCAAACAATGGTTTAAGTATAGTTGGATTAAATCAGGTTAAACTTGGTGGCACATTAATTTGTACAACGACAATTACAGATGGACGAATTGCTTCGGGTCGAACTGGTATTGAATATGGTGGAAATTATTCGGCAAGTTTTACTAATCGTTCACTTATTGATAAAGAATATGTTGACAACAAAGTATCTGGAAATACTCCAAGTTGGGCAGTAATAACATTAAAGCCACAGTGGTTATCAGGAACAACATTACAAAGTTTTCAAACAGGACATACACATACTGATATAATTAACAATATAGATTATATTTCTGGTATAACAAATACTAAATTAAACACTTCTAAATTTCTTGTATATACAGGTGATACTAATTTTCAATTAACACATCTTGAAAGTTATGGTGGAAATGGTGTTTTAAGTGGTTTCACAATCACTCAACATCCACCAACAAGTGCATGTACAACAATTGATATAAGTGTTGGTGAAGGGTTTATCGTAAATAATTATACAAATTATCTTAATCCGCAAATACATTTTGTACATTTTAGTGGTGTAACTGCATTTCCATTAACATATTTAAATACTAATCTTGTTACTTATTTAGCAATTGATAGTGGTGGTACTATACAACAACAAACATCATATTTTACTAATGAGCAAAGAAGAGATTTAATTATTATTGGTGCAGTAATTCATTCAAATAAAATTTACATAAATGCAGTAAATAATCTTCCTGATGTTGCGTTAGATTCAAATTCTCAATTTAATGATTTACTTGATGGTTTAAAAAATTTTAATATAGAAGGTAATGTTATTACTTATAATGGTGTTAATCTTTATCTTAATAAATCTGAGGGTAAAATTTTTAAAAAGGGTGCTAATTTTGTTAATAGTAATAAAAATCCACATAAATTAACAACAACAGCATTAATAGCACCAACTACAATTCGTTATAGATTGTCTAATGGTACTGAATATAATACAGCATATACAATAATTGGTGCAGCATATACAGCAAGTACAACTAATGATTATATTATTGATGTTACAGGTGGTACATTTACTTTAATGTTACCAACAGCAGTAGGAAAACGTGGAAAACAATATATAATTAAAAATAGTAATACTGGCGTATTAACAATAGCATGTTATGGCGCACAAACAATTGATGGTATAACAACAGCAACAATAAGTACGCAATATCAATCAATTAGAATCGTGAGTGATGGTAATAATTGGAAGAAAATTTGATTTTAACAAGAAAATAAAAGATTTATTGTATTTATAATAAAATATCAATTATGACTGAAATTTTAAAAGTAATTTTTGGGGAGTATACCTTTATTCAATTATTTGGATATTTATGGTTTTTTATAATCGGTTATTTGATTTATGGCTTAACTGAAACAACAGGTCGTGATATTCAAAGTCCAACTACACCTAAAAAATGGAGTTGGAAATTCTGGTTTCATGATAACTGGCGTAGATATTTAACAACTATTTTATGTTCATATATATTATTTAGATTTAATATTGAGGTTTCTGGACATCCATTTGGTTATTTTGATGCCATTTCGTTAGGTCTTATTGGTGATGGTATTGCTGCAACAGTAAAAAGAAGAGTTAAAGCAATTGGTGGAGATAGAGAAAATTTAACAGCACAAATTAATAACGAAAATAAACCAGCAGAAGATAATGCTGAACATCGTGAAACACCTAAAGAAGAAGGATAATTATGAATTACAGTACATTTGATATTAGCAATTTTTTTATTAAGAAAGATAGTACTCTTCCTGAATTAAAATATCCCCTTATTCAGCCAATAATGGAAAAGTATAATATTACAGAAGATATGCTTGAAAATGTTGCAATTACATTTTCTATGATAGATGCAGAGACTGGTTTATATCGTATTGCAAATGTACCTGCAAGTCTTGCTATTAATAATGATAGACCAGCATTTCCAGCAGAAGAAAAATATACTTTTATTTATAAATTTACATTGAAAGACACAAGAAAATCTGGTAGATACAATGCGGAATTTGTCATCGATTTTTTAGGTGAGCAAATTGGATGCGGAAAAATTAAATTACCTGTAAATGGTTACATTAATGTATTAATAAGTGATTCAATCACTAAAACTACTGTTGTCTAACCAATCCCATCTTAATCTTTTAATTATTTTATAGATAAAAATATATTTTTTATTATATTTTATCATTAATTCAGATATTAATAAACCATTTGCATAATCTTTTCTAATTGCAAGTACTTCATTTTCATTACTAATGGACATACCATTATTTTCACCTCTATTATTACCTTTATTTGAATTTAATATTTTCTTTTTAGATATATTCGTAGATTTTTGATTTGACCTATATTTATTATTTTTGTTTATTATTTTTGTTTTATTAATTACTTCTTCAGTTAATAATGTGTTTTTAATGTCATTAGTAATAAATTTACCAGTTTTTTTAGATGGAATTAATCCTTTTCTCCAATCACTTATTTGTTTTTTAGTTGTTTCTTTCATTGCCCCATGAGGTTTTTTCATTTTTTCGATTGTTTTCTCACTATGCGTTCTTCCAAGTTGGCTAATCTTATTTGCATTGCCAATTTTTTCTTTAGTCTTATCAGACATTTTATAATTTTTTCTTGATGATGGTTTACCTTTTTTCATATAACACATATTTAATTTACTTTCTTCAGAAAATTTGAATCCTAAAGTATTTCCTGCTGTTGGAGCTAAATTGTAACCAACAATTTTATTACAAGCATCATGTAAATTAATGTAATGTTGTTCTCTTTCAATTAATTTTTCAGGCTTAACCTTTTCAAGAACATCAAATTTGAAATTATTTGCTCCATATTTATTCCAAGCATTTTGTAAATATGAATTATCATGGCAATTATTATTAAGAGCATATTTATGTTGATACCATCTTTTTTCGATGTTTTTAGCACTACCAATATATTTTTTGTTATTAATAATGTTTTCAATTTTATATATTCCTGATTCCATAATATTCTTTTTATATAAATACTTTGAATTAGATTTTCTGGGTGATTATTGTGGAAAATATTTAAATTATTTGATTTGGGTAGTATTTATTATTTAAAAAACAAACTGTTATATATGAAAAATGTTGTTGAAATAGTGAACGAAGAAATACGAGATTCGTACATATCTTTTATTATTAAACAATTATCTAATGAATATACCACACAGCATAAATGTACATTATGGGATATTAATAATGGTATGTGTGATCAATTTACACAAGATATTATTAATAAAATAGGTGAAGAATCAAATAATTTACATGAACTAACTGGTGATATGTTTTTTAATACGAGAGACCCAGAATTTGCCAGAGAAAATTGGAAGGAAATAATTGAAACGCCATATGGCATTTGGTCAAAAATGATGTTAGATTATTATGGCTATCCACCAGTAGATTTACAAAAAGTTAGTGAAGAAATAAATCATTCATGGATTTATTATAATGGTAAGCATTATGATGCTGAATTATCAAATGGTTCAAAAAAATGGTATGACTTGCCACTAATAAAAAAACTTTTTTCAAAATTTTAAACCTTGACAAGTTCATTTTTTTGATTATCTTTGCAAGATATTGAATAAAACATGCAAATACCCGTTTTTATTGTACATTGTTTAAGAATTCGTAAAACATCTCTATATCAATTAAGATTTCCAATTAATAATCAGCTTACTGATAGAATTAAAGAGCTTCCACATATTACAAGAAGATGGGTTGCAATGGAATATGCGTGGGAACTTAATACATTAGGATTATTTTTGCTTATAAAAAGATATAAAGGTTCTAATAAAATTCATTTTGATTTTGGTACTGAAGATAGCCGAAAGATTTTTATTCAACAAATCAAAAAAGTCGAAGCAGCAGAAGAAGAAAAACGTAAATTCATTGCTGATCTTAATATTAAAAAAGAACATTGGGTTAAATATAAGCAAGAATTAGAAGCTACTTATATTCAATATTCTGATAAAATGCATGCACTTTTGAATGAAGGCGTTAAACTTTATCCACATCAAATTCAAGCAGCATTATTTGCAAATGCCACTCGTAACACGTTAATTTCTCACGAAATGGGTTTAGGAAAAAGTCTTAGTTCGATTCTTTATGTTGAAATGAATGGCTTTGAAAAGGTTGTGGTTATTACTCCTAATTCATTAAAATTCAATTATTTTAGCGAAGTTGAAAAGTTCACGAAAAGTATTTCATATATTGTTGGCTGGAGAAGAAACAAATGTACTATTGAAGATGCTAAATATGTAATTGTTAATTATGACTTTTTTAATTCAAGTAATAAAGATAAGTTTTTAGCCAAGTGGAAAAAATTGGGCATAGATAGTATTGATGCTGTTATTTGCGATGAAAGTCAGAAATTGAAAAACACAAAAGCAAATACTTATAAGAATTTCAATAGAACATTCAATAAACTTTTATTTAAAAGCGGTAAAATTAGTAAAATTTTCTTATCTGGTACACCTGCACCAAACAGGGCATATGAATTATATACTGTTTTAAATCAAATATCTCCTGTAGATTTTGCCACAAAAGAATATTTTTATGAATATTATTGTGGTATGACTTATGATCATGATAGTGGTTGGGGTTATGTTACAAACAGTGCAGAAGCTAAACTTGAAGAACTTTATCATAAAGCAGCACCATATACACATAGAAAAAGAAAATTCGAAGTATTGCTTGATCTTCCAGATAAAATATATCAGAAGATAATGTTTGAAATGGATGATAATGAATATGCAACATATAATGAAATTGAAGAAGGTGTTGCAAATGAATTTGTATTGCATCCAAACGGTAATCCCTTAACTACAATGCTACGCTTAAGACAATATACCGCATCGTTGAAAATTAAACAGGTAATTGAATTAGTTGAAAATATTCTTGAAACAGGAGAAAAGGTTGTAATTGTTGATTATTTTAAAGATGCTTTATATGAATTGAAAGAAAAACTTGGTGATGTAGCTGCACTTCATACTGGTGATCAAAAAGATGATGAAAGAGCAGACATTGTAAAGAAGTTTCAAGACCCAGATAGTGATTTAAAAGTATTCTTAGGCACAGTACAAACATGCGGATATGGTTTAAATTTGTTTGCAGCCAGTAAATTATTCTTTATGACACTTCCTTATTCAGTAGGAGAATATGATCAGGTAAGTGATAGACTTCATAGGATTGGTCAAAAAGCAGTCGTAAATATTTATCCTTTAATGTTTAGAGATACTATTGACGACTATGTATTTAGTTCAATTGAAAGTAAAAGAAAAGAAATTACTAAGGTTATTGACAATGAAGATTATACGTCAAATGTTGAAGAATCTGTACTTACTGAAGTAATTAAGAAGATAAAAGAAAAACATGGGAAGTAGATATGTTTATGGCAGCAATCCTTTTAGGGATTTTTTACTTGATTCAATTTATTTAGGCGTTGATATATCGACAAAACAAGCCAAAAGAGATATTGATGGTGCATTTAAATATATTTTAGGAAATCTTTTGATTAATCCTAATGAGGTAGTATATTTGGATTTTGAAATTATTAATGACAAAAATTATTTTAAAATAAAAGGAAAAAATTCAATAAGTGCATTATGGTTAAGCGGATTTTTTCCAACTGATGCGACATTAATAATAAAAAGTAATGCATTTATTATCGGTAATAAAAAATATCTATACAATAAAGAAACAAAAGAATTAACATATACAATAATCTATGATTAAGTATGAAAATGGATAAGCTAAAAGTCCTTGCGGAGATTAAAGGATTTCTTGAAGGTTACAATAATGATTTAAAATATCTGGTAAATGTTGAAACAGACCCAAGTACTAATCTTGCTGATTGTATTATTCATGAGCCAAACAAAGAACCAAAAACAATAAAAATGGCATATGAACCTTTCATGTATATGAAAGATTTACCTAAATTGGGTTATAATTTATATGAAGGTTATTCTGACACATATATTGAAAGCAAAAGAATAAAATATGGAATTACAATTACTAAACTAAAAACAGGTAATCAAAAAAGATTAGTTAACGGTTTCTGTTATAAAGTAACAAGCAATAAATCATATAATGCAATTATAAATTATTTTAGTGATGGTGGTCTCAATCCGTTTGACAAAGTTAAAGATAGTGATGGAAATGTTGTTAGAAATAAAAAAGGCGATGTAAAATATTTACATCGTGACCTTTTTCATTCTGTTAAACCATATGAACAATTTTTTATATCAACGCAATCAAGATTATACAAAGGTCTTGAAGAATATAAGCAAATTCATAAACTTACTTTTGACTGTGAAACAACTGGTTTGAGATATCAAATGGCAAGATTATTTGCTATTGGTGTCAGGGACAACAGAGGTTTTGAAATGATACTTGAAACCAATAAGCCAAATGATGACGAATCTGAAATTAAGCTTATTCAAGATTTCTTTAATCTGATCGATCAAATAAGACCAGCAGTTATTTTAGGTTTTAACTCAGAAATGTTTGACTTTGAATTCATTTTAGGTAGAGCAAAACTTTTAAAGATGGATATGTCAAAAATTCCAACAAGTCTTAAAGAGGGTGTTCAGTTAAAAAGAAAACCCAATACATCAGTTAAATATGGTAATACTGCCGATAAATATATTGCAACTGAAATGTGGGGGTATTCAGTAATTGATATATTACATGCGGTAAGAAGAACTGCAGCAGTAAATAGTGAAATAAAGGAAAATAAACTAAAATATATTGCAAAATTCGAAAAGATTGCAAGACCTAATCGCACCTATATCCCGGGCGAAGATAATGCTATTGGAAGAATTTATTGGGAGAATAAAGTGTTTGTTATTGACGATAAAAATAATTATATTCAAGTTCCTGACGTATATCAAATTATTGCAAGAAAATTATATACGTTACAAGCAAATAAAGAAACATTATCTCCAGAAAAATACAGTGCACTAAAAATTGCATATCTTAATGATGCACCAGACTTCGTTAAATGGTTTAGAGAAGAAGCACTTCCAAAGAAAATGAATGCCTTTATTGGCGGAAAAAAACTTGTAAAAAATTATCTTCTTGATGACCTCTGGGAAACTGAACAGGTTGATGAACTTTATAATCAATCATCATTCATGCTTGCTAAGATCATCCCAACCACATATCAGAGAATCTGTACTATGGGTACTGCTTCCGTTTGGAATTTACTTATGACAGCATGGAGTTATGAAAATGACCTTGCTATTCCTGAAAGTGATGTTAAATTAGCTAAAAAATTTGCAGGTGGTCTTGCAAGATGTTATAAATCAGGATTTACTAAAAGAATTATCAAAATTGATTATGCTGGTCTTTATCCTTCAATAGAATTAACTGAAGACGTATTTCCAATATTTGATATTACTGGTGTTATGAAGAAAATATTGTTGTACTTAACTACAACTCGTAACATCTATAAGAAATTAGGAAATGGTATTGAATTGAATTCCGAAGAAATTGTTCTTTTCAAACAGATCGACCCAGAAATGCATTTGAAGTATGTTAATAAATTATTGACCCCTGCTGATGTTGCGATGTTTAAAATCAAACAATTACCTATCAAAATTTTGAACAATTCATTATACGGTGCTCTTGGTTCTGATATTTCATTTAACTGGTCAGATAACGTATGCGCAGCACGTATTACTTGTACTGGTAGATTACATCTTAGACATGCAATTAGTTGGTTCAGTAGATATGGTTGTATTGCATTGCTTGCTGTAACTGATGGTATTAATTTTCAATATCCAGAAAAAACAACAATTAGAATTACTGATGAGGGAATAACTGAGGGATTAAGTGAGGGATTAATTGAAGAAATGTGGCAATATAATGGCAAGACAGGTATTAATGCACTTATTGATAAGTACAATAAAGAAGAAATGCGTCCACCGTACATGTCAATTGATAATGATGGTGAATCAATTTCTTGCCTTAATCTTTCAAGAATTAATTATGCAACTTTAGCATTTGCCAAAGATAAAAAGACTGGCGAAATGAAAGAAAAAATTAAATTGACGGGTAATACGATTAAATCAAAGATCATGCCCGGGTACATTGAAGACTTCATTGATAAAGGTTTGGAATTAATTCTTCATGGTAAAGGTGCTGAGTTTGTTAGTTATTATAATGATTATGCTGAAAATTTGTACTTATGTCAAATCCCATTGAAAAAAATTGCAAGTAAAAGTAAGATAAAAAATACAATTACTGCATATAAAAAGAGAGGTAAAGATAAAAACGGAAGAGAAAAAGGTAAACAGGCACATATGGAACTTTTGATTGATAAGAGAAATAAAATTGCCGAAGAAATATTTCAAAAGCACAAATCGCAATTAATTTTTACTAAAGACGAAGATAAATTAAGTATTGATGATAAGTTGAAACTGGTTACAAACTACATGCCACCCGAACCAGAACTTGATAGTGTTGTTTATTATGTAAATACTGGAACAAAGGCATCCGAAGGAAATTCAAGCATTATTAAAGACCCTGTAACTGGTGAAGAAAGATATTGTTCTACTTTAATTACTGCTGATGATTTGTTAGAAAATCCAAACATGATGGGCAAGTATAATGTTGCAAAATATTTAAATGCATTCAATAAGCGAGTTAAAACAATACTTGTTGGCTTTGAACCTGAAGTATCTCAAAAAATACTTGCCAAAATAGTTAAAGATAAAAAAACTAAAGAAGTTGATTTAAGATGTGGTGGTAAGGATTTTGCATCATATCAATTAGAATTAAAGAATTTTGATCTGAATGATTTTGATGAATCAATGCATTTGGAAGAAAAAGAGGTTGAATTTTGGAATAAAACTGGTTATGACCCAAGAAAAATATGGAAAGGGTTTAAAATGTTTGATGATAATAAAGTTTATTATGAAATATATGATCATGCATTAAATTATTTAAATGATCTGATGGCTAAGAATGACAAACCAAAAATTAAATCAGTAAATGAGGAATGTTTTGAGGGTGATTTGGTTTTAATTAAAAATGGTGGTGAATATATTCTTGGAAAACATAATGGTGTGTTTATTGAAACAATAAGAGAAAGTGTTAATATACCCAAGTGTGAAATTGAATTAGAACTGGATAGAAAAAAAGCCGAAGAAGAAGAAAGAATCAGGAATCTTGAAATAACATTGGCTACTAAGACTGAAAAGGAACAGGAAATTGAACTTATCAAATTAAAACGAGAAAAATATTTTAATAATTTTAAAAAACGCTTTAAAATACCTGAAGAGATGACAATGGAAGTGCTTTTACGTGAAGAAGTTACTGCAGGTGAAATGCTTGATTTTTATGTTAATCAAATGGAGGGTATTGATGAAGAAGATGATGCAGAATCATTTGATGATGAAAACGAAGAAGATTGATAGTGCATATTAACATTTAATAGTATTTATATGAAAATATGCACTCATGAAAATAAAAAAGATACAATTATTTGAGATCATTGATTCTAATGGTGAATTGATTGGCAAAAATGATGTGCCAACAAATGATGCCAACGCAGATACCCAAGCAAATAATACTACTGATTATAATTCTAAAATTGCCCAACAACCGTTTAGATACGATATGTTGGGTCGTTTTGGTTTTACATTGCTTCCATTCTTTGAAGGTAAGGAAGATGAGGGGCAAAAAGAATTACTAAAAGATTTAGCACAACTTATGCATGACAAGCATACTGATACTTTAAGATATTATTATAAGAATCCTAATTTATTGAAACCCGATTACAGGAAGGAAGATGCTGGTGAAGCACATTCAGAACAGTGTGAAAAAGAGGATATTGATTGGGCAAGAAAAATTATTAAAATAGTTGAGCCACATTTCGAAAAAGCATTTAAAGAACCAATTGATGAAGAAGTTAATTCAACAATACCATTTGATAATAGTATTAAAGATGAATTAAAAAAAATATTTAGTGGTAGTAATTATGATAAAGCTGGAATACTTGATCAACGAATTGAACAATTATTAGATATGCATGGCAAATGGTTGGAAATGGCAAAAAAACAATATGGTGCAGAAGAAATTGCACAAAAATTGTTTGCATATGATAAAAATTTAAATAAAATAAATGAAGATAAAATTGTTGAAGACAATGTTGTTGAAGATAAACTTGTTGACAAAAGTGAAGATGAAATGTCCAAAAAAGCTGAAGATAATGATATAAAAGAAAAAAAACTTGAAAAAATTGCTGGTCTTATTAGTAAATTAGATCAAAAAGATAAAGATAAACTTGCAAATTTATTAGAAAGAAAATAATGGCTAATCAAGAATTATACGATAAGACGTATAAAATACCCCCAGAAGTACTGAAAAGCATCCAAACAACCCTCATATCCAATCCAAATGGTGAAGGCGTTAAAAGAGCTAAATTCATGCTTAAAAATGGTGCTATAACTTATCAGGCAATGAAAAGATTAAAAAATTTCTTTGATTATTTTAATCCTGAAATTGGTGATAAAATTCAATATGCGCTTGCTGGTGGAAATGCTATGAAACAATTTATTGATACGACATTAGTAAGTGATAGGGCAGGTGTTCAAATGACAAAAGATGTTAAACAGGATATGACAATCAATCCTAATTCAGAATTAAAGCCGTATCAAACTCCAAAATTAAATGAAGAAAAAAAGAAAAAAGATGAATTGAAGAAAAATGCTGTTGCTGTAATTGTTGATGAAGATAATAAAATTTTACTTTTAAAAAGAGGGTCAAACCCTAAGATATGGCAACCAAGTAAATGGGCATTAGTTGGTGGTGGAATTGAAAAGGGAGAAACACCAGAAAAAGCAATTAAGAGAGAAATTAAAGAAGAGATTAATGTTGATATTGATAAATTTATTAAGTCATTTACTATTCAAAGAAATCCAGATAGTATTGAAACCATATTTGCATGTCGTTATAAAGGTGACCCGACAGATATAAAATTAAATGATGAACATACCAATTATGGTTGGTATGATGTTGATGAAATGGAATATTTAGATATTGTGCCAAACCTTTTGGAATATATAAATTTAGTATTTACAAAATATGATTAAATTGTATTTATATAAGATAATAAAATAATTAAAAACGAAAAAAATGAGCAGATTAGAAGATGTTAGCTTGCCTTTCAGAAAATGTGCAGTTGCTAAGAATGATTTTACGGATAATGATCAGTATAGTACTGGACATCCAGATGCATTATCAACAGGTGATGAAGACGGTAAAGGTGAATTGAATGGTAGTATTGGTGGCAAAACAGACATAAAAACAAGAAACTGTGAAATCACTAAAAATAAGTTTCAACAGGACAGACAATATGATGCAAGTACTGCATAATGATTAGTGAGTTTAAAATATTATTTGAAAATATTAAGCATTTTCGCAGACTCTTAACAGAGGGCGTTAGTGATAAAACTATTGTTGATGCTATTAACAATCATAAATTCTTGTATATATATTATAAGGGAGATACGACTGTTGAAACTGGCTATCGAACAATAAGACCGTTTATATTAGGAGTAAATACCAGTGGTAATTTGGCACTTAGAGCATGGCAGGATAAAGGTAGAAGTGATAGTCTTAGACCTGATTCTCCAAGAAACAGGAGAGGACATGAACATGAGATTGACACAGATGGGGTAACAAAACCCGGTTGGAGAATGTTTCTCGTTAATAATATAACTTCTGCAATGCCAACAGGAAAAAAATTTGTTGATGTTCAAGGTAATGTGCAAGTTCCACCCGGATACAAAGAAAATGATAAAGATATGACAGGCGGTATTATTGCAGCAGTTACTGGTGGTAAAGAAGCTGTTAGTGGCATATTACCAACTGTAAAACCTAAAGTTCCAAGATGGGAAAAATATAAAAATGCAAATAAAAATAATCGTAAAATTACTAAAAATGACGTTCTTGGTTTAATTGATATTGCAAAAAAAGTTATGAAAAAACCTATTACTGATTTTTTTATTGCAATTGATGATAAAAACAATTTTAATTTGCAAGACATTAGAACTAAGCCTAATTTTCCACAAAACGCATATATTGATGATCTAACTAATTTATATAATAGACTTATTCTCAAAACACCAATAAATAAAACTCAACAAGATCAGTTTGCCAAAAATCAAAAAGATAAGATGGTAAAAGATATCGAACAAAAAGAAAGTACAAATCCACCTATGTTCAGAGAAAATGAAAATATTCCTATAATTAGAAAGACTTTTTTCAAAGATTAGAGTATTTATAAAAAAATATAAAATTTTATAAAATGGCAAAACCTGATTTAAATAAACTTAGAACTGAAATTGATTCTCGAAAAAGGGAGAGAAACACAATATCTTCTTCACCAACAGGTGAAGTAGGAAGTAATATTGCACCGAGAGATAAGTTTTTATATGAATTATTAAAGTCACATGATACTGGTGTTCAAACATCAGCAACCAATTTGATCAAATTAGTCGAAAATAAAGTTGCTATAAAAAATAAAGAAACTATACATCATAATATTGATGAAACTACTGTAGTTGAAAGAGAATCTGCACGTATACCAATACAGTCAACTAAGCCAGTTAATATGTCACCAGAAAGGGATGAACAATTATTTATTGATCTTCAAACTAAGAGCAAGCAAACATTAGCAGAAGCTATTACACCATTTGTAGCTGGTAATCAGCAAAGACAAAACACTGGTATTCCAACTCCAACACAAATGAATCTTAATGAAGGTTATTTGGTTGAAAATGTAAAAAAAATAGTTGATAATTATTTAATTGATAATTTCGGTCCTGTTGTTGAGGAAGCAATTAAAGGCACAATAATTGAAATGTATGCTGCTGAACGAATAAAAGAAGTGCTAACAGAAAACAAAGAAATGATCAGAGCAGTAATAATTGAAGTAATTAAAGAAATTTCAGACAAAAATAAAGCAAAAAAAGCGCAACTGTAATTGCGCTTTTTTTTCGCATTAAGTTTGTATTTATAAACATACTAATAATAATTTAAGTATGACTTACGAAAATTTCTTAAATTTCTTAGACCAATTTGAAGAAATACAATCATTTAGACAGAAAATAATGTTTGCTGATCAAAACCTTCAAAAACTTGGTGCAGGTAGTGGTAGAATTGTATATGATATTGATGGTACTAAAGTATTTAAAATTGCTAAGAATACCAAAGGAGTAGCACAAAACGAAGAAGAAATAAATATCGGTACATATGAAGATAGTCACGATATTGTCACTAAAATTTATGAATATGACCCAAATGGCAATTGGATTATTGCTGAAAAAGCAAAAAAAGTTAGTGAATCAAGAATTAAACAATTAACTGGCATCCCAAGTTTATTTCAATTATTTTTATTTCTTAAGAATTTTGAAGATAATCATAAAGGTGGAAGAGGCACATTTGGTCAGGATGAAGCAATTGTAGAACTTTTAAATAATAATGAATTTGTTATTGAATTAGAAGATATAATAGGAAATTATTCTATTAGTGCTGGTGATTTAAATAGAGCAAGTACATTTGGTGAAGTAATACGTAATGGTAAGCCAACAATTGTTCTTACTGACTATGGTTTAACTGACGAAGTATATAATACACATTACAGTCCACAAAGAAAACGTCAATATCAAATATATGAAATGTTTAATTGTGCTGATGGTAATGATGATATGCTTTCAGATATGCCACCACAAGATGCTGTTGATACACGTAGAGGTATGTGGGCGCAAATGCCCTATAGTGTTGGTGATGGCGGTGGCGTTATTAATGAAGGTTTCATTTCGTTTGTGCTTGCCAGAGATAAATATCCAAAAAAGTTGCCAAGTGCACCATATGTTCTTGATGAATTTCATAACTGTGTAAATAATCTTAAAGAAGTATTGAAACGTGTTCCTGAGAAAAAGAAATTCTATAATAATTTGTTAGCACTTCAAGAATGTCTTATTGAACAAAATTTATATAATAGAGAACCATTACTTAAAGAAGAATATGAAATTAATGAAATAACAAGTACATCAAAACCTGCAGTTCAACCATATACTTTAGAGAATAAGAACTATGCAATTGAATTGGCAAATGCTGTTGCAGCAAAATTAAATATTGGTCAATTACAATATTTGGATGGTGGTGCAAATGGTTATGCCTTTACAGTAAATGATAATGTAATTTTTAAATTAACAGCAGATAAAAGCGAAGCAGATGCTGCTGGTAAATTAATGAATGAAGAACCAAAATATATTAGTAAAATATATTCGTTTTATAAAGTAATTGACACTGAAAAACAATTGGCATTTTTTGCTATACTTCAAGAAAACATTCAGGATAAACCAAGAGCAGAATTTTTTAGATATATGGATATTATTAATAAAATTGAACCAGCAGGTTTAAATTTTATTGATATATTATTAAAAATGCGTAAAAGAACTCCTGCAGAAATAACAGAAGTTGCAAAGCACATATTAACAGATAAACCTGAAACAAACATATCTAATGAAGATAGAGAATTGGCATATGATTATTTAATTGATTTGATTAATATACAGGAAGAATTATATAAATATGGTATTAAATCAGATGATTATGGCAATCCAAGTAATTTAGGATATAAAAATGGGATACTAAAATTCTTTGATATTGGTGGTTATAGAGCAAATGAACCAACACTTACCGCACAGGATATTGTATACATACCTGAAGATGGTTCAGCTAAGTTTTCAACCGATAATTCAATGGGTCAAGATGATTTTCCTGTACATGATAATACAGATAATTCGCCATCAATTCAAAATGATCTTAATGCAAACAGATCAATGTATAATGAAGATTTAGAATATAATCATGTGAATGATGCAACCAAAGATGAATATTTAATGAGTGAAGAATTTCAGCATATTAATGGCGTTAAGTTATCTAATGTTTATTCTGAAATGCCTGACAAACGTGAAATATTATGGAATTTTATTACTATTGATGAATATGATAATAATTATTTTGAAGTTAAACAAATAAAAGTAAAAGATATTTATTTGTTTTACAATAATGGTGAAATTGAGGATAGTCTTGATTATGCAAAAAAAGAACAAATAGAAACAATAAAATATTATGAAGAAAATATTGAGAAACATTTAAATGACTATTTTGTGGTTAATGTGTCAGATAAAATTTTAATAGATGGATATCATAAATTAGTTGCTTTTTTCAATAAAGAAATATCAACAATTAATGCTGTTGACATATCATCACCAGTTAATGATTTTGAAATATCTGAACGAGTATTATCTTCAATGGCTGGCAGTAGTACTGTTGATGTTAAAAAGAAATGTAGATTAGGCGGTCTTGGTAATACCAGCGTTGCTTGTAATCAAGGTGATATTAAAAATTTGGATATAAAACCGCTTAAAGAAAATGAAGAAATTAATGAAGAAATAAGTGTAAAAGATGTTCGCACTAATATTGATTCAATTAAATCGGTTTTAAATAATAAAAGAAATGTGGGTTTTGCTGAAATAAATAAAGCAATTGCTCAAAAATTAGAAAAAAAGAAAATTAGTGTTATTCCTACGAGAATGACTTCACATCAAACAATGATGGCAATCATATATCGTGATAAAATTAATGCATATTTATTATATGAAATTGTTAAAAGAAACAATGGTTATATTGCAGATAGAACCCCAGAAGAAGCACGTGAGATTGGACGATTATTAGAATATAAATCAAGTGATGTTGAAAATTATATTCGTAATAAATATGGCAGCAAAGTACCTATAATGTCAGATAAATCACCAGATGATTTTGATGATCTTGCTGAACAGGCTTCATTTGATTTTTGGGATTTAAACGAAGAAGATGTACACGATTTAGATGAAAAAATTGATATAAATAAATTAAGTCGTGGTGTTAGTAAAGATGAACCAATATCAGTAAATGATTTTCCATTAAACAAGTTAACAGTTAGTAAACGTGGTATAATTGCATCAATTCAAGATATTAAACAAGATAGACCTACTACCACAAATGAGCCAGTTTTAGTGTTTTATAATATTGAAAACAAAACATTTTTAGTTGAAGATGGATATCATCGTGTAGCACAGGCATATTTGAATAAAGAAAAAACAATATCTGTTGAAATATATTCAGATAATTACTCAGACTATGTTGCAAACATTAGTCCCGAAAATAAATTTGATTTAACAGAACAAGATTTTTCAACATTTCAAAAACAAATTGAAAAAGATATTATTACTCACGAACTTGATAAAAAATTTATAAGAAATTATCAGGATGGAAAAAATACTTATAAAGTTTTTGTAGTTAATGGTGATCAGGTTCGTGACAGTGGATTTATTGAATGGGTTGATGGTGGTAATCATTGGGTTGATGCTGATCTTCCAGAAGATGAACAAAAGTATGCCAAAAATATTCCAGAAAATGAATATTGGATTGATGATGTATTCATGATTAAGCCAAATGATTTTGAAGCAATACTATTACATGAAAGAACTGAAAGTTTTATTATAAGACATTACGGTTACGAATATGATGACGCTCACGAGATTGCGAACAAAATTGAAATGATGTTCAGAAAAAAAATACCAAATGGAGCAAATCGTGTTATTGCTGAGAAAATTTATGATACATTTGTAAAAACTTTTAAACCAGAAAAGAGTAAACAAAAACATGAACCAGTAAATGAAATGTTGACAGAATCAAAAATTATTGTGCCTAATTATGATCATTCAGGTTGGATAACACCAGATAATAAATTTGTTTCTTCTGATATACATTTGGCTTATTTGGTGCGATTATATCCTGAGATAAAAAATCAAAGAGAAATATATGAAAAAGCATATGGTGATGGTTATACAAGAATTATTTTTAATAAAGGAGAGATCGGAAATATTTTAGATATTCATGCACCAACAGTAGAAAGACTAAAAGAAATATTGCTTGATGCATATTCGAGTTCATTGGGTGGAGAATCACAAATTTATGGTGATGTTGGTCTTGATGATGAATTTAAAGGATATAATTACGTTTTCAAATTACCGATGGATAAAGAAAATTTAAATAATTTTTTATATTCAAATAAAAAAGTGCGTAGCATGATATATGAAGCACAAATAATGGGATTAAATTATCTTCCGTTCAGGGAAGATGTTGAAGAAGTTGGTGGTAAAATATATTCGGTTGGTGGTGCTGTCAGGGATGAATTTCTTGGCAAAGAATCCAAAGACTTAGATATTCTTATCACTGGTGTGCCATTTGAACAACTTGAACAAATACTTGGCAAATATGGTCGTGTAGATGCTGTTGGTAAATCATTTGGTGTTCTTAAATTTAAACCAAAGGGAGCAACTGAAGATATTGATATTGCAATTCCACGTACTGAAACACCAACTGGTGAAGGCGGTCACCAAGGATTTGATGTTAAATCAGATCACGCATTACCAATTGAAAAAGATTTGGAACGTAGAGATTTTACAATAAATGCAATTGCAAAAGACATTGAGGGTAATGTTGTTGACCCATTTGGTGGTCAGGAAGACCTAAAGAATAAAATAATTAAGGTTGTTAACCCACAAGCATTCAGTGATGACCCACTCAGAATGTTGCGTGCCGTACAGTTCGCAAGTCGTTTTGGTTTTATTATTGAACCAGAGACAATGAAAATGATTCAAGACAATGCTGGTCGAGTAAAAGAAATTGCTCCTGAAAGAATTTTGACAGAATTTGATAAAATTATCAAAAAAGGTAATATTTTGACAGGTGCTATATTATTGGATGAAACTGGCTTATTAAAAGAAATATTTGGTAAAGGTTTATATTATGACTTCAGGAATACAAAAGAACCGTTTGATAAAGTCAGAACAATGGGTGAATTTGTTTACTTGTTAAGTAAAAATCTTGTTAATAATCCTGCAGAATTCTATAAAACTAATTTAAAGGGTGACGAAAATGCATACAGAGAAATAAAAGCACTTCAATTAGCATTTGAAAGTGGTGAAGCAACCAATTTGATTGAAGCAAGATCAGTTGCTCATAATATGTGTGTGATATCTCCAACTTCATTGCAAAGTCAGATATTACCTAATGTTATTAAAACTGCAGCACAAGAATTACTGCAGGGTAAATATCCAAAAACAGTTAATGAATTAGCAATAAATGGTAATGATTTAATGCAACTTGGTTTACAAGGTAAAGTAATTGGTGATATGCAAAAATCATTATTATTGAAAATTTATGCTAATAAGGCTATGAATAATAAAGAAGAATTATTATCTTTGGCAAAGCAAGAAAAGCCAATGATTAAAGAAGATGTCGAAAGTTGGGGTTGGAAAAAATATAGTAATCAAAAACTATATTTTGGCAGTCCAAGTGGTATGATGATGGTTATATTAAATAAAATTGTTTTTGATAAAGAAACAAACACATATTTAATTGAAATGCGTCCATTAGACACTAAATTTAAAGGCGATATTTGGACAACAAATATGACTGAAGAACAACTTAAAGAATTTATTAACAATGGTAGAGTTGATTACAACCATCCAATTAATGGTTCGCATGTAAGATTAACAACAATAAAAAAATATGATGCATTACAAAACGCAAGAAATATTGTTGGATTTGCAAATGCAGAAGAAATTAATGAAGAAAAAATACCAGAAAGAATTGAATATGGTTGCTTAATGTTATTTCTTGATGTACCTATCTGGAGTAAGATAACATCAATAATTGACAAGAATGATATATATGATAAAGAAGGATATGGTATTGAAAACGAACCACATACCACAATTTTATATGGCTTTCATGACGAAGTAACAGCAGAAGATGTATTTGAGCTTTACAAGTCTAAAATGCCATTAAAGCCAATTGAAATAGGTATTAAAGGTATTTCAGTGTTTAAAAATCCTGAATTTGACGTAGTTAAATTTGATGTTGATTCAGAAGTATTGAAAAAAGCAAATGGAATAATGAAAGAATTACCAAATACAAGTAAATTTCCTGACTATCATGCTCATATTACTATTGCATATGTTAACAAAGGTGAAGGTGATAAATATGTTAAACCATTTGAAAAAGAAAGAATATTAAAAGGTAATGAGTTGGTTTATACTTGGAAAGGTCATAAAGGTAAAAAAGACGGTAAAATATTGTCACTTGATGAAAAAGGTTTATTAAAAGAATTTTCATATGATGCTTTAGAGCCTGAAAAAATAAGTACTTGGGATATAAATGGTCAGAAAGTTGGCATACCATTTTTTGTTGAAAAATATGATGAATGGAATCATCAAGGTGGTGAAAATAGTGGTTATAAAGACCCTTCAGAGGCTTCAGTACTTGAGTTTATACAAAATAATTATGAAGACTTTACACATGATGAAAAACTAAAAAAAGAATTACTCTGGGCGTTGACAGATAGAGAATTATTAAATGAAGGCAAATCAGATTATGAAAATGCTAAAGCAGCATTAATGAGATCAAAATCTATTAGTGCCGAAATGAAAGAAAAGATTCTTAAATATTTTACTGGTGGTTCGACATATAAAGAAGGTGGTCATGTACATGGTTTAACTAAACCAAAAGAATTAATGGATAAAACGCTAAAAGCAGAAGGCGTAAGCATGGGTGCAGATAAAGATGGATTCTTTGTTTATACACATAGAGCACGTTCGGATTCATATGAATCACCTGAAAAAATACCAATAAAAGAAATTAATTTTATTGAAAATACTGGTTAATGAAAAAAGAAAAACTACTTAAAGAGCAACAACGTAATAAATTGTTAGAAGATTCAGGCATTAATCTGGTTCAAAATGCAAATCTCTTGTCTGTTGATATTCAACCAGAATATCATAATGCATTTAGTTTTGTATTAGGTGATTATATACGATTTTTAAATAGAAATTTTGATACAATGAATTCTCTTACATTTTTATATAATGGTGAAAATACTGTTGGCAGTATGGGCGAAGAAGAATATAAAATGTGGTTAATTCAAAACGGTCTTAAAGAATCAATACTCGACTATGCCAGATTTTATGATAAAGGTTATGCATTTTTCAGAAGTTGCATGGATAGTGGTCATGATGAAGAAGAAATAGTTAATCTTGTTAAATACATGATTCGAAATAATATTAATGATAGTAGAGATATTGATGAAGAAATGTGGCTTGGTTTTATGAAAGAATATGGTTACAATTCGAGTGATGTTCGTGATTTTCTTCAACCTGCACAAGATGCTCTTAATATACCTGATTTAATGGAATATTTACAAAAATATTCAGGAAAATTGGTAATATGTGGCGGTGGTATTAATGAATGTTTTAAAGAAGTTGAAATTGCATTAACTGCATTGGGAAAAAATTATAATGTACTTACAAAATTTACATATTAATGGCTGGAATATCTTATAGTGCAGTTGTTCTTGATGAAAATTCAAGAAAAAGACTGATCAATAGATTTAAAAATATAATTCCTGAAAACTGGAATGTAATAGCTGATCATATGACTATTAATATGGGTGAAATAGACTCTGAGTATGAAAAATATCTTGGATTGCCAGTACGATTAGCTGTTGAAGACATTGCAATGGATGATAAGGTAATTGCAATAGGTGTATCAGGATTTAAAACGAATAATGCAAAAGCACACATAACTCTGGCTGTGAATAGGACAAATGGCAGTAAACCAATAATGTCTAACAATCTCACTAATTGGGAAAAAATCAGAAAACCACTTTCATTAACAGGAAAAGTAACCGAAGTAGAATATAAATAAAATGATAACAAGATTTTGTGCATTTGATTTTGATGGAACACTCATAAATTCTCCTGACAAAGAATCTGGAAAGATTACTTGGTCAGAAGTAATGGGCGAACCATTTAAATATCAAGGCTGGTGGGGCAGACCCGAAAGTTTGGATTTAAATGTTTTTGACATTAAACCATTTCCAAAGGTATTAAGCATTTTAAATAAAGATGTTTCAACACCTGCCACCTACGTTATTGTATTAACTTCAAGAGTAGTAAGGTTACGTCCCTTGGTTCAGGCAATATTGGATGTTAATAATATCCATGTTGATAAACTTGATATGAAAGGCGATGAAAGAAATAAGGGTCAAAAAATTCTTGATTATATAAAAAAATTTCCTGATTTGAGAGAAGTTAATGTTTATGATGACAGGGATACTGACATTATTTCATATCAAGAAATCGAATCACAAGTACCAGAAAACATAAAATATCGAATATTTACAGCAAATAATGGTGAGTTAAGATTAACTGAAGCAGTAAATAAGCTGGATGATATTATCATTATAGAAATTCAAAAATTTAAACAGTCGTATTTATAGTAAAATTATCACAATGATTGACATGCGCTATAAGCCAGCTTTTCTTCCACAGGTAAATGCACCTTACGAAATTGTATTGCAGAAGCTCGAAGAAGAAGGTGTGGATTATGAATTGATCGAAGTAGACCCTAATGAACTTGAAGCATCACAAGGTGTTACATTTTCTGATGAAGTAGAAAAGGTTAATCTTGCTGATAGTAATCCTATTTGGATTGCTGGCGAAAATAAGGTTTGTGATGGTCATCACAGGATGGTTAAAGCAATCTTGGATGGTGTCAATATTAAAGGAGTTAAACTTGGATTGAATGAAAAAGATGCTTGTAGACTACTTAATAAAATACAAGACATTTATGACTACCAGCAGAAACAACAGATGGAAGAAGTGATCACTCAGGATGTTATTAACCAAGATAATCAGGCAAGCAGTGGAGTTAGTGATAGTGAATTTTTAAATTCATTGGAAGAAGATAATATAGCAATTAAACCTTCTGGAGATACTGGTACAAATAGTAAAGTTATCATTGGTTATCGAAAAGACCCAATAAAAGAAAATTCAGTAGTTGGCAATTTCTTTTTATTAAAACCAGTTGAAGGTTTTGATAAATATGAAATTGAATTTAACAACCTTCTTGATTTACATTCGTTGGGTGTTACATATAAGGATGGTCAAGAACCTGTTGATATTATGGCAAAGATTTGGTTTCCACATATAAATTTCGAAAAAATAAGCGAGCAATATGATATGCCGTCAATTAATCTGAAAAATAAAGCAATTGCCGAGAAAGCAATGAAATTGGGTTATGACGGAATCAAGTACGGAGATACATTAATACAAGGATTAAAATAAAAAACTATGAACACATACAAAATTACAAACTTAACAAATACCGCAGCAAAGCGTGATTTTAAATTCAACTCTTCATTAGATATTGATTATGTTGATAATATGATAAGAAAGACTGTAACCGTAAAACCGGGTGAGAGTCTTTATCTTACTGTTGCAGAATTACCAGTTTCAGTACATAAATTAAGAATTAAAAACTTAATTAGTGTTGTTGAAATTAGTCAAAGAGAATTGGAAAATGTTATGAATGCAAGCAAACTTAAAGTTGCTGCAGTACCTGTTGCAGAAGTAGCAGTTGTTGAAGAAGTTACAACAGAAGAAACTACAAGGAGATCGAATAAAAAGAAAAAAGAATAAGATAATTTTTTAATTATTATTGATTAATGCCAACATTTTGTTGGCTTTTTTTTTAAAATGTCTGGCATCTTTGATGATTTTCAGTTATTTTTGACTATTTATAATTAATTACATAATTTTATAATAATTTATAAACACTATATGAACGGAAAGATTAGAATTTTATTCTATAACTTAGACTCAGCAGGAGTAAACTACTTTAGAACATTAACACCAGCAATGGAACTCGATAAAAAACATTCAGATGAATTTTATGTTGAAATTAATCCACAAATAGATTTTAATGACCCTAAGTATATTGACTATCTTAAAACATTTCATATTATACATTATCACCGTCAATTTTTGGGCGACACAAAAGATATGTTAAGACTGGCAACTGAATTAAGAAAAGCAGGTACAATATTAATGGTAGATATTGATGACTACTGGCAATTACATAAAAAACATCCGTTTTATTCTTTGAATCTTGAAAAGAAAATGCATATTCCAATATTGGAGAATTTGAAAATTGCAGATTATGTTACAACTACAACTGACTTATTTGCTGATGCAATTCGTAAGGTAACTGGCAGGGATAATGTTGGTGTATTTTATAATTCTATTGACCCAATTATGATGAAACAATTTCAGGACAATAGAAAACCTGACCCAGATGGACTTGTAAGGGTAACATATATGGCAGGGTCTTCTCACATGGGTGATGTTGAACAACTTGATGGGGTATTTAATGTGCTTTATAATGACCCAGCTTTAAAGGATAAATTCAAAGTAATTCTTGCTGGATGGGATACTGAAGGTAGTACAACTGATATTACTTTTAATCAAGAGTTTGGTGAATTACTTCAGAAAAAAGGTTTGTGGACACCACAAACAGTTAAAGCAATTAACAGATCAAGAGGCGATGTTGATCAAATACCTAAATTATCACCAGAAATAAAAGAAAAGTACAGAGGTAAAATTTTTGATCAAAAACAAAGAGATATTAAATCAACTGAAAGTGTCTATCTCATATATGAAAAGATATTGACTGATAAGCATCACATAATTAATAATCCCGATTATATTCAATGGCTTTCAAATTTCGAAAGAAATGTTAAATATGAAAATGAATTTAATTATGGCAGACGTTGGACAGAAAAAGCAAATGCATATGCAAAGGTATTGGATGAAACTGATATAGTAATAGCACCACTTGCTGACAATTCTTTCAATAGAATGAAATCAAATTTGAAACAGGTAGAATGTTGGACAAGAAAACTTCCAATAGTTTGTTCAGATATACCACCATATAACGTACACGGTAGACACATGGAAAATTGTGTTCTTATTCCTGCAGAAAAAAATGCCAGAAAATATTGGCAGAAATACCTCAAAAGACTTATATTAGATGCTGATCTACGTAAACAACTTGGCGAACAGCTATATGAGGACTTTAAAGAGGAATATAACTTGGCAACGGTTACAAAAAAACGTGCAGACTTTTATAAAGCTGCTGTTGCTAAAACATTAGCGGTATCTTAATTTAAAAACATGAAAAAAACAGTAAAACAATTTGAGAAAAAACAAGCAAAAAAAGAGAAAAAAATTCACTCTATTGTAAATAAAGAATTTAATAAAAGAGTTGGAAAACAGAAAAAAAGCAGTAAATGCTTTAATAAACGGGATGATAAAAAAAGTAATCAACTTGTTGACGCAATTACTAAATCAGTTATTCTTAACAAAAGAATGTTGAACAGAGATAAAGATGTGTTGAAGAAATGGCAAGAATCATATTTTCAAGAATTATATTCTGAGTTCAAAAAACTGGTTGAGAAATATAACAACGGACTTCAGGTTAAAGCAGAAACATTAACCAATAAAATTTCTGATTTAAAAATTGAAAAAAGAAGGCTTCAGGATGATGTAAGGGAACTTGAAGTAAAAAAGAAAGTATTAATTAATGATTGATTTTTTTAAGAGAATATATTTTTGGATATATATTAAGATACATACTATTTTAATAAATATCGGTATTATGTTGTATAGGGCGGAAGCAGACATGATAGCAGACCCCAATAATATACAAGAAGGTGATAAGCGAATTCAGAGAATGCTTCATAGGAATCAAACACTTGAAAAATTCTATGCTGGTAAAACCGATGAAAAGTATGTTCAGGAATATTATGAAATATTAAAAAAAGCTGATAAGTTTATTCGTAACGCAACTCCACGCCAAATGGCACTTGCAGCAGACAGACATGGTTCTTCTTATGCTCAAAAAGATCAATATGGTAGAAGATATGAACATTTTGGTTTTTATGATGAAAAACACAAAAATGCAGGTAAAACAATTGGCGAAGTATTGGTTCAAGAGTTTGAAGAAAGAAGACTTAAGGATGATGATTATGAACTACTTCACATTTTTAATAATAAACCAATTGAAGTTGGATTAGAAAAAATTATGAATGTAGTTAAGAAAACTGATAAAGAAAATACGGAATTCGAATTTGAAGTAATGGATATAAGTGAAAAATCAAAAACATTTGAATTTCCAATTAAGATTATTAGAGAAAATGAAAATGTAGTCAATAAGATCGAACAACTTACTGAATTTTTGCATGTAAAAAAAATTGGTTTCGATTATCGTCAACTGGAATTTTTAATTCCGTTAAAGTATAAAACAAATGATTTTGAAGAAGATACTAATATTTTCAAGGAATTAACTAATATTAAAGAGGTTTATCTTCGTGATGATTATGGAGAATTAATTGGTTATGGAGTGATTAAATTCATAAAAAGAATAAAATATAATGATACTCATGATGTACTTAAATTCGAAGCAATTGAAATGCAGAACATGAGAACTTAAAACTTAAAAAATATGAGCACATTTTTAGAAAATTTAAAAAAATCTGTAGAAACTGGTGAATTTAATTCAGAGGCTGCAAAAAAAATAATTGAAATCGATAAACTTGCTGAAGAAAAAATAAAATCATTGACAAAAACTGGTCAAAGTATTGAAGATTCTGATTTGGCAAAATCAGTAGATGATCGAATAAAAGAAGCTGGTGTTAAAATTATTAGCGAAGAAGAAGCATTAGAACTTAATTCACAATATGAAAAGAAAATGGAAGAAATAAAAAAACAGGATGCAGCTAATCAACAATTAGCAACAATAATTGATATTGAAGATATGGTAAAGTTAAGTATCGGTGACATGATGACTTTCGTGGCTGAATTAGAAAGTAAATTTGACAAAGCTGAACCAATATATAAAGATTTGCTTGCAAAACTTGAAGAAATTAAAACTAAATATAATTCTATTATTAACAATTAAAACAATTATTTATGGCAAAAATTGAAAAAGCATCTGATGAAATGATCAAACTGTTTGATACAGTTAAAGAAAAAACAGCAATTAAAGACTGGCTTGAATTTGAAGTTCTTTGTAATGATAAACAGAAAGAACTATATAAGATCGTTAAAACGAATGATCTTGTAGAAATATTGAGCAATGGTATTAATTTTGCAGTTATCTTCAATGAAGAAATTTTTGATAAATTACCTGATGATATGAAAGAAATCGCAATTAGCGAATGTCTTGCAGGTGTTATGGTTGATGAAAATGATAAAATAACTTTGGAGAAACCAAATTTCAGTACTTACAGGGGCATTCTTGAGAAGTTTGGACATGACCCAATCATTGTTCTTAAAAGTCTCTATGACGCTAAAAAACAGCAAGAGGATGAAGAGAAAGCTCAAAAGAAAGAAAAAAAAGCTAAAAAGAGTTTTCAAAAAGCCTTTTAAATAAAATTATTTAAATTCAGACAAATCCTGACAATCAAATGTTGGGATTTTTTTTTATTAGTATTTATTAGAAAATCTTATAATGGCTTCATATAATATTACCTATCCGATACGTGATGATGTCAGCACAAATAGTTACTTTTTAATGAGTAAAGTAACTAAAGACGCATTTAGTTCCGATTTATTATTGCTTTTATTGACACAAAAGGGTGAAAGATATTATGAACCAGACTATGGTACTGACTTACTAAAATATATATTTGAACCAAATGATAATTTAGATGCAAATGATGTTGAACAAGAAATCAAAAGAATAGTATCAGCATATATTCCTGCACTTACAATTAATAAGGTAACATTTAATTGGAACACGGATGATCAAGGAAATACAATTTCTGAAAATCAATTAAATGTAAATATTAAATTTACTTTTAGTGAAGATGCTTTTAGTGAAAACGGTGAATTAGATTTAAACTTTTAAGATATAAAATATGGCAACAAATACAGCAACTAATGTAATACAATACGGAAGCAGAACATTTGGAGAAATACGCACTGACTTAATTTCGTTAATAAGACAAGCATATCCAGATGTACTTAGTGATTTTACTGATTCAAGCGTTGGAGCAATGCTTATTGATTTAAATGCAGGTGTAACCAACAATTTAAGTGTAAATACCGATAGAGCATTTCAAGAAACTCAATTAGAGTATGCACAACAAAGAGTATCAATATTGAATATAGCGAAGAATATGGGATTTAATATTCCAGCAAGAAGACCTTCAGTAACAGTAGTTGATTTTACAGTAGTTGTTCCTGTTCTTGGAGATAGTCCAGATTCTTCATATTATCCAAAATTAGGTGCTGGCGCACAGGTTCTTGGCGGTGGTAAAATATTTGAAACAACTGATGTAATTGATTGGAATTCACCAGTAAGTAATTTAGGCGACCCTAATCGTTCAATTTTACCAAATACTGATTCGAACGGAACTATAGTTAATTATAGTATCACAAAAAGAGAAGTAGTTGTTAATGGTTCTTCTGGTGTATTTAAAAGAACAATTAGTTCAACAGATATTGTACCATTTTTTAATGTAACATTGCCAGACCCAGATGTGCTTGAAATTACTGCCATATATTTAATGCCCGGGACTAACTATGCATCAACTCCTTCAGCAAGTGATTTTAATACAATTGGTTTTAAATATTATGAGGTTGACTTTCTTGCTCAACAAAGAGTGTTTGTTGAAGATACAAGCAGTTCGTTAGTTAATAATAATACAAATGGACTTAAAGCAGCTACTTGGATTGATGTAACTAAAAAATTTATTAAAGAATTTACAACTAATGGTTATTGTATGATAACATTTGGTTCTGGCGATGCTGATGTAAATGCATTTAAAAATGGCTTCTTGAAAGAAGGTGTAAGTAATAAATATTTTCTTGAAAATTTTTTAAATAATACTGCTTTGGGTGAAAAATTATTATCAAACTATACTTTATTTGTTTTATATAGAACTGGTGGTGGTAGTAATTCAAATGTGGGCGCAGGAACTTTAACACAACTTGGTGGATATAATTTAACAGTAACTGGTTCTCGTCAGGATTTTAATCAATCTGTCCAAAGAAGTTTAACAGTAAATAATCCAATTCCAGCAATTGGCGGTAATGATGGTTTAAGTGTAGAACAAATAAGACAATTAATTAAATATAATTATGCAAGTCAATTTAGAGATGTTAGTTTAACTGACTATTTATTACAACTTTATAAGATGCCCGGAAAGTTTGGTTCACCCTTTCGTGCCAATGCTTTTAAACTAAATAATAAAGTAGTTATTCCAATACTTGATATTGGTTCAGATGGTAAATTGGATAATTCAAGCAATACACTTTTAATGACAAACATTACTGAATATCTTACTCAATTCAGAATGATTAATGATTACATTGAAATTAAAAATGGTAAAATATTTAATCTTGCATTTGATGTTGATGTTTATGTTGATAATATTGCTGATAATCAGATTGCAAATAGTATAATTACACTTGTTAGAAATTATTTGGATATTAATAATTATGAAATGAATCAGGATATATTTTTGGGTCCGCTTCAGCGAGAAATACTTACTGCAAATGGTGTTATTAATGTTATTAGTATTAAAGTATATAATAGAGTAGGTGGTCAATATTCAAATAATGTTGTTTCTCAAACAATTAATCCACTTACTGGTGAAATAACCGTTATTAACAATACTATTCATTCTACTGCTGATTCAATGTTTGAAATAAAATATCCCGAAAAAGATATTAGAGTATTTTTAAGAAAAAGTGTTGGATAATGGAATTAATTCAAAAAACAGTATTACGAATAATGACAACTGGCACAACAACTGGTTGTACTGGAACATGTCGTGTGATTATTCCAGATACTGGTGCTACATATAATTTTAAATTATTATTAAATCAAGAAATAAAAAATGTTGGGTTTTTTGATGCATATCCGCTTAGTGGAATTACTGGCACAACAATAACATATGTTCCATATGTGGTAACAGGTCAATGCACAAGCAGACTATTAGAACTCAGAAAATATTCAGTCACTGATGTGTTTGCTAATCAGTATTTTGGTAATGGTAATTATATTGTTGATGGAGTTGATTATTCTAATTCTATTTCAGGCGTAAGTGTTGTATATTTTCTTGGCGGAATTAGATATGTTGATCTTCTTACTGGCAGTACTTCTGGTTCAACATTTAGTTTTACAAGTTTAGGGTATACCAATCCTAATTTTATTAATAAACCAATATATCAAGACCCGAATAAAGAAAATATTATAAGTAACCCAAAAATTAGTGATGACGTATTTATAGTAAGACAAGAATTATCAGCATTTGATGGAAATTATAGATTAGAATTTATAAAAAATTTAATTGATCTTGAAACATACGCTGCTGGCAATTTTTTTAACATAGTAAAAAACACATAACATGGCAACTGGAATTTATGGTATAGTGAGACCTTCAGACGTTAATATCGATGATATTGATATGTATTATAGTTTTGCACCAGACAGACAAACATCTCCTAATCCAAATATCAAATTAAATGCTATTGAATTACTATCATATTCATATTTACCAACTGATGACCCAAACGCAATATCTATTGCTGACCCGAATTTAGTTGAAAACAGTAATTTATTAGAGGGACTTTATAATTTAAGATTACCTGCAACTATATTTAATCAGTTAGGTATATATACAATTTATATAAAACCAAAACTTATTTTGTCAACAATTGTGGATTGTGGAGTTTTATCATCATTACCTACCATTAATGGTATTGTAATTGATCTTAATGCAACGCAACTTCCAGATAACTTAAAAGCAAATAATGCATTACAAGGATTTAAGATTGAATATCTTAATACTGATGGAACTAAGTTAAGAAATACAGTAAGATATGTTGTTACAGCAAATAAAGTAGTTCCAGTTAGTGAAAACATAGGAAATACTTCACAAAAAGCAGTCAGATATCGTTTTGATGACTCAGGCACGTTGATGTTTTTACAGCTTACTCCAAGTAGTTCTTCAGATGTAAAACCAAACGTATTACCTTTTATTGGCAATACTGGTGGTATTATTTTAATAAGCAATACATATTTTTCGCCACTTGTATTAGAAGTTGAAATGGTTGAAAATACAATAGATACTTTAACAAATTATGTTGCTGGTGAACAAATTAAAGATGTTCAGAATGGCATTTTAACATATTTTGATAAGAATAGAGTAATCATAAAACAAGATAATCTATATGAAATTAAGGATGATGTAACCAATGTACCATTATTTGAAGTTAAAGAAGAAAGAACCAATATTGATGAAACGCAAAATTTTGACAGCGTAACAAGTGGTGTACAATAATTCTAACATTAAAAATCTCAATATATTGAATTGAGATTTTTTTTTATCGTATTTATAGTAAAATAGAAATTTTGTGGCAAAAGTAAAAGTAGTTGGTACAAATCTTGACCAGAATTTAAACGGAACAAATTTTAATCATACTGCATCCGAAACAATATTTTCGTTTGGTAGTTTTGCTGTTACATCAAATTTTGAAGGTAGAGTACCTATTGATTATAGTAATACGTTGAGTTCATTCGTGCGTCCAGTTACATTAGAAACAATGGGACTGACACAAACACAATCAGAAATAATACAACTATATAGTACTAATGCAGTATTAAACTTAGATAGATCAGATTTAAATACTTTTGTAAGATTTGGTTCAGCGTATGAATTTCTTAGAATATCAATAGAAAATATCATTGTAGCATATCCGGGTAGTTTATTCATGAATTCACAATTAAATAGGACAAGTCCTGATACTTTTACTGATTTTATATATGACCCAATTACAAATATTTCAACGTTTAGAATACCAACTGGTTGTACTGTTAATACATTTGGACTTGCAATTAATTTTGGCAATGTAAGTAAACCAGATAATAATGAACTTAAAAATGTAAATTTATCATATGATAAATATGTTGTTTGGTCAGCAATTAATTTAACTGGTAATTCATATACTATAGTTGGATTTACTGGATGTACTGCAAATAACCCATCAGCAGCTAATTATAAGCGATTAATTATAAAGACAATTGGCAATCCATTTCCTACTCTTACTGGTTCGACAACAGGTAAGATTGATTTTCATATTAAGCCAAACAATGAGGTTTTTGAAGAATTTCGTGCATTATTACCTGAATACGAAAAATATATTATGTCACAAAGAGTGAGTGGCACAACAAGTGGATTTAAATTTATATTAAAAGACCCAACATTACTTGATAATGGTTCAATCACATATTCAAATTCTTCAATACTTTGGGCAACAAATGATAATTATAATATTGATATTAATACTCCAAAATATCGTAATTTTTTAAATATTGTATTGACTATTGGTAGTAAATATGATACCATTAAAACTGATTTAATCGCAAGATTTCTTACTCCCACATCCCTTAAAACATATGATTTAACTGAAAATGGTAAAGTAACAAAACTTTTAAGAATATATGGTAGAGAGTTTGATCAAATAAGGCAATTTATTGATTCATTAGTTAATATTAATCGTGTTAGTTATAATAAAACTAATAATATTCCCGATCAATTAATTAAAAATCTTTCAAAAACATTTGGTTGGAATTATTTTTCTTTGGTTAATGAAAGCGAATTAGTTAATAGTTTTTTAAGTATTGACGATACTGAAAGAAATCTTGATACAGATTTAATGCCAGCAGAAATAGATATTGAACTTTGGAGAAGAATATTAATGAATACTAATTATTTTTGGAAATCTAAAGGTACACGAGAAGCAATTAAATCAATGTTTCTTTTGATTGGTATTCCAGAACCATTTATTAATATAACTGAATATGTATATACTGTTGACGGTAAAATAGACCCCAATACAGTACCGTTAAAACAATCCGAATTTCCAAGCAATTCACTACCTTATGATAGTGATGGATATCCTAAAGCACCTTTAGAAACCAGTGATTTCTTTTTCCAAATTTCTGGTAATACTGATGCAGGACAGAAATATTTGGATGTATTTCGCATGGCTGGGTTCAACTTAAAACAAAATGTTGATAATAAAAAATCATGGATTCAAACAGGTGCAACTACAAGAGTTCATTATAGTACACCACAATATTATCAAGAAGATAGTAAATTAGTTATAAATACTAAAGAAGTAGATGTGGCACTTGATACTGCACGTGGTATTGAATTTGATGTTTATGATTACATTAAAACTGTTGATTTTCCAGCAAATTCAAGTGGTTTTACATTACCATTCTCATATGTTAATATTTCTTTGGATTATACAAGTACTCAATCTTCTTTTACATTACCATTTACATATGACCCAAACAAAATTCAAGGTTATTTGGAAGTTCGCTATAATGGTATTTTGTTAACTACGAGAGATAAATATGATGGTACTCTTACAGGAACAACAAGCATTGGTGAAGAGATTGATTATTATATTACTGGCGGTAATGTTATTAATTTAAATAATAGTAATTTTGCAACAAATTCTGGTAATCGAAGAGATGTTATTCAAGTAACGTTTGTTTATTCTGGCGGAACACATCCTGTAACTGGTATATCAGTTCAATATATTGTAATGAGAATTACTGCAAATATAACTGGAACTGCAATACCATTGCCAAGCTATCCACGTGGTGACGTACAACTTACTGTAAACGGTATTGCTCTTACAAAAGGTACTAATCAATTTACTGCTGATTATATTCTTGACCCAACTAATTCAACTGGTGGAACAAATAATATTATTATTCAAAATCCAGAAATAATATCATATTTGGCAGTTAATCCAAATATAATGGTAGCATATGTTCAAGTTAATGGCAGTAATGAACTTAATGCAAGAAGTGAAATAGTGAGAGTTGATAGTTTTAATAGTAGTAAAATATATTTTAATGTTTCAGCAAATAAGTATGTTTATAAGATGAATTATAAAGCAACAGATGCATCTAATATTAAAGTGCTTATAGACGGTATTGCTTTAGAGCCATTTAGAGATTACACAGTTAATGTACAAAATCAATATGAAATTTTCTTACCAAGGGGTATTAGATATGGTACAGTAATTAGTGTATATTATCTTATTGCTGGTAATGCATATTTTAATCCTATTGTTGCAAATGCTTTTGGTGTTGGTGATATAAGTAATTTATCATTTCTTGAATTTATTGAATTAATACAAAGAAGATTAATAAATGCAAGAAATAGAAAAACTATATCAGATTTTAAAGGTGGTTGGTATCCTTCTTTATTAAGAATATATATTGAGTATCTTAAAAGAGGTTTATTACCAGTAAATGATCCATTACATTCAAACGGTTATACTTTTGAAAATTTATATCCATTTTTAAGTAAATATAATTCATTTTTTCAGAAATTTGTTGATCAATTATTAGCAGCAACAGTTATATTGAAAAAAAGTGGCTTATTGGTTAGAAATACCGTATTTACAAAGCAAAAATTTACATATAAGAGAGGGGTTAACTTACTTGCAAGCGGGTCAACAACAACCGATGTAAGAAATTTTCCAATATTATATTATTTTGGTGATGATGGAAGTCAATTTTTGATTAATCAAAACATAATAACAATAACAACTACAGTACCAACGGTTACAACCAATGCAATAACAAATATTTTACAAACTACAGCTACTGGTGGCGGTAATGTAACAAATGATGGTGGTTTGTCTGTTATTACCAGAGGTATATGTTGGAGTACGTCACCTAATCCAGAAACAACTGATAGTACAACAATAGATGGTTCTGGAACTGGTGCATTCATAAGCCTAATGACTGGATTAAGTCCAAACACAACATATTATGTCAGAGCATATGCAATTAATAATGAAGGTATTGCTTATGGTAATGAAGTAAGTTTTATAAGTGCAACAATTGTAATCCATCCTTCGGTTGTAACAACATCAGCAACAAGCATTGGTCTTAATTCATTTGCAACAGGTGGTAATAGTATACCTGCCAATGTGTTTGGAATAGTAGAATCATATGCAATACAATATTCAATAGATAATATTAATTGGTTATATTCACCAGTATCGCCATTAGCAGGACCGTTAGCTGCTAATAATTATTCAATTACTGTTGCTGGATTAACTGAAGGTACGTTATATTACTATCGTGCATACATTGTGGTGGGTGGAATGCCATATTATGGAAATACTCTTATTGCAACAACAACTTCATTACCACTATCATTACCAATAGTTGTAACAACAAATATTACTGATGTATTACAAACTACAGGAATTGGTAATGGAAATGTTACTTCAGATGGTAATGCATTTGTTACTGCTCGTGGTATTGCATGGAGTACATCACATAATCCAACTATTGCTGGTAGTCATACTGTAAATGGTACTGATATTGGCACATTTTCAGGTTCAATAATAGGATTAATTGGGGGTACAACATATTATGCAAGAGCATATGCTACCAATAGTCAAGGAACTGCATATGGAGATGAATTAAGTTTTACAACACTATCAACACCAACAATTATTTATGTATCATCTATTGGTTCTTTTAGTCCTGCACTTACATTAACGGCAGTTGGAAATATAACGAATGATGGCGGTTTACCAGTTACTGAACGTGGTACTGTTTGGGCATTACAAAATCAACCAACAATTGCAGATTATCGTTATGTTGCTTCTGGTACAGGTGCAGGAATATTTAGTGTAGCAACTGATGTAGATGCATTACCACATGGATATTGGTTTTGGAGATTTTATGCAATTAATAGTTTGGGAATTACTTATGTTGCTGGTAGAGTTTTTGATACCAGACTGAGTTAAAAAATTAAATATTAAAAAGATAAATAAAATTAATAGTATTTATAATTAAATTCATAAAAAATGGCTTTCATTGAAAAAAAAGACCCTGTAGTTTTAAATATAAAATTAACTACAAAAGGTAGAGAATTACTTTCTACTGGTAATTTAACATTTAAATATTTTGCTATTGGTGATAGTGAAATTGATTATGAATTTAATAATGAAACGGGTTTAGTACCATTTGATTCTAAAATTTTAAGACCTGCTGATAACAATCCAAATTTAATATCTTTTATACCAAGATCAATAAGTGGTGACCCATATAATGAAATACCAACAATACCTTCTTCATGGTATCTTGTTACAAATTCAGTAGAATCGATAGGTTTTTTTACAAGCGGTTGTACGTCTTTTATTACCGATTCTAATCATGTTAAACAACCTGATGTCATGATTTTAATGAGTAATATTACAGGTGGTACAGGATTATATTTAAAAAAAGCACCATTATATGGTAGAAGTGCAGAAGAACCTGCTATTGGGGATTTGATTTTAATTAAATGGGCAGTAAATATAAATACAACAGGTGATACACTTAATAAAACAAATCCTACGCCATATTTAATATACAGAATTTCAACAAAAAGTGGTACATTAGCTGCCAATAATTTATTTGTAACTGTTGATAGACCTTTACCTAATTTTACTGGCATTGCAGGTGCTGGTATTTATGCAGGTGCACTTATTTATTATAATTTTATCAATTATAGTGGTAGTACAATTTTTAATGATTTTTCAACTGATTATATTGATGAAAGTGTATTATCATTCTTTCAAAACAGTCAGTGTCCAACAATAGTATTTCCATTTTGGAATATGTCAATTATTTTCACTGAAGAAATCGCAGGAGTACAAGCCAGTCTTTTAGGAGATAAAACATTTGGTCAATTCGATAGTAGAGCATATGGTGGTTTTGTTTCATATATTCAAAGTCAACAACCTTATTATAAAAAATTAGGTGTAATTCATTATACTAATTCATCACCAGCCAATGTTTATGGTGAAGGATTTTATTTAAAAACACCCCTTTTAGAAATTCCAACAATAATGTGGCATAAAAACAATACTGCTACTTTAGGTGCTAAATTTAAATCTGGAAATGGTTTTACATTAACAAATCTGGGTATACATTATTATGATTTGGTTGATGTAAATGACCCAACTATTATTGTTGGTAAAATATTCGATGAATTAAAAATATTTCTTATTGAAGATCAAGAATTATTATTTGCAATGTCATATAAATCAAATAGATCGTGGACACTTCCCGAATTTATAATGGGCGGTGGCAGTGGTGGTAATTCACCAACACCACCAACACCATCAATATTATTTGTTCAAACAATAGTTGGTACGCCCGGTTCTATTAAGAATACTGGTGGTAGAAATATTATTGGATATGAAAATGTTACCGAATTTGGTGTAGAATATAAATTAACTGGTGCGACTACTTGGACACGTATAGTTGTAGGTACTTCACTTGCTGCAAATAATTTTAATTATACAATTACTGGCACGACTCCAAATGCAACATATAATTACCGTTCATATGTTAAAATAGGTAATAATGAATATATTGATAATTCAACATCATATAGTATTACTACATTACCAACACCAGTAGTACCACCTGTACCACCAGTTATTATACCAAGTGTTCAAACAATTATAGGTACTGCTGGAATTGGACAAATTTACAATACTGGAGGTAATACTATACCTGCCAATGTGTTTATTGCTGTTGAAAAATATGGAATGGCTTATAAATTACATAGTGATGGAGATATTGCTCAAAATTGGCATTTATCACCTGCAGTACCATTGACAGGACCGTTATCTGTAAATAATTTTGTTACTACAATAGTTGGTTTAGTTGAAAGCACTTCTTATGATTATCGTGCATTTATAACTGTTGGTGGTGTGACATATTCTGGTATAACACAAACACTTACAACATTATCATCGCCACCACCAACAATTTTTATTCCCGAAGTTACAACTGGTATTATATTTAAACAACTTTCAAATACTACAACACAATTAATTGATATGCTAATAAGAAATAATACTATTGATGATAATGGTGGTACTGTAATTACAGAATATGGTTTACTATATACACAAGACCCAGCAAAAAATAATAGTAGTAATTTAGTATATGGTGGACTTGGAATTAGTAAAGTATCTGTTATTGCTGATATTACTGTTGGTACGTCATTTATTATGACAATGCCTGATTTGCTTGGTAGTTCACCAATTTATTTTAGATTATTTGCACAAAATTCAGCAGGTATTGGATATGGTGAAATTGGAAATGGAACAACAAATCCAATTGTAGTACCACCTGCAACACAAACTATTTTTGTTTGTGGCACATGTCAATTATCATCAAATACTGACATTAGAAGTTGTATGTGTGCTCATCTTGGAGTAAGTACACCATTACTTGCGGGACAAAATATCACATTATGTTTTACCGATACAGCATTTTCAGAATCAAATGTAGCATTAACACATCCTATTGGCGCATGCTCATGGATAAGTTGTAGTCCTTCTACAGTATGTTGTAATTTTGTTAGTAGTATGGTACTTTCTGGCGGTGAAACTACTACTTGTTCACAAATTAAAAGTAACTCAATTAATATTAATTGTACAAATATTAATTGTTATATATTACATGCAATAACTAATAGTAGTACTGCTGATATTGGTCAAGATTTCAGAAATACGGCATCTATTGATTTAACATGTGCATTGAATTCTGGTGGTGCTAATTATTGTGTTGGTGCAGCATCATCATTGGTAGCAATTGATACTGGACCGAATGGTAGGGGTAGAGTACTTCCTACAGAGTAAATAAATAAATTATTATGATACAAAATTATACAATATTTGCAACATATTTTTTAGCACCAAGTGGTAATACTGGCTATGGTTATGGTCAAGCTATACATTGTAATTATATCAAATCTATGCAAATAGAGACTGATAATATTAACATTCAGGAAGTATTAATTAATTTTTCTGGTGCAACTACTTTTAAATTTTTAAGTGATAATATTACAAATGGTACTGGATTTACTGTACATAAAATATATGCAGTAATTCAAAAAGTACTTAATAGTACAACAGGAGCAACTAAAGCAGACCCTGCAAATTGGAAAATGGTCGATGTTACTTCTCAAATAACAGGGCATGTTTCAGGAGTACCATTAACTGCTACTGAATTAGTAAGTACTGTTTTTAGAATTCCATTAAATCTTTATGGCACATATTCATCATATACTTTAACATATTTAAATTATCCTAAATCAGTTGATGTTGATTTATATGCTAATGATGATTTATCTTTTGGTGATGAAACATATTTTCTTGGTAATATTACAACAGATATTCATGCTGATGTCTATACAACTGATCTTTCAATTAATTTGGATATGAATGAATTTAATTCAAGTACAAATCTTACTTGGGATGGATTATCATCTGTTGCAATAACTGAAATTGGTATATATGATGCAAATAAAAATTTGGTTGCTATTGGTAAATTAAATGACCCAATAATAAAAGATTCAACCCTTACCAGAACTATTTTATTTGCATTAGATTTTTAATTATCCAAAATAATCATAAAATTTTATATTTTTTTATAAATTCTTAGTATTTATTATAAATCATGATGATTTAAAATTTATAATATATATGGGAAGTAATGAAGAAACAAAGCCTAAATCAATTATAATTGATGGTAAATTACATAGTCAATTCAAAATACTATGTAAAGGCAAAAGCATGAAAATTGGTGGTGTTATTGAAGATTTAATCAGGTTATACCTTCAGAATCCAAAGAAAATTCAGGTAATGATTGAAGAATCAAAAGACGAAAAATTAATTTTTAAGCAAGTAGAATAAAATTTTTATGGAAAAATATATTTGGTCGTTGGATATTAGTACTACCAACATTGGCAGTGCCTTATGGGATAAAAAAGGCAAACTTATTGAATTAAAACATCTTGAATTAAAACTTGGTAAAGATATACCTGTTGAAGATCGTGATATGCATAAAGCAGAAATATTCAGAAAGTATGTTGAAGACTATAAAGAACGTATCAGATATGAATTAAATGGTGAAATTCTTTACATTGTTGTGGAAGAACCTTTAGGTGGTAGTAATAATGCAAATACTGTTTCATTATTATATGGCTTTAATGGTATATGTAGATATATTTTATTTAGAATATTTAATATATATCCAAAAAAAATCAGTGTTTATGATTCACGTAAATCATTCTGTACAGAACTGGTTCACACTTCAAAAGTAAAAAATAGAAAGACTGGTAAAATTGATATTGTTGAAACGCTTTCATTTCCAGATGAATATAAAAAAGAAAAAAAGTTGTATATTTGGGAAAAAGTTTGTAAATTAGAACCCCAAATCGAATGGTTTTATAAGAAAGACTCAAATGAACCAAAAGATATGTGTTTTGATATGTCTGATAGTTATGCGGTTGGAATTGCTGGATTAAAACAATTGGGTATATTAAAATAAAAATAGATAAAAGAAGATATGAAAAATTTTACTAAAACTAAAGAAGAATGGGAAGCAATTGGAATATTAAGTATTACATTTGAAGACCGAAAAGATAAGGTTGTTAATGCTTTGAATATTGGTGTTCAATGGTTAATTGGATTGCCAATTAGTACAAATGTTAACGATTATAGAGAATCAATAGTTCTACCTGTAATTGTTAAAATTGCAAATGAGGTTGATGTCTCTGAAGAAGAAGTATTGACTATTTGTAAAGAAATATATACTGGATTTAAAATCTTTGACCCGTCAACATTGCCAAATTCAATAGACCCAGAAGCCGAATTTGTGCGTGCATTCTGTGTCAGTAAAATAAATCAGTTAAATTCAAAATAATATTTTAAAGTGAAGTATGTTTATTTAATACAATCACTGGAGGATGGTTATTATAAAATAGGAGTATCTAAACACCCAAATAAAAGAATAAAAGAGTTAAATACTGGAAATCCTTCACCATTAAAATTGATTGAAACATATCAATCTAAATTTGCTGAAAAGATTGAAAGAACTTTACAGAGAAGATATACGCATCTTCGTAAAGAAGGCGAATGGTTTGATATGTCAATAAGCAATGAAGTCAGTTTTCGTCAAGAATGCCAAAAAATTGAAGAAACTATTGATTTCCTTAAAAAAAATGATAATGTATTTATATAAAGTCTTGTCTTTATGACATTTTTGTTATAAGTTTGACGAAAATTTAAATAATTTTATCTAAAATATTTAGCATGAGAAAAGAACGAATTGAAAAAGCAGTAGAAATTATTAATTATGCAATCAAAAATCAAATATCAGTTAAAGAAGCATCTAAAAAAAGTGGATTTGCTGATACTTACGTAAAAAATATTAAAGCTCTGGTGTATGAACTTTATGAAGATGGTGAACTCGAAAAAGAACTATACATATTATTTGATGAAGCATATAAATTATATGCATATTACAGAGGTTTTGGAATAAAAGAAGATGATGCCATAACCGAATCAAAAAAACCTGATGATATTCCACCATCAACAAATGGTGAAGACTTGAAATATAGTGAAAAAGGCAATGAAGCAACTATTGAATGGAAAAGTGGCTCAAATTATCCTACTGATCACATAAAAACACTTCCTGAATTACTTAAAGTAACTGAAGTTGATACTGAACTTTGGGATGTTGCTCAATATTGGGTAAATAAATGGGATGTTACTGCAGTTATTGATAAAACACCAAGAACTTTTCAGAACTTTCAGGTTAAGGCACGTCTGGAAAAGAAACTTACTGTTGTTAAAGAAAAAGCAATTGGTGAATTGTTTCTTGATATGTGTAAAAATTATAAACCACCTGTGCTTGCAACTTATCCCAAAACACGTGGTATTGATGATGATAACAATTTATTTGAAGTAACAATATTTGATCTTCATTTAGGCAAACTTGCATGGGGTGGTGAAACTGGTGAAAATTATGATACTAAAATTGCACGTCAGAGATTTTTAAATTGTATTCAAACACTTATAAAAAATGCAAGTGGATTTCAATATAACAGAATTTTATTTCCAATTGGTAGTGATTTCTTTAATAGTGATACTATTTTTAATACAACTACAAAAGGAACTCCGCAGGATGAAGACTTACGTTGGCAAAAAACATTTAATGTCGGTGTAAGACTTCTTATTGATGCAATTAGTTTATTGAAACAAATAGGAGTACCAATTGATGTGGTGAATATCCCGGGTAATCATGATTTTGAACGCAGTTTCTATCTTGGTTCATATCTTGAAGCATGGTATAATCATGATACACAGGTAAAGATTAATAATGGTGCTTCACCAAGAAAATATTATAGATTTGGTAAGGTATTACTTGGTATTACTCACGGTAGTGAAGAAAAAGAAGGTTCATTACCATTAATAATGGCAAGTGATATTGAATCAAAACCAATGTGGAGCGAAACAACATATCACGAATGGCATGTTGGACATATACACAGAAAAAGAGATGTAAAATATTCTGTTACTCTTGATAAATCAAAAATGACAGATGAAGACTTAGGTGTTACAGTAAGATATCTTTCAAGTCTTACTGGTACGGAAGAATGGCATCATAAAAAAGGTTTTATTGGTGCACTTAAAGCTGGTGAAGGTTTTATATGGAATGATGAAGCAGGTATGATTGCTCATTTAAATGCAAATTTAATAATACAATAATATGAAAAAAGACAACTTAGTAAAATTAGCAAAGAGTGCTGAAAAAAAGCCAAAAGCACCTGTTGTTAAAAAAGAAAAAAAAGAGGATATAACACCTGAAAAGGTACTTACTCCAGAAGAAGAAAGAGACCTTAAAACAAAAGCAAAGGTTGATGAATTGTTAGATGGCGTTGTGTTAACACCAAAAACCGAAGGTGAAAAAGAAGAGCTACTTGAAGTGGATGATGATGAACCAAAAAGTACCGAATGGCTTGAAGAACAATGCACTAAATTATCTGAAGAAAATGAAAGAATTAAAAGTGAATTATTACTTGCCAATGAGGATTATAAGAAAATTTTTGTTCAATATCAGCAATTAAAAAATGGCGGTATTCAAGAAACAGTTACTACCAATGATGATGCATTGCAAATAAAAGTAGTTCAACTATTTAATGAACTTCAAGCACAATATCTTTCAATGGGCACTAATCCAATGACAGGTCAACCAAACTTTATAATTTTCCCTATTGGATTTATGAACAGATTAATTATGTTCTTCCCGTTTTTGGAACAACATAAACGATTTTAATTATATATTTGAACTAAATTAAGTTATAATTAAGGTCCGCAAATATATGCGGACCTTTAATGATATATAAAAATGGTTCATTATGATTAGAGGGCAGGAATTTCATGCAATACTTCAGAATATTTTTGGTGATGTTCAAGGTGCAATGCAATCCGAACAGTTGCAGGTAAACTGTCCTCATTGTCAGGAACGTGAAGGTCTGTCTGAACCAGATGGTAAATTCAATCTTGAAATCAACACTGCAAGGCGCATGTTTAGGTGTTGGAAATGCGATGAACCTCAATTTTCAGGTTCATTAGGAAGATTGATCAAAACATTTGGTTCATATATAGATTATGAAATATATAAGTCATATGCAGGTTCTTTTGTTGATTATGAATTTGATGAAGATGAAAAAGAATATGTTCCTGTTAAATTACCAATTGAAATGATTTTATTTTCACAAATGGAAGCAGGTAATTTGGAACATTTTGAAGCATATAACTATATGGTTAATGATAGAAAAATATCGAGAGATATAATTTTAAAATATCGGCTCGGTTTTTGTACTACTGGAAAATATGAAAAAAGAATAATAATTCCTTCATATGATGCAAAAGGTGAAGTAAATTATTTTGTGGGAAGAACTTATGACCCGAAAATTGAGAAAAAAAAGAAGTATGACAATCCACGATCAGATAAGGATAAGATTATTTTTAATGAGGGTCTTGTAAATTGGGATTCTACTGTATACCTTGTTGAAGGTGCGTTTGAAATGCTGTCATTTCCTGTTAACATAATACCAATGTTGGGAAAAACACTATCGACCACATTATTTACAAAATTGAATGAATTAAAACCTGACGTGGTTGTATTGTTAGACCCTGACGCATATAAAAGTAGTATTGAACTCTATTATAAGCTACATAATATTTATGTTGGATGCGAAGAAAGGGTAAAGATAGTTAAATTGCCTACAATAGATGACTTGGATAATCTTAGAAAAAAATTTGGTATTGATGAAGTTATAAAAAGTCTATATGGTGCAAGGAGTTTAACTGTCGATGATTACTTTATTAATAAGTTACAGAAACCCTATGATAGAAAAGGATACGGAAGACGTGATACTAATTCAAAATATTTTGAATGGAAACCGTCAAGCGGAGGAACAATTTTTTAAGAAATATCAAAAAATAGTTAAAGATTTTTTAAGAAGCAAATTTACAACATTAAAACCAGACGATCTCGATGATTGCGTTCAAATGATTTTAATTAAAATCTTTGAAAATATTAAGACAATTGATATAGAAAAAGGCAGCGTTAAAACATGGGCGTTAGTTATTGCAAAACACTTCATGATTGATACATACAGAAAAGATTTAATAACATTTACATCAACATTTAATAATTGTGGTATAAGCATTAGTAATAATAGTGCGCAAAATTTAATGTTTAGTGGAGAAGCAACTTCATGGGCAGCAGGTAGCACATCAATATCAAATGCAATAAGTGGCACAATAATGACCACAAACAATGCAGCATTTACTGTTTGTAATAGTTCAGAATTTGAAAATTGTAATGCAGTAAACTATATATCATCACAAATTTCTCCAGCAGATTATAGTTTGTTAAATATGAAATATGTGCAGGGATATAGCCATTGTGAAATCGGTAAAGAATTTAATCTTACCAGTAGTACTGTTAGCAACAGAATAAATTATATTAAAACCAAATTAAAGAAACAAAATGCTGACATTTTAGAATAAAAATGAGGTCACAAATTGTGACCTCATTTTACTTAATTTTGATTTGTTTTGTTGTTTTAACTTCTTCAATTTTTGGTACTGTAATTTTAAGTATGCCATTTTCGAACGAAGCCTGAATGTTTTCTTTATCGGTAGCTTCAGGAAGTGTAAATGATTTTTGATACTTACCATAGAAAGTTTGTTTTCTATTAAAATTTTTATCTTCAACTTCTTTGCGTTCTGCTTTGATTGTTAAAACATCGTATTCAATATTTAATGAAATATCTTCCTTTTTTACTCCTGCTAATGCCATTTCAACAACATATTCTTTTTCATTTTCAACAATATCATGAAGCGGATTGCTAATTGAAGGAAAATCCCAAGTTGGGAACACGAATAATTCATCAAAAAAATTGTCAAATAAATTAAGTGAAGATTTTGTGCGTCTTACTGGTAACATAATTTTAAAATTTTAATATAAAGTTATTTTTTAAACACATACATAAAAAATTATGCCAAAATAAATTTTCTGACAAATTTACAGTTGAGTTTAATAATTTTTGACATTCTGACAATTTAAAAAAATCCTTGCTTTTTAGTGTTCATTTTGATATATTTGTGAAAATTTTTATTAATGATTAAAACCATATGCCAAATTGCCGATATTCATATCCGTAAGAGTCCCACTCGTAATGAAGAATATCAAATTGTATTCGATAATTTAATTAAATCTTTACAACAAACAAAACCCGATAGAATTGTAATTGTCGGTGACTTGGTTCACGATTATCTTGATCTACAAGGTGAACAATTAATCATGGCACACAAATTACTCAATGATTTGAGTAAAATTGCACCAGTACGTATTACCAGAGGTAATCATGATTGCAGAAAGAAAAGTCTTAAAAGAGTTGATTCAGTTAAGGCAATTGTAGAAACGCTGGATAACCCAAAGGTTATTTATTATGATCAAACAAGATTTTTTGCTGACGATAATATAATGTGGATGGTTTGGCATCATGGTGACCCTAAAAACAATCCTTGGAAAACTAAGGACGGTAAAAAACTTGACCCTGCTGGCTCACCTGAATTTACTTTCATTGATCTTTTCCATGACCCTGTGAATGGTTGTAAATCAACCACAAACTTTGAAATGAAAAGCAAATCATATTACAAACTTAGTGATTTTAAGGGTCAATATTCATTCTTTGGTGACATACATAAGTTTCAATATCTGGATAAAGCTCAAACCAAAGCATATTGTGGCTCACTTATAGCACAAGATGTAACAGAAGGTGACGATAATTTTCATGGCTACTTACTATGGGATATTGAAAACAAATCAATTCAGGAGATTCCAATTGAAAGCGAATACTCATTTAAGAATATTCGAATTACTCAATTTACAGATTTTGATGATTTGGATTTTGAAATACCGAATCCAACCAAATATATGAAAATAAGATTTATCTGGGGTACATTGCCACAAACAAGAGTTAAAGAAGCTGAAAGAAAATTAAGCGAATATGTTAAGAGTTTACATAAGGGTATTGTTATTTCACATAAGAATGAATTCATTGAAAGCGAAAAAATTGATATTAATGAGAACATTACTTTACAAAACATAACTGACCAGAACGTTCAACACGAAATATTCAGAGAATATTTAAGTAAAATTGGTACTAACCCACAACTTATTGAAGATATTATTGCACTTGATGAAGAAATACTTGCGTTAATTGATACAAGTGAAGATCAGAGTATTGAATGGAATGTTGTTAAGTTTGGTGGCAAGAATTTTATGTCATATGAAGAATTGGAAATTGATTGGCGTAACATGGATGGGTTGTTTCAGATTACAGGAGAAAATACTGCTGGAAAAACAACAATAATGAAACTTATTTCTTATATTCTTTTTGGTAAGACTTTAGAGACTGAGACACGCATGAAATATGGTGATCAACGTTTTGTAAATAATAGAAATGGTGCTGCTTTTTGTGAAGGATATCTTGTGGTTGAAGCCAACGGTGAATTTTTCGGCATCAAAAAGAAGACAGAAATTACAAAAACCAAAGGCGGAGAAATTAATGGTGCTCCAACGACATTAAGCTATTATACCCTTACTAATCCTGATGAAGAAATGAATGAAGATACTTCACTGGAGAAACTTGATGAAGATCGCAGAAAACTTACTCAGAAAAAAATAGAAAGTATAATTGGCACTTATGAAAATTTTATGCGTATCGTTATGACAACATCTGATACACTTAACAGAATATTGTCTAATGATATGGCTGTGTTTATTGATTCACTTTTGTTTGATAGCGGACTGGACATTTTTGATAAGAAATTGACAGGATATAAAACATACGAAAAGAAAGTTAATGAGAAACCAAGAGTAAGTTGTAATGTCGAAACAACTGAAATGCAAAACGTAACATTGGGTGAAGAAATTATGATACTTGAATCAATAGTTTCGACAACTGAAAATATTAGGCTTCCAGAGATTCGTGAGAAAATAATTAAGGGAAGAAAATACGTAGAAGACTTAAATAAGAAATTATTTAAAATAGACCCTGAAATTTACGGTCTGGACGTAGATAGCACAAAAGAGACTATTGATACACATAACAAGGAGATCGATAAGCTAAAGGCACTAAAAACGGTTATAGAACAAAGTATCGTTCCATTAAAAGAAACATATGATGCCGAAAAGCTGAAAACATTGATTGAAAAGAAAGATACTCATAAAAGTAATGAATATCAACAAAAAATGCTTATTAAAACACATGAGCAAACAAAAACAAACGAAGACCATGCAATTGAAATTATTAATGGTGAGATATTCAGATTAAAAGAACAGGGTGCTAAGTTAAAAAAAGAAATTGTTGATCTTAAAAACAGTAAAATTTGTAGTCAATGTGGACAGGCAATTAATAAACAAGAACACATTGATCACATTCTCAACACTGTTAAGTTAAAAGAAGATGAAATGTTTCCGCTTGCTGATAAAATTAAAGCAAAAGAAAACGTTGATAAAAAGGCACATCAGGATAAAATTGAGGAAGAAGATAAAGCAATTGCAAAAATTAACGAAGAGATCAGGGTTGCTTCTCTTGAAATGGAAAATGTTTTAAAAGAAATCGGTACGCTTACTAACGAAAAGAATGATGTTGAAAAACGTAAAGAACTTCAAACTGAGTTAGATCAAATACCAACAAAGATTCAGAACGAAGAACTACACATCACTTTGCTTCAGCAGAAGATTGATAATCACGAGAATAGTTTGAAACAAATTATAGAAAATCAGAAGATTGAGAAAGGCATTGCTGCAGCTAAGTTAAAATTAAGCGAACTCGAAGATGAAGAATCAGATGAAAAAGAAACACTTTTAATTAAAAAGTCAAGCATTGGTGAAAAACAGATAAAAATCAAAAGTAATCAATTACTAATTGCTGAGTTTAAAATACAAGAACATCAAGACAAAGTGAGAGAACTTTATAAAAAATGTGTTCATAGGGATGGCATACCAAGACAGATGCTTGCAAACTATATCTTACCTAAGATTAATGCAACTCTTCAGGACATATTATCAGTGGCTTCATTTAAAGTATGGCTCGATCAAGAAGATTTACGTCCTAAACTGGCATACAATAACAGACCAACTGCAGTTATTGACTGTATTAGCGCAAGCGGTAAAGAAAGAACTTTCTCCAGCATTGTTATGAAATATGCATTGAATCAAATCAACGTTAAAGCAAAACCATCAATATTCTTACTTGATGAAATAATGGGTAAATTGCTTAATGATAGTGTTGAAGAATTTATTGAAATACTTCAAATGATAAAAGCAGGTATGAAAAAGGTTTTAGTGATCGAACCAAAAGAAGAAATTAACCCCGATTATCTTATTAATGTGCAGTTAGATGAAAACGGCATATCATCACTAACAATTGAATAATTCATATTTTTTACTATTTATTAATAAATATTATATATGGATTTAAAAGATTACGATAAGTTAAGAAAAAAAATTAATATTAAAGACTTTGAGGGCAGCAATAAAGCCTTAGATAAATGGTTATTTGGCTTTTCATTCGTGGGAAACATCGGCTCTATATTCTTTTCATATTTTTTACTTTATCCAGCACTTTTAAAAGCAATTACAATTAACTTGGTTACTGGCTTTTGGGGTACAGCAATTGCATTTATTTTTACTCTTGTATTTTTAACAATTTTCGAAATTATAAAGAGATATTTATTCAGAAATTTCTCCAGTGATTACGTGAAAAATAATAAAAAAGTAAACGGTGCTGTTTTCGGTTGGTTTACAGTCTCAATTGCAATAGTATTATTAAGTTTTTATCTCTCACTGGTTGGTTCAAAGAACCTTGCCACTACAAGCGTTACTCAAAATACAATTGCCACAACACAAGTGGATATGCAGAAAGATAGCCTGACTGTGCAATATGAAAGAAAGAAAAAAACATATGAGGCAGATAATCAGTCACTGAGAAATGCAAGTAATGATTTGCGTAATACACTATCACAAACACCAGTTGGTTGGCTATCTATACGTAGGGATTATCAGTCAAGCATCGATAAAAATACTACAATAATCAACAGCAATCAGAATGAGATCAATAAAATTGATGATCAATTAAAACAAAGAGTCAATGAATTGAAATCCAGTCTTAATTCAACAATTGTAAATAATGCGACAGAAGACACCAAAAATATCATTTTATTTATTATTATTGCAATATTTTCAGAACTTATAATTATGAGTGGTGTTTATTTCAGAGAATTTTACCAGCATCAAATGTATATTTTAAATAAACAAAAATTCGAAAAGATATATCAAAAAAAGGATAGATATAAATCATTATTAATGTTTATATATAATAATGGTAAATCGAATGTCGGAGATAAAGTAATAAGTGGTTTAGAATTAAAAGAACTTATGATAGAAAAAGCCAATATTGAAAATTCTAATAAATTTACGGATAGTTTTTTACATGATATGGATAAAATCGGTATATTTAATACTGTTGGTAAACGTAGATTTATTGCAATATCATATCAAGAAGCATTAAATATTATTGATAATTATGATGATATATATATGATATTAGAAAATATTAAATAAAATGAGTAATAAAATGGCAAACGAAAAAGAAACAGCAAGAATTCTTAAAGAAGCATTAACTATTGTCGATAAATTGGCTAAAATGGATGCAGATGACATTTTCGCAAATGATGACGACAGAGAGGAATTGGAAGATTTAATTGAAGAAGCAAAAAGGCTCACTAAGAGCCGATTATGGAAATTAAAATAATTTTCATAAAAACAATAAAATTTAAAAAACATAGTATTTATATTAAAATAGATATTATGAGAAAAAATAGAAATTATTGGAGTAAAGAGAATTGTATGATAGAAGCACTTAAATACTCAACACGTAGTGAATTTAAATTTAATTCTCCATCTGCATATTGTAGTGCAAGAAAAAATGATTTTTTATTGGAAATTTGTTCACATATGATTAAATTGGGAAACATATCTAAAAGATGCATTTATGCATATGAATTTTCTGATAATCATGTTTATGTTGGATTAACTTGCAATATCAAAAAAAGAATGATTTGGAGAAAAAATAATTCAAAAGATGCCGTCACTAAGCATATTAATAATACTGGTTTATCACCACAATTTATTCAATTAACTGATTATTTAAGTATTAATGATGCTTCTGAAATGGAAGGCGTTTTTCTTGAAAATTATAAAAATAATGGTTGGAAATTACTTAATGTAGCAAAAACGGGTGGTATTGGGGGAAATCATTTAATTTGGACTTTTGATAAATGTAAAAACGAAGCCTTAAAATATAATTTAAGAAATGATTTTAGAATTAATTCAGGTAGTGCATATAATTCAGCACAAAGAAACTTATGGCTTAATGAAATTTGTTCGCATATGAAAAAATATGAACGTGAAATTATTTTAAGTTTTGATATTTGTGAAAAAGAAGCGTTAAAATATAACACAAAAAAAGAATTTAGTACGAAATCAAGTAGTATATATAGTACTTCGGTTAAAAATGGATGGATTGATAAAATTTGTGGACACATGCAAAAATTACCATACAATACCATTTATTGGATTAAGGAACGATGTGCTGATGCAGCACAACAATGCAAAACAAAAACTGAATTTGCTAAAATGTATGGTGGCGCATATTATAATGCACGTAAAAATAATTGGTTAAACGAATTTTTTAAATAAAATATGACAATAAATAAATGGGACTTAAGATTTATGTCACTTGCAAAAGAAGTAGCATCTTGGTCAAAAGATACTACCAAAGTAGGTTGTTGCATAGTGTATGATAAAAATCCAATATCTATGGGTTTTAATGGTTTTCCAACAAAAACAAACGATGAAATTTCAGAAAGACATGAACGCCCTCTAAAGTATTTATACACAGTTCATTCTGAAGCAAATGGATTAGTTCAAGCAGCAAAAAACGGTCAAAAAACTGAAGGATGCACAATGTATGTAACACTTTTTCCATGCTCTAATTGTGCTGGTTTAATTGTTAATGCTGGAATTGTTAGATTGGTTTGTGAGAATAAGCCAGACCTAAATGATGAAAGATGGGGCGAAAATTGGAAAATATCATATCAAATATTTAATGAAGCAAACATTATTATTGAATTTATAAATTAATTTATGCTAAAGATAGATAGTGAAACATATAAAGTTAAAGATATTAATCATCATAAATCTCAAAGTGTAAAGACACAGATTGTTCTTGCAACAAGTTTAAGAAAAAATGATTATTATATTACCAGATTACAGCATAAAGAACATGGCAATACAAAAAAATGGAATACATTTACTATTGCCAGAGATGGTACTGTGTTTCAGCATTTTGATAGTAAATTTCATAGTGATTTTCTTGGTATTAAAGAAGCAGACAAAAAATTAATATCAATTGTGGTTGAAAATATGGGTGCATTATTTCAAGCACCTAATGGTAATCATATTAATTGGTTAAATGAAATTTGTAATATTGAAAATGTTGTTGAAAAAACTTGGCTTGGATACTCTTTTTGGGAAAAATTTACAGATAAACAAATAGAAAATGTTGTTTTATTATGTAAATTATTATGTGTAGAACATGGAATACCAAATAATTGTATTGATTTTCATCATTATAATAAAGATGTTGTAAGATATAAAGGCATTCTTTTTAGGAGTAATTATATTGAAGACAGCAGCGATATCAATCCGTTATTTGATATACCAAAATTTAATGAAATGCTACACAATGAACTCACATAGAGTATTTATATAAAATAGAAAATATGAACAATAAAACCGCATCAATTGATATGAAAACTTTACTACGTAGAATGCGTGGTGAAAAATACATTGTAAATGAAGATATTGCGCCAAAGAAAGACTTAACAGTGCATGATATGTTAAAAATCACTCGTAAATTAAATGAAGACATTGGAATAGAAACTGATGTTGATCAAAGTAAGCCAGTAAACAAAAAGACTGATCAAGATCAGGCAAATGAAGAACAAAAGTTTAAAGATACTTTTCCTACTGGCTATGATATTAATGTAGATTTTATTGAATTGGAAGTAACAGATAAATATGTTTTTTGGGGTGGTACAATTAATGGATTGATTCAATTTGTTTATAAGGTAACTCCTGATGAAAACACAAGTGGTGTTGAATTTAATTATCTTGAAGGATATAATGAAGATGACCCGAAAAATGATGAAATTATTAAAAGAGTTGAATCATATTATGATAAATTTTATGAATATTGGATTGATAGTGTAATTCAAAAATCTGCTGAACAGCAATAATTTTAAATGCCTGACGAACAATCAGGCATTTTCATTTTCTAATATCTAACTATTTATATAAAAAATTATAATATGAATATTATATTAAAAAAAATCTGGGATTTTCTGAAACAGAAAAACAGATGGTTAATAGTATTGGTTATCTTAATTATTTTGGGTCAATATGGTATTATTCGTTTAAAGAATAATAAAATCGCTGATCTTAATGATAAATATACTACTGAAGTAAAACTAAAAGATGCTTTACTTGATAGTGCAAAATATTATAAGAATAAACGTGATGAAGCCGTTGCTGAAAAACTTACTATACAAGAAACTGTAAAGAATCTCGAAAAAATGTATGGACAGCTTACAGAAAATCAAAAAGAATTAGTACAAAGAATAAAAGAATTGGGTAATAAAAATGAAGTTATTGCTGCAGCACTTATTAAAACTGATGTAAAAATTGATTCATTATTAGCAAAAGATAAACAGAATGGTAATGTGGTAACTGTTGATACCACAAAAAAACTGGTTAACATTAATAATTTAGCATCAAAAGATACTTCATTTGTATATGATATTGATGTAAATAATGTTTTACCTGCATTTTTAACAATTAAACCATATTTCTTATTTAAATCTATTGAGATTCCAAACAAACAATTTGCGGAATTTCATTGGAAAAATGATAAGAAAAAAGGTTATCCTATTTCATTTAGTATAAGCAATTCAAATAAATATATTAAGGTTACTGGTCTTGAAAGTTATGCTATACCACCACTTGATAAATTAAAATTAAATCCAACTGGTTGGCAAAAAATAGGTAATTTTTTTGTTAAAAATGGTAAAACAGTACTATATATTGGAATAGGTGGACTTGGTGGTGCTGCTGCTTATCATTATTTCGTGAAATAATATACTCCGCAAGAGGGGGACAGTTCATATCACTAAGGAACGCATATTAAATATAGTATGCGTTCTTTCTTTTTGTACCTGCTAAGTATTTATAAACAACGAATAAACGTAACATGGAGAAAACAGAAGTTGAAAAGATTGTTAACGATGAAATTAAGAAATTTGTTAATGATTCATTTGATAAAGAAATGAAAAGAGTGCTTCGCAGTTCAAATAGCCGTACAAGAGAAGAAATGGTTAATACTATTAAGAATGCAATGGAAGCAGTTGTTAAAGTGTTATGGCAGAAAAAAGATTTTTGGAAAACCGATATAAAATAATGAACGAAGAAACATTTAAACCAACACTGAGTAAACCAACGCCATTGGGTGCTAAGTTTCAAAAAGACTCTAAAAAAATTGGTAATCAATTTGGAGTTAAATTAAATGAAACTGATGGTTTATTGAGTGAAGCAGAACAGTCATTAAAGAAAAAAATTTTTAGTTTGGCTAAGATGGAAGCATTGGTATTTTCAGACCCTAAATTATCTGCAAAATATGATGAAATGGCTGAAAATGGTGAAGAAAAATATGGATATCATTATAATGAAACTATTCAGAATATGTTATTTAATGATTATGTTCTTAATAGTCCAAAGTATTTACAGAAATACAAGCAAGCAATTCCCAAAGAAAAAAAACGTAGAGATGCAAGCGGTATTAATCAATTAAAAAAGGCAGGAGAAGAGACTATGCAACACAAAATCGATATTAAAAAGCCACAGAAACTTGCAGCATCTGGCTTAAAACCAGTGGTTGCTGAGAATGATGAACCATTAACAAGAGTAGAATTCTTAGTTAATGAAAGAGACCCACAAAATCCTGATTTGTTTGCTTATTTTCCAGATGAATCACATCATGGAGAATTTAAAACAGCATACTCACATGTTGGTCAGCACTCGTCAGCACATCCTAATTATGCAAAAGAAAGTCGTCCAGCTACTCCAGAAGAATATGCTCCGTTAAAAACAGAACTTGAAAGTCTTGGTTATAACCTTGAGGTTATTAATGGTATTGCAGAAACAACTGGAGCAGGTAGTTCAGGTGCTTTTAGTGCACCTTTGGGTATAGTAAAAAGAGAATTAGCTGAAGAAGAAAAGATTGATGAAACAACTGGTTCAGCTTCATCAGGTGCATATGTCGGTCCTGCTGTATGGGGTTCAGGTGATCTTATGAAAACTAAAGGTAAAGCCAAAGTAAAAACACAACCAGCAATTAAAGGTGGTACTATCATTCAAGAAAGCAATTATCTTATTGAACCCAATAGTTTTGAAAAATATTTTAATGCGTTAAACGAAGAAGCAGACGTATTTCTTAATGGTCAGGATAATAATGGAGAAGCAGGAAAAAGTATTATTAGTTCTGAACCTGCAGCACCCCAAGTACCTGTTGGATTATGGGATAAAGTAAAAATGGAAGGCAGAAAAGAAGTTGATGATAAAATTATTAATAAAACAACTGCTTTTACAAACGACACAGTAAAAAACTGGAATGATCAAGATGCATCTATTGAAATAGACACAATAAACACTGGCGACCCAGACAAAGTAAATTTACAAACAATGGAAGAAAGTAAACAAATACAAGAAAAATCAGTATCAAAATCACAACAAAAATTCATGGGTATGGTTCATGCAGTACAAAAAGGTGAATTACCTAAGAGTGAAGTTGGTGGTAAAGTAGCAAAAGCTGCTAACACAATGAAAGAAAAAGATGCTGAAGACTTTGCTTCAACAAAGCATAAGGGATTACCTGAAAAAGTTGATGAAACCGAAGGTTCAATAATTGTTGACAATCCGAATTCAATGTCAAATAAAATGACACCTACAAGTCAAATTAGTTCTGCTGGTAATGTTCCAACAGGATTGCAGAACATTGGTGGCGGTGCAATGAATGAAAGCGATATAAAATTATTAGAAGAATTAGATAACGAATTGAAAGCATATTCAATTCACCATAAAAAATTAGTAAATATGAGCGAAGATAAAAAACCCTCATCATTAATCTTGAAAGATCGTCTTGGTGATGAAAATCAGGCAAACTTTAAAAAAGATTTGCAACATAGTGGTACAAAAGAAATTATTGATGTTGAAAAAGAATTACAATGGAAAGATCAACAGACAGAAGTTGGTAAAGACCCACAAAAATTAGGTACTGAAATTGAAGATACTGAAATTAAAGCTACTGATGCAAAAAGTGGCGAAGCACTTAAAAATGTTGGTAATTCTACTAATGATAAAGGTGATGAAATTCCAAAACGTAATTTAACAACTGAAGAACAGGACGAAGTTAATAAATATCGTCTTAGTTTAAAAGATTATGTTTATGACAACAAACCAGATCAGAAATTTGAAGATCGTATGAAAGCAGATATGGGCGAAACTAATTATAAGCAAAGACAAACAAATCTTGAGTTTAGAGGTAAAGCACCTATGTACAACAAAGACCCACAACCAGTTGAAGATACAACAGCCAAAAAAGTACAGTTTGATAAAGAACAAACTGGCTGGAATGAAAGAGAAGGTCTTAAAGAACATGTTATAACTGGTAAGTATTTCGGTTTTCTTGGTAAGAAAAAACTTATCAATTTTAAATTAAATGAAGCACAACAACTTGTTCATGCAGAAGATGGTGAGAATTTATTTGAATTAAATTTTGATGGACTTGGTAATAAGTATAACAATAGAGTTATAGTAAATGAAAATGTTAATACTATTTTGTCAGAAAATAAATTCTATACAAATGGTATGGAAGTGTTCATATTTAAAACACCTGTCCAGAAATTGAATGAAAATGAACAAAAGAGTCAAAAACCAGTAATAAATGAACAATTCGAAAAAATGAAACATTTAACTGGTTATAAACCAAATTCATTTACGGATACAAGTAATGTTAAGAAAAATAGGGGATTTTAATGGCAAATATAGATAAAATAACCAAAGAACAATTTGACGCAACATATAACAAACATTTACCAAGTGGTTGGATTAAAATTGCGTTTAAATATTTTTCAAAGAATACTGAGAAAAAAGATATAATGCTAAAAAATACAATTGCATATATTTTAGGGACTTTATTTACTTTTGGCTTATTAGGCACAATATTTAATGTATCAACAGCTTTAATTAAAGCAGCACTTATTCCATATTCAGTTATTTTAGTTACACTTGTTTTATATTTATTTAGTGCAGTTATTTTAAATAACATTAGGATAAACAAAATTAAAAAAGAACTTGGGATAAATAGTGACGAATATGATGCTTTAGTTAGCAAATATTATTAGCTAATTTAAAATATATTTATTAGTTTTGTGGGGTATTAAGTAATTAGTACCCCACAATTATTTTATAGTATTTTATAAAGTATTTATAGAAAATATATAATATGTTTAGTTTAAATAGATATTCATTAGGCTTATTCAACGATAGTAAAGCATATGCAAGCTATCAAATGGATAGTGAAGCGGTAGCATACGCAGAATTAGACCTCAATACAATAATACAGGTTGATTTTCCTGAAGATCAATACTTCAAACAGCAAACAACTAAAAAACAAATAGTATTACATCACACAGTCAGTGGACAAGGTGTAGATGGAGATATTTCTTGGTGGAGGCAAACTGCTGATAGAGTTGGCACAGCAATTATTGTTGGTTGGGATGGTAAGATATATCAATGTTTTTCAACACTTTATTGGGCACATCATTTAGGTACTCACGCAGCAAATAATGGTGTTTTAAACATGGGTTCGATTGGAATTGAAATTGATGCTTGGGGTGCTTTGATAGAAGTTGGTGGCAAATGGTATCCCGCAACTTGGGATGCTAATCTTAAAAAAAATATACCAAATATTACAGTTAAACCAATTCAAAATGTTGAATTATATCCAGCAGGTTTTAAAGGATTTTATGGTTTTGAAAAATATACTGATGCCCAGATAGAAGCAGTCAGAAAACTTCTGGTATTCTGGAATAAAAAGTATAACATACCATTAACATATAATCAAGACATGTGGGCATTATCAAATAAGGCATTAAGTGGTCAAACAGGTGTATGGACACACGTTAGCTTTAGAGAAGATAAGTCGGATTGCCATCCTGCTCCTAATTTAATACAAATGTTAAAATCGTTAGCATAATATGAGTAATAGCAGTCAAAAATTTCTAATAATTAAAGATAGGGTGGAAATATATAGAGATTTCGCATTAAATCTTTTATATTACATTCATTATTATTATCTTGATAAAGAAAGTTTGAGTAAGGATGAAGACATTTATAATCATTACTCATGGTGTTTTAAAAAAGTTTGTGATGAATTTTTATTAGAAAAAATTGATTTTACTAAGAATAGTGAATTAAAAGATTATTATTATGATTATTATTATCATCAATTCTATAAAATTGATAAAAATAATATAAACCAAAATACTTCATTAGAATATTATGAAAGATTTTGGAAGGGTATATTTGAAATTAATACACAAAAAAACAAAAATATTTTAAATATTCTTGTTGAAATATACAATATATACGATAAATCTATCAATCTGGAAAAAAATATATTAGAGATTGTATAAAAACTCTTGCATATCGTATTTATAATCGCTATTTTTACGAGCACAAAAATAATATTATTTAAATTAAAGAAAAATTATGGCAAATGTTAAACAAGACCTTTTAAATAAATTAGGAACTGACAAATATTATGCAGAATTAGAATTAGGTCGTCTTGCAGCAGACCCAAACATGAATTACGAACAAAAAATTATTGAAATGGCTTTCAAACTTGAAAGACTTGCAGTTTTGAACGGACAAATTGGGTTGGCAAATCAATATTTTCCAGATGCACCAGCACAGCCAGCACCTGTACAAACTGCACAGCCAGCAGCACAGCCAGCAGCACAGCCAGCGACACAACCACATCCGGGACAAACTTTTGCAGAATAACGATATGACAGTATTAACTGAAATATATCAGTTCTTATTTATTTCTTCCATCATTTTTATGATTTATACTCTTGGAAATTTAATTATAAAAATGTATGGAAGATTTGCGTTAAAACAAAATGAACTTACTTTCGTTTTAAGTAATACAGAAAAAATAATGCTTTGGATATCATTAGCAATATTTTTTTCATATATAATTTAATACTACAATGAAAACAATTGAAGCACTGTTAGAACCAATTACTGGATATTTAATTTCAATTACCCGAAACACTGTTGAGGGATGGTATGAAATGGAACTTGGTATTCCTAAAGGATGGGTTTTTAATGAAAATAAAGAAATTAAATGTGAAGTTCTTAATGAAAATGAAACAGGTAAGTTAATTAAGATCAGTCCAAAGAATATTGATATTGTAATTGATGATCTTGTTGCTTTTGTTGGTGTTATAATGGAAACTAATAAAAAAATTGCAGATAAAGAAAAAGAATTCACTGAAAGAATGACTGCAATGAGAGATAATTTGGAAAAGGAAGTTAAAATCTATTATGAAGAACTCGACAAATTAAAAGAAAATTCTTTTAAAAATCTTAATGATAGCTTTGAAAAAAGTATTCATCCTGATAGTGAAAAAGAAAAAAGACACAGAAGAACCAAGGCTGAAATGGAAGTCGAAAAAATTGTAAATAGCACTACTACAAATACAAGTGGTGCAACAGAAACGCAAGTTCAATCCGCAATAAAAATAGATGTATCACATAGTGCATAAAATTTTATGACTATTGATAAGAACATATTATCAATTGATTCAGATGATGATGATAAAAATTATAAAGCATTCTCTGAATATTTGGAAGATGACACCAAAAGAAAAAGAAATTTAACAGCAAAAGAAATTAATGAAATTGGTGAAAATTTGCTTAAAGAAATTGAAAGAAAAAAAAGAAATGAAGTACAGAAAAGCAGTAAATTGATTCCATATATTTTAAAGAATTGTGATGAAAAATATGATATAGATGAATTAAAAGGATATTGCTATAATGATGTACTGGACATATATAATGAACTCAAAATACAAAAACAATCTTTTATTAGTAAATTTTTTCATTTTATATTTAATTTATAATTCTTGTAAGTTACATATGTTTGCTATATATTTGTGAAATATTAATCTTTAAATAAAAAATATTCTATGGCACTATTTGATGATGTTTTTAATAAATCGAGCGTATATCAAATGCTCTTTTTTAATATCAAGGCAGTTCTGATTTATCCAACACTTGATGATCTTAAAATAAAAAATTTACAAATGTTTGAACGATGGAAATATTTATCCAAAGTTAAATATAATTGTGAAATTAATGAAGTTCATAAAGTTAACACAATTATTACTAATGTACCAGAAGCAATACAATTGATTCAAAATCATGTTTATGAAGAAAATGCAGTTATGCATCCTGAGTTTGTTAGAATTGTTGCCATATCATATGCAACACTTTATAGTGAAAATGGTGTGGTTAAAAGACATTTAAAAGCAATTGCAAATGAAGATGAAGTCATGGTGATTGAGCAATTCATGTCTTTATTAGATGAAATTTCAAGTGATGATGCAAAATCATCGCCACAAATTTTTTCAATATTATGTGGTCATAACATAATTTCTTATGATCTTCCGCTTTTAATTAAAAGATTTATTGTTAATAGAGAAAAATTTCAAACTAATAAACAATTACCTTATCTTCTAAAAAGGGCACTCAATATTAAGCCTTGGGAATCTGGCATAATTGATACAGTTAATGTTTGGAAATTTAATGGGTTTGAATATTCACCATTAATGCTGATTGCTGATTTTCTCGGACTTAAAAAGAAAGTTGATCTTGAAACACATAGTGAAGTATCCAAACAATATTGGACTATTATTGCTAATGAGAAATCCGCAGAAGCGATTGAATTTGTATCTTTACAATCAGCAACACAAACAAATATTGTCGTTCAGCTCATGAATGAATTAAGACAAATTTAATTTTTTTTCGTATTATTATAAGTAAAGTAAATTGTTATAATTTACTTTATTTTTTTGATATTTATATAAAACAAAATATTATGACAAATACTCTTAGTTCAATTAGTTATGAGCAGTAAACGTGGTTTGTTAATATCAGGTGGTGGTAGCTGGGGAGCATTTGGTGGTGGTACACTTGCCAGAATTAATAGTGATTATGATACAATTGTTGGTGTTTCAACTGGCAGTCTTTTAGCTCCTTTAATTGCATTAAAAGAATGGGAAGTTTTAAAAGAAGGATATACTTCATTAAATAATGATAATGTGTTTGATAAATGTTGGTATAAACCTATGCCTTTTACAAAAAGAGGTAGTTTAAATAAATTAGCTATAATCATAACGTTAATGTTAGGTCAAAAAACCATATGCACATCAAATGCACTTAGAAATACAATCAGTAATTTTTTTCCTGAAAAATATTTTGATGAACTACGTAAACAAAATAAAGAAATTCTTGTAAGTGCACAAAATTATGCACAAATACCATCAAAAATTCATTATTTTAATTCTTTAGATATTGAATATGAAGAATTTAAAGATTGGATATGGTGTAGTACCAATTTTCCTTTCTTTACAACATTAGTTAAGAAAAGTTGGCAAAGTAATGATGGTAATTTTCATATTGGTCAATGGAGTGATGGTGGAATAACTGATTTAATTGGTATAGATCAATTAATGATGAAAAGATTTAAGGAAATTGATATTATATTACATAAGGAACGTGTGATAGAAAAACTTGAAGGCAATATCATTAATACACTTATGGAAAATGTTAATACCAATATAAATGTTATGCAATATGATATTGAATTCGAATATTTTTATGAAAGAATTAAAAGACTTAATAAACAAGGTGCAAAGGTTACAGTATATTGGTTACCCAGAAAGTTAAGTGTAAACTCAATGGTATTTAATAAAGAAGAAATGAGTGCTTGGTGGGAAGAAGGTTATAATACTGCTTTTGATGTTAATAGAACCGAAGTCTTTATGCCAATTAAGAGATCAATGTAATATTAGTGTCAATTTGGTTGTTTAAATCGATTTTAAGACCAATAATAGTTTTTAGGTCTTCTGGTATGTATTCGTAACGATAATTGCTAAAACCCTGCCAAAACTTATGCTCATTCAATAATTTAGTCCTATCTTCTCCCGATAAGGCATTCCAGTATGCTTTAATTTTAAAATTCATTTCCGTATTCATATACATAAATACCGAAATATATTAATTTTGCCATTTTAATATATCAATAAATTTGCCATCCACATAATCAGCATCATAGATATTATCAAATTCAATTTCTTCCAAGTATGCTCTTTTCATTTTACTTTCACCATATAATAAGTAATCGAACAAATCTACCATTGTGTTAAAAAATATATACATGGCATTTTTTTGATGATAAATGAATGTAAAACTTTCTTTATATGAATTGTCGTCAGTATAATTAATAATAACTCCTAACGTTCTACTCCCATCGGAGTATGCTTCTTCATGAACTGATCTTAACTGTGTTTTCATTTTTTTCTCTTTTTAAAATATTAGCATAAAATGTCGGATTAGAATGTGTTTTAAGTATAAAAGTAATAAAATCTGTTGTTTCTTTATATGGCGGAATACCTTTATATTTATTCACTGCAACAATACCTGCATTATATGTTGCAAGCGATAATTTCCATGAATAATTTTCAGAATTACCTCTTCCTCTCCAATATTCATATTGATTTTTTAATATATTTAAACCAATATAAATATCTTCTTGGTTCTTATCAAGATTTAAAGTATCTGTACGAAGATTTTTTCTGTATAAAATACGGGTTTCAGGCATTAACTGCATAAGTCCATTTGCACCCGCAGGTGAATTAATTGTGTCAATAAAAGAAGATTCTTTGAATATTAATCTAAAAACAGTTCTTGTTGAAAAACCTAATTGATTTGCAAGATTATAAGCATATTCAACATATTTAAAATCAATATAATCTGGAATTAAAATTTCTGATTCAAATTCAATTTGTTGAATAAGACTTTTCTGGTATATCTCATTATACATTCTGATATATTCTTCTTTTTCTCGGTCAACTATCATTTCAGTCATTCTTTTAGCTCCATTCTCAGTATTTTCAGCATTACTAACAGTAATATTACTGAAGAAAAAAGATGAGAACAAAAGAAAGAAAAATAGCATAATTTTTTTCATAATCATAATTTTAATAAAGTTATTTATCAGAAAATCAGTGAGTTAAATGTGTAATTTTCTGGATTATTTATGGTTTTTAAATGAAAATGCCCAGAAATGTAAGTTTTTCTGGGTAGTGTGTGAGTTAGTACAACCAAATTTTGAACAATATCAACCTTCCAAGAAGGGATTTTTCGAATTTCAGTGGTCAATATTTCTATATTATTATTCATTCTTTATTCAGTATAAATACTTTCGAATCTCACAAACTACAACTTATTTAGTTTCAGGTATATTACCTTCTGAAAATAATTTGACTTCTAATCCACCAATGAGTTGATATGCTGCCAGAACAAGTTTTTGTGCTTTTTTAACTCTTTTGCGCAATTCTTTATGTTTTATAAAGACTGGATGCTCAATTAGTATATCTTCCATCATATTAGCTACAATATATGCTCTATCAATTGCTTCAATATAAAAACCTTCATCAAGTTTTCCGATTTTTTTTGACTTTTTCTTTGACATAATAAATGATTTAAATAAAAGAATTTATTTTTATAGAATAATTTCTCTTTTCACTCATTCGCTGAATTGTCTTTTCAGGCGAATAGTTGAATAAATATGATTCACCAATTCTGCTGAAACCACATTTGGTTGCAATTGAAAAAAGTTTATATTCATTTGTTTCTGTATCTTTCCTTTCAAGCAATTCATTTAATTTATAATACTCTACAGCAGGAACAAATTCAAGTTTTTTGTTGTCTTCAAGCGAAAGTTTTATTTCAATTATTTCCCGCTTATAATAATGATCTTTATCTATTTTATTATCCTGTAGTGGTTTAACCAACGCAATGATAGCATCATTTTCATTAAAATGTTCCCTGTATAGTAATTCAACGAACTCTTCAGTTAATCCGAATTTTCTAAAATCTGGACGTACTATAAGATTTGTAACAAACACGATCTTCTTGTATTTGGTTATATCGATCTCTTTGTTTTTTATCACACTCAGTAATTCAGTATATAAGAATTCTGCTTTGTGCTTTTTCATGAGTTTCATTAAATCTGCATCAAACTTAAGACCTAACCCTATATTCCATTCTGAAAGTTCAAACTCACCCATAAGTACAGGTGGTTTATATTCTTTTACCCTAATGAGAGATATTGTCCCACGATATTCAGTAATAAGACTTTCATCATCATTAACTAAGTCAAAATTTTTATGATAACAAATGGTCTTAAATGTTGTTTTATCCCAAATATCCCAATATTTTTTTTCTATTTGCATAGTAATATAAATGTCAAATGTAAGTTAAATTTTTTAAAAATGCAAGTTTTAGTCTAAATCTTGCTCCTTCTTCATCCTGATTAATAGATTTGTGAAGTATATAGATATCTCATTTACATCAAGATAATCCTTTGGTTCAAAATTGTCATCCATCCATTGACTCCAGAAAAGTTGAATGCCAAATCTGTTCATATCATTGATAAAGTCATTAATAGTTTTGGGTAGCGGTAATTTTTGTGAATCTTTTTTTGGAAATTTAATGATATAATATCCTGCATAGAATTCAAGAACAATATTTTCTTCATTATAAAATTTACACCAAGTTTCCATGTTTTTACCATGCCATCCATCAAATATTACATTAATGCCATCTTCTTTAGTAGTTGAATACAGTAAATTAATTGAGAAAGGAAGCGAAATGAATTTTTTATACATTTCGCAACCTATTGTCTGAATATACGGTACTACTTTTAACATTATTGTACGATATAAGTGCCATCATTACTTGGCTTGAGTACAACTTTGTGAATACTAAAATCTACTTTACCCTGATATTGTGTTTTCTTACTGTGATTAACAATTATTATGGTAACAGTACCATCAGAATCTATCGTTACACTTCCATTTTTACTCCCAACACCATAATCCTGCTGTTCATTTTCGCTTATTGAACTCTGTGGAAAATAACTGGAATATGACCAGATTTTGCTTGCAAGACTACTACCTTCTGGCATTGTGGTTTTGATCTGTTTGTAATCAATCTGCACAGGCTTATCAGATGCTTTAACCCAACCAGTCTTGTCCAAACGGAACAAATAGATACCTCTTTCTCTTCTCTCATTATCTTTTACCCATTTTGTCATACATAATTTGCAAGTGTCATATGAAAGCATATACAGTTTTTTATTTGCAATAAACGAATATGCACTTTTATCAAAATATTCAACAGCAGTTTTATAATAAGGATTATTTATGTCATTATTTTTCAATATCTCAACGGACTCTGGAGATTCATGTTCCATCAGAGCATATTGAGGTCTTTCCACGAAATACTCAAGTAAAGATGGCTTCCACGTTTGTGCAAATACTACATCTGTGAGTAGCATAATTCCGATAATTAAAACAATTCTTTTCATAATTTTGAGTTTATTAATGTGCTTCTTATACGGAAATAACATTAAAAAGGTTACAAAAAAAGCACATATTTGTATATATACTTTAAATGTAGTTAATTCAATATTATTGTAAAGTAAATTCAGATACTACTAATACCATTAAATTTGTTGGTAGTTTATCTTCTTTCAATTCACTTTTAACAATAGCATCTACTGAATAATCGCTGAGTAGTTCACCAATATTCATCCAAGTTCTATCGTTTAATTCAAGTATTGTTTTTTCAGTATCTGCATCAATAAATTTGACTTTAAGTCTTGGTGTATCCTTTATATATCTTGCCATAATTATTTAGTATTAATTTTAAGTCCCATTTCTTTCATTTTGAGCAATGCTTCTGCATTACCTCTCGCATCATCAACAGGATTATGTGTATGCTTTGTTACTCTTAATTGTTTCCATTGAGCAAATGTATCCTTAACCATACCACAATAGAGGTCACCAATACGTCTGGATGACCAACCGAACGGATTTTTACCATAATATACATGAAAGTAATAATTAATCCATGAAGCATCATAGCCATTATTGTCTGAGATAAGAACAGGTTGACCTATCGAATGCTCATTAAGCCACTTTGCAAAATTTTCCATAACACTTTTGGGATGTGAAAAATTTTCATGTTCTTCACGACTAAATCCACTTACAGCAAGTGCGTCAGGTATCCATTGATCTGAAATTGGCATCATTTGACCATAAAAGGTAGTATCAAGTTCAGGTGTTAATTTAACTACACCAAAGCACACAATACTGTGTCTTCCAATTATCTGTCCGTCTGATTCAACATCTGTTACAAATAAACTCATTTTCTTCTGAATATGGATTTTATTATTGATGTGATAACACTATCAATGATTATAAGTACAAGGATAAAACCCCAAAAATGGTTTTGATCTTGACTAAGATATTCTAAAAATTCTTTTAGTGTCATAGTATTATTTTAAATGAATATGTGTTTTAGTATAAAATTCGTAAAAAATAAAACAAGAAAATGCTATGGCAAATACCATTCCCGATAAACCATGTGCAATATCACCCATACTTGCATCTTTATGATATTCATTTTTATATTTTTTTATATAATTTATATCAGGAAGTTCAAATGTCATTATTATATACGTCAGAGAATATACTATAAAACATATTGTAAATATTATAGGATATACAAACCATTTTTCCAGAAAAAGAATTATTTTCCACATAGTTTATACTTTTAATGCAAGTTTCTGTAAGTTTGCTCTAAACATATCACGAGCGAAAATAAATAATCCAACTTCATAAAGAAGATGCATAAAAGTCATTGCATAATGTACTATAATTAATAATGATGCAACAATCACTCCAAAAGTAAGTTTACTTGCCCAACCATTGAATTTACCAAACAATTGTTTGATACGATTCCAATGGATTTTTTCTTTCTTTAAAAAAATTTGTAATAATGTAGTTTTCATTTAATTTCAATTAAAATAATAACACATGGAATAAAAAGATTATGTGTAATTTTTATAACTTGTCCGTTATAATTTTCGATTTCAACATATTCATCCTTTCTTGGCAAAAACAATCTATCTGATTGGCGTGAAAATTTTTTAATTGTTATACCTTTTTTATTTTGATATATAATGTATCAATTCCATTAGAAGGGAAGTTTTTTGATTAATGAATCTGGTATCATTGTATATTCTTTTGGCGGTATGTATATTACGGTAGCCGTCTTTACTCTTGGAAAACTAAAGCCAGTAATCCAGTTACTTGGTGGTACACTATAAACAAGTTTCCTTTTAGTAATATATATAAGCGTATCGTTACCGCTTGATGCAACATAAGTCAGATCATAATTATAGTATGTCTGCTTGTATTCAGTTTTGAATACACCGAAATACTTGTTCTTTCCCTTTTTATCTATAGTATAGAGTACAAAACTAACTGGTGTTTGTTTTTTAGTACTATCCTTCCAGAATTCTTTGCCTTCATGATCGTTATACCAGTCATAATTAATTGCGAATTTCATTTTTACCTGTTCAGGAAAAAGACTGTCTATACGTTGAAATCCGTCTTTGAATAGAATGCTGTCAGGCATATAGAATGTATATAAAGATTTAGTCCAAACAGTTTCGACTTTTGTTTCTAAATGTCCACGCACAATAAAATTGGTGGTAAGTGTGGCAACGAGTGCCACACCAGAACCAATTAATAAAACAAGGTATCTATTTTCCCAGAATTTACTCTTGAAGAAGCACAGCGAAACGATTGCTGTTGCAATGAATGATAAAATAAATATTAACATAATTTTAATTTTTTTAGGTTAGACAATAAAACTATTTCTCTTCTTCTTCGTCAAATCCACGCCATTCCAGACCCGGACATAAGCCAGTATAGTCAGCATGTACATATTCACCAAATACTCCAGTACTGTTAGCCAGACCACGACCTACTGAACAAAGACCACTCCATATTAATTTGGCAACATTTACTATTATAAGTTTCCAAAGAACGGTATAGAAGATGAATTTAACTGGATAGCCAATTATATAAAGTACTGCATAGAACAGTCCTAATCCAATATATTTTACTGGATACCATACAAACCAGATAAGTGGTTCAACATACCACACCTTTTTACCACCATTATACTTGTTAATAACATTCTGTAACCATCCACCGATGAATACTCCGATAAAATATAATAAACCACATGCTGCTGCAATTATAATAATTGCAACAAGTACATACCAGAATTTAATCAATGCATCAATTGCTATCATAAGTGCCAATGCAAAATATTCTACCACAAAGAATGCTCCTACAAGCAGTATAAGAGTAATAAGCGCACCAATAACTTGTTTAGTTCTCTTAATAAGCGTTTTAGTATCACCTTTGAAAATGAATGCCTTGCGAAATGATACAAAGAAATTATTTATACTATCGTTAAGTGGTTTCATACGAGCATCCCAGATAGCTTTCTTTGCTGCTCTTTTTGCTTCACGAACTTCTTCGATTTTTCTCTGCTCTTCTTCTTTTGCATATCTTTCTTGTTTACGTTTATCACGTGCTTCACAAACTTCCTTACGCCAAATATCCCAATCAGCATAGATTTGATCTTTTTTTGCTTTATCGTATTTTGCTCCTTCACCGTATTTTTTAGTCAGAAAGTAATTGAAAAAATCATCATCATTAGTATCGAAAAATACTTTTGCTGTAAGTGGAAGTTTCTGAACATCTTTCTTACTTGTGTAACGATTCTGATATATTTCATAAGCAGTAATGTCATCAAGACTCTGAATCCAGTTATCAACAGATTTTTCGAGACACCAGACAAATCCTTTTGGAAATAATAACACAATATATTTCAACACCTGAAATATTGCAAGAAATGAACAAGCAAACAATGAGAATATAAGCAGCCAGAAATATGGACAACCATTCTGCATTGTCTGTGGAGTTGGTGCATTATCACCAAGTACATACTTTACCAATTGATAGTGCCACGAATTTTTATCGACTACCATAAGTTTGGGTTTTTCAGCATGAATGATAAATTCATCATCACCTAATTTGAAGCGAATTTTGTCGTTTACAGCAATATCTGTACCGCTAATGTGTTCGATTACTTTTATATAGTAACCTTGACTGTCTTTATAAAGAAAGCCTTTGAAATTGCAACCTTTACCATCATAGGCAGTAGGATTGTTGTACTCAACAACCTTGTTCAGTAATAATTCCAGTTTGTCGTTTTTCATAAAAATAAAGTTATACATTGTTTTACATTAAAAATTTTAATATTTTTTCTTTAACACCTTCTTGATTAAGTCCATCAGTAGAACTTGTGCACCAAACAAAATGATCTGAAACCCAACCAGTGAGATTCATATCATCAACAACGGCATAATTTTCAATTTGATATTGTCGGGTATACCTTAGTATTTCAAATCCACGACACATATTCGCATCTTGAAATTTAGTGAATTGTGTACCCCAGAAATTAGGAGTATAGTCTTTAACTGGTGAAATAACACCATTATGTTTAAAAACCTCATTCATTTCTTTGAGTTGTAATCGTAATCTTCTGTCACTGGTAAGGATAATGAAAGGATTAACAGCTTCGATAATTTCATTTAATACCGCAACACACTTAGGGTCAAATGGCTCTGTTATGTACGTAAATTGTATTGCTGAATCGAATTCTCTTTCTGTTATCATAACACTATCAAGATCAAGAAATAAATATTTTTTTTCATTTTTCATTCTGTGCGTATTATACGTAGTCCTTATTTAAAAGGTTACAAAAATCTTACTCAATTCCAAAAATATTTTTTATTGCCTCTGTAAATCTGGACTTTGGCTGTGCTCCCATCATCATTTGAGGTATACCTTCAATTGGTATAAATAAAATAGAAGGTATGCTTCTAATACCAAATATTGCAGCCAATTCACTCTGTGCATCCGTATCAATTTTATAAAAATCAATACCCGTATATTCGATGCTAAGTTGTTTCAGAATTGGAGCGACCATTTTACAGGGATTACACCAATCTGCATAAAAATCAATTACAACTGGCTTAGTACCAAGAAGTTTTTTATCTGTTCCACTAAAATCGTATACCTTTTCTTTAAAGGTTTCTGCCGTTAAATTTTCCATAATAATTTATTTTTAATTAAATCCACCGTAAGTTACATCTTTCTTAATTTCCTTACCGCATATTTTGCAAATATATGTCTTTATATATTGACATCTATCATAATAACTACCTTCAACATATGAATCTTTTATTTCATATTCATCATGAATACATGCAACATGCATTTCTTCGGTTTTATCTTCAATATCTTTATTTAATTTTTCACGTCTACGTCTTAGACGATTTACGATTTCTCGTAATACCAATGCCTTGGCATTTGCACCTTCAGTTTTTTTCATTATTCTAATTTTAAATTCAAATAAGTTCCTTTTACTCCATGAGCAAAATCTAATTCTGCCCATAGTAGTTTAAGTATTTCCTGATCAAGAAATTCAGTATGCCATTTTAATCCCATTTGAAATATTGACTTACGATATTTATATTCTTCAACATATTTACCATACATTGAATTACGAGAATTTCTACTGAATGTTGCGTTTGACCAAATATCTGCCATTTTAAGAATGATAGCACGATGATCTTCAACAGTTTTACCCATTGTGAGTAAATGTTTCATTAATCGATTTTCTGCAGGTACATCTGTTACTCTAAGAATAACTCTGGCTGCATCAATACCCATTACTTCTCTTATATCATTAACTGTTTGTTTTGCGTCTTCAATTAGATCGTGACCATAGGCTGCAGCTTTAGTAATTTCAGCATCGATTGGACGAAGAAATATGTCCTGATATGTTTCAATAACATACACCACTTTATCAACGTGAATCATATAGCTTCCACCAGCGTATTTGCAATTAGCGTCTTTATGACATTTTTCTGCGTACTCTCTAATTTTTGTAAAATCACCTCTCATTGGATGTTTTCGTGTTCGTTTAATTCTTTTAATAGTTTTCTATAATAATCCAGATTGTTTTTTGCTTTAACAAGCGAATCATCAAGTGATTTGAATTTGTCATTTATTCTTTGGAGTTCATTTTTAAGATTTAACCAATGATAGTATATATCATCGTACTCTTTTTGTGTATACTCCACTTTCGTTTCAAGATGATTTCTTATTTCTTCCATTGTGTTTATTTTAAACAACAAAAGTAATATAATTTATTTAATCAACAAATTTTTTTGAAAAAAGTTGCAATTATAATAATTTAGTTATATTTGCATAAAATATTGTAACCTTTCATCAATCATATACGTATAAAGGGCATGAAAATTACAAAAAAATTATTAACCAATCTTTTAAAAATCATGAAAATTAATGGTTTTCACATAATTATTAGTGGTGAAAACCCTACAACATATAATGTTGAAGGTGGTTTTTATTTCGATAATGAAAAAGAACTTGAAGCATTCAGAAATAAATTAAAGACACTTTTTACCGATCATTGTGGTGGCGAAGTACATGTTGAAACATTTTACGAACGTGACGCAAGAATAGCAAAAGAATGGTTGAACCAGAGATAAATAAATTTAACATAGTAGAGAACATAAAAAATTTTTTACACATAAAATCTTTTAATTATGATAAATATGAGAATTGGTTCAAAAGTAAATGACGGACAAGTTTTTGTAAATTGTAATGATATACTTAAGTCATTATATTCTGATTTAGCAGATACTGAAAACAGTGAAGTTAAAAAATACATTAAAGGTAATATTGAACTTTGGGAAGATTACGAAAAAGACATATTAACTCAAGCAGGATACTTATGAAATTTCTCATTCAAAAAATCAATGGAGAAATCAGACACGATTTCACTTTTGCTTTGCTTGAGTCTATAAGATTCAAGAATTGGCTAAATCGTAACGACAAGAAAGATAAGATCATGGTTAAGTTTCTTGATTATATTGAAATAACTGAGCCTAATGATATATATCCAATACAATTTAAGCCTTGTCACAAAAATTACGTGCCTGTTGGTAGTGTTGAATTTGTAACAGAATTTTTGGGTCACTTCTATGGTTTAAAACCAAAGCCAATAAATGTACCTGAATGTTTGTTTGAACCACGATATTCACATAGACCAATATTTAATGGTACTGATGTTGATATTGCAAAACTTCATGGTAAATGGTTTGTTAAAAGTAACGATAAAATTAAAGGTTTTGCTGAAATTCTTCAATGTGATAAAAATCATGTCTGGGGAATACCTAAAGGTAACTATCAGATATCTGAATTTATTAGTATTGATAGCGAATGGCGCACCTTTATATATGAAGGTAAAATACTTGGATTGCAAAATTACAGCGGTGAATTTATGAAGTTTCCAAAAATTGAAGCAATTCAGGAAATGGTAGCAGCATTTGAGAAAAGTGATTCTGCGCCTATTGCATATACTCTTGATATTGGTGTTAATGATTATCATACTTTTGTTATTGAAGCTCATGATTTTTTTAGTTGCGGATTATATGGCTTTAATGACATAAAATATCCATCAATGCTTAATAAATGGTTTAATCAGTATCTTAAAAATAATGAAATATGAATAATGAAATCTGGGGCATTCCCCTTAAAACAGAACCAAAACTTTTCAAAAAAACCACTACTGGTGCAATTCAGGAATGGGAAGTTAGTGTTGCTATCATTGATGGTGATGTAAACATTATAAATCAATATGGACAAGTAGGTGGTAAAATTCAGGTCAGTCGAGAATTAGTTCTCGAAGGAAAAAATGTTGGAAAAACTAATGAAACAACACCAATTACACAAGGCTTGGCACAAGCTAAAGCCAGATGGGAAAAACAGCTTAAAAAAGGTTATGCTCAAACTATTGAAGATGCTCAAGCAGGTGTAGTCGATAGTGTTATTGAGGGCGGTATATTCCCAATTCTTGCACATAAGTTTTGGGAGCAAGGGCATAAGATTAAATTTCCAGCACTGGCACAACCAAAATTGGATGGTCATAGGTGCACAAGCCAATATAATAACGGTACTATTACCATGTGGTCAAGAACTCGTAAGCCAATTATGACTATTCCGCATATCATAAATGCGCTTGAAAATTGTAGTCTTGCTGACAGGTTTGATGGTGAACTTTACAATCATGAATACAAAGAAAATTTTGAAGACCTGACTTCATTAATTACACCTGATGAACCCCAAGAAGGTTATGAAAACATTCAATACCATGTCTATGATTTGGCACTCCCTAATCTGATTAATTACGAAAGATATTTGATACTGGAAAATATGCGTCCTGAATTTGAAAATACACCAATTCACATTGTTGAAACAAGAATCGTTAACAGCAAAGAGGAATTGATGCAAGCATATGAAGATTTCATGGAAATGGGATATGAAGGTGCTATTGTTAGAAATTTCGATGGAAAGTATGTGAATAAACGTTCATATGACTTGCAGAAAGTCAAAGTATTTGATGATGATGAATTCCGTATTGTTGATATAAAAGTTGGTAATAAAGGCATTATGGCGGGTAAAGCTGTATTTGTTTGTGAAAGAACCAGAGACGATCAGCAATTACCTGAAGGAGTGACATTTGATGTAAAACTCAAAGGTAAAATGGATGATCTTAAATTATATGCCGATGATAAATCAAAAGTTGTTGGAAAAATTGTTACTGTTCAATATCAGGGTTATACAAGAAAAAATAAAAAACCACGTTTTCCAGTTGCATTACGCTTTAGAGTAGATATATAATGTTATGACTGAAAATGAAGTAAAAATATTGGCAATAACATTAATGCAAAAGCATGGTCTTTCAACTCTGGTCTGGAGATTTGCTTTTGATAATGCTCGAAGCAGGTTAGGCTTTTGTAGTCATAAAAAGAAAACCATTTCGTTGTCAAAAAATTATTTACAACTTTCTTCATATACCGAAGATGAAATCAGAGATACCATATTACATGAAATTGCACATGGACTCGTTGGTAGAAAAAATGGTCATAATAATGTTTGGCGACAAAAAGCAATTGAAATTGGGTGTAATGGTGAAAGATTATATCACGGTGAAGCACATGTTATGCCGAAATATAAAGGTACTTGTCCAAGGTGTGGGAGAGTGATTTTAAGGCATCGAAGAAAAACAATCTCATGCTCCAGATGTGACAGTAGATTTAATAGAGAATTATTATTTGTTTGGGAATTAAACAACATAAATGACGATTAATTATGGAACTTAAAGGCAGTTATAAATTATCTTACACTCTTGATAGAGAGCCAAAAGATTTGAATTTGCTTATTGAATTAAAGCAAGTTGAAGGTATATCACCAAAAGGTAGAAATGTCTGGGAAGGTATTGCAATTCTTAATGGTCAACCATACACTAAAGAAGATTTGCGTTGGTGTGTAAATGCACGAATTGCTGCAGAACGCATAGGAAAAAAATTAAAGGATGAAATAAAGAACAATGCTCGTGATAATGGGCATTCGTTTAGAGTAAAAAAGGAGGACATAAAATGAGTTCTATTAAATCAGTTAAAATTGAAATGAATCCGATTAATATCGAGATTCCTGTTACACCAATCTTAGTGGAAGATAAGGTTGTTGGTGGCTTTACAGTATACTTTAAAGAATTCCCTGATATTATATCACAGGGTAAAACACAAAGCGAAGCACTACAAAACATAGAAAATACAGTTTTTGATGTGTTTAAATATAAAAATATCTTACCAGAATGAAACCAAGAGAATTTAGTAAAATTATGACAAAGTTTGTCGAAGAAGATAAACGTTGGAGAGCACTTAAAGTCGGTGATACCATTTATGATGAACAGGGAAAAGGAATGGATGTGAAATATCATAAAATGATAATCGATGAGATTGATCTGGAAGAACGAGAAATTATTGCACACAATGCAGATACTCCCATAAAATTTCATAATGCAAAATTAGATAATTTTTTGACAGAAAAAGAATTTGATACAATGTTTAATCCATTAATAAAAGATTAATTATGAAATTTAAAGCACTTAGAAAAAAAGAAACAAAAGAATTTGTAGAAATACAAGAATTCGGTGGGATGAATGTAGTTTTTACATCAGAATTACCCAATCCACAACCATTAACAGCTACCATTGATTTAATGAAACAAGTTTATGTAGGTAAATTTCCAGCAGATTTTAATTTTGATGATTATGAACTTGTTGAATTTGAAACATTTGAAATCAATACCGTAGGTTCTGATATACGCAACAAACTTAGTCCACCACTTAATTTAGTTTCTTTATTGAGAATCTATTTCACAGAAACTGGTGACAGGTTATTTGACGAAAATAGTAAAGCAAAAATTCTGCCGTTCATAAAAAAAGAAATGGATAATGCAGAAAAAAGTATAAAATACATTGCGAATCTACTTTAATGTAGTATATTTGTAATTGAAATGCGTGGGTGGCTCAATTGGTACAGCACTCCCCACAAGGGATGGTAGACAGTAGAAAAGGTGCACCGAAGTATCGCTGTCTTGTGGGTTCAAATCCCAGACTGCGCTCAAAGTTCTTTGAAAAGCTAAAGTGATTGCCGAATCAGGTTAAGATGCCCGCAAGTTGTGGATGTGTACAGTCCCATGTCAGAGGTAGAAATCACTTTAAAGATTAAATCTTTCTGCTGAGAACCAAACAGTAAGTTCTGCGTTATAGGTCGTAGGAGTGTTCATAAGAGCCTACACCATGAAAACAGTCGTTTCACTTATATGTTCTATTCTAAAGAACGGTGTTTGTTATCAGATACTTGCCACGCAAGGCACGGAGTATGTGGGTTTGGGCACATATAGGTATTCTGCATGGAAACAGACAGAAAGGTTTTTCAAAATGATTGGAAGCGAAGTGGATGTGCCATGTCTTGTGAAGAGTCGTTCCAAAGATACATACACGCAGAACCTTGTCAGTGTAAACGAAGCAAAGTCAGTATGTAGCATGCTAATGGATGAACAAAAGAAGTAATTCTGGAAACCATTAGGTACGGGTTCGAATCCTGTTCCAATCACTTAGTAATTATTTTCGATTTATTGCTTATTATTGCTATAATAATGTTTAAATATTTCTGTGCATTATGTTCTTTAAAATAGGAAAGTGATGAAGTATCAATAATACACAATTCAATATTCTTTTCTAAACAGGCTTGAAATTTACGATTATCGTTATTCTGAATTTGGCATAATTTTTCTTGACCAAATATTGGCTCATAATGAAAAATACCATTAAGCTCAAATGCAAGTTTAAGCGAAGGAATGTAGATATCTAATTCAGAGTTAATGGTTATTTTTCCATTGAAATTAATTTCTAAATTGGGATATAAATTAATTAATTCTTTTTCAAGATACTTTTCAAGTTTTGATCTTCGATTACCTGTAGTTTTATGTTTATTATTATACGTAGCAGCACAAGACTGTGAACAAAAATGATTACCAGACTTAGATTTTTTATGTGCAGAAAATATTACTTTAATTTCTTTATTACAATTTTTACATTTAGTTTTAATAGTATTTTTATAGATTCTTTGTGGACTATTATATGTAGCTGCACAACTACGTGAACAAAAATGATTTCCAGATTTAGAGTTTTTATATTGAGATAATGGTATAATCATTACAGTATTACAACATTTACACTTTGTTTTTATTGTGTTTTTATTAGTATAATATACTCCTTGACATTTTTTTGAACAAAATTTATTTATTCCCATATTGTGTTTTAATTCTCTGGTTATATTTTTTTTAAATGTTTTAAATGGTTTATTACAAGAATAGCATAAACAAGATAATAATTCTTCTGATTTGGTGTTTTGATATTCAATTTCAGTAAAATTTAGTTTCATGTGAAAATTTTTATATAAATACTTGGATATTAATTTTCGAATCCTTATCTTGCGCTCGATTACTAACACGATGGCTGCGTGTTCAAATGACGAATAACATGCCACAGGAAAATGGTTGATTGTAATAAGTTCATGAACTTTAAGGTCATGAACTTTTACGATTGGCAAAGGAAGCACCGTTACAAAGGAAAGTTGGCGACTAAACCTAACTTTGCAAGTTTGATAAATGAAACTTGTTTTTAATTAAAAATTGGTAATATGGAAAAATTTAAAATTAATTACATATTGTTTAATAATTTTCAGAATAATAAAATATTTTCTTTTGAAAAAGAACCAACAAAAGAAGAATGTAAAATTTGGCTTTGGAATATTATTAATGAATATGAGAAAGAAACTTTGGATTGGGAATTAACTATAAACGATATTGAAATAATTAAGATTAAACTTGTTTTTAATTAAAATTATTATGAGAAAAGAATTTAATAAAAATAACCGTAAAAGATTTGAAACTAATGAATTTCATAAAATCGATGATGTGATAAAATGGTTGAATCACATTAAAGCAAAAGGTGCTAATTATATTGATTTTACTGGATATTCAAATGTGGTTAAATGCAGAGCAATGTATTTGTCACCTGATGATAATTTAGAAATGAATAATGAAATTGTTGATTAAAAATAATGGAAAAGGAAAAAGAAGATAACACAGGCACAAAAAAAACCGAAGATATTTTTGAACCTTTAAGAAAGGTAATTACTGAAGCAAAATTATCGTTGGGTAAAAAATGTGAATATTGTGGCTGTTATGACGGTATCCATAGGTCGGATTGTTTATTTATGTTAAGGTTAAAATAATGGAATGCCAAAGGCTTGAACGATATGATGAAAATCTTCAGCCGGTATTTGTGCCGAAAAAAGCATATGATACACAGGATGAAGCCATTGATGTTGCAAAATTTATAAATTCTCAAGATCATGTTATTCATAAAATCGTTCCATATAAATGCAAGGTTTGCCACAAATATCATCTTGGTAGAAACGGTAAAGAATTAAAAGATAAAGAAAGACAGAAACATAAAAATCAATTATATAATAAATTATAAATCAATTAATTATGGGGTACTTACACATACAAAATCTTTACAAAAGTCAAGAAATTCTTTTATTTAAAGAATGTTATGCAATGGAAAAAATCCACGGAACTTCGAGTCATATTGGTTGGAAATTTGAAACAAAGACACTTCATTTTTTCGCAGGTGGTGAAAGTCACGAAAAATTCTGTAATTTATTCAATATCGGTTTATTGAAAGATAAATTAACTGAAATGTTTCCAGATATTGAAGTGGTTATATTTGGTGAAGCATATGGTGGCAAACAGCAGGGCATGTCACACACTTACGGCAAAGACCTTAAATTCATTGGCTTTGATGTTAAAGTTGGTGACAATTGGCTCAATGTGCCAAACGCTGAAGACGTTTGTACCAAACTTGGTTTGGAGTTCGTTCATTACGACAAAATTGAAGTAAATCTTGAAAATCTTACGGCATTAAGGGATGCACCGTCAGTACAGGCAGTTCGCAATGGTATTACAGAACCAAAGAAACGTGAAGGTATAGTTCTTCGTCCACTTGTTGAAATGAGACTTAATAATGGTGAAAGGGTTATCTGCAAATACAAACCAGATGAACAAATGGAAACCAAAAGTAAGAGAGAAGTAAGTCCAGAACAGGCAAAGATTCTTGAAGACGCAAAAGCAATTGCTGAAGAATGGGTAGTTAGTCTCAGATTACAGCACATCCTTCAGAAATTTCCAAATGATGTTAATATGGAATCTATGGGTGATATAATTAAAGCTATGATTGAAGATGTTTATCGTGAAGGCAAAAATGAAATTATTGAATCCAAAGAGGCTACTAAAGCAATAGGTGCAAAAACAGTACAATTATTTAAACA